>JAEIGA010002115.1_pt1 | contig 31701 bp, 35 predicted proteins | sample 9270691 | NCBI WGS metagenome assembly JAEIGA01 (sample SAMN17057246, study PRJNA624740) | gut metagenome | biome: biome; isolation source: fecal sample | host: Bos grunniens | place: China: Xizang | collected 2019
AGTGAGCTTGACAACATTCTCGCCTCCCCTCGTGCCCGAGCTATCTATGAGGGTTTTTCTCATCGCCGCGCCTCCGAGCAGGTCTGCCGCAGGTGCGGATACGCCAAGCGCTTTTCAAAATAAAAAAGACCGCGTGCATCCCAAACGGCGACGCGGTCTTCTGATTTATACGAGCTTTTTCAAGCTTTTATTAAGCTTTTTCTCGGTCGCCCTGACCGCAAAATACACTGCAAACCAGATAATAAAATAAACTACTACAAAAATCGCGGTAAATATCACGAGTACCATAGGCTCAAAGGGTATCCAATAATTTACAACGTAGCATATCGAATACGCAAGATATATTGTGACGAAATGGCACAGCAGCGACTTTGCGATGCTCCAATGCTCTATCTGATTGAAAACGCTGGCTCCCGCCTGCACAAACGCAAGCAGATACGTTGATACAACGGCAAGTAATATCTGCCAGCCATCAAGGTGAACGTCCTCAAGAGCCGCACCCAATATAGCGAAAACTATTCCCACAATGATAGGGCCGAAACCGCCGAACATAAGACCTCTGTGAAAAAACTCCTTTAAATATTGATTCATACTAAAAACCTATCCTTTCTTTAACTTCTTTAAGTTGACGGCGAGACACGTAGTCACGGTATCCGCTCTTCATCACGACGCAAAGAGCGCCTCCTATCGATGTGGTAAACCTATCCACCGCGCAGACACGGACTAAGCAGGACTGATTTATTCTGACAAAGTCCCGTCCAAAGCGTTCCTCTGCCTGATAAAGCCTTGTTTTGAGCTGGTATTTTGCCTTGTCCGTTATGGCATAGACGCGTCCATCCTCTACAGTGAAGCATTCAATGTCACGGGTGTCAAGCCTGACTATCTCCTCTCCGCGATATCCGATCAGAGCCTCGTCGCTCTCGGAAAGCAGCTCCTCAAGCCGCTCTATCAAGGAGTGCCGACTCTTAGCATATATCAGCACCTCTTCCTCGCGCTCGCTATCAATAAAAACACTGTATTTCATCTATTACCTCCGTTTTTCTCCCGCGTGACGCAGGACTTTCTCTGTCCTACACCTACATTATACACCCACAAAAAATAAAGTCAATATCCTTTGTTTATGCGGTACTTTTCTCTCACTATTCGGTGTTTATTTGCCAACAGACGTGCATTGAGAACTGTTTTTTGAGACATTTCAGCACAAATTTCAAAAAGCATATTGACAAACGAAGAAAAGAGTGCTAAACTATTAATATCAAGAAAGAAAGAGGAAAAGTGAAATGTTCTCCGCAAGCTTTGCATACGCATACTTTTACTTTTATTATTATTACGCTGCGTAATGTAATAAAGGTGATTTGTGCTATGTAAATTTTTGGGGCTCTGCCCGCGGATTTCATATTTTCCCTTGAAGCCGAATGTTTACAGTAGAGATCGCTGTGACGTTCGGTATTTTTATTTTAGGCTACTACAAAGGAGAAAGCAACAATGATCGCGGTACTTAAAAACGGAACAAGTGACAAACAAATCGAAAGCTTGAAAAATTGGATAGAATCTCTGGGACTTCAGGTACATCTTTCAAAGGGTGAATATCAGACCATCGTAGGTCTTGTGGGTGACACGAGCCGAGTTGACGAGGATCTGCTCGTCAGCCTTGACATAGTTGAGACAGTCAAGCGCATATCCGAGCCATTTAAGAGCGCAAACAGAAAATTCCACCCCGACAACACGGTCGTAAGTGTAGGTGACACAAGTGTTGGCGGTAACATATTCGCAGTTATGGCAGGTCCTTGCTCGGTCGAGAGTGAGGAGCAGGTCATAGAGATAGCTAAGGCAGTCAAGGCAGCAGGAGCCACAATGCTTCGCGGCGGTGCCTTCAAGCCCCGTACCTCGCCATACGATTTTCAGGGACTTAAGGCAGAGGGCATAGAGATTCTCCTCAAGGCCAAAGAGGAAACAGGTCTGCCTATCGTCACCGAGATAATGAACGCCGAGCATCTCCCGCTCTTTGAGAAGGTTGACGTTATTCAGGTGGGCGCGCGCAATATGCAGAATTTTGAGCTTCTCAAGGAGCTTGGCAAAACTCAAAAGCCCATTCTGCTCAAGAGAGGTCTCTCCGCAACTATCAAGGAGTGGCTTATGTCCGCCGAGTACATTATGGCAGGTGGCAACGAGAATATAATCCTCTGTGAAAGAGGTATCCGCTCATACGACGCGCAGTATACCAGAAACGTGCTCGACCTCTCTGCTGTTCCCGTGCTTCACGAGCTTACTCACCTGCCTGTAATAGTCGACCCAAGCCACGCGACAGGCTCTGCAAAGCTTGTCAAGCCTATGTCTCTGGCGGCGGCGGCTTGCGGTGCGGACGGACTTATGATAGAGGTACACAACAACCCCAAGGCCGCTCTCTGTGACGGTCCCCAGTCCCTCACCCCCGAGCAGTTTGCGGACGTAATGCAGAGCGCGAAGGCTATAGCCAAAAATGCAAATAATTGTTGAAAAAATCCTCATTATTTGGTATAATTAAAAAGGTTAATTTGTATTTGACGTTTCAGGTCTGTTGGAAAGGACTTTTATGATGAAGATAGGAATCGTGGGCCTCGGTCTCATCGGAGGCTCTATGGCAAAGGCTTACAGAGCCTCCGCGCTTGAGAGCGGCGAGAAAATTCAAATATACGGATGTGACAAAAACGAGTCTATACTCGGCTTTGCGCAGCTTGACGGTACGCTGGACGGCAGACTCGACGAGTACACTCTGCCCGAGTGTGACGTTGTGTTTCTCGCGCTCTACCCCGTAGCGACAATAGAATACCTTGAGGCACAGGCGGCGCTTATAAGCAAGAGCACCACCGTAATAGACCTCTGCGGAACAAAAGAGCAGGTCTGCCGCGTGGGCTTTGCCTTGGCAGATAGGCACGGATTTACCTTTGTGGGAGGACACCCTATGGCAGGAACGCATTTTTCCGGCTATAAGTATTCCAAGTCCACTCTTTTCAAGGGCGCTCCTATGGTCATAGTTCCTCCGTCATTCGATGATATCTCTCTGCTCAACAGAATAAAGGAGCTGCTTGCTCCCGTGGGATTTGGCAAATTTTCCTTTACTACCGCAGAGGAGCACGACAAGATCATCGCCTTTACCTCACAGCTTGCTCACGTGGTCTCAAACGCCTATGTCAAGAGTCCCACCGCCAAAGCTCACAAGGGATTCTCGGCGGGAAGCTACAAGGATATGACAAGAGTGGCGTGGCTCAACGAATATATGTGGTCGGAGCTGTTCTTTGAGAACAAGGAGCCTCTGCTCTTTGAAATAGAGAGCATAATAAGCTCGCTTTCCGAATACCGCGATGCTCTGGTAGAGGGCGACAGAGAAAAAATGACACGTATCCTTCGCGACGGAAGAGTTGCCAAGGAAGAAATAGACGGATAACAAAGGGGCACGCAGATGAAAACAGTTACAGTAAGCGCTTCAAAGGTCTACGATATAATAATCGACAAGGGCATACTTGACCGTGCGGGAAAGCTTGCCGCTACGGTGGTAAAGCCCTCACGCGCGGCAATACTCACCGACTCAAACGTGGCGCCTCTTTATGCCGAACGGCTTGAGAGCTCTCTCGGAGCGGCGGGCTTTGAGCCCGTAAGATTCACTGTTGCGGCAGGGGAGCGCTCAAAGAGCGCGGAGAGCTATCTTTCCCTTCTCTCCTTTCTTGCGCAGAATCACATAACCCGCTCTGATTGCATATTCGCGCTCGGTGGCGGAGTTGTGGGGGACCTCGCGGGATTCGCCGCGGCGACATATCTTCGCGGAATAAAATTCATTCAGATACCAACCACTCTGCTGGCTATGGTGGACTCCTCGGTGGGCGGCAAGACGGCTATCGACATTCCCGAGGGCAAGAATCTTGTGGGCGCGTTCTATCAGCCGTCATTAGTCATATGCGACTACTCCACGCTCGACACGCTTCCCGAAAACATTTTTGCGGACGGCTGTGCCGAGGTCATAAAGTACGGCATCATCAACGACAGACCTCTTTTTGAAAAGCTCAAGTCTCCCATAATGCCTCAGATAGAGGATATTATTGAAAATTGTGTGCGAGATAAGCGCGACATCGTCAACCAGGACGAGCGCGACGTTGGAATACGTCAGCTCCTCAATCTCGGTCACACCGCGGCTCACTCTATTGAGGCTCTTTCAAGCTTTGCAATATCTCACGGTAGCGCCGTGGCTATCGGAACGGCTCTCATATCACGGGCGGCAGTCTCTCTCGGTCTTTGCCCCGAGGCAGACCTTGACGAGATAATTTCTATGCTCAAATCATATAGACTGCCCACGGAATGCCCCTACAGAGCTTCCGAGCTTGCGAGAACAGCCCTTTCGGACAAAAAAAGAGCAGGCGGAAAGATAAGCCTTATAATGCCGTGCGGCATAGGTAACTCGCAGATAAAAGAGATAAACGTATCCGAGCTCGAGGACATCTTCTCTCGAGGTCTTTAAAAAATAATTGCCGCGTCACGCGGCGGATTGGAAAACAAATTGGATAAGATATTTCACAACCCTGATATAAAGGGGGAGATAAGAGCCATATCCTCAAAATCCGAGGCCCACAGAGCACTTATATGCGCGTCGCTCGGCGACAAGGAAACTTTTATCGAATGTACCGACAGAAACGCCGACATAGACGCAACGGCAAGCTGTCTTTGCGCACTCGGCGCAAATATAGACCGGGTACAAAACGGCTTTACAGTAAAGCCCATTGGCGAGGTGACACGTGGCGCTTGCCTTGATTGTAACGAATCAGGCTCTACTCTGCGCTTTTTGCTTCCCGTGGCGGCGGCTCTCAAGTCGGATTGCTCTTTTGCGATGCACGGAAGACTTCCACATAGGCCTCTCTCGCCCCTCTACGAGCTTTTGAACGACAATGGCGTGTGCTTGTCGGCTATGGGCTCAAATCCCCTCACCGTGAGCGGAGGCTTGCGCTCGGGAAACTATTCTATCGCCGCAAACGTCTCCTCACAGTATATAAGCGGACTTTTATTTGCTCTGTCGGTAACCGAGGGGCAAAGCTCTCTTTGTCTTTTAGGCAAGGTGGAGTCTGCTCCGTATATTGATATGACAGTGGACACCCTCGCGGCATTTGGCGATAACGTATCCTATGACAAAGAACAAAATAGATTTATTATAAAAGGCAGCTCCCGTCTCTGCTCACCCGAGAAGATATCTGTGGGCGGAGATTGGTCAAACGCCGCATTCTTTCTCTGCGCGGGTGCTATAGGCAAAAAGAGTATTACCGTCTCAAATCTTGATCTGTCATCGCGTCAGGGAGACCGCGCTGTGCTCGATATTCTGTCCTCTATGGGCGCTAAGATAAGCACGGACGATGACAATGTCACGGTCTTTCCTTCAAAACTAACCGCGGTGGACGTTGATGCCGCAAACATTCCCGACCTTGTGCCCATATTGGCGACCGTAGCCTCGGTAAGCGCAGGACAGACGAAAATATACAACGCCGGCAGGCTCAGGCTCAAGGAAAGTGACAGAATAGAGAGCGTTTGCAGCTTTCTCTCCTCTCTTGGAGCGGATATTACCGCTACTGACGATGGGATGATAATAAATGGAAAAGAAAGACTCGACGGTGGTGAGACCTGCTCATTTGGCGACCATAGAATAGCTATGAGCGCGGCAATAGCCTCTCTCGTATGCACCTATCCCGTCACTGTATCGCAATTTGAGGCAATAAACAAATCCTATCCCTCATTTTTGGATAATTTTAACACACTCGTAAGAGAGGACGTATTATGAAGGACCTTTATGGCATAAATTTAAAGCTTAATATTTACGGCGGCTCGCACGACGAAAAGATAGGAATGACGCTTGAAGGTATCCCTGCGGGAGAGGCAATAGACCTTGATGCCCTCAGGGCGTTTATGGCGCGTCGCGCGCCTGGCCGTGATGCCTATTCGACACAGAGAAAAGAGCCCGACGAGCCCGTATTTATCTCGGGGCTTGACGGAGACGTCACAAACGGCGACGTTATCGAGGCCGTGATATACAATACAAATCAACGCTCGGGAGATTATTCTTCTCTGCGAGACACGCCCCGCCCCTCTCACGCCGACTACGCCGCCGTAATGAAGTATGGTCCCGAGGTAGACCTGCGCGGAGGGGGTCACTTTTCAGGAAGGCTCACAGCCCCTATGTGCATAGCTGGCGGAATCTGTCTTCAGATACTTGCTCGTAAGGGCATATCGGTAGGCGCTCACATAGCATCAATAGGCGGCGTTTTCGACAAGAGCTTCGACCCCGTAAAGCTTTGCTCCAAGGATCTTGATGCTCTTGCCTCTCTCCCCTTCCCCACAACAGACGAGGGCGTGGGAGAGAGTATGAAGGCAGAAATAGAATCGGCGCGCGCAGATGGAGATTCGGTGGGCGGTGTTATCGAATGTGGAATAGTCGGACTACCCGCAGGCCTTGGTCAGCATATGTTCGCATCGGTCGAGGGCAGGATATCTGCGGCTGTCTTCGGTATTCCCGCAGTCAAGGGTGTGGAGTTCGGTCTGGGCTTTGGCTCAGCAGGACTGCGAGGCTCAGAAAACAACGATGCCTTCCGCACTGACGGAACACGAATATATACATCAACCAACAATTCAGGAGGGATACTCGGAGGCATGAGCTCGGGTATGCCCGTTATCTTCCGCGCGGCATTCAAGCCCACGCCCTCCATAGCAAAGGAGCAGGATAGCGTCTCCCTCTCTAAAATGCAGAACGTCAGAATAACGGTGGGCGGCAGACACGATCCCTGTGTCGTTCCCCGTGCCGTTCCCGTGGTCGAGGCCGCGGCAGCTCTGGCGGTTCTGGATATGATGCTCGACAAATAAACTAAAGGTTCTTGCTTAAAAGAAAGGCATAAAAATGGCACTCGATCTCAATAAGCTCAGAGAAGAAATAAATCAGACCGACCGAGAGATAGTCGATCTGTTCAAAAAAAGAATGAATATAGCGGCAAGCGTTGCCGAGTATAAAAAGCAAAACGGTCTTCCCGTTTTCGACGCGGCAAGAGAGCGCTCACTGCTTGGCAAAATATCCGATATGGCAGGAGAGGAGCTTGAGGGCTACGCGCGCACTCTCTACCACACGATGCTTGACGTTTCAAAGGCGTATCAGTATACAAAGCTCAACTCTCACTCCGAGGTGTACGGAGAGATACAAGCCGCCCTTGCAATCACGCCGCAGACATTCCCCGACCGATCTCGAGTTGCCTGTCAGGGAGTTGAGGGCGCATACTCACAGATAGCGGCGGAAAAGCTCTTTGAGCTCCCCTCAATAAAATATTACCCATCATTTGACGCCGTGTTTTCGGCTATCGAGAGCGGCGAGTGCAGATACGGCGTTCTGCCTATTGAAAATAGCACGGCAGGCTCGGTAAAAAAGGTATATGAGCTTATGCTACGCCATAAATTTCATATAGTGCGCTCAGCGCGTGTCAAAATAGACCACAATCTGCTTTGCCACCACGGAGTCAAGCTTGAAAACATCAAGGAGATAATATCTCACGAGCAGGCTATAAATCAGTGCGCGAGCTTTCTTCGATCTCTCGACGGTGTCAAGGTGACCGTAGCCCCCAACACCGCTATGGCGGCAAAAATGGTGGCGGAATCCGATAGAGACGACCTTGCAGCTCTTTCTTCGCGCTTCTGCGCCGAGCTCTACGGACTTGACAACATCGCGTCCGCGGTTCAGGATATGGGAAACAATTACACCAGATTTATCTGTATTGCCAAGGAGCCCGAGATATATCCCGGTGCGGACAAGATATCCCTTATGATAGTAACGGGAAACAAGCCGGGCGCACTCTACAACGTGCTCTCCTGCTTCAACGCACTTGGGGTGAATATGACCAAGCTTGAATCCAGCCCAATTCCCGAGCGTGATTTTGAATTTATGTTCTACTTTGATTTCACCGTCTCGGTCTACTCTGACAGTCTTGAGCGATTGCTGTGCGAGCTTGAGGCAAGGGGCGAAAGATACAGGCTACTCGGCGCTTATTCCGAAATAATTTGATGATTTGGAAGTATATATGATCACAGGCAAGAAAAACATAAAATGCGGACTTATCGGAGAAAAGCTGGGACATAGCTTCTCACCGCAGATACATAAACATCTCGCGGATTACTCTTACGAGCTTTTCGAGATGTCCGAATCGGAGGTTGGAGACTTTCTCCGCAGTGACGCCTTTGACGCGACAAACGTGACCATTCCATATAAAAAGACAGTTATGCCCTTTCTCGACGAGATAACCGACGAGGCAAGACGCATAGGCTCGGTAAACACTATAACGAGAATGGCAAACGGAGGTCTTCGCGGCGACAACACCGACTATTTCGGCTTTTCCTATATGATAGAGAAAAGCGGGATAGAGGTTCGCGGCAAAAACGTGCTTATTCTCGGCACGGGCGGAGCTTCGCTTACCGCGCGCACAGTCTGTTCTGATATGGGCGCGAGAAGCATAACCTTTGTCTCAAGGACGGGTGAAGTAAACTATGAAAACGTCTATGAAAGATGCCCCGACACCGAGGTCGTGATAAACTGCACCCCAGTCGGTATGTATCCAAAAAACGAGGTCTCTCCCATAGAGCTGTCAAGTCTGCCCTTATGCTCAGGTGTGGCGGATATGATATATAACCCCGCCAAGACAAAGCTTTTGCTTGACGCCGAGTCACTTGGCATAAATCATATAAACGGACTTTCTATGCTTGTGGCTCAGGCAAAAAAGGCGTGCGAGCTCTTTCTCGGCGAAACCATAAGTGACTTTGAGATAAACCGTATAACCGAGCTTATCTCTCTGGAGATGGGAAATATCGTGCTTGTGGGAATGCCTGGCTGCGGCAAGAGCACCGTTGCGGAAATACTTTCGTCAATGACGGGACGAGAGGTGCTTGACACCGACCGTATGATAGTTGAGACTGAGGGACGTCCTATCCCCGAAATTTTCGCCCGTGACGGCGAGGATTATTTCAGAGCCGCGGAGCATAGGGCGATAGCCCAAGCGGGCAAGCAGAGCAAAAAAATAATCGCTACGGGTGGTGGCGCCGTCACGCGCGAAGAAAATTATAATTCTCTAGCGCAAAACGGAAAAATATTTTTCATTCATCGCGACATCGGCTCGCTCCCCACAGATAACCGTCCCCTCTCTCAAGACGCAGACCTACGTGAAATGTATAAAAAAAGACTGCCTCTCTATCGCAGATTTTGCGATTTTGAGGTCAGCAACGACACCACGGCAGAAAAATGCGCCGAAAGCATACTGAAAATTCTCGGAAAGGACTAAAATTATGAAGATTCTTATAATAAACGGACCTAATCTAAACCTGCTCGGTCTGCGCGAGCCCGAAATATACGGAAAGCAGAATTATTCGGCGCTCTGCGCACTTATAAAGCAGACCTGCGAGAGCCTTGGTATAGACTACGAGATATATCAGTCAAATCACGAGGGCGCTATCGTCGACAAGATACAGGACGCTTACAGTGTTTTTGACGGCATAGTCATAAACCCCGCGGCATACACACATACATCGGTGGCTATTCTTGACGCGCTCAAGGCGGTGGCAATTCCCACAGTAGAGGTGCATATCTCAGACATCAACTCAAGAGACGAGTTCAGAAAGCACTCATATATATCTCTGGCAGCGATAAAGACCTTTATGGGTATGGGCTTTGACGGCTACCGCGCCGCCATCGAATACCTTGTGGGTGAGCTGGCTTAACGACATCTCTAAAATTTTCTAACCGCTCGTCGCGCGTTGAATTCTTAGAGGCTCCCTTAAATAAAATAACAACGCCGCAGACTTAATCGCCTGCGGCGTTGTTTATCAAAGCTCGTATATTTTCTTGAACGCCTTTATCCATTCGTCAGCAATGATCTGGAATGCGGGAGGTGTCGGGTGAACACCCTCGGTTGTCCAATAATCAACGGGAGCCTTTTCCAAAGCCTCGTCCATAAGATACTGCAAGGGCACAAAGTCCAGACCGAATTTTTCCGCTATACGCTGTACCGCCATACTTCTGTCCTCGGTTCCCTTTCGTCTTACCGTGTATGCCTCACCCTGAACCGCGCTTCCGGGAAGCACAAAGGGCTCCATAAGCATTATCTTTATATTGGGGCGGTCTTCCAGCACCTCCTCAATAAGCATATTATATACCTTTTCAAATCTATTCTGAAACTTTGCGTTGGGGCTCCACGGGTAATCATTAGTGCCTATAAGTATGCTCATAAAATCGGGATCAACACCAATTATATCCCGAACCTTGCGAGCATAAAGATCCGCTACGGTATTGCCGGCGATGCCTCTGTTGACAAACTCAAATTTCTGAGGATAGTCAAGACTCAGCCTTGACTTTACAAGATTAGTATATCCCCATCCCACATTGTTGTCATCTTCTCTTGATCTGCCCGAAGATGTTATAGAATCTCCCTGAAACAATATCTTCATAGTTTTTTCCTTTCATATTTCCGTTAGGAGTTTTTTCACAGAAATTATATCATAAAAACACATTATTGTCAATAAAAAGCCAAAAAATTCGCGGGATATTCTCCCGCGAGTTTTTATCAGATATAAGACTTGGCTTTTTCGAGGTTGTGCTCCTCGAATTTAATAACGTCACGCGCAAAGGCGAGAGCCTCCTCGGAGACGTCGGTGTTCTCATAATCGCGCAAGAGCTTGATGCCGTCCGTAATACCCATAGTCGAGCCCTCTGCTATCATTTGAGCTATATGGCTGTCGGACGAATCCGTCAAGGTATTCATAGTCATGCCCACGCTTGCCCAGAGCTTTGTCATGGGGTTCTCCTCCTTGGCCTCAACACCCATATCCTTGAGGTGTTTCTTTATCTTGGACGCCAGCCCCTCGTATCCGTTGAGCTGCTTTGTAAGATCAGTCTTGAACTCTCCGTCGCTTACCTTTGGCAAGAGCTTAACTATCGAGTCCGAGCCCATCTTTACGTTTTTATATAATTGCTCAAGCATTTCTGCTTCCTTTGTAGTGGTGTGCATAATAATATTCCTTTCATTCTTGGGATATGATAATATTTTTCTCTCAATTTTGCGAATTATACACAAAAAAGAAAACATCGGGACACCGCAAGGTGTCCCGATATTTTTTAATGCAATTTTTGCGCTCTCACGTCTACTCCGCAGAAAGGAAGTATCAGAAACTCGCCGAACACACGGCTTGCTATTCTGTCCCAATATTTCTTTCTGAATTCCTCTTGAGTAAGATTTGTGCTCAACACCGTAGGCTTTCTTCTATTGAGTCTGGTATTTATGACGTTGTAAAGACAGGAAACGCTGAACTGATTTATTATCTCTGTTCCAAGGTCGTCGATAATGAGAAGATCACACGTAAAATATTGCGATATATCCCCTGCCGAATCAAATGCGATACTGTTACCAAATCTCTTTTGCTCAAAGTCTGAGAACATATTCATCGCACTTGTATAATATACGTCGTTTCCCTTTCCTATTATAACACCAGCCATAGCGCTTGATAGATGAGTCTTTCCAAGCCCTGTGTTGCCGAACATTGCTATATTTCCCGATTTTTCAGCATCAAATTCATCTGCGTATTTTTTGAGCACCTTGTAGACCGCGCTCATACGCGAGAAAGTTTCCTTACTCTGATTATAATAGTCAAGACTGAAATTATCAAAGGTCTGTCGCTTGATAAGATCGTACATTCCCGACGACTCAAAACCTGCCTCAATAAGCTTTTTACGCATACAGGAGCACATTCTGTTATCCACGACGCCCGTGTCTCCGCACTCCGCGCATTCGTATCTTATCTCGGTATAGTTGGGAGCAAATCCCGCCTTTTCAAGCAAAGCGGATCTTGTAGCGAGGAGCTCCTTGTTTCTTGCGTTGATGCTATCAAGCTCAACAGAATCTCCCTTCATAGCGGCTTCAAATATTTTAAGTCCGGTCACGGCAAGCTGCCTGTCTATCTCCGCGACCGTGGGAACAGCCGCGTGTACCTCGGCACGCCTGAGCTGAGCAGCCTCTGCCGCGCGAAGATACTTGCCGTCGTATTCTTCCTTTATTCTTCTGTAATTTTCTCTGTTGAATCCCATAAAAAATCCATTCCGCCGCTTATGCGGCTAAAAAATCAATCCTCTCCAAGCGCGCGTCGCACAGCCGCCTCGAAAAAGCTGTTTGTATCAAAGCTTCCTGTCGTGGGTTCAAGTCCCGCTTCTTTTTTCTTATACGACTCCTCAATATCCTCAAGCGTACGCAATCCCGCCGCATACCAGCGCTCAAGCACAGAATTGGCGTAGGGGATAGAGCCCTTGCCCGTCGCGTCCGCGGTTACCTCGTATGCCTTCTCTATTATCTCGGCAGAGTACCCCATATCTGAAACCCACGCGGAGATAAGCTTCTTTTCCTTTGTGGTAAATGCCCTCGTGCCTATACCGAAAAGACTTCTTATCTTGCCCTCGACAGCCGCGGCAAGCTCACGACGACGAAGCTCCTCTGAAAGCCGGTCCGCCGTTGTAATACCCGCATCATAGAGAGCAAACGCAGTTTTCTCAGCGTAATGCAACGTCTTTTTGCCAAGTGACACACAGTATGTCAAAAGCATCATTATGTATTCACAGTCAAGTCCGAGATAATCCACGAGTCCTATAAGAACGTTTATCTCCTTGACGTTAAAGACCTTACCCATAATGTTCTGACACTCATCTATCAAGGTCGCCGTCTCGCTTCTCGCCTCAAGTATGTCGGAAAGCTGATCCGAGGTGTAGCTTGGCAACTCGTTTGCGCGTTCAAGCTTTTTCTTGCCACCGTCTGTCTCGGTCGACTTTTGAGCTTCCTCACCCTCAGACGTAGCATTGACTGTGGTATCATTCTCTTTTTCACTTCTTGCCTCTATCACACCCGCGCCTCTCCAGAAGGAGAGTGCCTCGCGCACCTCATCCTCGGAGCACACGACCTGCTTTGCAAGCTTTTTGACGTCAGCGCTTCCATCGTTAGCGCAAAGGCAAAGCAAAACTCTGAGCTCTGTAGCCCCAGCCCTTTTTAAAACCTCAAGTGCCGACCTTGGAATAACCGTCACCTGATCTCCATAGTTTATCTTATATTTCACGTTTAATTTCCTGCACCTTATTCATCAATATCCTGCTCGTCGCCGTCCTCCGACACCTTATCCGCGGTATCGTTGCGGCATATACGGCAGTTGAGTATCATCAGAGAGTCTCCGAGATGCACGTTTTCAACTATGATCTCGTCGTCCGTGTATTCAAGCTCAACTCCCATATAGTTCCAAAGTCCCTTTATACCCACGTTTACGCATCTGCGAGCAACGTCCTTTACGTATTGCTTGGGGCAAGCTATCACAGCTATATCGGCGGGGTTGTTCTTGCAATATTCCTCGAGCTGGGAAATGGGATACACGGGAACTCCCGCGCAGTCCTTACCCTCCGCCTCATTGTCGGTATCAAACAAAGCGTTTATATCAACGCCTCGCTTTTCAAACATAGACAGATGCACGAGCGCGCGTCCAAGATCGCCCGCACCTATAATAATAGCCTTAAAGCCCGCGCTGACACCCAATATCTCACTTATCTTGGCAAAGAGATAGTTGACGTTATAGCCGTATCCCTGCTGACCGAATCCGCCGAAGCAATTGAGGTCCTGACGTATCTGGGACGCGGTGACGTTCATCATTCTTGCAAGCTCTCTTGAGCTGATGCGCGTTTTGCCCTTTGCGATAAGCTCGCAAAGATATCTGTAATATCTCGGCAGACGGCGAATGACCGCAGAGGATATCTCCTGCTTATCAAGATATTTACCTACGTTCTCGTAATTATCCATTTATGATCTCCATCAAATTTATTTCGAGTAAATATTCTCAAAAACGGTCGTTTTTCGATGTTTTTTGTTGCCTGTTTTTGACAGTTTTTGAACATTTTTTAGTTTTCCACAATAGTCCAAGCGTTCGATTTATCCACAATTTCCACATACTTATCCACAACAATCCTTGCTAAACAAGGGATTTGGAGGTTATCGAGGTGTAATATTTATACATTTTTTGTCGAATTATGGGGTGCGTGCCGCGAGTTTTCAACACCTGTGGAAAATCCTGTGAGTTCTAATCAAAGATGTCCGTCTCCCAGCACGTGTTTTTTTGTCACATCTCATCGCTTGCCGAGGCATTGAGCGAGGTATCCGCAAGCCTTCCGTCGAGATACTCGAATACTCCCGCGGCGGCTATCATAGCGCCATTATCTCCGCAAAGCTCTCTTGGTGGAACGGTAAATCTCACCTTCTTATCATCACACATACGGGCAAGTGCCTGGCGCAGATGGGAGTTGGCCGCGACCCCGCCCGCAAGAACGAGCTGTCCAAGCCCCGTCTCCTCGATTGCCGCGCGTGTCTGCTTAACAATACCGTCAACTATGGTCTTGGTATATGATGCCGCGAGATTTGCGCGGTTTATCTCCTCTCCCCTTTGAGAGCAGGAATTTATATAGTTGAGCGCAGAGGTCTTGATACCGCTGAAGGAAAAGTCAAGAGTGTGCTGAAGCGCGGGCGACGGAAGCTTTACAGCCTTCGAGTCTCCCTCGTAAGCGAGCTTGTCAAGCGCCGCTCCTCCCGGATACGGCAAGCCTATAACACGTCCTATCTTATCAAATGCCTCTCCTGCAGCGTCGTCCCTCGTTGTTCCTATCTCACGAAGGACGCCGTAGGACTCGCAGACGTATATAGAGGTATGTCCCCCCGACACTACAAGCGCCAAGAAGGGCGGCTTGAGCTCCTTATCGGCAAGATAGGCGGCACTTACGTGACCGTGGATATGATTGACCGACACAAGCGGAATATTGTTTCCGTATGCCAGAGACTTTGCAAAATTCACTCCTACGAGCAAAGCGCCTATAAGACCCGGGTGCGTGGTAGCGGCTATACAATCAAGCTCTGAGAGAGTTATCCCCGCCGTTTCCAGCGCCTGCGTGGTTATAGAGGTCACCGCCTCTATATGAGCCCTGCTGGCTATCTCGGGCACTACTCCGCCGTACAGTCTGTGTGTCTCTATCTGGGAGGCAACTATATTTGACCTTATCTCAAACACGCCGTCCTTGTATTCAACGACCGCCGCGCTTGTCTCGTCACACGAGCTCTCCATTCCTAAAACGTACATAAATAATCCTTAAATCCTACTTTCCCCGAGGTCACCTTCTCCATATCATTATGAGTGCGGATTCTACGGGCTTGGTGTAAAAATCTTTTCTTTTTCCCTCTACCTTGAAGCCGAGGCTCGCGTAGAGGTCTATTGCCGCGCGATTTGACTCCCTGACCTCAAGAGAGATAGAGTCAAGTCCGTTGTTTTTTGCATACTTTATGAGCGCCTCGACTACAGCTCTGCCGTATCCGCGGCGTCTGTAATCGGGGTGGGTGGCGATATTTGTTATCTGTCCCTCGTCGACCGCGCACATCATTCCGCCGTAAGCGCATATCTGTCCGTCACACGAGCAGGCAACGCCAACGCCGATACCCTCGCGCGTCAAAAGCTCAAGGCTATTTCTGCTCCAAGGCTGACTGAAGCATAGCCGCTCCAACTGAGCCACACCGTCAAGATGTCTCTCGGCAAGTCTTTCGGGATATATTCTTTTTCTCTTTTCTTCCATATCGACTACCTTATCAATAACCGAAAACTCCCGAAAGAGAATCATCGTCCTTTATCCAATCAGATACGGGAATAACTCTGTATTCGTCTTTAGTGTCTCTGACAACTATCTTCTCAATGCCGGCGTTTATGATAAGACGCTTGCACATCATACAGCTCGAGGTTCCCTCGTAGAGAGACTTGTCCTTAGGATTTACGCACACCATATAAAGCGTTGCGCCAAGCATTCTCTCGCGAGACGCGGCGATTATAGCGTTAGCCTCGGCGTGAATAGAGCGACAGAGCTCGTATCTCTCACCGCGAGGTATATTGAGCTTATCTCTCATACAGTAATTTATATCCGTGCAGTTTTCTCTGCCACGGGGAGCCCCATTGTATCCCGTGGATACTATAACGTCGTCCTTAACTATGATAGCTCCGAAATGGCGGCGCATGCAGGTGCTTCTTTCAGCCACCGTCTGCGCTATATCAAGATAATAATTTTCCTTTGAAACTCTGTCCAAGCTCATTTTCTGCCTCCGTTTTCTCTGCCTTACGGCACAGCCATATTTTTATCCAATTTATATTATACATTACTTATAAAAAAAAATCAAGTATTTTGTAAAAATATATCGTCACACAACACGCGCCGCGCACGCATAAAATGTATTGAGAATATTTTTCTCAAAGAAAAAGTTAAGACAAAAAAACTCAAAGGGGACAGATCATGAACAACAACACATCATACCGAGCAGGCGCGGTATGCTCCGCAGTGACCGGCTCCATGACCACGGCTCTAAAGGCCAAAAAGATACTTGCCGGGGTGGGAATACGCGCAAACGCGGTCAAGCTGAGCTCAAAGAACACGGCTCGCGGCTGCATATACGGCGTGGAATACCCCTGCGAGCTATCGGGCAACGTGCGCTCTATGCTTCTCAACGCGGGCATTGAGTTGAGCTAATACGTCCTGCGGCTATAGCCGAAAAGAGTTGAACTCATACGCTCTGCTATACAATAAATCATCGGGGGAAGGGCTCATCTTCGCAAAAGGCAGTTTATCCGCAGGATATAGCCCTTCCCCTTTTAATATTTTCACAGGAAGGTATCATCATGAATAACCCCACCGTCTATTTTGACAACGCCGCGACCACGTTTCCAAAGCCCCAGAGCGTGCTTTCATCCACTATCGAATGCCTTGAGCGCTACTGCGGTAACGCGGGACGTGGCTCTCACCTGCTTGCTATGCGTTCGGCAGAGGCAGTCTTTGACGCAAGAGATGCCGTCGCCGAGCTTTTCGGAGCATCCCCGGAAAACGCGGTATTCACTCTAAACACCACGTATGCGCTCAATATGGCTATCAAAGGAATAATGGCATCTGGCGGTCACGTCCTTATAAGCAACATGGAGCACAATTCCACGCTTCGACCCGTAGCAAAGCTCGCAAGTCAGAAAAAGATAACCTACGACGTGTTCGAGGCGTATTCGAGTAGCAGACAGCTCTCGTCAAAGGACGTAATATCAAACATAGTATCCAAGCTCCGCGCGGATACCAAAATGGTCATATGTGTACATTCATCGAATATCTGCTCATATTCTCTGCCTATCGGCGACATAGGCAGATTTTGCAAAAGACACGGGCTGATATTTTTAGTCGACGCGGCTCAATCCGCGGGACACATGCCGATAAATATGCAAAACGACGGCATAGATATCCTCTGTATGCCCGCGCACAAGGGGCTCTACGCGCCGCAAGGTCTTGGCATAATGCTTCTTGGCGAGGGAGTAAGACTTGAGACCTTGATAGAGGGCGGTAACGGCGTCAACTCACTTGATATAGGTATGGGAAAAATATCGCCCGAAAGATACGAGGGGGGTACTCTATGCACTCCCGCGATAGCAGGGCTTTGCGCAGGAATCAAGTTCATACAAAGCTTAGGAATAGAAACTATATCGGGACACGAGGAGGCACTCTGGAGAAGAATGTATGCTAATCTCTCTTCCCTGAGTAGAGTCAGGATATACGACGAGGCACACGTTGGAAGCATTTTGCTTTTCAACGTAGAGGGCAAGGACCCCGACGACGTTGGAAGATACCTCTCCCAAAAGGGCTTTTGTCTGCGCACGGGATATCACTGCTCACCCCTTGCGCACAAGGCTCTTGGCACGGGCGAGGGCGGCGCTCTGCGAGCAAGCTTTAGTCTTTTCAATACGGATAAAGAGGTGGATATGCTCTGCGAGGCAATACGGGGTCTGTGTGAGGCATAACTCGACCAAAAAATCGAGATTTACAGAGATTTTGAAAGGAAACGGGAGATTTTGGCAGAATAATTCAAAAAACACGCAGTCAAGGCTTAAAAAGCCAATTATTTAAGAAAAAATCGGGGTTTTTCGGGAATTTTTTCAAAACCTATTGCAATATTGTAGGATTTATGGTACAATGTATGCTGTCACTCGCTGTGCTTTTTGGTCTTTCGGACTTTTTTGCCCTGTCGTGTGACAGTTGTCGTTCTAAGATGGATACAGAAAGGATAACCTTGGCCACATTGTCGGAAAACGCATGGAAAATTTCGGCGAGCTCGCTCTCGTTGTGAGCAAGTCCGCTAATCTCAGATTTTAAAAGGAGTTTTTATGTGTAATGAAAAAGGAAGTTATCATCAACCTGACTGATGTGTCAAAAGCTTTTGACGGAGAGCTTGTACTCGACCACATTAATTTGCAGATACACGACAAGGAGTTCGTAACTCTGCTCGGTCCCTCGGGCTGCGGAAAGACCACTACTCTCCGTATAATCGGCGGCTTTGAGTCGCCCGATACGGGAGACGTTGAATTTAACGGCAAGAGCGTGAAAAACGTTCCCCCTCATCAGCGTCCCGTAAATACCGTGTTCCAGAAATACGCACTGTTCCCTCATCTCAACGTTTTTGAAAACGTAGCCTTCGGTCTGCGTCTTAAAAAACTGCCTGAGGAGGAAATAAGAGCCAAGGTCAAAGAAATGCTGGCTCTTGTCAATCTCAAGGGCTTTGAGCGCCGCCGTACGTCTACTCTGTCGGGCGGTCAGCAGCAAAGAGTGGCAATAGCGCGCGCGCTCGTAAATCAACCCGAGGTGCTGCTTCTCGACGAGCCTCTCGGTGCGCTCGACCTCAAGCTCCGTAAGGATATGCAGAACGAGCTTAAGAAAATTCAGCAAACTACGGGCATCACATTTATATACGTCACTCACGATCAGGAGGAGGCTCTCTCTATGTCCGATACCGTTGTGGTAATGGCAAACGGACAGATACAACAGATAGGCTCTCCCACAGACATCTACAACGAACCCGAAAACGCGTTCGTCGCGGACTTTATCGGAGAATCCAATATAGTCGACGGCTTTATGCTTGCGGACTACAAGGTGCGCTTCTCAGGTCACACGTTTGAATGCGTGGACAAGGGCTTTGACAAAAATCAGCCCGTCGACGTTGTAGTGCGCCCTGAGGACGTGGACGTAGTCCCCGTCGAGAAGGGTATGCTTGAGGGCACCGTTACCTCGGTCACCTTCAAGGGAGTACACTACGAGATAATCGTTGATATCGGCGGCTTTAAGTGGATGATACAAACCACCGATTTCGTTGCCGAGGGTGAACATATAGGAATTTATATAGAACCCGACGCAATACATATAATGAACAAATCCGAGTTCTCCGATATGTTTGGAGATTACTCATCCTTCTCGGACGAGCTTGATCTGCTCTCCGACCCGACAGAGCCGGGTGACGAGGAGGACGACGCAGAATGAAAGGAAAATCCGTATTTCAGAGAATGGCGGCTATGCCGCACATAGTCTGGATGATAATGTTTATCGTCGCGCCTATGCTTTTCGTTCTCTACTTTGCGTTTACCGATACCGAGGGTAACTTTTCATTCGCGAATATAACCTCTCTTTCGGAATATTCAAACGTCTTTATCCTCTCGATAGCCTTTGCGCTTATCGCGACGGTAGTATGCTTGGTCATAGGCTACCCTCTGGCTTACTTTATGGCAAAGTCAAGCCCCAGGATGCAGAAGATACTTATGGTGCTCATTATGCTCCCTATGTGGTGCAATCTTCTCATCAGGACCTATGCGCTTATGGCGCTTCTTGACAACGGAGGGCTTATCAACTCCTTCCTTGAGAGCATAGGCGCTGACAAATGGCATATCGTAGGCTCTGATTTCGGTGTCATTCTTGGAATGGTCTACGACTTTTTGCCCTATATGGTACTGCCGATATTTACCGTAATGTCAAAGCTCGACAAAAGATATATCGAGGCGGCAGCTGACCTTGGCTGCAGTAGCTTGCAGACTATGACAAAAGTCATAATGCCCTTGTCTGTGTCGGGCGTTATATCGGGAATCACCATGGTATTCGTGCCCTCTATAAGCACCTTCTACATCTCGCAGAAGCTGGGTGCGGGTAAGATAGACCTCATAGGCGACACAATAGAGCGTCTTTTCCAGAATACAAGCACGTATAATATCGGTGCGGCAATATCCCTCATCATGATGATACTTATAATAGTTTCCGTCGCTATAATGAATAGATTTTCAGACGATGACGGAGGTATAATCATATGAAGAAATTTTTGTCGACCGGTTATATATTCCTCATCTTCGCGCTTCTCTACGCGCCCATATTGGTGCTGATAATCTTTTCATTCAACGAATCGGGAAGCCTCAGTGAATTCTCGGGATTCTCATTTGTATGGTATAAAGAGCTGTTTGCTGACGAGGAAGCGCTCACGTCTCTTAAAAATTCGCTTATATTGGCGGTATGCTCATCACTCGCAGCTACCGTAATAGCTACGTTTGCGGCTCTCGGTCTTCATCATATGCGAGGAAAATTCGTGAAGGGAGCAATAAAATCCGTCACAAACATTCCTATGATGAACCCCGATATCGTAACAGGTGTCTCAATGATGCTCTTGTTCGTGGCGGTGGCGGGAATAATAAAGGCCAATAACTTTATGGGCTTTGGCACTATGCTTATAGCTCATACCACCTTTAACCTGCCCTACGTGCTTCTTTCGGTAACCCCGAGATTTAATCAGCTGGACAAGTCTCTCTCCGAGGCTGCCCAGGACCTTGGTTGTACCCCCGCAAGAGCCTTTTTCTCGGTAGAGCTTCCCGAGATAGTTCCGGGGATAATTTCAGGACTTATGCTTGGATTTACTATGTCTCTCGACGATTTTGTCATAAGCCATTTCGTAAGCTCCCCCAATTTCCAGACTCTTCCCCTTTACGTCTACAACCAGACGGTCCACAACGTAAAATTCAGCATGTACGCGCTCTGCGCGCTGATAGTTGCTATAATCCTTATAATTCTTCTTGCGGTCAACTTTACAGGCTCTGTAAGCAATAAATCCCGCAAAAAGAGAAACAAGGGGGTGGCTTAAATGAAAAGTATGATTAAAAAAGTCCTCGCCTTGACAGTTGTTCTTATAATAATGCTCCCCTCCCTGCTTACGCTTGTATCTTGCTCAAGCGAGGGTGACTCAAACGTTACGACACTTTACGTCTACAACTGGGGTGAATACATCTCGGATGGAAGCGAAGGAACCGTGGACGTCAACGAGGAGTTTGAGCGTTGGTATTTCGATACCTACGGCGAGAGAGTTGAGGTAACATACTCTACCTATTCAAGCAACGAGGATATGTACGCCAAGCTCTCGGGCGGTGCTGTCAACTACGACGTCATCATCCCCTCGGATTATATGATAGAGCGTCTTATAAAGGAAGACAAGCTCGCACCTCTCGATTACAGCAACATACCGAACATAGTCAATATAGCCCCCGAATTCTACGGCAAGGACGCAGAATACGACTATTACGATGAGGGCAGCATGTATTCTGTTCCCTATTTCTACGGAATGATAGGAATAATATACAACACTTCAATGGTAGACCCCGACGACGAGGATATTGGAAGCTGGTCTTTGATGTGGGACGAGGATTACACAGGCAACATTCTCCAGTTCAATAACTCCCGAGACGCGCTCGGAACGGCTCAGTACTATCTTGGCATTGACGTAAACACTCATGATGAAAGCGAGTGGAGACGCGCGCTCGAAAAGCTCAGAGAGCAAAAGGACATCGTCCAGGGTTACGTAATGGATGAGATATTCAACAAGATGGAGAACGGCTCCGCCGCCATCGCATCCTATTACGCGGGTGATTATCTCGCCATGTACGAGGAAAACGAGGACCTTGAGTTCTTCTATCCCCGCGAGGGCACAAATCTCTACGTAGATGCTATGTGTATCCCCAAGACAAGCCAGAATAAGCTCGTAGCGGAAAGATACATCAACTTTATGCTCAGCGTTGACAAAGAATATGGTGCTCCCGCTATCGCGAACGCAGAATATACCTATTATGCCTCCCCCAATAAGCTCGTCAGAGAAGATGAGGGATATATTGAGTATATGGGCGAGATAAAGGACGACGGGTATGAAAAAATGTATGACACCGACGACGTAAATGCTACGGCATACATAAATCTGACGTCCGACAAGCTTGCACTTATAAACAATCTGTGGGAGGAGTTGAAGTCCGACATAGACGTAAGCCCCACCATATATATCCTTTGCGGAGCTATCATAGCCACACTCGCGGGCTTTGGTGTATTCTTCGCGGTGCGCAAAAAAATACGCAATAATTACTGATAAAAAAGAGGAGATCCACAGGATTTCCTCTTTTTGTTATTTCAATATATCGCTGAAAAGTTCTTCTATGTCTTTTTTCTTGGCGTCACAGCTACCCTGTATCATTTTTGGAGAGCCGCCACCCTTCCCCGATAGCCTTTGATTTATCTCGCCAAGTACTGCCTTGAGGTCTACCGTCTCACTCGCCATTATATATTTGTAGCCCGAGACTTCGTCACCCACAAAAACGGCGCACACGCGATTTGTCCTTTTGACCGCCTCGTTGACAAAATTTCTGATAGAAAGCATATCGTCGCCATCATCAAACAGACATATAGAATTTTCGGTGGGCTCAAGCATATCCAGCTTATACTGCATAATATCACGTTTAAGCTCGGATATTCTCCCCTTGAGTTTACCGCTCTCCTCAAGCAACCGCTCAACTCCCTCGGCAATCTCACTCTGCTTCGCCGATATTGCCATAGATACTCGGCGTATCTGCTCATAGCGGCTTTTATAGTCCTCAAGCGCGTCATAGCCCGCCAGAATGTTGAGCCTCATTCCGCCCTTGTATCTGATATAGTCGAGTATCTTAATAATTCCGACCTCTCCCGTGTTTTCAACGTGAGGCGCACAGCACGCGCACATATCTACGCCGTCTATCTCAACTATACGTACCTCGCCCTCTATTCCCTGCTTGCTTCGGTACTCAAGCGCCCCAAGCTCGTCCGCGTCGGGATAATATGTCCTCACCGAACGGCAGTCAAATACCGCCTCGTTCGCAAGCAGCTCGACCTTGCGAATATCCTCTTCCGTCAGCTCACCGTCAAAGTCCGCGGTCATATATCCGTCACCCAGGTGGAAGCCCACGTTGTCGTATCCGTAAAGTCTGTGAATTATGCCCGAGACTATATGCTCTGCGGTGTGATTTTGCATCTTTCTCATACGGACGGCAAAATCTATCTCTCCAGCAACAATCCCGCCCTCATTGAGCGCACGATCCAGAGTATGATAAATAACCCCATTGCGCTCGTCTACCGAAAGCACTCGGCAGCCGCCGATACTCCCCGTATCACAGGCCTGACCGCCCTCGTTTGGGAAAAATGCCGTTCTGTCGAGCACCACGGAAAACTTGCCGTCGCCCTGTTCCTCACAATCAAGAACCAGAGCCTCAAACTCCCTAGTCTTTGAGCTTATATCAAATAATCTTACCGTTTTTTCCATCTGTCAGCTTCTCCGAAAAATCATTTAGACATAAATTACAATGCTTTTACTTAATATCCTCAATATTAATAAAGCTATGTCCACAGCACTCGCAGGTGTCCGAGGGATTGATGAGACGACCGTCCTGAACTCGATTGTATCTCCTCACACCGCACACCGCACAGATGCGCTCACCTCTCTCCTCCGCCTCGACGCAAAGAGGATAATTGAGTCCGCGAAAGGCTATTATACTGTCTCCCTCTCTGTAATAAAGGTCGTAGCCGTCATCAAAAAGCTGTAATTTTATCTTTCTCTTAATTACCCTGCCACTCGACACGTAAAGATTTATGTAGGTGTGCTGGTCAAGCGAGGTCTTGCCCTGACGGTTCATTCCCCTGTCGTAATTACGAGTTATTTTAAATGAATCTATCCTGCCGCGAATGCTTGTATCAAACAAAAATTTGTTCACCTTGAATATAACGAATCCGCTTACAAGCACCGCGGTCATAAAAATCAACATCGGCCACAAGCCAAACGGCTTGCTGAGCGGACGCTCAAGATATACCAGATATCCGACCGCCCAAAATGCAATATATAATAAATACAACACGATTCTCTTAAAATTCGCAAAAAAAGCATATGTTTTAAGGTCCTTGTTTCTTCTCGGTATCTTATTTAAATTCATCTTAAGCTCTACCCACCGTGCACAAAAGTTTCTCTATCTTATTATACTCCGACAAACACATTTCGTCAATAGTATTCAAGCAAGAAAAAGCAGGCGCCAAGGCGCCTGCCATTTATGTCAATTATTCTTCAACTGCCTCTGCTTCTTCGACGCACTCGCAAGCCTCGTCTTCCGCACATTCGCAAGCACATTTTTTACCGGGGAGCTTGCTCTTGATGTTGGTAACGATAACGTTTACCTTCTCTCTTACACATTCCTTCTTGGAAAGGAGATAGATAGCAACTGCTGCAGCCGCGGCAACTACCGCGATAGCCGCGCACACGCAAATAATTACTATTTTCTTGTGCTGTGCCGCTTTTGCCTCCTCTTCAGCAATTCTCTTTGCGAAAATAACGCCCTTGATTTTGTCGGATACTGTTGTGTAAACTGTACAGATCTTCATTTTTTGTTCCTCCTATATAATAAAATAATTTTTATCAGTTTTTAAGACTATGTATGGGGGCGGGGATTCTTCCGCCTCTGTTTATAAACTTTGCGGGGGAATATCTCTTTACGTCCATAACGGGAGCTCTGCCGAGAAGTCCACCAAAATCTATGCTGTCGCCTACCGCCTTGCCATACGCAGGTATAACTCTCACCGCGGTAGTCTTTGTATTTACAACTCCAATTGATATCTCATCCGCGATAATACCGCAGATAATAGCCTCGTCAACGTCACCGGGAATGGCTATCATATCAAGTCCGACCGAGCAGACCGCCGTCATAGCCTCAAGCTTTTCAAGCGTGAGCGCTCCCCTCTCAACGGCATCTATCATTCCCGCATCCTCGGAAACAGGGATAAACGCACCCGAAAGGCCTCCAACGTGACTCGATGCCATAACTCCGCCCTTTTTGACCGCGTCATTGAGCATAGCAAGCGTAGCGGTCGTTCCGTGCGCACCACAGGACTCAAGTCCCATATTCTCCAATATGTGAGCCACCGAGTCTCCAATAGCGGGCGTAGGTGCAAGCGACAAATCAACTATTCCAAAGGGTGTATTGAGTGCTTTTGCCGCCTCGCTTGCAACGAGCTGACCTACTCTTGTTATCTTAAACGCCGTTTTCTTTATGACGTCGGCAAGATCTGAAAGGTTGCATTCGCCTGCTCTCTGTATAGCCGAGCTTACGACTCCGGGACCCGAAACTCCAACGTTTATAACGTTTTCAGGCTCACCTATACCGTGGAACGCACCCGCCATAAAGGGATTATCCTCAGGCACGTTTGCGAACACAACGAGCTTTGCGCAACCGATAGAATCCTTGTCCTTTGTGAGATACGCCGCACGCTTTATCGTGCTTCCCATAAGCTTGATAGCGTCCATATTGATGCCCGCCTTAGTCGAAGCCACGTTCACTGACGAGCATACAAAATCAGTCTCGGCAAGAGATTCGGGTATCACGGATATCATATTTCCCGCGCCTTTCGTCATTCCTTTCTGTACCAAAGCAGAAAAGCCGCCTATGAAGTTAATTCCAAGTGTCTTTGCCGCTCTGTCAAGTGTTTTTGCGACCTTGATGTAGCCCTCAGGTGAAAGTGTTCCGCCCACGAGCGACACAGGGGTTACAGAAACGCGCTTGTTGACTATCGGGATACCGTATTTCTTCTCAATATCCTGACCCACAGACACCAAATTTTCAGCGCTGCCCGTAATTTTGTCATATATTTTCTGACAGAGTCGATCCTCATCCTCGCTGGCGCAATCGTAAAGCGATATCCCCATAGTAATGGTTCGGATGTCGAGGTTCTCCTCGTGGATCATATTTATAGTTTCAAGTATATCCTTTGTGTTAACCATCGTGTGTCCTCAGATATGGTGCATAGTATTGAATATATCCTCGTGCATAACGTTTATGGAAAGTCCCCTCTCCTTACCAACGTCTGCCATAGCATCTACGAAATCCGAGAACGGAAGCTTAAGACTATCTATATCCGCAAGCATTATCATAGCAAAATATTCCGACAGAACGCTCTGAGATATATCAACTATATTAGCATCGTATTTAGCACACTCCGCGGATACTTTTGCGATAATGCCGACAGAGTCCTTTCCCGTAACCGTTATAACTGCTTTCATTCTCATTCTCCTAATACAAATTCTTTATTCTATTATACTACATATCACCCCAAATATCAAGAGGTTTTATCCGTATTTTTCAACATTTTTTTGATTTTTATTGCAAAAATCAGTCACGTGTGTTATAATACAAGCAGACGCCCGTGCCAGAGTGATCTGGCTTCTCTTGGGATCAAATTTCAACAAAAAGGTTTAAAAATGGATAACCGTATCATTGAATATATCATAAAGCCTAAAAATCAAGGCAAAACCTTGCTCAAAAAGGCATTTGCTATCATAGGGTATGTATTTCTTGCCCTTATCCTTGCTCTACTTATACTCGCCCTGTCTCCACCCCTGCTTTATATCCCTTTTTTTCTTGTGGCGGCGGCATTTGTCGCGCTCACGGTGTTCGTCACGTGGAAGTTTTTGTGCCTTGAATACGAGCTTATAATAAGCGGCGGTGAGATGACTGTCTCAGTGATATACGGACGGGCAATAACAAAGCGGCTGGTATCGGTCCCCATCAACTCATTTTTACACGTAGGAGAATACGATGACACGGCGTATGAAGCTTTATGCCAGATGTCTCTGCAAAGAAACTACGTCTGTGTCTCATCCATGTCTGCGCAAAAAATGTTCTATGCCGTCTTTGATGACGGAAAAGATAGGTGTGTCATATATTTTGAAGCGCCCGACAACGCTATCAGAGCTTTGAGGCAAGCCAACGCTGCCGCTTTCAGAGCAGGAAATATAAAAAGCTGAACGAAAGGTGAAAAACAATGAAAAATCAGTACGAGATCAAGGTCAGGCTCTCCGACGAGCTTATGCGTAAGCTTATATACGTATCAGAGGCAGAGGGCAGAACTCCCAACAATCAGTTCGTATTTATGCTCCGCAACAATATTCAATATTTTGAGAGAGCCAAGGGAAAGTTTGATAACTCCAAGCTCGCCGCCATTGACATCTCCGAATACGCGCAAAAAGAGGACTGATCCAGTCCTCTTTTTGATTTACAGATATTTCAGCACATCCGATATACTGTCGACCACGGGACAGGCGCAAGCCTCAAGCTTTGCGTGCGATTGATGCCCTCCCGCATACAGAACACAATCCGCTCCCAGCGTTTGCGCGGTATCATAATCGTGAGTGGTATCCCCTATCATAAGTGCCCTTGCCTGCGGATTTTTCTCATGCCACACACGTGCAAGCTCGAGCTTACTGCGAGCGTGTATATTATCAAGCCCCATAACGCTTGAAAGATATTTACGCACACCAAGCTTCTCAAGATATCCCTCCAGCATATTTATCTCACACGCGGACAAAACTATCTGGCAGATACCCATTTTGTCCGCTTCCTGCATAGTCTCAAGCACACCACGGCACAAGCCCGCCTCCTCGGCGTTTTGGTTGTAGAGATCCACCCATATAGGAGCCAGTACCTCATAGGGCTCCTTGTCAAAATCAAAGCCCAAACCCCTATAATAGTCCTCGATGGGAAAATCAAATATATCTCTGTACGTCTCAATGCTGGGGATTACCTTGATGTCTCGCTCACGCAGCATCTTATTGACGCTTTTAATTCCCGCCTCCACGTCATCAAATATAGTTCCGTTAAAATCCCAGATCAAGTGGGTATATTTTAAATTATCCACTCAAAAGTCTCCTTTGATAAATTGAGCCTCTGCCGATATTCGACAGAGGCTTTTAGATTTTCTATCATTCCGCGGGAATGAATCCGTAGGCTTTAAGCCAGTTATAGTATACAGTATAAGGAGATTCTCCGTTCTCGTCAGCCTCTCCATCAAGTCCCGTGGATACGTCGTAAGCATGGTTGATGAGTTTATCTACACGCAACGATGCCTTGATCTCGTTGCCGTTGGCGTTGATAGTCGTGAACTCTATTATATCCTGATTCATAGAAACGCCAAGGTTTTCAACCAAGCTTTCAAGCTCCTCGTAATCCATACAAGCCTCAAGCTCAGCAAGCTTTTGCTGTGAGTAGACGTACAGATCGTTTATCTCACCGTCATCAAGTCTTGAACCGTATTCAGCGAGCTGGACGTCAAAGTCAAAGTCCAACAAGGGATTTACCAAGGTCTCGTTACTCTGTATCTTTACAATTTCCCAATAGTCTGCGGGATATCCCTCCTCAGGATGTGCGATAAAGCAGTTTCCTGTCTTTCTGATATCCATCATATAGTCGTCATTGATTCTGTAAAGTATGCCCGTATCTTCGTCGATACCGTAGTTCACACCCTCGATTCCGTACTGAAGAATATTACGTATCTCAGGGTCTGTATTGAGAAGGGTGAGCACCTCCATACCGCTCTGTATACTCTTGGAGTTTGCAGAGATCGCGAACATATTGCCGTAAAGAGATTCCTCGTCCGCAATAGGATACTTTGCAACGTAAGCGTAGTATTCCTTGCCGTTCTCATCGACGTAAACGCCGTCGTTATCCCCAGCGATCTTCTTGATATCGTAAGTACCCTTTACAAAGGAAATCGCCGCGTGCTCTCTACCGTCGTTCTCGGTCACATAGCAATTATCAAACTCATACTTTTTAAGACAGAGATATATCTCTCTGTAGCTTTCATTGGTGAAGAGATTATCAAATTCAAGAATCATCTGTCCCCTGCCAATCTTGGATATGTCGTCGTAAACAGTTCCAAGAAGCGAGAAGCTGTTATCTGTATTGACAACGTAATTGGTAACACCATCAACTGCCTGATTTTCAACATTCCAATACCATACGAACAGATCCATGCACTCCTGGAATGTGGAATCTATCGGAAGAACCTCAGGCTCGGAACTTACAATGTCCTCAATAAAATATTTGCAGTCTATAAGGTTGGAAAAGCTTTCCGCGGTATACTTATACTTGTCAGCAAGCTCTTTATCTACAAGCATATAAGTATACTCGCCCATTTGAACGTTGTTGGGGATAGCATACGTAGATCCGTCCACCTTGACACCGTTCATAAGAGCAGGAGTTATATAATAACCAAGCTTTCTTCCTGTAGAGGAGATATATTCGTTAAGAGAAGCGATCCACTCGTTTTCAATATACTCCTGATACATATCGTATCCGGAAACATATATTATGTCGAGCTGGTTCGCAGCTGCCTCGGGATACACAAGCTCCTTTATTCCAAGATCGTTTTTCTGGTAAACGTCATCAGAAGCATTGTTTGCGTCCTCATCATCCTCGTTTAAAAAAAAGTCTCTGTATTCCTCATATTCAGGGTAATATTTATAAAACTCATTTACCAGAGCACTTTCAGGATATCCGGGATATACCGCAAGATAGTCGCTTATGTATTTCTCCAACGCTCTCTGAGCAAGACCCGCCTTCTTTTCCTCAAGCGCGTATTCCTCCATGGTCACCTTGAGCATATCGTAATACTCGTCCTCTGTATAGAACAGAAGATCTACGTTGGTCTTATATTTAGACTTTGTTATCTTTGAGAATGCAGCCTCGACAGCCTCATAAGCCTCCATGGTATCAAGCATATCCTTATAAGCCTGACTATCTTTGTCTCCTCCGCACACATCGGCAAGATACTCTGCAAGCTCCTCATCGGTATTGCAGACCTTCTTCTCGGAGATAAGGCGCATGGTTATTGTCTGAGCGCCTGTATCCTTTGATACGTCAGCCCCCTCCTCATCTGCGTTAGAGCAGCCAGCGAGAAGTACCGACATAAGCATTAACATCCCCAAAAGCAGACAAAGCAATCGTTTCTTCATAGTTAATCTCCATTCCGCCGCCCGTGGCGGCATAATACTGTTGATTAATTTTGCCTTTTGGCAAAATTCGTGCGTAAAAAAGCATACTTTTCTATAAGAAGGGATCCGCTTTCACGCTAACCTCCAAACTGTATATCGGGTCACCATTTAAGACCTGAAAACCAGAATAAATGCTAATATATATTTTACAACAAAACTTAAGTTTTGTCAAGTAAATATTTATCAATAAACGCACCTAAAAGTGACCGTGCGATAAGTGTTTTTGAATTACATCACCGACGTTGGTCACTTTGAACAATCTCAAAACCATTTTTTTGTGCACCAAGCACATATTTTTCTTCGGCTTTGTTGTTCCGCAAAATGTTTTTCAAATTTAATGCGATAAATATTTACAATTTATCAATCAAGGAATCCACGCAAATGTCTTGCACGGCTTGGGTGACGAAGCTTACGGAGCGCCTTTGCCTCTATCTGGCGGATTCTCTCACGGGTAATGTCGAACTCCTTGCCAACCTCCTCGAGAGTTCTGGTTCTGCCGTCATAAAGTCCAAAACGAAGCTTTATAACGTGCTCCTCTCTGGGAGTCAGGGTGTGGAGCTCTCTCTCAATGACCTCGCGCAAAATAGTCGAAGCTGCCGCGTCAGCAGGAGCGGGAGTATCATCGTCGGGAATAAAGTCGCCAAGGTGACTGTCCTCCTCTTCTCCTATGGGGGTTTCAAGAGACACCGGGTCTTGCGATATCTTAAGTATCTCTCTTACCTTGTCCGCACTCATACCTATCTTATCGCCGATCTCCTCGGCAGTAGGCTCGCGTCCAAGCTCCTGGAGCATTTGACGGGAGTATTTTGTAACCTTGTGTATAGTCTCGACCATATGAACGGGGATACGGATAGTTCTCGCCTGATCCGCAATAGCACGCGTGATAGCCTGTCTTATCCACCACGTAGCGTATGTGGAGAATTTATATCCCTTGGTGTAATCGAACTTTTCGACCGCTTTCATAAGTCCGAGATTTCCCTCTTGGATAAGGTCCAGGAAATACATTCCTCGTCCAAGATATTTCTTTGCAATGCTTACAACGAGACGAAGGTTTGACTCAACCAAAACAGTCTTTGCATTCTCGTCACCGTTCATCATTCTCTCGGCAAGAGCCTTCTCTCCCTCTGAATCAAGCAACGGAATACGTCCTATCTCCTTGAGGTACTGACGCACGGGGTCGTCAATAGCAACGCCCTCCTGCTCGAGTATCTTCTCCATATTCGCACTGTTTTCAAATCTGGAAACTTCCTCCTGAATCTCCTCGAGCTCGGCGTTTGAGAGGCTACCGGGGAGAGAAACTCCGTTGTCCTCAAGCACCTCACAGAGCTTGTCAAGCTCGTCCATATCATAGTTCATTTCCTCAAGAGCCTGGTCAAAATCCTCCTCGGACAAGCCGCTCTTTTTGCTTTTTTCAATAAGGTCCTCGACCTTTTTAGTCTCGGATTCCTCCGCGACTTCTTCCGCTTCTTTGTAAAGTTCTTCCGTCATTATGATCTCCATTCCGCCGCTCGCGGCGACACAAATATTGTTGATGAATTTTGCCCTCGGCAAAATTCGCGCGTGAAAAAGCATGCTTGCCTATGGGAAGGAATCCACTTTCACGCTGATCTCCATTCCGCCGCTCGCGGCG
>JAEIGA010002116.1_pt1 | contig 31692 bp, 27 predicted proteins | sample 9270691 | NCBI WGS metagenome assembly JAEIGA01 (sample SAMN17057246, study PRJNA624740) | gut metagenome | biome: biome; isolation source: fecal sample | host: Bos grunniens | place: China: Xizang | collected 2019
ACGATGGAAGCGCTCAAACAAAAGACCTTGTGTTTACCAATCACGGTATGTACACGGGTAGTGACAAGAACAATATCACATGCACCTCTAAAATAACTGCGTTGTGCGAGGGTGGTAGCACGGGAGAAGATCCTAATCCTAACCCTAATAATCCTAATCCAGATCCTCAGCCAGAGAATAGCACACCATGTCTTGCTTCGGTGGACGAGCAAGTGGTGTTCTTTAAGGCTCCTAGTGGTTTCGGTACTTCAGCTTCTGTATATATGTGGATCAATGGTACGAATACACATTTGGTTGGCAGTTGGCCAGGTAGCGCAGCTACTCACTTGGGTGACGGCGTATTCAAGTTTGAACTTCCTGCTAATATGCAAGGCGATGAGAGCCAATGGATGATTATTTGGAATAACAATGGCCAGGGTTTACAAACAGCCGACCTCAAGTTCACTATGCGCGGCTTGTACACGACCAATTCTGATATCAAGGGTACCGCTTGTACCAGTGTAGTATCCGTCTTGTGTGATGATATTGCTAATGATGTAGACCAGATCGTAGTAGATAAATCGACAGCTCGCAAACTGATTATCAATGGCGCATTGTATATCGTTCTAGAGGATGGCCGCGTGTATGATATTATGGGAGGAAGGAGATAGGACGGCTGTAAGCCTGGACAATGCAGACGCTACAGGGCGATGCGCTTTAAGTTATAGGCGAAGGACGAGATAAAACAAAAGAGTTGCGAAATTCGCAACTCTTTTTATGTGTTAATAATTATTTACTATTACTTATTGTTAATAGCAAGGCCGCTTATCGGCGCATATTACTCATCCTTGTAGACCCATCTCAAATTATCAACCCAGAGTGTGTTATCTTCGCATCCGCGGAGGAGTCCGGCGTTGCTGGAAGAAATGTACATCACAATATGTGTGGGGATATCGAGGCTCCATCCCACTTCTTCTATGCGCACCATTTTCTCCTTTGAGTTGCGTGTCATCATCTCCATTTGATTGAGGCCTTCTTTTTCGTTCACAAAGTTAGGATCTTGTGTGATGTTGCCCCATTGGATGTTCATCATGTGGTTGTTGATCCATTCGGGTATGGTATGACAGATCTCTTCGTAGAGTGTTCCTACGCGTCTGGCATAAATCTTGCCTGTTTCAGGGTCTTCCCATCGATATTGAAAGTAGATGCATATGACAGCGCAATCATGTCCAGCTACTGTGTCGATGCGGTTGTACAGGGTGGAAATCATGCTGTCCGTATCCTGTATGCTGGCTTTATAGTCTAGCATCAGCGCTATAGGACGCTCTGTGAATGGTATATTCCAGTCTATGGTGGTGTAGGGCCTATTTCTTGCATCCGTACTCAATGGCTCTAGGGCATGACCCATGTATATGGTACCGGGTGTCATGGTGTAGATATTGCTTTTGCGTCTGTAGGTGAGCTCATTGCGCAGACGGCAGCAAAAGCCATGTCCGCGTGTTTCGGGATAGACCGATCCACATCTAGCATAGTGCAAGCCCAAGGTTTTGTAATAGAAGTCGCTACTGCCCCAAGGATTGCCTTCAGCAGCCGTGTATGCGCCATTCACTCGAATGGTGTCGGTGGCTCCTAGTGTGTATAGGTATTTGGTTTTACCGCCTAGAATATCCGACTCTTTGACATAACGCATCACCCATTGGTTCATATCACCAAAGGGTATGGGTTCTATTCGAAGTTCGACTGCCCATAGCCCATTGCTCAATAGCAATAGGCATAGAGCAATTAGCAGTCTTCTCATAGCAAACTAAACGCCACATCCATCATGTGGGTAAAGTTGTTTTGACGCTCTTCTGCGGTGGTAGATTCACCAGTGAGAATGTGGTCAGAAACCGTGCAGATGACCAACGCTTTGTTACCAGATCGAGCCGCATTCATATACAATGCAGGTGCTTCCATCTCTACTGCCAAGACGCCCATGTTCATCCATTTGTCGTTATGAGCGTTCTCTGTGTAGAAGGTGTCAGAAGAGAATACATTGCCTACCTTGTAGTGGTAGCCGAACTTCTCGCAAGCTTCAGCTGCTCGGCGGCAGAGATCAAAGTCAGCGATAGGAGCATAGGTGCCTGGTAGTTCGTATTGCATAGCGTAGTTGCTGTTGGTGCAAGCGCCCATAGCAATAGCCAAGTCGCCTACTTTCAAGTCGTGGTTGATACTACCGCAACTGCCCACGCGGATAATGGTCTTTACGCCATAGAAATTGTACAACTCGTAGGTGTAAATACCGATGGATGGTATACCCATACCATGTCCCATTACACTGACAGGTTTGCCATTATGTGTGCCGGTAAAACCAAGCATACCGCGTACGTTATTGAATTGTACTGGGTTATCCAAATATTTCTCTGCCATCATCTTTGCGCGTAATGGATCACCTGCCATGATGACTGTCTCGGCGATTTCGCCTAATTTAGCCCCAATGTGGGGAGTAGGTGTTGTGTTCATAGTTGTTATATTTTAGAGTTATTATTTACTTTAGCTGAACGCTTGGATAGAAATATAGTGAGCAAGACGCTCAAACCTATCAGCATAGGGTAGAATAGGTAAGGTATGATATCCATGGTGCTGATATCGGTGATTCCTTCTTCTTTTAGCAGACTGACAGCTATTAGAAGTTGTGCTCCGTAGGGGATTAATCCTTGTACGGTACAAGATGAAGTATCTAGCAACGATGCTACACGTCTAGGGTCGATGTCAAAGCGCTTGGCTATTTTTTTTGCGATATCGCCTACGCTTAAGATAGCTACGGTATTGTTGGCAGTGGCTATATTGGCTATTGCTACGATAGTGCAGATACTCATCTCTGCGCCCTTGCGCGAACGCACACCACAGATGACTATATCCACGAGGCGTTGCATAACACCTTGGTGGGATATCAGCGCAAAGATACCGCCCGCCATCATCGATATGAGTATCAGTTCGCTCATGCCCATGATGCCCGAAGTGAGGTGTTTGGTCCAATCGATAAAAGTGTAACTTCCGTCTGCTATACCAACCACACCTGTTAGCACTATACCCATCAGCAGTACAATCATCACGTTCATACCACAAGTGGCTAGTATCAATACCGTTGCATATGGAATGATTTTCCACAATAATAATTTTCCTACAACCACTTCGCTAGCGCTTGAGCCCATTAGCAAGTATATGATGGTTACAATCACGGCCGCAGGTAAGACCATGCGTAGGTTGTAACGGAACTTGTCGCTAGGCTTGCATCCCTGCGATTGGGTAGCTACGATGGTAGTATCGGATATGAAACTTAAGTTATCACCAAAGAATGCTCCTCCTACGATGCTTGCTGTCATGAGTGCTACAGACATATCGGTTTGATCAGCCATCCCTGCGGCTATAGGCACCAATGCCACTATGGTTCCTACGCTGGTGCCCATACATAGCGATACCACGCAAGCAGACAAGAATAATCCGGCTAATAGGAATTGGGTGGGCAGCAGCTCCAATGTCAAGTTGACGGTGGATTCTACCGCGCCCATTTCTTTGGCACTTGAAGCAAAAGCACCTGCTAGGACGAATATCCATATCATCATCAACAGGCTCTTATGGCCAGCTCCTTTCGAGAACTCGGCTATACGATCTGTAAGTTTCTTTCCGCTAGTCAGCAGAATGGCTATAATGGATATGCAGATAAAAATGACTAGCATTTTTTTAGTGTTTAGAGTGATGCAATGTTCTTTTCGTTGAATAATTCTTTACCTTCCAAGGTGTATGCATACTCGATGCGGTCTGCATAGTATTCCTCTACTTTGCCGCGCACAATCTTCATTGTGGAGTTGACCATGTGATTCTGCTCTGTGAACGCTTCTGGCAGTACAGCAATGGCTTTAGGCAACCATTGCTCTGGGAACATACCTGCAAATTTACCATTGCGGTATTCGTTAACCTCATCTTGTATCTTTTGCAACATGGCTTTCTTGCCAACCTCTGTAGTAGGATCAATACCTTGATGCTTGATATATTCTTTCAATGCATCTTTATTAGGCACAATGAGCACGAGAGTATATGGATCTTGGTTATTGTGCAGAATCACTTGCTCGATATACTTGCTACTGTCGGTCAAACTATCTTCATAGCCCTCTGGACTATATTTCTCGCCATCTGCACTGATGAGCAGGGATTTGAATCGTCCTACTACCCATAAGTATCCAGGATGCTTGTCGGTAACATAACCCATGTCACCGGTGTGCAACCATCCATCTACTACCGTTTTGGCAGTTGATTCTGGATTCTTCCAGTAGCCCGCCATCACATTCTCGCCCTTGATAACTATCTCCCCTTTCTCGCCATTAGGCACTTGATTGCCTTCGCTATCGCAGATCTTCAACTCCATAGGTTTGACGATTCGTCCACTTGATCCAAAAATAGCATGTCCGTCCGAGTTGGCGCAGATGATAGGGGTGGCTTCGCTCAAGCCGTAGCCTTGGAACATCGGCATACCCACTGCGCAGAAGTAACGCTGCAGCTCGATGTCAAGCAATGCTCCTCCACCAACGAAGAAACGCATTCTGCCGCCAAAACCTTCTCGTACTGCTTTAAAAATTAGCTTATCGAAGAGTTTTACCAAAGGCCAGCGCCATGCTTGCCATCCACCACGATTCCAGTACTCTTTGTTGTACTTGATGGCGTTGTTGAGCGCTAAATGGTATAGTTTCTCTACGGTTGGACCTTTCGCCTTGATGCCTGTTTCGATATTCTTGCGGAAGTTGCGTGCTAATGCAGGCACCGACAACATCAACATTGGGCGTACTTCTTTGATGGCTATAGGAATATTCTTCAGAGTAGCAATAGCCGTCTTTCCTACAGGCACAGTGGCTATGCTACCGCCGTATGACATCATGGTGTAGAAGCCTGCTACATGCGCAAAACAGTGATCCAAAGGCAAAATGATCAACATGACATCACCCTTGTTGCATTGTATCACGCTACTACCTTGCTCCACATTTGCGGTATAGTTGCGGTGGGTCAGTAGGATACCTTTTGGGTCGGCTGTGGTACCCGAAGTATAGCTGATATTGGCATAGTCATCAGGTTGAATTGACTCGTATATGGCTTTCAGTTCTGCGCTCTTATCCTTGAGGTAGGCCTCGCCCATAGCTATCACTTTATGAATAGCTATCTCATTCTCTTGATAGTCATCTATCGGGTCTAATACAATGATTTTCTCTACTTTAGGACAGTCTTTGATGATGTTTCTTATTTTGCCCAATTGCTGCTCGCTCGCAATCACATAGCGTGAATCCGAGTGTTGTATACGGAAAAGCAAGTCAGTGCTCTCGGTGAGCTTGATGCTCAATGGCACATTCACACCACCTGCATAGAGGATACCTAGCTCACTGGTTATCCATAAGTTGCGACCTTGTGACAATAAGGCTACCTTATCTCCCTTTTTTAGTCCCAATTCAATCAGTCCTGCAGCTATCTTGTGCGACTCTTCGCGAGTCTCACGAAAACTGGTTTCTGTCCACACTCCGTCTACCTTCTCTCGCAGAAAAGTCAGCTCACTATATTCGTGTGTGTATTTCTCGACAAAGTCGATTATTGTTGTACGTTTCATTATACGAATAGTATGGGTAATTTAAATAGTCTGCAAAAGTAGTTATTTTTTTGTGAATATGCAAATAAATTTTTCAAATTTATATTTTTTTAATACAAAATAAACAATCACAAAAATAAAAGCAATCGCTTTGCAGCGGTTGCTTTTGCATCTCAATATTAACTATTTAATTGTTATGAAAACTTTTTTGTTGCCAAACTAGGACTCGAACCCAGACAGACAGAACCAGAATCTGTAGTGCTACCATTACACCATTTGGCAGTCAAAATGCATCACTTGCATTTCGGGGCACAAAGGTACTGCTTTTTTATTAATGTACCAAGAAAAATGTCAAAAAATATCATTTGTCCTATAAAAATCTTGTAGTTTGAAAAAAAAATAGTACCTTTGTAGCCAAAAATATTTTTCATACTATGGCTTATCGTGTAGCATTATTAGGTTATGGTAATATCGGTCGTGCAGCAGAACAAGCTATTTTGTCTGCTCCTGACATGGAGTTGGCAGGTATCTATCACCATAACGATTCTTTGGATAGCATCCATGCTGATGCAGTATTATTGTGTACTCCTACTCGCGAAGTTGAGCGTTTTGCGTTAACTTTGCTCCAACGTGGTATATGTACGGTAGATTCTTTTGATATGCATCAGCATATTCTTGCTCTGCGCTCGTCTCTATCTGCTCAAGCACAGTCGCATGCTGCGGTTAGTGTGATAGCTGCAGGTTGGGATCCAGGCACAGATTCGGTAGTGCGTGCCCTACTATTGGCTATGGCTCCTCAAGGTATCACGTATACAAATTTTGGTCCTGGTCGTTCAATGGGACATACTGTGGCTGCTAAAGCTATTCCAGGTGTTAAAGATGCCTTGTCAATGACCATACCTTTGGGTACGGGTGTGCACCGTCGTATGGTGTATGTGCAACTAGAAGATGGAGCAGATGCCGCCCAAGTTGAGCAACTTCTCAAAGCAGATGATTATTTTGCACACGACGAAACCCATATGGTGGTAGTGGATGATGTACAGGCACTCAATAATGTAGCACATGGCGTTAATCTTATACGCAGTGGTGTATCGGGTACTACCCATAACCAACGTTTTGAGTTTAATATGACCATCAATAACCCTGCTCTGACTGCTCAAGTAATGGTATCATGTGCACGTGCTGCTATACGTATGCAACAGGCTGGTCGCTATGGTGCCTATACCATGATCGAACTAGCACCTGTTGATCTGCTTCCAGGCAATGCTGAAGGACTCATTCAACAACTTGTATAACCTTTTGTGTCTTACAAAGACCTATCAATAACCCTACCAAATGCGCAAATTGATTCTAATGGCAACACTCGCCCTTATTGCAGCTGCCTCGACTACGGTTGCTGCCACCAAACAACCTATTACCAAACCTCAAATCACTCTTACTGATAGACGTCTCACCCCCGAAGCTCTATGGGCTATGGGACGTATCAATAGCGTTGTGCCTGACCAACAATCAGGACTAGTAGCCTATACCGTTAGTTATTATAGCGTTGCAGAAAACCGTTCCTCTTCATGGATTCGTGTCTGCCGTCCTAATGACGATCAGCTGCAAGTGATCGATGAGTTTGTAGGTTATCAACCTACTTGGCATAACGGTGAACTATGCTATCTCAATGGCGACGGACAACTGGTCATGGGTAATAAGACCCTCACTGGCTTTGATAAGGATATTGACGGTTTTTTGATTTCTCCACAAGGCAATCAAATTATTCTTATCGCTCAAGTCAAAACAATCCCTTCTACTGCGGATAAACACCCTGACTTACCGCTAGCATCAGGACGCGTAGTGGATGACCTTATGTATAAGCATTGGGACGAGTGGACCGAGACCGCTCCTCACCCATTCCTTTGCGATATTGCTGCTGAAACTTCGTCTGCTAATACTATAACTGTAGCTCACTGCAGCGACCTACTTGAGGGTACTCCTTATGAGTCTCCGCTCAAACCTTTTGGTGGAGTAGAGCAATTGGCATGGAGTCCAGATGGCAAACAGATTGCTTATACTTGCCGCAAGAAAACAGGCTTGGCATATGCACTATCTACCAACTCTGATATCTATCTCTATGACCTCGCTACGGCTACGCATACTAACCTCACTGAAGGTAATGGGGGCTACGATACCAATCCTGCGTATTCGCCTGATGGACAATGGATTGCCTGGCAATCAATGCAGCGAGATGGATACGAGAGCGATGAGAATAGACTCTTTGTTCAAAACCTTCTTACAGGCGAAAAACGTTTCTTGACTGAAGGCATGGAAACCAATGTAGATGCCTACTACTGGCGCGATGCTAATCATATTGTTTTTAGTGCTGTTTGGCACGGTACAACCATGCTTTATGAAGTGGATATCCGTACCGCTCAACGTCAACAACTCACTACTGGTCAGTACGATTTTGTTCCGGGTGGCAATATCGGCAATACATATTACTGCCTTCGTCACTCTATGTGCGAAGCTAATGAAGTCTATGCATTTACCACTTCACCTCGCCGCCGTTCAGCTCGTAGCAGTGCACCTGCGCCTATCACCCAACTCACTAAAGAGAATGATAATATCTACTCTCAAGTTGATATGGGTACCGTGGTGCCTCGTTGGCAAACTACTACTGATGGCAAGCAAATGCTTACTTGGGTAGTTCTGCCACCAAACTTCGACCCTAACAAGAAGTACCCAACTTTACTCTTCTGTGAAGGTGGCCCACAAACACCAGTTAGCCAATTTTGGAGCTTCCGCTGGAACTTTATGATCATGGCTGCTAATGACTATATTATCGTTGCTCCTAACCGTCGTGGTTTGCCTGGTTTCGGTAATGCATGGAATGAGCAAATTAGTGGTGACTACGGAGGTCAATGCATGCGCGACTACCTTACAGCCATTGATGATGTTTGCACCGAGTCTTATGTCGATACCGATCGTTTAGGATGTGTAGGTGCATCGTTTGGTGGATTCAGTGTTTACTGGCTAGCAGGCCATCATAACCAACGTTTCAAAGCGTTTATTGCTCATGATGGCATATTCAACATGGAGATGCAGTATCTTGAAACCGAAGAGAAATGGTTCGCTAACTGGGATATGGGAGGTGCTTATTGGGATAAGAAGAACCAAATAGCGCAACGCACTTTCCAAAACTCACCTCACCTATTCGTTGACCAATGGGATACACCGATTCTTTGTATCCATGGCGAGAAGGATTACCGCATCTTGGCTAACCAATCTATGGCGGCTTTTGATGCTGCTAAAATGCGTGGTGTAGAAGCACAACTCTTGATTTTTCCTGATGAAAATCACTGGGTACTTAAACCACAAAATGGTATTCTCTGGCAACGAACATTCTTTACATGGCTAGATAGATGGCTTAAATAAACTGTCATAACTATTTCATAATATGAATATTATCGTTGCTATATCAGAGAACTATGCCATTGGCAAGTCAGGCGATTTGCTTTGTTATTTACCTGATGACCTAAAGCACTTCAAGGCTCTTACTACGGGAGCTACGGTGGTGATGGGCAAGAAAACGTTTTTCTCATTACCTCGTCGTCCGTTACCCAATCGTCGCAATATTGTCTTGACACGCGATGTGACTTTTGTGCAAGAAGGAGTTGATGTGGCGCACTCTATCCCTGATTTGTTGACTATGCTTATGCCCGAAGAACGTGTCTTCATCATTGGTGGTGGGGAAGTCTATCGTCAGTTTATGCCATTAGCAAAACAGTTGCATATCACGCACATACACCATTCATGGGAGGATGCTGATACATTTTTCCCTGATATTGATCCTACTATTTGGGAGTGCACCGATGAGGAACATCATGAGGCAGATGACAAGCATCCATATGCCTTTACATTTGCTACTTATCAACGCCGCTAATTATTTTCTATCCATCGATAAGTATAATAGATCACAAAAACGCCGCAGGCATTAGCCTACGGCGTTTTTTGTTATTTGTAGTGATTTTTAAAGTTGTTATATCAGATTTACTTACATTCCACCATCAACAGATATCACCTCGCCTGTTACATAACTAGCCATGTCTGAGGCTAGGAATAATGCCACATTGGCTACTTCTTCTGCTTTACCACAGCGACGCATAGGTATACCCTTGATCATATCCTCTCGTACAGCATCGCTGAGCACCATCGTCATATCGGTTTCTATAAAACCAGGGGCAATGGCATTGGCGCGTATACTGCGTGCTCCTAACTCTTTGCTGACAGCTTTAACAAAGCCGATAATTCCAGCCTTGGATGCAGCATAGTTAGCTTGACCGGCATTACCTCCAATTCCAACTACTGATGACATGGCAATAATGCTTCCTCTCTTTTGACGCATCATCAGTGGGGTAACAGCGTGGCAGTAGTTGAATACGGACTTTAGGTTGGTGTCAATAACCTCATCCCATTGGGCTTCATTCATACGCATAAGTAGGGTGTCGCGAGTGATACCCGCATTGCATACCAATATATCAATACATCCCATACTTTCCACCACTTGTTCTACTACCTTGTGTGCGGTATCAAAATCTGCGGCATCGCTCTGAATGCAAATAGCTTTTGCACCAAGATTAGATATTTCTTCTACAAGACTATTTGCTTCGTTTTGGTTGCTACGATAGGTAAAGGCGATATTACATCCGTTTTGTGCATACAATAGTGCAATGGCACGCCCAATACCGCGTGACGCACCGGTGATGAGTGCTGTTTTTCCAGTGAGCATAATGATTGATGTTTAAAATAGGTTACTATTAGACTGCCACTATACCTGGAATATGTGGATGTGGGTCATAATCAACGAGTGTGAAGTCCTCATACTTGAAATCGAACAAATCCTTAACATCTGGATTGATCAACATTTTAGGCAAAGCACGAGTTTCACGAGTTAACTGCAACTGAACCTGCTCAAAGTGGTTGGTATAGATATGTGCATCACCAAAAGTGTGCACGAAGTCACCCGCCTTTAATCCAGTCACCTGTGCCATCATCATCAGTAGCAGAGCGTAAGATGCAATATTAAATGGTACACCGAGGAAGATATCTGCCGAACGTTGATACAACTGTAAACTCAATCGACCATCTGCCACATAAAATTGGAATAAGGTGTGGCATGGAGGAAGAGCCATGTTATTGACCTCGGCCACATTCCATGCGCTGACAATATGACGGCGTGAGTCAGGGTTGTTTTTGATTTGTTCAACGAGCAATTTAATCTGGTCAATATGACCACCTTGGTAGTCAGGCCATGAACGCCATTGATGACCATATACAGGTCCTAATTCACCATTCTCATCTGCCCACTCGTTCCAGATGCGTACACCATGATCTTGAAGATACTTGACATTTGTATCACCCTTGAGAAACCATAGTAGTTCGTAGATGATAGACTTGAGGTGAAGTTTCTTGGTTGTCAACAGAGGGAAACCTTCTTCTAGGTTAAAACGCATTTGATGTCCGAAAACAGACTTGGTGCCTGTGCCGGTGCGATCTTGCTTAAGTACGCCTTCGTTGAGCACTCGCTCACATAGATCTAAATATTGTTTCATAATCTTAATTCAAATACTTAAATTAATATAGGTTGTAAGTTGTTTTTAATACGCGGAATTCGGTACGGCGGTTGAGCGAATTACATATCTCTTGTTTGTCTGGTGACAAAGTGGTAATAAATGCTTCATACAAAACCTGATCTTTTGGTAAAAATGGATATTGTTTGCGTAATGCTTCATCCACAATTACAGGTTTCTCCTCGCCATAACCAATAGCTGTCAAACGCTCTTTTTCGATGCCCATCTTAATGAGATAATCTACTACCGATTGGGCACGACGGAGAGACAATTGCTGGTTGTCTGCATTGTTACCTACAAGGTCAGTATGTGCAGCTAATTCAATGGTAATGTTTGGATTATCAGTCAGGAGTTTTGCTAGTGCTTGCAGCCCTGTTTCAGAATCCGTTGTAAGCTCCCAACTGCCAAATTTGAAGAAAATGTTATCCATCTTAACTGGTTTGGATATAGGAGCAAGCGTGAAATCTTTTTCATAGGTGTAACTATCTTCTAATCCTTCGGTAGAGAGCGTATGTTTCTCGTTGAGGAAACCGCGAGCTGTAACTAGCATTGCATAGCGTGTCTTTGGGTTGAGTTTTAAGCGATATGTACCATCGCGACGAATCTGCGTCTTTACATTAGTGCCATCATTTCCAATTAGACGAAGCGAGGCATCAGCTAGGTTCTGACCATCACTATCTTGAACTTTACCTTCGATTAAGAACTCAAGTTGTGGCAATATGAAAGAATATATTAGGTCGTAACCCTTTTTTTGACCTCGATTTGAGGAGAAGAAACCTTGCTCCTTATCGCCTGCAAAGGTAATACCAAAATCATCGTTCGTGGAGTTAAATGGTTGTCCCATGTTATAAACTTCCCAAATGGTGTCTTGTGGTATGGCATAGAAAAGGTCTAACCCGCCATATCCAGGATGACCTTTGGATGAGAAATAGAGGCGACCATCATGTCGAATAAAAGGGAAAAGTTCATCGTCTTTAGTATTAACTGAAGAACCTAAATTTCGTATGTCATCCCATGTTCCACCATTGTTAATAGCCATATAAATGTCTTTTCCACCAAAACCACCTGGTGCATCACTAACAAAGTACAATGTATCGCCTGTAGGGCATAGAGTAGGGTGACCAACGGTGATACTACTGTCTTGGAATAATACAAGTTCTTGTGCCTCACTCCACTCGCCACTGGCGCGTTGCGAGGTATATATTTTAGCACCTACATCTTGTCCATTGACAGGTTTAGAGTAAGTGAAATACATCGTCTTGCCATCATTAGAAAAACAACATACGCCTAATTCAGCTGTAGTAGTTTGTTTTTGTGTAGTATTTTCTTCTTCGCCCTCTGCTTCTTGGTAGAGTCCTTCGCATAGTTCAAATTCTTCCCATTTGCCAGCAGCATTCTTGCGTGCAGTATAAAGATTAAAGGTTGGCACACCTGTAACGGACGAATTGCGCACCTTTTTCTTTGAAGAAGACTGCTGTTCTTGACGGTTGGAAGTGAATACTAATACATCCGCATCGGATGTCATAAATGCTGGTGAGAAGTTAGATGAACGCTTTGTATTAAACTCTTTTGCAGGAGCTATTTTGTAGCGAGAAGGTTGTTTCTTCCATTCCTCTACTTTAAGGCAGGCATACTTGCCTGCTTGTGCTACATAGTCATCTGCATGTTGTTGGAGATAGATGTCGTATTGCTTGATAGCATCTGTGTATCTACCTTGGTATTGCAGCACTTGTGCATAGCGTAGGTATACTATTGAATCACCATATTGATAGCGGATAGCATTCTTGTAGCAGTTACTTGCTCTACTGTTATTGAGAATGCGGTAACATTCGCCTTGATGGAAGGACACATGCGCGCGTGCGCGTTTATCTTTGGAGTTGATGTTTTTGTATGTCTGTTTGTACATATCGGCTGCTGCATAGTATTCACCGATATTGAATTTCTTGTCTGCGCGTTTGATCCTAGCGGCTACGCTACAAGATGTGATAGAACAGCTAAAAGCAATGGTGCAAATGAATAATATGTATATTTGTTTAAGTTTCATAATGCTCAAAAGACGATAAATTCTTCTGGATTGACGGATTGACCGTTCTTCCATAGTTCAAAACCTAATTGTTGATCTTTAAGGAGACCAATGACCTCGCCCGCCTTAACTGTTTGTCCAACTTGTTTGACGGTTTGCTCTAGTCCTGTATACTTGGATATAAATTGCAGGTGTTGAACGATAATAGTATAGGAATTATTCAAGTCGTATTGGATATGCAGAATTGTGCCATCTAATGTAGAAGACACATTTTTGTTACCATATGAGCTGATCTTGATACCATTTGATGATGGGGTGTAGGCTTGTGTAATTGCACCATGTATTGGTGCGAAGAATTCGGATAGGTGGGATGTGTGTGGCGATTGTACCGCCTCGAATAGTTGTAGGTTGTCACGTTCTTTGGCTTCGTGTTGTGCCATAAAATCAGCTGTGGCTTGGCTTTTTGCCTCTAGCAGTTCTTCACGCATGATGAGTTGCATAGAGTCGAGACTCTGTACGGTGTCAGATGATACTTCTCCTGCTACTACTTGGGTGATGATATTTAGGTACTGACGCTGTAACTCAAGACTAGTACCTAATGAATCTACACGAGCTGACTCTTCCATCAACTGGTGGCGGATATTTTCAGAATAACCAGGCAAAAAATTGCGTATAGGTGTATAGAGAATAACCAAGAATGATAGAACCGTGGTAATGATAACTACGATTGATAATAGGACGATAACACGCCATGCACTTAAGTGTATGTGTCCATGTTCTGCCCATGTACCCTCGTTGATGATACTAATACGGTACTTGTTGCGTAGGCGCGTCCAAAATTGTTTGAATTTAGAAGAATCAGACATGTTATATTTCGTTTGGGATTTCTAGAGTGTTTAGAGGTAGGCCCGTTGCCTAACCTCTATCACTCTAAAATATAAGCTATGCTTATTTAATAATGGTACAACCCTCACATGGTTTGAGTTGTTTGAAGAAGTCATTACCTTTGTCATCCACAAGGATGAAAGCAGGGAAGTTCTCTACTTCAATTTTCCATATTGCTTCCATACCCAACTCTGGATACTCTACACACTCAATTGACTTGATGTTCTCTTGTGCTAATATAGCAGCAGGACCACCAATTGATCCAAGGTAGAAACCACCATGCTTTTGGCATGCGTTAGTTACATCGATCGTACGGTTTCCCTTGGCAAGCATGATAAGACTACCGCCATTTTCTTGGAATTCATCTACGTATGGATCCATACGTCCAGCAGTGGTAGGACCCATCGAACCGCATGGCATACCGGCAGGAGTTTTTGCTGGTCCTGCATAGTAGATAGGGTGGTTCTTGAGGTACTCAGGCATACCCTCGCCAGCATCTAGACGTGCTTTGATCTTAGCGTGAGCGATATCACGACCTACGATGATGGTGCCATTGAGTGAGAGGCGTGTACCAATAGGGTATTGGCTAAGCAATTTGCACACATCTGCCATTGGTTGGTTGAGGTCAACACGTACCGCATCACCTTCGCCTGCTTGACGAAGCTCCTCTGGGATAAGAGATGCAGGATTATTGTCCATTTTCTCAATCCAAATACCATCTTTGTTAATCTTACATTTAATGTTACGGTCTGCAGAACAGCTAACACCCAAGCCAATAGGGCAACTTGCTCCGTGACGTGGTAAGCGAATCACGCGGATATCGTGTGCCATATACTTGCCACCGAACTGTGCTCCAAGACCAATTTTATATGCTTCCTTGAGCAGTTGCTCCTCAAGTTCTACATCGCGGAAAGCGCGACCTGTCTCGTCGCCTGTAGTAGGAAGGGTATCATAATAGTGGGTAGATGCTAGTTTAACGGTAAGAAGGTTTTTCTCTGCACTAGTTCCACCGATAACAAAGGCAATGTGATATGGAGGGCAAGCTGCTGTACCCAAGCTCTTCATTTTCTCCACAAGGAATGGAATCAAAGTGCCTGGGTTTTGAATACGTGCTTTGGTTTCTTGATACAAATAAGTCTTGTTAGCAGAACCACCACCTTTTGTTACGCAAAGGAAATGATACTCCATTCCTTCGGTAGCTTCCAAGTCGATTTGAGCTGGGAGATTACATTTTGTATTTACCTCATCATACATGTTGAGTGGAGCATTTTGCGAGTAGCGGAGGTTGCGCTCTGTATATGTCAAATACACACCTTTTGATAGTGCCTCTTCGTCGCAATAACCAGTCCAAACTTGTTGACCCTTTTCACCGTGAATAATAGCTGTGCCAGTATCTTGGCAGAGTGGCAATTGACCCTTGCATGATACTTCTGCATTGCGCAAGAATGTCAGCGCAACGTATTTGTCATTGGCACTAGCTTCAGGATCACGAAGAATCTTGGCTACTTGCTCGTTGTGGCTACGACGAAGCATAAAACTAACGTCAGAGAAGGCTGCATTTGCCATTTTTGTGAGACCTTCTGCCTCGATTTTGAGGATAGGTTTACCCTCGAATTCACCAAGAGACACGTGCTCCTTGGTCAACAAATAATACTCTGTTTCATCTTTACCAAGTTGAAACATTGGTGCATACTTAAATTCCATGATTGTATATTTTTTGGTTAGTTATTTTCTATTTATCTTGTCTAGACCATTTCCATCGATTATGTGACCATAGCCAACGATGTGGCTGTTGCTGTATATTTCGCTCTAAAAGTTCAGCATATGCCAGTGTGATGGCGTTAGGCGGTAGGTTGTTCGCATTGTCGGTTATGAGATCAAAGTGAACGCGATAGTATCCTCGTTGAGTGCATGTGATATGTAGATACACAACGCCTAAATCAAACTTGCGAGCCAAGACTTCTCCTCCATCCAGGAAAGATGTGTCTTGATTGAGAAAGTTCGTCCAAACATGCGCATTGCGAGGTGACGGTTTTTGATCTGCAATTAATCCAATAATGAACGGATATGTAGCTTGACGCAATTGGACTAGCTTACGCAGCAGAAGATTTTTTTCTATACACTCTCCACCTCGTTTGCTTCGTAGACGTAACATAGCTTGATCGGCACTAGTGTTTTTTTGACGGCGATATACATTATACTCTACAATGGAACGGTCTTGAAACTGATTCGCTAAATCCGCCATCCACTCCCAATTACCCATATGTCCCAAATATGCTATTACACCCTGTTTGCGGCGAGCTAAATCTTCAATCACTTCTATATTGTCAAATACCACGCGTTGTTGCATCTCTTCCTTCGATGCACGATAACCATAGATAATCTCTACTATTGTATCGGCCAAATGGTGGTAGAAGGCGTTGACTAGTTTTTGTTGTTCAGCATGATTCTTCTCTGGAAATGCATTGCGGATGTTCTTACGCACAATTTTGAGTCTGTATGCGATGATATATCGTGCAAGTGGATATATCAAACAATCTGCCATGAAGTATAGAATCGGCAGAGGAAGACAACTGAATATGCGTATAAGCAACAACATATGCCTGATTAAGGTAGAGGTAGGATATTGCGTAGTTCGATTATCTTGATAGGAACATCCAACACAGGTAATGTTATTACAAAGAAATCTGCGAGATACATAAAGATGAAGTATACTACAGGAACCGCTAATAATAGGCTATCTAGACGGTCTAGCATTCCTCCATGACCTGGTAATATGTTGCCGGAATCTTTAACTCCTAACGTGCGTTTGAAGAGACTCTCTAGTAAATCACCAAATGTACCGAATATACCAATAGTTAACGCAAAGAGCATGCTGTCAATCCATGGTTCACTAGTCAAACTGAAATGATCAGTCCATCCGATATGATAAAACAGCAAGCCTGCTGCTAGATCGAAAATTAATGCACCAATTAGACCCTCCCAAGATTTAGCGGGACTAACACGTGGAAACATTTTGTGATTACCTTTTTTGCGTTTGCTGGTTAATGTGCCTACAATATATGCACCTGTATCGTGAATCCAAATGATGAGAATAAAGGCAAGCATGAAAAATTTGTCTTTAGCAAAAATACCATTGGTCAGAGCTAAAGGAACAACAATCATTATTTGACTACGACAAAGGTATCCCCAGTTGGTAATAGGATTGCCTTCTTGTATAAAGAGTTCGCGAATAATGGCAAATGTAAAAACAGTAGAATAGGCGAATAAGAACCAGTTGAAGATCTTGTTTCCTTGAAAAAAGAAAAATAGGGTTGTATATAGCAAAATACTAGCTGCAACAGCAACAGATGTAGACTTGATAGAAGATTGACCTAATCGATAGTATTCAAAAACAGAAATAGCTGTTAGGAGCATAAATACTAATGCAAAATAATATGGAGTGTCTACCAAGAACGTGGATAGTACTATAGTTCCAAAAACTGCAGCAGATAGGGTTCGTTTGATAAAATTATTCATTATTTTAAAAGTTTTTTCGCAAATAATTTGCAAAGGTAAGAAAAAAAATGTAATTTTGCAAACAAAAACTGAAAAAATAATATTTTTTTATGAATTCAAACATTGAACTTAGCCTCTTAGAGGCTGAAGAGAAACAACTTCTCGATTATATTTGGAATTTAGTTCCAGAACAAGATCGTAAAGGTATGACCCAAGCGGATGTACTTTTGGTTTTAGATTTAATGGATGATTTTTTAGCGGAAAATGGCCTGTTGGAAGAGTCTGCTGATGAGTGTACCTATCTTGAGGGAGAAATAGATGAGACCGAGCAGCTGCAGTATGTTTTGGAGAAGTGCAAGGAGCAGGGTGTGACAATAACCAGTGAGCAAGTTCAACTGATCATGGATGGTGAGTTGCAATTTGGTATTGAACAAGGTTATTACGAAGAGGAGTAGCATCTTCTTTCTATGAGATATTTGCAAAATTGCGTTTTTTTTTCTACCTTTGCAGGCGGAAATTTTGTTTGTGAATTATGCTGAAGCATTTATACGTACGAAATTATGCGTTAATTTCGCATCTCGACATTGATTTTCAAGAGGGTTTTGCTGTGATGACTGGCGAAACAGGTGCAGGAAAGAGTATCATATTGGGTGCTCTTAATCTTGTTATGGGTGCTCGTGCTGATACGAAGACAATAACCGAAGGCGAAGACAAGTGTGTGATAGAGGCTACTTTTCAAACTGAAAATAATGATGGTACAATAGGAGATGAGTTGATAATTCGTCGTGAATTGAACCAAAATGGTCGTTCACGTTCGTTTGTCAATGATGAGGTGGTGACGCAGGCAGAATTGAAGCAATTGGCAAGAGAATTAATAGATATTCATTCCCAACATGAAAGCCTATTAATAGGGGATGATTTGTTTCAAATTCAAGTGGTAGATGCTATTGCCAATAATACGGTCGAGCGAGATGCGTATAATGCTGCATATGTGTCATATCTTCAAGCAGATACTGCTTTAAGAGATGCAGAGAGTTTGGCTAAAAAAATGCAGGCTGATGCCGACTATATGCAGTGGCAATACCAGCAGTTAGATGAAGCTAATTTAATGGCTGGTGAATTGGCGGATTTGGAAGAAGAAGAATATCAGTTGTCGCATGCGGAGGATATCAAAATGAGCCTTCAAAATGCTCTTGAAAAGATAGATAATGACCAAGTAGGCGCAATAGCACAGCTGCGCGATGTACGTTTGCAAGATGCATCTACACAAATGGCTGAACGTGTGGACAGTGTGCTTATAGAATTGCAGGATATTTGCCGTGATTTGAACCGAATGTTTGATCGCATAGAGATGAATCCTGAACGATTAGCTCATGTGCAAGAAAGGATCAGTCTATTGCAAACATTGATGAAGAAACATCGTGTGACCACGGTAGAGGAGTTGATAAGTCTACGAGATGATTTAGGGCAGCATGTTCAGCGAATTGCCAATATGGATGAAGAATTGTCGGAAAAACAACGGCAAAAAGCACAGTGTTTATTGGAGTTGCAAAAAGCAGCGGAGATTTTGACGCAAACACGATTGGAAGTACGTGAAAAGATTGCAAATAACCTAATGGTAAATATGAAAAAATTAGGTGTCGTGCATGCGAATGTGGCTGTGAATATTGTGCCTGCTGATGATTTTACTGCTACAGGTAAGGATGTGGTGCAGCTGATGTTTGCTGCTAACTTAAACCAGTCTTTGCGTGCCGTAGCAGATGTTGCGTCGGGTGGTGAGATTAGTCGTTTGATGCTGTGTATCAAGTCGTTGATTGCAAGTGTAAACGGCTTGTCAACGATTATATTTGATGAGATTGATACCGGTGTGAGTGGTGAGATTGCTAGTCAGATGGGTGAGATTATGCGTCAGATTGCGCAAGCTCGTCAAGTAATTGCTATTACTCACTTGCCACAGGTTGCAGCAAAAAGTGAACAGCATTATTGGGTGTATAAAGAAGATACTGAAACACGCACCGAAACTCATATTAGATTATTGACGGCTCAGGAACATGCCGAAGAGATAGAGAAGATGAGAAAAATCTAATAAATCTATTCTTTAAAGAATATAATTATGTTGCCATTAGCAGAACGATTGCGTCCGAAGAAGTTAGAAGAATACATAGGACAACAACATTTGGTTGGCGAGGGGGCTATCCTGCGCCAGATGTTGGATAGGGGGACATTGTCGTCTTTTATACTTTGGGGACCTCCTGGGGTGGGAAAAACAACCCTTGCAAGGATTATAGCTAGAAGATTAGAGCGCCCTTTTTATACTCTCTCTGCTGTGACAAGTGGTGTGAAGGATGTGCGTGATGTGATTGATAAAGCTAAACGTCATCAGATGATGCAAAGTGGGATGTTTGCTGCTCAAACGGGTACTGCTCCTGCAATCTTGTTTATTGATGAGATTCATCGTTTCTCTAAATCGCAGCAAGATAGCTTGTTGGGAGCTGTAGAAGAAGGTATTATCACCCTGATAGGAGCAACTACTGAAAATCCATCTTTCGAGGTGATTACTCCATTGTTGAGTAGATGTCAGGTGTATGTCTTGAAGCATCTCACAAAAGATGATTTGCTACAATTATTAAATCGTGTGATGCACGAAGATGAACACATTCGAAATTTGAATGTGGAAATCAAAGAAACGGAAAGTATTCTTCGTTATTCTGGTGGTGATGCGCGCAAATTGCTTAATATCATAGAGTTGGTCACTAATTCGGGCGTTAAAATTATAGATAATGAGACGGTTACGAAGCAGTTGCAGCAGAATCCTGTGGCCTATGACAAGGATGGTGAATTACATTACGATATAATATCTGCGTTTATCAAATCCATTAGGGGAAGTGATCCTGATGCGGCTTTGTATTGGTTGGCTAGAATGATTGCTGCAGGAGAAGATCCGAAGTTCATAGCTAGGCGTTTGGTGATATCCGCTAGTGAGGATATTGGATTGGCGAATCCGAACGCAATGTTGGTGGCTAATGCGTGCTTTGATACCTTGCAAAAAATAGGTTGGCCAGAGGGACGAATTCCACTAGCGATGGCTACAGTTTATTTGGCAACTTCGCAGAAATCTAATTCTGCGTATTTGGCTATTAATCATGCACTTGAGTTGGTGGAAAAGACGGGTAATCAGCCTGTTCCTTTGCACTTAAGAAATGCTCCTACCAAACTTATGGATGAATTGGGTTATGGTCAGGATTACCTCTATTCGCATGACTTTCCAAATCACTTTGTCAAGCAGCAATTTTTACCCGATGAATTACAGGGTACAAAACTATGGTACGCACAAGGTAGTCCGCAAGAGCAGAAGATGGCGGATTGGATGAAATATCTCTGGGGCGAAGAAAAATAGGGCGTACCGCTAATTGTTTAACAAGCTACTTTATCCATTTGATAAGGTAGTTTTTTTATGTCTATCTACCCGTTATCTACTCGTTATCTACCCGATATGTTCTCTGTGTTTTAAAAGAAAGAGAATAAAGGTGAACAACGAAGAATAAGTGGAAATCTAAATGTTTGATCCTGCTCTTTTTACTAAAAGTAAACTTTTTGAAGAAATTATTTGCAAAATTGCTTTTTTTGTAGTACCTTTGCACGCTAATTGAAAAATAGAATATTTTTATGCAGAATTTTGCCCTTATTGGCGCTGCGGGTTATATAGCGCCGCGTCATATCAAAGCCATTGTAGATACAGGTAATAATCTGATGGTGGCATATGATAAGTTTGACTCTGTTGGACGTTTGGATGCGAGTTTTCCTAATTGTTCTTTTTTTACGGAAAATGAGCAGTTTGACCGTTTTTGCAGCAAGCAGATGCGTACTGATAATCCGTTGTCATGGGTAAGTATCTGTACTCCCAATTATACTCATGATGCGTTTATTCGTTATGGCTTGCGTTTGGGTTGTAATGTGATCTGCGAAAAGCCACTCGTTTTGAATCCATATAATATTGACAACTTGGTTGAGCTAGAGCAGGAGAGTGGATGTCATGCTTATACCATTTTGCAGTTGCGTTTGCATGAGAAAATAGCTGCGTTGCGCGAAAAGGTAAAGAATGGTCCTAAAGATAAGATCTACGATGTTGACCTAACATATATCACTAGTCGTGGTAAGTGGTATTATAGTTCTTGGAAAGGCAATGTGCACAAGTCTGGTGGTATAGCTACCAATATTGGTGTGCATTTTTACGATATGTTGCAATGGATTTTTGGTTCTGTAAAGCAGAATATCGTGCATGTGATGTCTTTTGACCGCGTGGCAGGATATCTTGAGCTAGAGCATGCTCGCGTTCGCTATTTCTTGAGTATTAACGCAGAGTGTCTACCTGCTAATGCTGTACAAGGTGAGAAGAAAACCTATCGTACATTGTCAATCGATGGTGAAGAGTTTGAGTTTAGCGAGGGTTTCACAGAGTTGCATACTGAAAGCTATAGACAAATATTAGCGGGTAACGGATTTCGTATAAGCGAGGCACGTGCTTGTACTGAAATTGTAAGCACTATTCGTTGCGCAGAACCAATAGGGTTAGTAGGCGACTACCATCCTTTGGCTAAATTGCCTCTAGCAGCACATCCATTTGGTTGGGATGAGAAAAGATGATTTTGATATGAAAGTAATGAAAAAAGTATGGTTCTTTTTGTTGCCAATCCTCTTTGCCTCTTGCGTAACTAGTAAGAAGGTTAATTTGATGCAGGAACCTGGCAAGCGAGGTATCCCTGAATATACGGATACTTTGACCTATGAGGATTATGAATTGCGCGTGGGTGACCGACTTTACATTTATGTGTATTCAATTGATGAGCGCGTGAGTAAGATGTTCAACCCTACAGGCACGGGCATTAACAGTTCGCAGATTCGTCAGAGTTCGTCCGCAGGTGGTTCTTATGACTTGTATACCTATCTTGTATTGGAAGATGGTTCGATAGATTATCCTATGGTGGGTCATATACCCGTTCGTGGTAAAACAACGCGTCAAATCAAATTGGATTTGGAGCGTGAGTTATCTACCTATGTTTCTGGGTACGGAGACTACCAAATGTTATCAGTGGAAGTTAATATCGTTCGTCGTTCTTTTAGTGTGATAAGCGATAAAGGTAGTGGTACTTTTACTATCCCAAAAGAAAAAGTTACAATCTTTGAGGCATTGGCAATGGCCGGCGATATAGGTGATTTTGGTGACCGAAGCAAAGTACGTATTATTCGCGAGATCGAGGGACAAACACAAGTGAAAGTGTTTGATATACGTTCTAAAGACATTATCAATTCTGAGTTCTATTACATAGAGCCAAATGATGTGATTTATATTCAGAGAATCAAAGGTCAAAGTTTTGGTATCAACTCGGTAACAACCACCATTAGTGTGGCAGCAACCTCTTTGGCGTTTGGCGGTTTTGTATATGGTTTGGTAGTGCGTATCATGAATTCGGTAGAGAAAAACAGTGGAAATTAAAGGAGGATGATTATGAAACATGTATACAAAATAATTCTATTCGTTCTGACTATAACCATGAGTAGTTGCTATGGTTATCGTCAGGTAGGTTTGTTGCAAGAACGTGATAAGTTGCCTCAATATGATTCTGCTGCATATGAACCATATCGTTTGCAAGTAAACGATGAGATTATCTATCGTGTTGTGACGATGGATGAAACAATTGCAAAAACACTTTCTGCTAACAATAATGGTTCGGGTCAATATGCTAATTCCTATCGTATCTATTCAGATGGAACAGTGGATATACCTTTCTTGAAACCTGTAAAATTAGAGGGCTTGACAGAATTAGAGGCACAAGATACATTGCGAAAAGCTTTTCGTGAAATTATACCAGATGCTGATGTTAAATTGGCTTTGTATAACAAGAAATTCACGGTACTTGGAGATGCTAATTCTGGTACTTATACCATTTACAAAGAACGTTTGACTATATTTCAGGCTTTAGCAATGACCGGCGATTTGATGAATTCAGGAGACCGTCGACATGTGCGTATTATACGTCCTCAAGGCAATGGTGAGCCGCTAGTGCTAGAGTTTGATATACGTACTAATTCTATTATTGATTCCGAATACTACTATGTTTATCCGAATGATTTGATTTACGTTAGTCGTGATAGTGGTAGTTTTTATAAACAATCTAGTTATAGTAGTTTCTTGGCTCTCATAACTAGTTCAGTTTCGTTGTTAATTACAGTGTTGAACTACATCCCTGGTGTTTGGTGAGAAATTAAAACATTATACAATATATGGCACAAGAAGAAATTCTACAAAATGGCACAATGCCAGTTGAAGAAGAGAATTCAAATTTTGATTTAATGGAGTGGGTGGTGCGTATTATACGCTACTGGTATTTGTTTGTGATAGCAGCCGTAATTGCCCTATCTTTAGCATTTTTGAAAAACAAACGTGTGATTGAGCGTTATTTGACCACTGGTACAATGATTATTAAAGAAGCCAGTGGCGCAGGCTATGGTTCTGCCTCTATCATGCAAGGTTTTGGTGTGGGTGCAGGTTATACCAATGTGAATAACCAACTCATTATTATTGGTAGTTACGATTTGATAGGACGTACAGTAGACTCTTTATCATTTATGAACGTGGAGTATATCACCAAAGGTCGTTTCAAAACCCGTAATATCTATCGCAATACTCCTATCACAGTAGAGTATACACATCTCGATCCTTCTGTGTATGGTCACTTATTCCGTTGTCAGGTGCAAGATGATGGTTCTTTGTTGATTACTACATTTGAGGAGGATTTCCCATTTAATTATGTGACACATTATGGTGAGGAATTGCAAACATCGCTCTTTACGGCTCGTATATGGCCTACGAATATGATGATGCGTCCCGGACAGCATATATATTTCCGATTCCGTAGTCGTGAGAGTTTGACAGACGAGTTTACTGGTCGTTTGCAGTTGAACTTCGTCACTGAACGTAGTACAGTATTAGGTCTTCAGTTGATTAGTGAGACTCCAGAGCGTGACCGCGAGTTTATAGACAAACTATGCGAGATTTATCTCTTGCAAAATGTTGAACGCAAAAATATGGTTGCGGAGAAATCTATTGCTTTTATCAATGGACAACTAGATGTTCTGCAAAAAAGTTTGACTAAGAGTGAAGGCGCTATGACAATTTTCCGTCAGGAGAACAAGTTTGTTGATGTTAATTCATATGCTGGCGGATTGATGTCTAAAGCTAGTCAATACGATCAACAGCAAATGGCTTTGCGTCTGAAAGAAACATATTTGGAGTATCTAACTAATTATTTGGATCAGAAAATTGAGCAAGGTGCAGTGATTGCTCCTTCTACTTTGGGATTGAATGAGCCAATTCTCATGCAGTTAGTACAACAACTCAATGATTTACAAATTCAACGTGGTGAGTTGAGCGAAAAGAATGTCTTCTATGCCAAATATACTACAGATATAGAGAATGTGAAGTCAGCTATTGCAGAAATCGTACAATCAATGACGGCTTCTCTAGAGATTGAGAAGAAGGATTTGCATGTGCGTATGCAAGAGGTTGAGCGTGAGATTCGTTCTTTGCCAGAGAAAGAATTACAGATGGTAGCTATTGAGCGTAACTATCGTATTGATGACAACTATTACACATTCTTCTTGCAAAAACGTGCAGAAGCCGAGATTCAAAAAGCCGGTAACACTCCTGATAGCGAAATAATGGATCGCGCGCGCACTACATACGCGATGAATAGTAAGGAGAAACGCAAAAACACTATATCTTATCTTTCGTTTGGTTTGTTGATACCATTATTGTTGATTATTCTCTCTGAATTATTGAACAATAAAATACGAACACCCAAAGAGGCAGAACGTTTGTGTTCATACGATTTGTTAGGATTGTTACGTCACGTGAAATCGCAAGACCCTACTTATGCGTGCAAACGTCCAAGATCTAGTTATGCAGAAATGCTGCGTAATGTTCGTATGCGTATAGAGTTTAAGGTTATGCGTAAGACCGATTTGGTCGTGGCTGTTACTTCTACACAGTCTGGTGATGGTAAAACATTTATTAGTACCAACTTGGCAGGTTTGTACTCCATGACAGGACATCCAACTTTGTTGGTAGATATGGATATACGTAAGCCTGACGTGCATGAGAAACTAGGTTTAGAAGCACCTCTAGGTGTTACCAATTACTTGATTGGTGATTGTACGTTAGAAGATATCATTATACATAATGATGCTTTAGGATTTGATGTGATAGCAGCTGGTACTATACCTCCAAACCCAGGTGAGTTGGTACGCAGTGAGAAACTTGCTGAAATGATCAAAGCCCTTCGTGAGCGTTATACATATATAGTAATCGACTCATCTCCGGTTGGTATTGTGCCTGATGCAATGGCATTAATTGAATTGGCTGATATTACTTTATATGTCTTGCGTTGTATGACCACAGACAAGCGTTTTGCAAAGCAAACCTTGGAGAGTCTAGAAGAGTATCATAAAGACAAAGTAAACTTAATCTTGTCTGATATCCCTACTAGAAAGTCTGGTAGAGGCTATGGTTACTCTTATGGCTATGGTTCTAAATATAGTTATGGCTATGGTTATGGTTATGGCTATGGAGGCTATGGTTACGGCTACGGTTATGGAAAGGGTAAGAAGCATCGTTACGGTTTTGATTACATAAGAACCAAACTGAGCAAGAAACAAGAAAAATCTCCTTATCAATATATTGAGGATGATGACGAGTAAGCTAGCTAATAAGGTATTATGAAATTCATTGGTATCATTCCTGCTCGTTATGCAAGTATGCGTTTCCCAGGCAAGCCACTAGTAGATCTATGTGGCAAGCCTATGATTCAGCGTGTATACGAGCAGGCATGCAAGGTCCTAGATACGGTCATTGTAGCAACGGATGATACTAGGATATACGATTGTGTAAAAGCCTTTGGTGGAGAGGTTGTCATGACATCTCCTGTACATAAATGTGGTACAGATCGTGTGTATGAAGCATATACCCAATTTCGCCAGCAAACTCATTGCACATTAGATGATTCAGATATCGTTGTAGTGAATATTCAAGGGGATGAACCTTTTATCCAACCCGATCAGATTCAATCACTGATAGATTGTTTTCCTACGGATATTGCTACCCTTGTGCATCCCTTTACAGAACATGATACGCTGCAAGATTTGAATAATCCCAATTATGTTAAGGTTGCCATTGCACACATAGTTGACAATGACCATCCTACAAGCATCGGACGTGCCCTGTATTTTTCACGTAGTGTGATTCCATATCTTCGTGCGCAGGAGCAAGAGCATTGGTTGAAGACAGGACAGTTCTACCGACATATCGGCATGTATGCGTATCGTGCAGATATATTGAATACTATTACACATTTGCCACAATCTATATTGGAGCAGACAGAGTCTCTAGAACAACTTCGATGGTTGGAGAATGGTATGACTATTCAAGTAGCTCTAACACAACATGCTTCTATCGGTATTGATACTCCAGAAGATGTGATACTTGCAGAGCAATATATTCAACAACACATGAGTTAATATATTATGGGTTTAGGTAAGTGGATTTTAGGAACTTTAGGTTTTATAGTGGGTGGTGGGCCTATTGGTGCACTAGTTGGTGCGCTTGTAGGATCAGTCTTTGATTCTGCCGCTAAGAAATATGTAGAAGATAGCGCTACATATACCCATTCCAAACGAGCAACGCAAAATGACATTCGTTTAGCTATATTAGTATTGATAGCTTGCGTTATGAAAGCGGATGGGCGTGTTCTCAAAGCAGAGGTTAATCATATCAAACCATTCCTTATCAAGACTTTTGGTGTTGATGGAGCAAAAGATGCTTTGCAACTGCTTAAGGATCTGCTTAAGAGGGATATTGATGCTGCGCAAGTTTCTCGTCAAATCGCACAATACTTGAATTATTCCACCCGTTTAGAGCTAGTACATCTGTTGCTTAATCTAGCTGCTGCAGATGGTGAGATGCATGCTGATGAATTGCGTGTAATAGAGCAGATTGTGGTGAATATGAATATCCAAAACGCGGATTATCAATCATTGCTTGCATTCTATAATCGCACCAAGGATGATAATTGGGCATATACTGCATTGGGTATCGAACCTACTGCTACAAACGATGAACTCAAAAAGGCTTATAGACGCATGGCGATGAAATATCATCCCGATAAAGTAGCTAATGCGGGAGAGGAAATTCGTCAACAAGCTACAGAAAAGTTCAGAGGAATAAACGAAGCGTATGAATATATAAAACAACAACGTGGATTATGAAAATAACACTTCTTGTTGTAGGCAAAACAACGGATGCACATATAGAAGCATTGTTACAGGACTATCAAAAACGTTTGGTACACTATATTCCCTTTACATTAACTGTAATTCCTGAACTTAAAAATACCAAATCTCTTACATCTGATCAACAGAAATTGGCAGAGGGAGAATTGATATTACGACATATAACAACTTCCACAGACATGATTCTTTTGGATGAGCATGGAAAAGAGTATCGGTCTGTTCAATTTGCGGATTATCTGCAGAAAAAGATGTCTTCTGGAAGAGATGTTGTCTTTGTGGTAGGTGGTCCATATGGCTTTTCTGATGCGGTATACCAACGAGCCAACGGAAAGATATCATTGAGCCAAATGACTTTTTCGCATCAGATGGTTCGACTCTTTTTTGTAGAACAAATATATCGAGCAATGACGATATTACGTGGTGAACCCTATCACCATGAATGATTATTAGAAGACCGTAGATTTTTGATTTTTAAGGTATATGAATAAAAGATTTTCTTTTAAGGACGTGTTTCGTCCAAAATTATTTACTTCTCTAAAGGGATACAATAAGCAAAAATTCCTCCAAGATATCGTGGCAGGATCCATTGTCGGTATTGTAGCAATACCGCTAGCTATTGCATTTGGTATCTCTTCCGGTGTGGGGCCTACTGAAGGATTGATAACCGCTATTATTGCAGGTTTTGTAGTTTCTGCATTTGGTGGTAGCAAAGTCCAAATCGGTGGTCCAACAGGCGCATTCATCATTATTATTTATGGCATTATTCAGCAACATGGCATGTCAGGACTCTTAATAGCTACTATTATGGCTGGTATTTTGCTTATTTTAATGGGTTTATTTAAATTAGGTAATGTCATAAAATTTGTACCTTATCCTGTTATCGTGGGTTTTACTGCTGGTATCGCTGTAACCATATTTTCCACGCAAATGAATGATTTGTTTGGTATTCCCAAGGAGGGTGTACCAGCTGATTTTATTCATAAGTGGATTTTCTATTTCCAACATCTTGATGAGATTAACTGGTGGGCTTTTGGTATAGGATTTGCATCTTTGTTAATTATTGTCATTTCTTCTAAAATTAATAAAAACATTCCAGGCTCTCTCGTGGCTATCGTTGTGATGACATTGGTGGTATGGTTGTTAGATAAGTATGTAGGAGATAAGTGTGAAGGCATTGCTGCGATTAAAACTATCGCAGAGCCAGGAAATGAATTACCAAAAGGTATCCCAGCTCCAAAATTGCCAGCAATTGCGTTAGAAGAAGGACAAACTCTATTCAACCTTATTCAGGAACTCTTTCCTTCTGCCTTCACCATTGCTATGCTAGGAGCGATAGAGTCACTACTCTCTGCCATGGTGGCTGATGGTGTAATAGGTGATAAGCATAATTCAAATACTGAATTAATTGCACAAGGTGCTGCTAACGTGCTCACTCCATTCTTTGGTGGTATACCTGCTACAGGTGCTATCGCACGTACCATGACCAATATTAATAATGGTGGTCGTACGCCAATAGCAGGTATTGTGCATGCCATTGTTCTACTCTTGGTGTTGTTGTTCTTTGGACGGTATGTAGGTATGATTCCAATGGCTTGTTTGGCAGGTGTTCTTGTGGTGGTAAGTTACAATATGCTAGGATTACCATCCATCATCTCTTTGTCCAAGGCTCCGAAGTCTGATTTTATAGTGATGATTGTTACTTTTATATTAACTGTAATATTTGACTTGACCATAGCTATTGAAATAGGCTTGTTGCTAGCTATTATTCTCTTTCTTAAGCGTACCAACGAGGCAACTGTTATTCGTGCATTCTCCGATGAAATAGATCCTACACAGCAAACAGATATCCGTTTGCATGGAGATGATTTAGAGAAATTGCATATCCCTCCATTTACCGAGGTATATGAGATCGATGGACCCTATTTCTTTGGTATTGCCAATAAATTTGATGAGATTAGTCAGCGAATTGGTAGCGAGGGACAGAAAGTCAGGATTCTTCGCATGCGTAAAGTGTCTTTTATTGATTCTACAGGTATACATAACCTTGAGCAACTGCACCAACGTTCACAGCGTTGTGGTATGACCTTGGTGCTCTCTGGCGTCAATGATCAAGTCTTTAAGGCGCTGCAGAAAGCTGGATTGGTAGATAAGATAGGACGAGAGAATATTCGCAATCATATCAATGGTGCTTTATCTAGAGCAGAAGAAATTGTAAAACAATAATACGTGGCTTGATACTCAAACAATAGAAAATGGCAAAACGTGTACTCATAGGTATGTCTGGAGGTATTGACTCTGCTGTGTCTGCAATTCTTTTGCAAGAACAAGGGTATGAGTTAGTGGCAGCTACATTCCGTACTTTTGATGTCGTCAATGATCATAAAAATACGAAAGGATGTTGCTCCGAAGATAGTATCGTTGAGGCGCAGAAAATGGCACATAGTTTGGGTATTGAACACCATGTGTTAGATTTCCGCAACACATTTCGTGACTACGTGATTAACAATTTTGTGCAGGAATATGCTAGTGGACGAACACCTAATCCATGTGTTATGTGTAATTCCCATATTAAATGGGGAAAATTACTTGAGGCGGCTGATTTATTCAACTGTGATTATGTGGCTACAGGACATTATGCACAAATAGCTGAGCATCATGGACATCTTTATCTAAAGAATGCGGTTGATACCATCAAAGATCAAACCTATTTCCTGTGGATGCTCACGGAGGAAAACCTTCGTCGGACAATCTTCCCGCTTGGAGGACTGACCAAAACGCAGGTGAGACAACTAGCGTATGAACATGGTCATGTAGAACTGAGCAAGAAGGCAGAAAGTCAGGATATTTGTTTTATACCCAATAACGATTATCGCACTTTCCTTTCCCAACAGGGATTGCATGTAGAACCAGGTAACTATATTGATAGTGAGGGAAAAGTACTAGGTTCGCATTGCGGCTTCTGCAATTATACGATAGGCCAGCGCAAGGGATTAGGCATTGCTTTAGGAGTACCTAAACATGTCTTAAGGATTGATGCTCAGACCAATACCGTTGTTCTAGGTGACCACGACGAACTCTATACTTGTGATGTGCAAGCATGCGATGTTCGTATCAGAGATATGCAATGGCTCGCTGATTCTCCGCAGGTCACAGCTCGCATTCGCTACAAATCACCTGCCGTTTCGGCTACTCTGCAAATATCCCCAATTATCAATGGCCAATCCCCAATAATCAATATCCATTTTGACCAACCTGTTTGGGGAGTTACACCTGGTCAATCGTTGGTTATTTATAAGGATGGATTGCTTGTGGGGGGTGGAATTATCCAATAATTATTGATATATTTGTATATATCAAAATATTTTACTAACTTTGCCGACGAATTGTAAAAACAAGCAAAATATATAACTACAATGAAAAAAATTACACTTTTACTTTTATCTGTCTTTGCACTCACAGCAATGGCACAGGTAACTACTATTCCTGCTATTATCCAAAAGGGATACACAGGAGAAGTAACTATTATCTTCAATCCTAACGAAGGTAACAAAGGTATGGCTAGCGCTACTAAGTGCTATGCACACACAGGTCTTATTACCAGCGCTTCATCTGGCGATGGAGACTGGAAAAATGTAGTGGAGGATTGGCGTAAAAACACAGCTAAGACCCAACTCACAAAGGATGGTACTAATTGGAAACTCGTTATTCCTAATATCTACGAGTACTACAAATGCCCAACT
>JAEIGA010002117.1_pt1 | contig 31690 bp, 23 predicted proteins | sample 9270691 | NCBI WGS metagenome assembly JAEIGA01 (sample SAMN17057246, study PRJNA624740) | gut metagenome | biome: biome; isolation source: fecal sample | host: Bos grunniens | place: China: Xizang | collected 2019
ACAAAATAGTGGACAATGTAGATCCCGTAGCTTGAGCGTGTCATATATGAGGCGAATGCTCCTGTCCTGTGAAACGAGATTTTGAACCAGCCCATCATCGCAAGGCACATAAGCCATCCGTAGATGTTGTTCAGAGGGGAACTCAGATACTTCGGCAATGTGTTATCCTGACCGAATCCTGTCACTGTCAGAATGACACCTGAAATCAATGCACATGCCATTAACGGAATCCATGCTCGGCCCACGATTTCCTGAATTCTGTCATGAGAGAATACGAAATATCCCATGAGGAAAGGAATCAGGTAGAACAAAGGCTTGTAGAGGTTACATAATCCATTTGCACCGGCAGGATCAGGCTCCATTATAAGGGTCTGGTGACCGAGCCAAAAGAACACGCCCATCAATATCAGTGGAACTAACCCTGTCTTGCCACAGAGTTCCATGAACTTGCCTTTTGCATCCATCTTTCTGACGATGAGCAGAACAAGAGACAGCAGCCAAAGGTCCTGAATGAACCATAACGGGCCGATGCCGCTGATAGACCATATCAGATATTTTACAGGATCCGGGAGTGCCGCAATACTTTCTGCCGCTGGCCCGGTCATGGTGTTTATCCATCCTATACCGGCACTCAAGAAGAAGAGTCCTATCGTTGATGGAACAAGGAGTTTTCCTGTACGTATCTTGAACCACTCTTTGGCAGGTCGTTTTTCCAAGGCATATCGCGCACTGATTCCTGCAAGGATGAACAACAGAGGCATAAACCAAGGGTAGAGAATGTACATTACTACATCCTGATACTGAGGTCCGTCACCAAAGCCTCCTATTCCTCCGAAAACACCTTTATTGTTGTAGAAATAAATGACATGATAAAGCAGAACGAGAAGGACTGTTATCCATCGAAGATTGTCTATCCAATGCTTTCTCGTTGTGTCCGTCCCTCCATGACATGACCCACAAGATTTTCGAATAACTATGTTACCGTCTTTTTGTTGCATAAAAGTTAGTTGGAGATTTCACGCAAATATAACAAATATCCTCCGGATCGCCCTCGAGTTTGAAAGTGAACTTTGCAGGGGTCAGTGTGATCGGGAAACCCGATAAATGACCGGTGCTACAAGATTATCCATTTTATTGTAGCACCGGTCTTGTTTTTGGGCAGTTTTGCCTAATTTTAATGACCGGTGCGCCATGAAATCGTGAATTTATGGCGCACCGGTATGTGCATGTTATATGACTACTGCTTGATGATAAGCTTAGAGTTCACATAATCGATGGTGATTGTGCCCCGCCAGCGTCAGCATGATCATTTTTCTCATAAATTTACCAATTCTGATAAATATGCAACAAATTTAATTATATATTCTTCAATTAAGAAGCAATCGGAACAAAGGTATTTTCATATTCATTTTGCAATCAATATAAGCATCTGTTAATCATCGCCTTATCCATATAATTTGCGTTATATCCCTAGCTGATTGCAAGATTTTTAGGATTTTTTCTAAATTTGTTGCGATTTTAAACAAAGAGCGTATGGCAAACCACATATTGCGGAAAAGCGTATACCGAATCATTTCGGACCTTGTGAGGTCGGATGGTGCGATTTCCAAGGATGAACTTGATCTTATGGAATCGATCGAGGAATCATATGGAATCACATTGGAGGACAAGCATGGCGGATACACCATGACCTTGGCGGATGCTGCCGAACATGTAGCCGGCCAGAAGCCACAGGTTGGCAAAAAGCTCATAGATATACTCGAAAGATGCGCCCTTAAAGACGGAGAATGCTGCCGTGACGAATCCATGTTGATTTCAGCCATCGAGATTGTCTGTGATGGAAACGGAAAGATCATCTCCTTGCCATTAGGCAATCGCCCTATCCTCTCAAGTCAGATACTGTATGTGGACCCCACATACAATCCGAAGAGGAATGAGCTGGACAAAAGGTATGACGAGATCAGGACGATTGCGGAAATCGCCGGATTCGACCTTATATATATCCCCCATGTCGCATCTACTTTCAAGATGCATAAAGGTACAGACGAACTCAAGCGTCTTCTGCATCTGATCAACCCGATCCTGGACGACATTGCTCTGACACATAAGGCAACATCACTCCAGGACATGGATTCCAGATTCTTCTATATTCAGGTGCTCAACGGACGCCTGCAGATGAATCTGAGCATAGACAAGCCGACGTGGCTGATACGATTGCCGAACAACGTCGTGAACGGAACAGATTATGCCAATTATTTCTGTTATGATGTGGACATGGACAACATCTCGCTCCAGTTAAGTCAGTACACCAAGCGCATAAACTCCAGGATGAACTCATATTCCGTTACCGTAAACAGGCATTCTGACGCGATGCAGGCCTTCCCATATGATGGATTCCACAAAGCATTGCTTGATGTGATGGCCGCAGACAAAATGACACCATGGGAAATAAAGGTATATGTTCGGGGAGGCGTGTCGAGCGTAGCTGACCGATCCGGTTGCGGAAAGAAGTTCTCTGTTTCCATCCATAAAGGGGACAAATCCTATCCGGTTCAGATCAACGGACGTGAGGCTGCATTTTATCTGTTGGCACTGTGCGCATCCGCAGGCCCCGAGGGAGGGATCAACCTCGAGTACGACAGGGAACGCACTCAGCTCATACAAGACATGTACGATGCCTGCTACAAGATGGTCAGCAACAGAGACGCCCACACTCCTGACATCACGGCCTCATCCACATTCAGACCTGTAAAGACAAGGGTTCTGCAGGAACTCCAGAAATGCGGTGTCAAAGGCGACCTTCATCTGTTCAAGCCGACCCAAAAGAACAACCATACCTACTACATACCTCTTCCGTCCGAATATGTGAAGATCGTAAGTTCCGAAGGCGAAACCTTGCTCAAAGACTCCGCAATCTTCAGGACTTACATAAAGATATTTAAAAACAAGCGTTGATATGTCCAGCATAGCATTCCATATTAAAGGGTATTTCAAGAAATACGTCATTGACGCACTCAGCCACATGGCCTTCGGACTGTTCTGCTCTCTGATAATGGGTCTTATCATAGGGCAGATATCAAAGGTTCCGGGATTGGATTTCCTCGCGTTCATATCCGAAGCTTTGTCAGCCAAGTCCCCACTCGTGGGAGCATGTATCGGCCTTGCTATCGCATATGGACTGGAGTGTGCGCCTCTGGTGATCATATCTTCGTCCGTAGCCGGCGCTTTGGGATATCAGTTCGGCGGCCCGGTGGGCGCTTATCTTTCGGTGATCGTTGCGTCTGAAATCGGTATGCTGATATCGAAAAAGACCCCTGTCGACATAATACTCACTCCCCTTGTAACGATAGTTGCCGGCGCTTTGATCGCTCGATATTGCTGCTCTCCGATCAACGATTTCATGATGTATCTAGGTTCGGTGATCAATCGTGCGACTCAGCTGAATCCGTTCTTCATGGGTGTCACAGTAGCCGTCCTGATGGGCTGTGCACTTACCTTACCTATCAGTTCAGTTGCCATATGCGTAATGCTTGGCATTGACGGACTTGCAGCTGGAGCGGCAACGGTCGGTTGCTGCGCTCAGATGATCGGTTTTGCAGTTGTGAGCTATAAGGACAACGGCATCGGAGGACTCATTTCCCAGGGACTTGGAACATCGATGCTGCAGATCGGAAACATAGTCAGACATCCGCGGATCTGGATTGCTCCGACACTGACCGCCGCGATCCTCGGACCGATATCAACCATGGTCTTCGGCATGACAAACAATGCCCTCGGAGCAGGAATGGGAACCTCCGGATTGGTCGGCCCGATCGCAACTTATGCCGCCATGACCGAACTGGGAGCCGAACCTGGAATCGTCATCTTAAAAATCCTCATCCTGCACTTCCTGGCCCCTGCCTTGATAGCGTTCTCCATACACCTTTTGATGAAGAAAATCGGCTGGGTCAAAGACGGCGACATGAAACTCTGACAGATATCTGCACGGCTGCCTGAAAGGGCGGCCGTTTGTGTGTTGCAGAAGCAAAAATATATTAGTATTTTTGTAGGTTATTATTTTTATGGAAAAGCAGCAGGCAAATATCAGGATAAACGAGCTCAGGGACATTCTCAACGAGGCCAGCAGAAGGTACTATGTCGAGAATATGCCTATCATGAGCGATTATGACTTCGACATGCTTCTGAAGGAGCTCGAGGCCCTTGAGGCAAAGTATCCGGAATTCATCACTCCGGACTCCCCGACGCAAAAGGTCGGAAGCGACTTGGAGGCACCGAAAACCGCCAAAGGCTCATCGCGCAAGTCGCCTGAGCCGCGTAAGGAGTTTGAGCAGCACCCGCATCGTTTCCCCATGCTTTCCCTTGGAAACACCTACGACATATCTGAGGTACAGGCATTCGCAGACAGAGCTGCAAAAGGAATCCCCGCAGAAGAGACTGAGGTTATGCCGTTCTCTTTCAGTTGCGAGCTCAAATTCGACGGAACCGCAATCTGTCTCACATATACGAACGGCCGCCTCACAAGAGCCCTCACCCGCGGCGACGGAACCATCGGAGACGATGTCACAGAGAATGTAAGGAACATCTCCAATATACCTCAGACACTTGTCGGATCAGACTGGCCCGATGAATTTGAGATCAGAGGAGAGATCTACATGCCATGGGCGGCTTTCGACAGACTTAACCAGGAGCGTGAGCGCGACGAAGAGCAACCGTTCGCAAATCCGCGAAACGCAGCGTCCGGCTCACTCAAGCTCATAGACAGCAACATGGTCGCAAACCGTGGTCTTGAGTGTACCCTATACCACATGCTTGGCGAAGATCTGCCATACGCTACCCACGACGAAGCGCTGGAGAAAGCGGCGTCATGGGGTCTCCCAATATCTGACAAGAGAAGGATCTGTAAAACTATAGAAGAGATTGAAGAATTCATAAACTATTGGGATACAGAGCGTAAAACACTTCCGTTTGCAACAGATGGCATCGTCATCAAGGTCAATCAGATGCAATATCAGGAGGAACTGGGATACACAGCAAAGTTCCCGCGTTGGGCAGTGGCGTATAAGTTCAAGGCAGAACAGGCTTTGACCAGACTCAACAGCATCGACTACCAGGTCGGCAGGACAGGCGCCGTCACACCGGTTGCAAACCTTGAACCGGTTCTGCTCAGCGGAACAGTCGTCAAGAGAGCCTCATTGCACAATGCCGATCAGATGCAGATCCTTGACATACACATCGGTGACTATGTCTATGTCGAGAAAGGAGGAGAGATCATACCTAAGATCACAGGCGTAGAGCTCTCTAAGAGACCGGCTGATGCGGAGCTTCCGGAGTTCCCTCAGACATGTCCGGACTGCGGTGCAACCCTGGTAAGGGACGAGCAGGAAGCGAAGGCATTCTGTCCCAACCAGTCAGGCTGCCCTACCCAGATAAAAGGCAAGCTGGTCCATTTCCTCAGCCGCAAGGCAATGAATGTGATAGCCGGTGACGCGACAATCGAGCAGCTATACGGCAAGGGTCTGGTATGGAACCCCGCAGACTTCTACGAACTCGAGAAAGAACATCTGCTTGGGCTGGACGGATGGAAAGAGCGCTCTGCAGAGCGTTTCCTCAAGAGCCTTGAAGAGTCGAAGAAGACCCCTTTCGAGAAGGTCCTTTTCGCATTGGGCATCAGACATGTCGGAGAGACCACAGCAAAGTCGATGGCAAGGCATTTCAAGTCGATTGACGCCATGGCAACGGCGACAAGAGAAGAACTGCTTGCCGTAGACGATATCGGAGACGTTATTGCAGACAGTGTACTGGCTTTCTTTGCAGATGGTGTCAACTCAGATACGATCGACAGACTGAAGGCGGCCGGACTGAAATTCGAGACAGAGAAGGAAGCAGAGCAGCTCTCGGAAAACCTTAAAGGCAAGACCGTGGTGATTTCCGGAAACTTCAGCATATCGAGAGATGAGATGAAGGCCCTCATTGCAGCACACGGAGGAAAGAACAGCGGCAGCGTCAGCGGCAAGACGGCATTCCTGCTCGCAGGCGAAAAGGCAGGACCGGAGAAACTCAAGAAGGCCGAGAGTCTGGGAGTCAGGATCATCTCTGAAAAGGAGTTCATGGAGGAAATCCTTCAAGGAGCGTCAGCGACGTGCGAATCCGTTGATTTTAAGGAAACATTATTTTAAAGAACATAACATCATGAAGGCAGGAGACAAATTTGTATTGAAACGCGTTGTAGGAAACAATGACACAGCCGAAGTGCTTGGCTCAGGTGGACTTCCCGTATACGCTACCCCATCGATGATCTGTCATATGGAACTTTCGGCTTACAGCCTTGCGATGGAGCATGGCCATGCTACCGTAGGCACCAAGGTGAACATCAACCACCTCAGAGCATGCAAGCCTGGCACGGAAGTGACATTGACAGCAGAACTCCTCGAAGTTGACGGAAGGAGGCTTGAGTTCAGTGTGAAGGCAGAAGACGAGAAGGGACTTCTCGGAGAAGGCAGCCACACACGCTTCATCATCGATCCGGAAAGATTCATGGCCAAGTTAGGATAATGAAATATATCAAGAAAAAGACATACAGGCTGAAGAACTTCTTCAAAGAGGATATATGGGAAATGGAATTGGAAGAACTGTCCAAGGCCAAGGCCCGTTTCGTCAAATACGCCAAGGTCGCCATCATTACGGCAAAGACCTATGCCCAGCAGAAGATCGGTCCACAGGCAGTTGCGCTAAGCTATCTGAGCGTCATGGCTTTGGTGCCATTCCTTGCCATAGTCTTCGCGATTACAGGTGGTCTGGGCATTGACGGGCTCCTCAAGGACTTCATGTATTCGAACTTCAGTTCAAGCCAGGGAGTAATTGACACGGTCCTGTCTTTCTCGCAGAATATCATAGACACCGCCAGAAGCGGATGGATGGGATTCCTTAACGCCCTCCTCTTCCTGTGGATCATATACAGACTCATGGCGGGTGTGGAATCTGCGTTCAACAATGTGTGGAAGGTAAACGGCAACAGAAGCCTTTTCAGAAGACTGTCCTATTACATCATTATCCTCATCCTATCCCCTTTCGTGATCCTTGTCCTCTTCTCAGGATCGTTCGTCTACACGAACCTGCTTGAGTACATGGGTCTGAACATAGAAGAACTTTCATTCATAAAGAAGCTGCTTTCCTGGATACTGTTCGTTGCTGTAACCGCTCTTACATTCTCTGCGATGTACAAGTTCATCCCAAAGTACAAGGTCGAGTATGGAGTAGCTTTCAGAGCGGCGGTCTTCGCCGCTGTGGCATTTACAGCCATGCAGTTCCTCTACCTCGAAACACAGCTCCTGGTTACCCGCCTGAATGGCGTATATGGTACATTTGCTGCAATTCCGCTCTTTATGGTATGGCTTAACATCAGTTGGAACATAATCCTCATGGGAGCTGAGATCTCATATGCGTTCCAGCATGTAGACAATTATAACCTTGACGATTAACTGTTTTATGGGAAAGATATCTGAGTTCAACCAGCATGACTACGAAGTCATAGCCCGAGATTACGCAGACCTTAAGGAGGCGGCACGCAAGAGATGCCCGGACCAGTCCGAACTGGACATGATCCAGAAAGCATTTGACTTTGCAAACGAAGCACACAAGGGCGTCAGAAGACGCTCCGGTGAGCCTTATATCCTGCATCCTATCGCTGTCGCAAAGATTGTTGTCAGCAACATAGGTCTTGGATACAAGTCAATCATCGCCGCCCTTCTTCATGATGTGGTTGAAGACACTGACTATACTGTAGACGACCTCAGAAGCCTGTTCGGCGACAAGGTCGCCACTCTCGTGGAAGGTCTTACAAAGATCAAGACGGTGCTCGACAACGAGGACAAGGCTATGAAGAAGAGCATGCAGGCTGAGAATTTCAAGCGCATCCTCCTCACACTCAATGATGACGTTCGCGTTGTGCTCATCAAGCTGGCGGACCGCCTCCACAATGTCAGGACAATCGAGTTCATGCCGGAGCATAAGAGAGACAAGATCCTCAGCGAGACCATGTTCGTATTTATTCCTCTCGCCCACAGACTTGGTCTTTACAGCATCAAGTCCGAGATGGAGGACATCTGGCTCAGATATAAGGAACCTGACGCATTCAACCAGATCTCCGAGCAGATCAACAGGAATGTGATCGACAAGGACAAGAAGATCAACGAGTTCATAGCACCTATAGATGCAGCCCTGAAGGCTGCCGGCTTCGAATATGAGATCAAGAAGAGAGTCAAGACTCCGTATTCGATCTGGAAGAAGATGAGGACCAAGGGGGTCAGTTTCGACCAGATATACGACCTCTACGCTGTCCGCATCATCTTTGACGAATGCAAGTCAAAGGAGTCAGAACGTGCACAGTCCTTCCACATATTCTCTATCATCACCAGCCTCTATCCATATAAGGAAGACCGTGTACGCGATTGGGTGAACCACCCGAAGAACAACGGCTACGAGGCTCTCCATTGTACATTGATGAGCCACGCAGGTATCTGGGTCGAGGTTCAGATACGCAGCTGCAGAATGAACGAAATCGCGGAGAAAGGTATCGCTGCCCATTGGGCATACAAGAAAGGCGGTGTCGTGAGCGAAAGCGAGAGCGAGATGGACAAGTGGATCACCAAGATCAAGGACATCCTTGTAAATCCTGACGTGACCGCACTTGACCTCCTCGACATGATCCATAATGACCTGCTGACAGCGGACATCATGGTCTTCACTCCAAAGGGAGAGCAGAAGAGCATCGAGAAAGGCGCGACTGCCCTGGATTTCGCATATGCAATCCACTCTGAAATCGGCAACAAGGCCATTGCAGCCAAGGTGAACTTCAAGCTCGCACCTCTTTCATATGTACTCAAGACCGGTGACCAGATCGAGATCATAACGGCGGAAAACGAGCATCCGAAGAGAGAATGGCTGCAGTTCGTGAAGACTTCCAAGGCTAGAAAGTTCATCCAGGAATACCTCAAGACACAGCGACAGACAATCGAGAAACTCGGAAAACTGATGCTCGAGGAAGCACTCCTGCAGATAGGCAGGGAGCTCACTGACAAGGTGATAAAGTCCCTTATGGAAGAGTTCGATATCTTCGACACGAAGCCTGAGGAGATGTACTACAAGATCGGAAACGGAGAGATCAGCCTTGAAGGACTTTCAGAGAAGCTGCAGAAATACCACGGCATCAACAGGGAGTCATATTTCGTGATCTCCAACTCAGACAGCAACCAGAAATACATCCTCGCTTCATGCTGCACTCCGATCATGGGCGAAAGCGTTCTTGGCTTCAGGGATTCAGACGGTGTCATCACCGTTCACACACGCACATGTCCGAACGCGAACAACCTTGCCGCGAAGTTCGGCGATCAGATTGTTGCTGTAAAATGGGACAAGGAGGCAAACTCGGAAAACACATACCTTGCACGCGTATCCCTCAAGGGTACTGACAGGATCGGAATGATCAACGACATCACAAGGATCACATCCAAGGTGCTCGGCGTGAACATCAGAAGATTCAACCTCGGTGCTGAAGAGGGTATATTCGAAGGCTTCATTGACCTTTATGTACATAACATCGCCTACCTCGAGAAGCTCATCACAAGACTTCAGAAGATCAAAGGCATAGACAGTGTCGTGAAGACAGACCTATAATAAGATTCAGATGAAAAGATTCCTAAGCAGATTTTTCCCTATAATTCCGGTGGCTCTGATCCTCGGAATGACCATATTCTCGCACTCGTGCGCAAACACTACAACTCCGCCTACAGGAGGGCCGAAGGACACCATTCCTCCGGTCATCACCGAGATCTACCCGGTACTGGGACAGGTCAATGTTCCTGTCCAGAAGACCCAGCTGAAGATCATGTTCAACGAATATGTCACCGTCAAGGATCCGAAGAGCCTGTTCCTCTCCCCTCCTTTGGAGAAAACTCCTAAGTTCAAACTGAAAGGCAAGGGTGTAGTCGTATATTTCGAGAGCGACCTGGATTCCAACAAGACATACACACTGGACCTTACCAATGCGATCGGTGACAACAACGAGGGCAACATGTTCCCTGGCTTTACCCTTGTGTTCTCCACCGGCGACGTCATCGACAGCATGATGGTTACAGGACTCGTCCAGGACTGCAACTCGCTGAAACCTCTCAAGGGAGCCACCGTAATGCTTTACAAGGACCACGCGGATTCCGCAGTTTTCCTTAAAAGGCCTGACGCAGCCGTCAAGACAGACGAGTGGGGATTCTTCTGCCTGAGAAACATCCAGGACACCGTTTACAGGATGTATGCTCTGATTGACGAGAACAACAACAATAAGTATGATCCCGAATCAGAGAAGATAGCCTTCCTCGATTCGATTTTCAAGCCGGCTACCATGGTAGTCGACAGTCTGCCTGAGTTGCAGAAATATGACATGAAGGATACGGTCAACTGTCTTGCGCGCAAGACAGAAGTCGAGCTGAACATCTTCAAGGAAAAGCCGTCCAAGCAGATGATCGTCAACAAGGAACGTGTCGGCGACCGCACCGCATACATTACTTTCATGGCTCCATATGCACAGATCGACTCTATATGGATCAAGGATGTACCTGCCGAGAATCTCATCACTCAGTTCAACATCGTGCAGGACAGCCTCGAGATCTGGGTGAACGATCCTAAACCTCAGCCGGACACTCTTTTCCTCAATGTCAAGTACCTCAAGACCGACACACTCGGCCTGCTGAACAGTTTCACGGAGGAGATCAAGCTCCTGAAGCCAAAGAAAGGCGCTGGAAAGAGCTCGACAAGAGACATCAAGAAGGAAGATACCCTTGCTGTGTTCAAGATAGAGGCCAAGCCTGAGACCGTAGAGCAGTACGGATTCACAATCGAGTTCGCATACCCGCTTGTCGAGTCAGCATTTGACTCCCTCGTCTTCCGTTCCATCAACCCTCGTCAGCAGGAGACAATCGGCAAATACACAATCCGTCAGGATTCGCTGAACCTTAGGAAATATGTAGTGACACCTGCGGAAAAACTGCAGCCTGGATACGAGTATTTCCTTAAGGTACCACATCGTAAATTCAAGGATATCAACGGATTCTATAACGACAGTTCTGAGGTCAAGGTATCATTGCCTAATGATGACAAGCTCAGCACCCTTCTTTTGAGCCTGAGCAATGTGAACAATAAGTACATCGTGGATCTGCTCAATGAAAAGAGAGACAAGGTGCTCAGGCAATATGTCATCGAGGAGGATCAGGTGCTTTCGTTCCCTTACCTCAAGGCCGGAAAGTATTCGATCAGAATCACTGAAGACCTTAACAGGAATGGAATCGTGGACACAGGTATCCTCTTGGAGAAGAAGCAGCCGGAGAAAGTAAGGTTCTACAAGCTCGAGGACGGCACGTTCCTTATCGATATTCCGGAAATGATGGAGATTGAGCAGCAGCTCGATCTCAAGGAAATGTTTGAGTAGTGCGGATATGAAGAAACTTATATATATAACAGTTCTTTTGCTTGCCTGCAACGCCTTGAGTGCGCAGGTGCAGACAACTGAAGTGATGGTTCTGGATGTCTCGTCAATCACAGACGAGCAGCTCGACACCATTGATGTGAAGAAGAAGCTTGTAGTCAATGACTATTCCATGATCGGAATCCAATACGGAGCCGGTCTCAGTCAGGTTATGTGGAATCCAAGCCAGAAGCAGGATTTCCTCTTCTCTCCCCTCAATGTCGGCGTCACATTCACGACTTATCAGAAGATGTTCGGCTACATGCCATTCTTCGGTTTCCAGGCCGGTCTGTTCTATGCCCGTGAAGGATATCAGTTCGAATATAATGAGGACAAAGACTACATCTACACCGTCGAAGGAGCCGAAAAGGCCGTCATAGATGTAGTGGAAGCCCCTCTCCTGTTCCAGTTCCACTATGACACGTGGAATTTCAAGATCATCGCGCAGCTGGGATGCTATGCTGGATATAGGCTGAAAATAGAGCGTTTCCCGGGCAAGACAGGACATGTGACTGAGCAGCTCATGCACTCGTTCAAAGACACAGACAGGCGCATGGATTACGGTCTCAAGGGCGGAGTAGGTTTTGCCCTCGTATTCGAGCCTGTAGAGATTCATTTCCAGGCTATGTACAAGCACTCATTATCATCGCTTTATGAGCCGGATTACTACAGCAAATATTATTATAGGTATGCCTACCCATCAAACATCGTGATTTCGGTAGGTACACATTTCCATATCACCAAGAGATCGGGTAAGATGAAGAGTGAGATCAAGAAACTCGCCCGAGATATGGTTTATAATCAAGAATAACTGAGATGAATGTAATGGAAGTAAAGGTCGGTAACGTCATCATAGGAAGAGACAGGCCAATAGTGGTTCAGACAATGTGCAACACCCACACTTCTGATGTTCAGGCATCGGTGGATCAATGTGTATCGCTTGCAGAGGCTGGAGCAGAGCTTATCCGTCTGACCGTACCTTCAATGGGCCAGGTGGACTCTATCAAAGAAATCAAAGCACAGCTAAGAAGCAAAGGCATAGACACTCCCCTTGTGGCTGATGTGCATTTCTCATCAGAGATAGCCATTGCCTGCGCATCCGTGGTGGAAAAGGTCAGGATCAATCCCGGAAACTTCCACAAGGATCACGAAAAGGCCAAGGAGCAGTTCGCAAGACTGGTGAAAGTCTGCAAGGAACACGGCACCGCCATTCGCATCGGACTCAACCACGGCTCGTTAGGAGACCGCATCACCAATCTATACGGCAACACGCCTCTTGCGATGAAAGAAGCCGTAATGGAATGGCTGGATATGTGTGTCGAGAATGACTTTTTCAATGTTGTAGTGTCCCTCAAAGCAAGTAACACTTTTGTTATGGTGGAGGCTTATCGCCTGTTACACAATGAGATGCAGCAAAAAGGGATAGTATTCCCATTGCACCTGGGTGTGACTGAGGCAGGAAACGGAGACAGCGGCAGGATCAAGTCAGCAGTAGGTGTTTCCGCTCTCCTTTCAGAAGGAATCGGCAACACTGTCCGTGTCTCGCTTACCGAGAATCCTGTAAATGAGCTTCCTGTTGCGCAGTATCTTTCAGACAGATACGGCAGAAGATTATATTCATCAATGTCATCGCTCACATTGAACGGAAAGAAGGCCGTTGCAGAATATCATGCGCCATCAAAGGAGAGACTCCTTCTCGATGTCTCATGCGACTTCGGAAAGAGGCTTCTTGACAAGGATCTTGACGAACTTGAGATCAGAGGCACATACATCGATGAGAACGGTACAGAAATCATGTTGGACGGAAGCGAGTATGCCGCATATCTTGTAGATGAGATCATGCAGGCAGCGCGCAGGCGCTTCTACAGACCGGAATACATCGCATGTCCGGGCTGTGGAAGGACAATGTATAACCTGGAAGGAACATTCGAAGAGGTAAAGCGCAGGACAGCCCACCTCAAGGGAATGGTGATCGCCGTCATGGGATGTATCGTCAACGGTCCAGGCGAAATGGCCGACGCTGACTGGGGATATGTTGGAGAAGGAAACGGAAAGGTCTCAATATACAAAGGCAAGGAACCGCTTGAGAGACACGTACCGGAAACAGAGGCGATAGACAGACTTCTGCAATATATAGAGTCGTCTTGTCAACACGAGGAACTGTAGGAAATGATAAAAGTTGAGTAATATTACTCAACTTTTATCATTTCTTTCTGGGCTTTCTCCCACTGTTCCTTTGCATATTCCTGCATATCCACCACTTCGTCGGTCTCGTCCACAATCTCCTGACCAAGCATGGTCTCGATGACGTCCTCCATGGTTACAATGCCTCGGAATGTGCCATATTCGTCTATGATGACTGAGATATGCTCCTTCTTCTCAAGGAATTTCTCCCAGATATTGCCTACTGACTCGTTTTCAGGGAATGTCAGGATCGGACGGCTGATCTCACGGATTGTCCTGGAGAACTTATCTTCCGCCATTTCCTCAAGAACGGTCTGTCTGAGGACATATCCGATTACATATTCATCATTCTCCTCATCATATACGAGAATTCGGGAGTGAGTCAGATCAGAATCGTAAAACTCCTTGATAGTCATCTGTCCTTCTGCCATCTCCACGACCGTACTTGGTGTCATGATCTCATGCGCAGTGATCTCATCAAGCTTGAGAAGGTTCTGGATCATCTTTTTCTCCTCTGTCTCGATGACCTCCTCCTCAGTCGCAACGCTGACCATTGCAGATATGTCTTCCCTGCTGACGCTCACCTGGTGGGCATTCGCTGAGATTCTCTTCTGCAGCAATTCGAGAATCCACACGAGAGGGAAAGAGATGAAGATCATGATATTGATAATGGCTGAAGCTGTAAGTGCAAGACTTCTCCAATAGCTTGTACCGATTGTCTTCGGGATGATCTCGGAAAAGATCAGAATCGCCAAGGTGAAGATTGTCGAGAATGCACCGACAAGCACGTCGCCATAGACCTCGTACACGAGCGAGCCGACAATCGATGCGCCGACAGTGTTGGCTATTGTATTGAGACACAGGATTGCCGAGATTGCACGGTCGGGGTTCTGCTTGAGCTTCTTGAGTCTTGCTGCACCTTTTATCCCCTGCTCCTCAAGTCCCGTGATGAATGACAAAGGCGTAGAGAGTAGAGTAGCCTCCAGCATCGAGCAAAGTGCCGACAATGCAATGGCAACTACCATTATTATATATATAAGCTTTTCTTCCATGTCTATCTGTGCAATTCTGCAATGATGGTTTCAGATCCCCTTACTGTATCACCCAACTTCACCTTGATTTCAGCATCAAGAGGGAGATACATATCGATTCTTGATCCGAACTTGATGATTCCGCACTCATGTGACTTCCTGATGTCTGTGCCTGGCTCTGCATGGCAGACAATTCTTCTTGCGAACGTTCCTGCAATCTGCTTGAAGAAGACATCGCCATATGCGCTGCGTACTCCGACTGAAGTGTGTTCGTTAAGCTCAGACGCCTTAGGAAGGAATGCGAGCATGTATTTTCCGGGATGGTACTTATAGTAAGTCACATCGCCGTCAACAGGCCAATAGTTTACATGAACATTGAAGAAGTCCATATAGACCGACACCTGGATGCACTCACCCTTTACAAATTCGTTTTCAACAACCTTGTCGATGACGACAACCTTACCGTCTGCGACAGACGTCACCTCATTGTCGACTCCTACACGCTGGCGCACAGGAACTCTGAAAAAGAAGAGCACGAAACCCATGAAGAACATCGGGATGGTGCAAAGAGGATAAGAGATGAAGGCCCACGGTATAAAGCGCATAATAAGATATGCCAGCGGTGCGCATATCAGCCACACCAGAAGTATTGTACCGTAACAGTCTTTATGAACGATCATGATATATAAAAAATGCAGTTTGTAATCAAACTGCAAAAATACTAATTATTTGTCAATTAGACAAGTCGTTATAGGCTGAGGATATCCCATGCCACAAGGTAGATGATACCTATCGGAATCGCTATCAGCGCACTGTCAAAACGGTCCAGAAGTCCGCCATGTCCTGGGATGATGTTTCCTGAATCCTTCACATTATAGTGTCTTTTCCACTGAGACTCGATAAGGTCACCATATACGCCTGCGCAATCTATTATTATCGCGATGACAATGCAGTGAATCAGATCACAGCGTGTGTTTCCTGTAGCGATCGGGAATATGCCGACATGATACAATGCGAGAGAGACTCCGATTGCCATGAGCATTCCTCCCCAGAATCCGATCCATGATTTCTTCGGTGAGATGGACGGGAAGAGCTTCTTGCCGTATTTTTGTCCGAGAGTGATACCGAAAAGATATCCGCCTACATCGGTTCCCCATATTATCGCAAGGAATGAGAGGATGAGCTTTCCGTTGAAATGACCGGCTGCATCAAATGCAGCGAAGTTTATCACAGACCACGGAACTGCAATGTAGATTATGGCAGTATAGAGATTTGCGAACTTGTCGAAACGGGATTTGTCCTTGACATACAATGAATTGATCATCAGTATGAATACAGGGACAAAGGCAAGGATGATGAGCCTGCCCGGAAAATCAAAGGCCTTATAGAGCCATGTCAATGTAAAAAGAGTCGCACCTGCAAAGATGGATATGATCTGTGAGTATCTATATTCCTTCTCACAGGTCATCCTGAGGAACTCCCACATCATCACCACAAGCGCAAAGAGCATTACAGCTCCATATACAAACTTATTGGTGAGAAACGCGGCAAGCATGATTGCCGCGAATCCCACACCTGATATAGTTCTCTTTATAAAATTATTCATTAGACTCTACTTCTGAAGTCTCCACTGGAGCTGGTGCTGTTTCTTCCTTGACCTCCTCAGTCTTGGGAGCGCCTGCGCGCGGTCCAAAGATCCTCTCGAGATCCTCTGCAAAGATAACTTCTTTCTCCAATAAAAGTTCAGCAAGCTGACTAAATCCGTCAAAATTATCTGTGAGGATCTTTCTTGTCCTCTCGTGGATCATGTCAACGAGCTCCTTCACCTCCCTGTCAATGAGTTCTGCAGTCTTCTCACTGTATGGCTTGGTCATATCGTATGCTCGTGAACCTGTGGAATCATAGAATGAAATATTGCCCACATTCTCGCTCATACCATAATATGTAACCATTGCGTAGGCAAGCTTGGTAAGCTTCTCAAGGTCGCTGAGAGCACCGGTACATGGCTGTCCTGTATGGATTTCGTCCGCTACCCTACCTCCGATCGTAGCACACATCTCATCGATCATCTGCTCCTTGGTGGTCACATAACGCTCGTCCGGAAGATACCATGTCGCTCCAAGCGACTGTCCTCTAGGCACGATAGTAACCTTGAACACAGGATTAGCGTTTGGAAGAAGCCAGCTGACAACGGCATGACCTGCCTCATGGTAAGCTGTAGCCCTCTTTTCATCCTCTGTCATCATTGTGGCCTTGCGCTCAAGTCCACCGATCACCCTGTCGATGGCATCAAGGAAATCCTGTTTGTCAATCTCGCTCTTGTTGCGTCTTGCAGCGGTCAATGCCGCCTCGTTACAGATGTTGGCCAGATCTGCTCCAGAGAAACCAGGAGTATGCTTTGCGATATAGTCTACATCGAAATCAGCTGAGAGCTTGAGCTTTCTGAGATGCACCTCAAGTATCTCCTTCCTCTCCTTGAGTTCCGGAAGGTCGACATGGATCTGACGGTCGAAACGGCCGGCGCGCATGAGGGCCTTGTCAAGGATATCCGCTCTGTTTGTCGCTGCAAGGATGATGACACCTGAGTTGGTTCCGAAACCGTCCATCTCTGTAAGGAGCTGGTTCAGAGTGTTTTCACGCTCGTCATTAGAAGAATATCCACCGTTCTTGCTTCGTGCACGTCCTACGGCGTCGATCTCATCGATGAACACGATGCACGGAGCCTTCTCCTTTGCCTGACGGAAGAGGTCACGCACACGTGATGCTCCCACTCCCACGAACATCTCCACGAAATCGGATCCTGAGATAGAGAAGAACGGCACATTCGCCTCTCCTGCAACCGCCTTTGCAAGCAAAGTCTTACCTGTGCCCGGAGGTCCTACCAGGAGAGCTCCCTTTGGAATCTTTCCACCAAGAGCTGTGTATTTGCCTGGATTCTTGAGGAAATCAACGATCTCCATCACTTCCTCCTTTGCACCATAAAGACCGGCAACATCCTTGAACGTCACCTGGTTCTCACCCTTCTCCGCGAGTTTTCCTGTAGATTTTCCTACATTGAAGATGCCTCCTGGACCTGAACCACCACCGCCCATGTTGCGGTTCATGCCTCTGAACATGAAAACCCACATGAAAATGAGAAGAAGTGGGAAAATCAGCCATTCGAGCATGCTCCACCAGCTCTCGTGATTTTCGATGATCACCTTTACCTGGCGATCCTCCGGAAGCTTGGCATTCAGCTCTCCGAACATCTCCTCGGCATTGAAGCTTCCGGAAACAAGGAAAATGAAATGCGGAGAGTTTTCTGGAATCTTTCCGCCGAACTTGTCCGCGTAGTGTTCGATACGCTCCGGACGCATGGTGACGCGTCCTTCGTATTCATTCCTGATGAACACCACCTCCTTGATGTCTCCGGCAAGCCACTGCTTCTGCACATCGGCCCACTCCTCTTTCTGAGGATTGGAACCGCCCTGTCTGAAGAACATCCAGCCTATGGCAAAAAGCAGGACGAGGTATATCCAGGTTATATTGAACTTAAGCCTCACCGGCTTTTGGCCGCGAGGAGCATTATTGTTCTGTTCTTGCATATTTGAATCTATGATTAGTCTTCGTCTGAGTAGAGTGTGCGCTCTGCGTCTGCCCAGAGGTCCTCAAGTCTATAGAAGGCTCTGTATGGGGTCTGGAAGACATGAACTACGATGTCGCCGTAGTCAAGGATCACCCAGAAGGCGTTCTCCTTACCCTGAGTGCGGATCACCTTTCTCCTGCACTTCTCGATCATCCTGTCCTCTACATTGTCCGCGATTGCGCAAACCGCAGGTGTCGAGTCTGCATTGCACACTATGAAATAATCTGAAATAGCTGTTCCGATCGGTTTAAGGTCAAGCGACACCACATCCTGTCCTTTCTTTTCGAGCATTGCGTCAGCGATGACCTGTAAAGCTTTGTTGTCCATGTTTGAAATAATGTTATATTTGTGAAAAATCCGGACAAAGATAATCAAAATCCGCACCATGGCAAAGAAGCATGACACATATCGTCGCATTCCGCCGGTCATATGGCTGGAAAGCGTTGATTCAACTAACAATGAGTGCAAAAGGAACATATCTGACATGGACAATTTGTCAGTCCTGTCAGCCAGGACACAGACAGATGGCAGAGGTCAGCATGAAAACACATGGTCTTCTGCCCCTGGCGAGAACCTGACGTTCAGCATAGTTCTGAAGTTCCAATCCCCTACATGGAATGACGAAGGCCAGGAGCCGATGCAGGCCTATGACCAGTCCGTAATAAGCGAGATCACCTCCCTCAGTGTCGTGGAACTTCTGTCCAGTCATGGAATACATGCAAAGATCAAGCGTCCGAATGACATTTACGTGGACGGAAAGAAGATATGCGGCATGCTGATCGAGAATGGTGTACGAGGAGAATGGATGACCTACAGCATTATAGGTATCGGATTGAATGTCAACCAACGAAACTTTGATGTTTCATTACCTGATGCCACTTCCATGGCACTCTTGTCAAGCGAAAATGACACGATATATAACTTAGAAGTACTGCTTGAAGAGTTCATGGAAATCTTCAGGCAGTACCTCGATAGATATTGTAATATCCGTAGTGGATACGGACGCTTACATCGACTCTATTGCGCTCAATTGATGAGCTTGTGATTACCTCATCCGGGCAATGACCTCTGACGGATCATCGGCCTTGAATACGGCGCTTCCGGCAACAAGTATTTCAGCACCGGCCTCAATAAGGGCCTTCGCATTTGATGGGGAAACTCCTCCGTCAACCTCGATCTTGACATCAAGTCCAAGACGGTCGATCTCCGCCTTGAGTGTGCGGATGCGGTTGTATGTGTCCTCAATGAATCTCTGACCACCGAATCCCGCAAACACTGACATAAGGATGATATAGTCGCACAGATGCAGATACGGATAGAGTGCTTCCACAGGCATGTCCGGATTGATGACCAGACCTGCCTTCATTCCTGTCTCGCGGATATGGAGGAGAGCCTGTGCCGGCTTGTCTGTCGCATTCAGATGGAAGCTGAGCATAGAAGTGCCAATTCTGGCGAATCTCTCGATATATTTTTCCGGATGAACGATCATCAGATGGACATCAAGCGGCTTTTCCGCAATGCTTGCGATCGCCTCCACAACAGGGAAACCATATGATATGTTAGGAACGAATGTTCCGTCCATTATATCCAGATGGAAAAGGTCTGCATGCTGATTTACAAGTCTCACATCCTTCTCAAGATGAAGGAAGTCAGCAGCGAGCATTGAAGGTGCGATAAGTACCATTACGTTTACTTATAATTAGTTACAACATCAACAAGGAGATCGACAAACTTATCGAGGGAAGCAAGGTCAAGACGCTCTCCCGGTGCGTGCACTCCCCTGAGGGTTGGTCCGAATGACACCATGTCAAGGCCAGGGAACTTCTCTGTGAACAGACCGCACTCAAGTCCGGCATGGATAGCCTTCACCTTCGGATCTACGCCGAAAAGCTTTCTGTATGACGCCACACAAGCATCTCTGACAGGCGACTCGGCTGCAGGAGCCCATCCCGGATACTCTCCCTCGTGTGTAACTGTTGCACCTGCGAGCACGAAGCAGGCCTCCATCTTGGCTGCTGCGGCTCGACGAGCCGCTGTCACGCAGCTGCGCTGGCTTGAACCGATGCGGATCACACCCGGCTGTGTCATCTTGACAGACGCCAGGTTAGTAGATGTCTCTACGAAATTCTCGATTTCCTGGCTCATTGCAAGGACGCCATGAGGCGCTGCGCAAAGCGCTGTTATAAGGTTCCATGCCGTCATCTCGTCGATAGCCTGCGCATTTTCGAGAGTAACTTCGTCATATCCGACCTTGAGCTCAGTCTCGATCGCACCATACTCCTCGGCGACATCTGCCGCATATGCCTCAAGACGCTCATTGATGATGTCCAATGTATCCGGCTCTGCAGCGATGACCGCCTTAGCCTCGCGTGCAATCGCGTTTCTCTTGTTGCCGCCGTCGATTGTCACGAGCTGCCAATCAAGATCAAGACATCCATAAAGGAATCGTCCAAGGAGCTGCACTGAATTTGCACGTCCCTTGTTGATGTCGTCACCGCTGTGACCTCCCATAGCATCCTTTACGAAAACCTCTTCAAGCTCAAAGCCTTCCTGTACATCTACATTAGTATAGTGGAATTCCGCTGTAGTGTCCAGTCCGCCTGCGCAACCTACGAAGATCTCTCCCTCATCCTCTGAGTCAAGGTTAAGAAGTATCTTTCCTGTGAAGAAACCTGGCTGAAGTGCCATCGCTCCGTCAAGTCCAGTCTCCTCCGCAGTAGTAAAGAGGCACTCGATCTTTCCGCATGGGATATCAGTCACGAGCATTGCCATCTGGGCTGCCACTCCGATTCCGCAGTCAGCTCCGAGAGTTGTGTCAGGAGCAATCATCCAACCATCCTTGATGATATACCTGATAGGATCCTTTGCAAAATCATGTTCAACTCCCTCGTTCTTCTCGCAAACCATGTCTGTGTGGCTCTGGAGGACGATTGTAGGGACATTCTCATATCCTGGTGCTGCTTCCTTGACGATAAGGACATTGCCGGCCTCGTCAGTCTTGCATTCCAGGTTGTTGGCAGCAGCGAACTCCTGCAGATATGCGATGATGTGCTCCTCATGTCCGGATTCTCTTGGAATCTTGGTTATCTCCTTGAAATAGGAAAGTACTTTTTCTGAATTCATGAATATAGTATTAGATTATTTGCACAAATTTAATACAAAAAAACCAATTCAGTCACGAACTGAATTGGTTTTTGAAATTATCTCTTGACCGGTACGAGAAGTTTCTCGATATCAGTCACATATTGCTTGAATGTCTTGTCTGTAGACATGAGGTCAGTCACCGTTGTGCATGCGTGAAGAACTGTGGCATGGTCCTTTCCTCCGATCTCTGCACCGATTGTCGAAAGCGAACAGTTGGTGATCAGGAGTCTTGACATATACATCGCGATCTGTCTCGCCTGTACAATCTGACGCTTACGTGTCTTGGACAGAAGCTCGTCGCGCGTGATGTTGAAGTATTCGCATACGACTCTCTGCACCTTGTCGATAGAGACATCGTTATGTTCTTCTCCGACGATCTTCTCAGTGATGGACTCAGCAAGCTTGACTGTGATCTCCTTGTGTGCAAGTGTTGCATTTGCAAGAAGAGAAATAAGCGCGCCTTCGAGCTCTCTGAAGTTCGACTTTATCCTCTGCGCAAGGAACTCAAGCACTTCCTCCTTAAGCTGGATGCCTTCTCTGTCTGCCCTGGCCCTGAGCATCTCAAGTCTTGTAGCATAATCCGGCTTCTGAAGCTCCACTGACAGTCCCCACTTGAGTCGTGAAAGGAGTCTGGCCTCGAAATGCTCAAGATCTGCCGGCGCACGGTCTGATGTGAAGATCAGCTGCTTGCCTGACTGATGCAGATGGTTGAAGATGGCGAAGAACGCATTCTGGGTCGAAGGTCCGTTAAGATCCTGGATGTCATCCATGATGAGGACGTCCATCTTCTGGTAGAATGCTATGAAGTCTGTGAACTTGTTCTTTACATTGACCGCATCCATGAACTGGGTCTTGAAACGGCTCGCAGGCACATAGAGAACCACGAGTTCAGGATACTTCTTTTTGATAGCAATACCGATAGCCTGTGCAAGGTGGGTCTTTCCGAGTCCCGGACCTCCAAAAAGGAAGAGAGGGTTGAAAGGTGTCTTGCCAGGTGCAGCTGAGATTGTCTCACCCGCTGTGAATCCCATCCTGTTACACTCACCTACCACAAGATTCTCAAAACAGTATACAGGGTTGAGCTGAGGATTTACCTGAACTCTCTGCATGCCTGGGAACACAAAGGCGCCTGGGCTGCCGGCTCCTGCGCTGAATGTCTCAACTGAGATAGTCTTATTGGCTGGTGTGTTGCCGTGTGCGGCTGGATAATTGAGCGTGTTTGCCCTCTGGACCGGAGTGGTCACATAACGAAGCTTCGCTCCTACTCCTAACTCCTTCTTCAATGCAGCCTTGAGCAGATCAAGGTATGCATCTTCGATATACTCACGGAAGAACTCTGACGGAACCTCGATCAAAAGAGTCGCATCCTCCAGCGATACAGGCTTGATCGGCCTGAACCAGACTGCGAACTGCTTAGGATCGATGTTTTCCCTGATGAAGTTCAGGCAATTCGTCCATACAGATATGTGTCTTTCGTTTGTCATGTATCCGATTTTGTAAGTTTTAGGGGTACTTCTAGAATTCGGGTACAAAGATGAGGAAAAAAAAGTTATAAAAAATATTTTTTACTCTTGTTTTTCTATTTTATTTGACAGGTTAATAAATAATTTTCAGCAACTTATCATTTCAATAAGATGCTGAAAATCAATGCTTTAGAAATTCAATAAACCTGTAATTCGCTGAGATTTATTGGTTTATCAAATTTGAACTTTTCTAAAATAATAAATTGTTGATAACCTTGTTTGTAACGCTCTAAAACACCGATATTTTAAGATATTTCTTAGGATTTTCCTGAATTTTATTGACTAAAGAATCAACATCATTCAAAAGTTCGTCGACAGAATCATAAACAGAACCGTCGACCAGAAGTTTACCGATCGAACCATCGGGATCATTAATGTTTTCGAGCAGAGTCTTGAATGAATTCACGAGTGCTTCGATGTCTGACTCGTTGAGAGCAGACATGAAATCCGATGCTCCCCCAACAAGCGAGTCCGCCTTTTCAACCATCCCGCCAAGTCTGACAGAAAGGACTTCAAGATTATCTATGAACCTTGAAATCTCCTCAGACTTTCCGTTGATTGCGCCTGCAATACCATTCACGCTCTTCATTGTCTTCTCAAGTTGAGCCAATGTGTTGTTCAATGACGCCCTGCTTGACTCCGATAGCATCGCATTGATGCTGGATACGGTGACGTTAAGACTGTCAATGGTATTTGTGACTTTGGCCATAAGCGGCTCAAGTCCCGCCGCAAGGCCGTCAAGAAGACCTGCCTCCATCGCCGGTACCAGCTCTCCCCCATCCTGTATAGAATCCGAAGATGACCCTAAGTCGATCTTCACTCCCTTGCCTCCCATGATATCCACGGCATAGATGGTCATCTTTGAATCAGCAGGAATCCTGAACTCCTTTCTTACCGAGCACACGACCTTGAACACTTCTTCCTCAGGCTGATAGGCCACTTCTATGACCTTTCCGGCCTTATATCCTTTGATGAACACAGGAGCCGACTCAACAAGTCCTTCGACATTTCCATAATGAGATACAATCTCAATCTCATTGTTGAAGATGTCCTTACCGCGGAGATAATTGATCACAAAGAATGACGCGACCAGCACTGTGATCACGAACAAACCTATCTTGAATTCCTTTGAATATTTCATAACTCTACTTTTTAATATATATAATGAATGCGCCAGGGAACTTTTCCTTTACCTTGGCAAGTTCTTTCTGTGCCTCTTCCCTTGTACTGAATTTACCTACTATATATTTATATGTACCCGCGCCTTCCGGCTTATAGGCCTCAGCCTTGACGCCCTTAAGCGATGGATCGCCTGGTTTCAGAACCTTTGCCACACTCATGATCTGGACAGTGTAAAACTCACTCAACTGACTTTCAGACGCAGCTGGCGCCTGTTCTACTAATGCAGGGGCGGCTGGCTGCTCAGAAGCCTCGATGTTCAAAGACCTGTCGTACTGGGTCTTGTAAGACTTGAACGCCTGGAACAGTCTCTCCGCTATGGCTTCCTGACCGTCTTTTGACGCAAGATATCTGTACTCGGCAGCATTGCTGATGAATGCAAGCTCCAGAAGTACTGCAGGCATGTTTGCCTCTACGAGTACCTGGAAGATATCCTGATCTATCGCAATCTTGCGAGGTACAAGGGGATTTACCATAAGTTTATCGACCACCTCCGCCGCGAAGAGAAGGCTGCTTTCATAGTGAGCCTTCCACTGAAGTGCATATCCTATAAAGGCCTCGGGGCTGCTTGCGTCGAAGTGAGTGTAGCGGGTCTCATAGCCTTCCTCCATCACGATAACCTCATTCTCGCGCTGAGCTACGGACATGTTCCTTTCGAAATAATCGGTCGTGTTGCTTGCCCTGTCTGATCTCTGTCCAAGGATATGGACAGAACTTCCTTTGGCAGATTTGTTTGCGCTGCTGTTGCAGTGGATCGATATGAAAAGGTCGGCGTTGTTGTTCCTTGCAACCATCGCTCTGTCGTGAAGTCCGATGAATTTGTCGGTAGAACGCGTATAGACCACATTGACGTCAGGATACTCCTTCTTTATCTTTTCGCCAAGCAGTTTGGATACAGCAAGGACGATGTGCTTTTCGCTTGTAGACGAAGTCTGTCCAAGTGCCCCCGGATCCTTTCCACCGTGGCCAGGGTCGATGACGACTGTCGAAAGACCCAGCCCTTTCTTCTGATTCTGAGCTCCGGAAACAAATGGTAAAAGAAGCATGCAGACCGCTGTCAGAATGGCAATATAATGGAATTTAGACGCTGTAGACATACTCATTTTTGTAATAATTGAAAATATATTCTAAATTTGCGATTTGCAAAAATAGCAAAAAACTTACAAACAAGGAAAGATTGGGCTGATATACAATGTCTATATATAAAACAGGTAAGATAAGGAAGTGGTTGGAGAAATGGGGACTTGCTGCGTTTATGCTGCTTGTTCTCAGCTCTTTTACCCTCTCTTCGCAGGAAGACAGGCGCCTCAGGCAGCTCCGCAGGGACAGGTCTGAGCTTGCCCAGCCTGTCGATTCCGCCTTAAAGCCCGTCATGTCCGATTCGCTTCGTGCTGTAAGGGATTCCATCCACAGGGCAGACTCGATCAAGTCCGTAGACTCCCTCAGCATGCTCAGAAAGAGTTCGCTCGAATCTCCTGCCTTTACTGTCGCCAGGGACTCCATCATCGAGGATTTCAGCGACGGCAAGAAGATGATATACTACTATGGTGAAGTGAGCGTCGAGTACGGCAACATGAAACTCACCGCAGACTACATGGAGTATGATCTGGGGACAGCTACACTCTACGCACGAGGAACAAAGGACACCACCGGAGTGATCACAGGCATGCCTGTCATGGAACAGGCCGGCAAGACATACACGATGGAGGAGGTCCGCTATAACTTCGAGACCCAGAAGGCTAGGATCACCAACATGGTGACACAGGAGCAAGACGGTATCCTTCACGGAAAGAACATCAAGATGATGCCGGACCGTTCCATCAACATGACTCACGGAAAGTATACTGTCTGCGACTGCGAGGAGCCTCACTACTATCTGCACCTCACAGCAGCCAAGGTCATGACAAGACCAAGCCAGAAGACCGTCTTCGGACCGGCGTATCCGGTGATTGCGGACGTCCCGCTTCCTATCGGTCTGCCGTTCGGATTCATCCCTAAGCGTCCAGACAGAGCCACAGGTATCCTCTTCCCTACTTTCGGTGAGGAGACAAAGCGAGGATTCTATATGAGAGATGCCGGTCTGTACTTTGTGATCGGAGACTATTTCGACATTGCCCTCACAGCCGACATATACACTTTGGGATCATGGGCAGTCGACCTTAACTCGCGTTATAAGATAAACTACAAATGCAACGGTAGTTTCTCGCTCACATACTCAAATGACCAGGTGGGCGAAAAAGGAAGTACGGACTTCCAGCAGGTGAGAAACTTCGGAGTCAAGTGGTCACACTCACAGGACCCTAAGGCAAGGCCGGGAACAAGCTTCACCGCATCGGTGAACTTCTCCAGCCCCTCGAACAACCGTTACAACTCCACATCGGTTACAGAGGCTCTCCAGAACCAGATATCATCATCCATCTCATATTCAAGAAACTGGAACGGAAAGGTGAACCTTTCGGTGAATGCCCTGCATAGCCAGAACTCGCGAGACAGCTCCTACACATTCACGCTTCCTAACCTGACATTGTCGGTGAGCCGTTTCTATCCATTCAAGCAGAAGAACAGGGTCGGCAAAGAGAAATTCTACGAGAAGTTCTCGCTTGGATACAACACCTCATTCCAGAACAAGATCGGCTTCAAGGCGTCGGAGTTCAACAAGCCTGGCTTCTGGGATAAGTTCCAGAACGGTATGACTCACTCATTCCAGATCGGACTTCCTAACTTCTCACTCCTGAAGTATATCAATGTGACCCCAAGTGTCTCATATGGAATGAACTGGTTCTTCCGACAGACTCTCAAGGAATACAACCCTGACACAGGCAAGGTGGAAGACATAAAGGGCAAATCGTTCGGATCATTCGGTGCAACCCACAACTACTCGGGTAGCATATCGATGAGTACACGACTGTATGGTATGTTCAACTTTGGCAAGCACAAGAAGCTGCAGGCCATCAGACACGTTGTGACTCCTTCGCTTTCCGCTTCATTCAGCCCTGAGAAAGGTACTTATTTCAATGGTTGGAGAACGCTCTCGTACATTGACAAGAACGGAAAGGTACAGTCTCAGGACTATAACATTTATGCCGGAAACATTGGTTCTTACCCGAGCAAGGGAAAGACAGCCAGCCTTAACTTCTCTTTGGGAAACAACTTCGAGGCCAAGGTCAGGGACATCAGAGACACCACTGGAACAGGCTCCAAGAAGGTAAAACTGATCGATAACCTGAACTTCTCGACCGGATACAACTTCCTTGCAGAGCAGTTCAAGATGAGCAATATCGGAATGACGATGAACACATCCATCTTCGGAAAGCTCGGTATCAGCGGAAACATGAACTTCGACCCATATGCCATGGAGGTTCAGGACAAGAGAGTGGTAAGAGTAAACAAATTCGCCATCACTCAGGGCCAGGGACTTCTTCGCCTCAATACCGCTACCGTATCCCTTTCATACTCGCTCTCCGGCGAAGGAAAGATAAACGGTAACGACGGAAACACGCAGGCAGGAGGAAATCCGGCTGACCACTACACAAGGATCTACTACCATCCGGTGACAGGTGAATATATTCCAGGCGGATACCTATATTATATGAATCCGAATGTTCCTTGGTCGGTGAATTTCAACTACTCGTTCAACTACAGGCCAACATACCAGTACGCAAATGAGCAGATGACAAAGGTCAGCAATTTCACACAGACTCTCGGAGTCAACGGAAACGTGAAGATCACGCCTCGCCTCTCGATGCAGATGAGTACAAACTTCGACTTGATGGCCATGGAGATGAGTGCTACGCAGATCAGCGCAACATACGACCTTCACTGCTTCAACATCAATTTCTCATGGGTACCTACCGGTAAATGGCAGAGCTGGAGTTTCAGAATCCAGGCTAATGCAGCCGCTCTTGCCGACCTCCTGAGATTCAAGAAGAGCAGCAGTTACATGGATAACGCATTCTAGATTTAAAAAAAAGCAATACTCGCGTGAAGTATTGCTTTTTTTGCTTATATTTGTATCTCAAAGTGATTTTTCACACTCGTACAATTCTTTTTGCAAGCATTTTGCAATACCTTCCAATCACATACCATTTTTGGAATTTCATTAATCAATCATCAATACTATGCACAATAAGAACGATCTTAAGGAAATGGATGTAGAACAGCTCCGTTCCATTGCAGCAGGTCTTGAAATCAAAGGCTTCAAGAAAATGGAAAAAGAGGATCTTGTATATGCCATTCTTGATCATGAAGCAGCTATCGATGCGAAGAATGCGCCGGAAAAGCCTGAAAGAAAGAAGCGCGGCAGACCTAAGAAGGAAAAGCCGGCAGAAAAGCAGGAGACAGTATCGGCACCAGCAGAAGAGGCTCAGGTAAAGGCTGAACCGGTAAAGGAAACGCCATCTGAAGACACTCCACCGGCTCAGGGTAAGAAACGCAACAAGAAAACAAAGAAACAGACCGCAACTGAACCACAGGAGGTGCCAGTTGTAGAAGATACTCCAGAACCAGCATCGGTTCAGGTAGAAACCAAGAACAATTCAGAAGAAACCCCACAGTCACAGCAGCCTCAGCAGCCAAGGCAGAAGCGCGCCAGAATCCAGAAAGGCGAGAGAAAACAGCCGGAAGCAGAAAAAGTGACTTTGACAGAGGAACCTGCAACACAGGCAGAACCCGCTGAAAAACCAACTTCTGAAACTCCTGAAAAGACCCAGCCTCAGCCGGAGCAGACAAACCCAGAGCAGCAGGGCAAGGATCGAAAGCAGCGCAAGCAGGACAAGCGTCAGAGGCAGAAGGAGGCAGCGCATGGACAAGGACAGGCTCAGCAGTCTACCGAAACCCCTGCCCCTGCACCGGTTCCCGCACCTCAGCCTGTTGAGTTCGAGGGTGTAGTCGAAGCTACAGGAGTGCTCGAGATTCTCCCTGAGGGTTATGGATTCCTCCGCTCATCGGACTACAACTATCTCAATTCTCCAGATGACATCTATGTTTCACAGTATCAGATCAAGCAGCATGCGCTGAAGACCGGTGACACTGTGACTGGTGAGATCAGACCTCCGAAGGCAGGTGACAAGTACTTCCCTCTCGTGAAGATCAAGTTCATCAACGGACGCACTCCTGAGTTCATCAGAGACCGCATTCCGTTTGACTTCCTTACCCCACTCTTCCCAGACGAGAAGTTCAACCTTCTTGGAAACGGTCACAACGACATATCATGCCGTATCGTGGACATGTTCACACCTATCGGCAAGGGCCAGCGCGGACTTATCGTAGCGCAGCCTAAGACAGGTAAGACAATGCTCCTGAAGTCGATCGCAAACGCCATCGCTGACAATCATCCAGAGGTTTACATGATCGTACTCCTCATCGACGAGCGTCCTGAGGAGGTTACAGACATGGCACGCAGCGTCAAGGCAGAGGTAGTGGCATCGACATTCGATGAGCCGGCAGAAAGACATGTAAAGGTGGCCAACATGGTCCTTGAGAAGGCCAAGAGAATGGTCGAGTGCGGACACGATGTGGTTATCCTTCTTGATTCGATCACACGTCTTGCACGCGCATACAACACTGTTCAGCCTGCTTCAGGAAAGGTTCTTTCCGGTGGTGTGGATGCAAATGCACTTCATAAGCCAAAGAGATTCTTCGGTGCCGCACGTAACATCGAGAACGGAGGTTCGCTCACAATCCTTGCAACCGCGCTCACGGAGACAGGTTCAAAGATGGACGAAGTGATCTTCGAGGAATTCAAGGGAACTGGTAACATGGAGCTGCAGCTCGACCGCAGGCTTGCCAACAAGCGTATCTTCCCGGCTGTCGATGTAACGCTCTCAAGCACTCGTCGCGACGATCTCCTCTACTCCCCTGCAATCGCCAACCGCATATGGGTTATGCGTAAGTTCCTTGCAGACATGAACTGCATCGAGGCGATGGAGATCCTCCAGAACAGGATGAACAAGAGAAAGACCAACGAAGAATTGCTGCAGTATCTGCAGGATGATGATATGTAAGAGTCGTGTTGTTGTCAACAACACGACGACCGGCCCGGGTAGGGCCGAAATACCCCTCGGGGTGATATGCGTGAGCATATCGGGGGTTAAACAATAAATAGAGAGGCTCAAATGAGCCTCTCTATTTATTTATGATGCTTCAGGTCTGCCTTGGCCCTATGTATCTGATCCTCAAACTTAGCCTTAAGCTGTTCCTTGGTCAATCCCTTGGTCTCGAGCTCGTGCTGCTGCTGTTTAAGGTCGTATTTCACCTGATTATTGAACAGCTGAATATTGTCATATAACTCCGCTCTTTCTATAGCGTTGCGATAATGACGCAGAGCCATCATCTGATTAGGGAATGTGTACACCCTCTCGACTTCAACGCATGTATCTCCACTGAATGTGTAAGCCTTGATATCGATGATACCGTCATATATATGGGTGTATACTACCGTGCTGTCGATGAGATCTACTCTCTGGACGTCCGGACTATGGTCCTTGATCGCCTGGTCCATGAACTTCCGTTCCTGGCGCATCTGACCGTCCATAGCCTGCCTTTCGGCCTTATAAGGATTATCCTTACATCCTGCCAGGCCCGCCATACAAGCGGCAACTGACACTACTAACATTAACTTTCTCATAATACAAACATTTAATTGTTGCATAGTCCGAAAGTCAACATCTGTGCCACATAAAAAAGCCGGCTGCTGACGGCAACCGGCTTCGATATGTTTGTAAACCTATTAATACTGATCCCAGCTCTTGATCTGGATGTCGTCGATCGACATCGCGCAGAATGCACGGATGAAGGCTGTTGCCAGACGCGCATTGGTGATGAGCGGAATGTTGTAGTCGATGGCTGCACGACGGATGTGGTATCCGTTTGTAAGCTCTCCTGTCGAGAAGTTCTTAGGGATGTTGACCACGAGGTCGATCTCCTTGTTTGCGAGCATATCCATCGCTGCTCTGTACTTGCCTGCGAGCTCTGGGTCGTGAGCCTCAGTAGGCCAGATCACGCGCTCTGCCGGTACACCGTTCTCATTGAGGTATCTTGCAGTTCCCTCTGTTCCGTAGAGAACATAGCCTCTTTCGTGGAGAAGCTTACATGCATTGAGCAGGTCAGCCTTCTGAAGCGGGTTACCTGAAGATATGAGGATGCTCTTCTTAGGGATCTCATATCCAACTGAGAGCATTGAGTTAAGGAGTGCCTCGTTGAAGTCGTCACCGATACATCCAACCTCACCTGTCGAGTGCATGTCAACACCAAGTACAGGGTCAGCCTGCTGGAGACGTGAGAATGAGAACTGTGATGACTTGATACCTACATAGTCAAGATCGAACGCAGACTTGCGTGGAGCCGAAGGCTTCAGGCCAAGCATTGCTTTAGTTGCGAGCTCGATCATGTTGATCTTAAGCACCTTAGAAACGAATGGGAAGCTTCGTGAAGCACGGAGGTTACACTCGATTACCTTGATGTAGTTGTCCTTTGCAAGGAACTGGATGTTGAA
>JAEIGA010002118.1_pt1 | contig 31678 bp, 26 predicted proteins | sample 9270691 | NCBI WGS metagenome assembly JAEIGA01 (sample SAMN17057246, study PRJNA624740) | gut metagenome | biome: biome; isolation source: fecal sample | host: Bos grunniens | place: China: Xizang | collected 2019
GAAAAAGCTTTAGGTTCCGTGCCGTTGCAAAGGCGCACGATGTTGGTTCTGTGTTTCCAGACCACCAAGATGAAGATGAAGCCAAGCAAGCCCAGCACCATGGAATCCGCCGCACTCATAGCGCCGTCCACCATGTAAAAAACATACAGAGCCGTTACCATCATGCCGACTCCGGCCACCATGCTGGAGAGGGACACATAGCGAGTCAGAGCCATCATCAGCACCCAAGTTGCCAAGGCTATGCCGCCCACCAGCGGAGAAACGGCAAACAGGCATCCGCCCGTCGTTGCCACGCCCTTGCCCCCCTTAAACTTGAGGAAACAGGTAAATGTATGCCCCAATACCAGAGCAAACAGCACACCGAGGAACCACCCCATATCCGCAGCGGAGAACAGCGTTGCATCGCCACCGAGGTGGAGCTTCATCAACAGCAAGGGAACATAGCCCTTCAAAAAATCACAGATGAACACGGGAATACCCCACTTCTTGCCCAGTACACGCACGGCATTCGTAGCACCGATATTGCAAGACCCGTGCTCGCGCAGGTCCAATCCATTCATGCGACCTGCCAGATAGCCAAACGGCACGGACCCGATCAGGTATGCCGCCACAATGTAAATTACATTCTCCACCATGCGCATTAAGTATACAACCTTTGCTCCGCCAATGCAATCATTTTTTGCGGATTAACGGGATAAAAGTAAATTATTCTTAACAATCACACCAAGTCAGCACAAGAAAGTCACCCTGCTCAGCCATAACCGAGCAGGGTGCGCAAAAGTCAGCGTTTGGGACTCTATTTTGCTCAGACGTCGAGCACCGGCATTTCATCATCATTATCCTCGCCGCCGTGGGCAAGAATGAACTGCAGGTCATTGAGGTCGAGGCTGGAGGCAAAGCCCTCATCACCGAGCACATTGGTAACGAGCTGATTCTTCTGGTGCTGGAGCACGCGAATCTTCTCTTCCACGGAGTCACGGGTGAGCAAGCGGTAAGCGATAACCTTGTTCTTCTGGCCGATTCGGTGCGTACGGTCGATAGCCTGGCTTTCCACGGCGGGGTTCCACCACGGATCATACAGGATAACGTAGGATGCAGAGGTAAGGTTAAGACCGGCACCACCGGCTTTAAGGGAAAGCAAGAACACGCTGGGTTCCTTGGTGGTCTGGAACTTCTCAATCTCCGCCTTACGGTCCTTCGTGGCACCCGTGAGGTAATTGTACGGGCGGTGGTCAGCCTCCAAGCGCGCCTTGATGATGTCGAGCATGGTGGTGAACTGGGAGAACACCAGCACCTTGTGCCCTTCCTCTCGCAGCTGGTCCAACAGGTAGAAGAGCGCGTTGAGCTTGGCGCTGTCCTCACCGGCGTACTTCTTATCCACAAGCCCGGGGTGACAGCAAATCTGGCGCAAGCGCATAAGGCCCTGCAGAATGGCGAAGGAGTTTTTCTTGACGGACTCGTCGGAATCCACACCGAGCAAGGCCTTCTGAATGCGGCGCAGCTCTGCCTTGTACAGCTGGCGCTGAATGCCCTCCATCTTGGCGTATACCTCCTCTTCCGTACGGGGCGGAAGGTCCTTGGCCACCTGCTGCTTGGTACGGCGCAGGAGGAAGGGCTTGAGGCGAGCAGCCAAGCGGTTCTGACTCTGGGAGTCCTTACGCTTGTCGAAGCGCTTCTTGAAGTAGGCACGACTGCCGAGCACACCGGGCATGGCGAAGGCCATGAGCGACCACATATCCAAGAGGCGGTTTTCGATAGGCGTACCGGAAAGCACCAAACGGTTATAAGCAGTGAGCTCACGTGCGGACTTGGCGGCCTTGGAATCCGGGTTCTTAATCTGCTGGCCTTCGTCCAGAATCACCGTCAACCACTTGATGGAGTTAATCTGCTCACCGCAGACGCGCAGCTGAGCGTAGTTGATAACCACCATGTCGTAGTTCGCCAAGATGTCATCCACCACGGCCTGCTCCTTGTTGCGGATGACGAGCACGCGGATGCCGGGAGCGAATTTCTCCGTTTCACCCGCCCACACATCAAGCACGGACTTCGGGCACACAATCAACACGGGCGGAATGACCACCTTCTTGCGCCCCTGCTTGTTGCGCTGCACGAAATCCTCACGCAGCCACAGCACGTAGGTAATGGACTGAATGGTTTTACCCAAGCCCATGTCGTCCGCAAGAATACCACCGAAGCCGTTGACGGACAGGTATGCCAAGAAGTGGAAACCGTCAATCTGGTACGGGCGCAGGGTTGCCTGCAAGGTGGAGGGAACATCCGGCTTAACGTCAATCTTAATTTCAGCCGTGCGTTCCTTAATCTTCTGCCACGCCTTCGGGTCAAACACCTCGGCCGCGCGCGGATCTGCCAGCTGCAGGGCGTGCATGCGGTGGGTCTCACCGGAAAGGTCGAAGGGATCCAAGCCCAACTTGGTCACGGCGTCACGCTGGGCGTCATCGAGCTTGATTTCCAAGCGCATCCAGCGGCCGTCATCCATGCGTACATAACCACCGCGAGCGGATACGAGGGCGCGGATTTGTTCCTTGGTGAGGGTGACACCCTCCACATCAATCACCACGCGAAGGTCGAACCAGTCAATCTCCTGGTTGACAACCTCGAAACGAATAGCAGCCGCCACGGGATCCGCCAGCAGGGACTTGAGGTTCTCATCCATCTCCACCGTAATGGTATCCGGGATGGATTTTGCCCACTCGGCGAATTTCTCGGGGAATTGCTTGGTGATGCGGCTCTTGAAAGCAGCGAGCGGGGCATCATAGGTGAAGTTCATCTCCGTCAACAAATCGGGAATGGGATAGAGATAATCACGGATGAAGCGCAGCAGAGTCTTATCTTTAACAGGTGCCTGCTCTACCAGCTCCCACTCATCATCCTTCACCAAGCGCTCCTTACGGCGACCGGGGTCATCCTGCGCAGTTACTTCCAACAACACGTGCTCGGTATCGGCACTGGTCAGGCCGCGCACAATCTTCATGGCGAAGGTGGGCTTCATCTCGATGTCCACCACGCGCTCCTCCATACTGGGAGGCAGCGTAGCGCCGATCTTGCGCAGGAACTCCACGCCATCCAAGCTGTCAATCACCGTCTTCGGGATGGAGTAGCGGGGCTCCACTTCCGTGCTCTCCAACCACTTGGGAGGCCCGGGGAACACGGTTTCGTCAGACTGGTACAGCTCTACTTGACCGGGCAACTGGCGCACAGAGTGCGTTACATGCACACCGGCAGCTGTTACGAGCTGCAAGCCATAGCAATCCGGCACAATGGGGTCATCTATACAAATCCACTTGAGCGGCTCCTTCACCACCTTGAAGTAGCACTCATCCAAGTTCACCAAATAGCCCTTCAGCGCAGGCTGGTGGAAGAGGCGGTTCATCACACGGCAAGCCGCCTCGCTATCCAAGTCCAGAATAACGGTTTCCTCACGGTCGGCATAATCGCGCAGCACGTTAAGAAGAATATCCGTTTGCGGATCCATCTTCAGCGCGCCATTCAAGAACTCCTCCAGCAGGGCATCCAGCTGAGTACGCTCGCGGATGGGGGTCCACTCCTCTTTATCCGTGTAACGGAACTCGAAACGCGCCTCGTTAATGGTGGACACCAAGCGCATGTGCATGGTGTGGCGCGGCGGCTGCGGCGGGCGCTCATTCACGCTCTGAATACGCTCATACCAAGTACCGACTTCCTTCTCGCGCTCCCACTCGCTGATTTTGTGCTGAACTTTCTCCAAATCCGTCACCACATTCATGAACTCGGGGTACGAGATACGCTTTTTGGTGAAGGCATAGGCGATATAGTTCCAGAACTCCAAGATATTACGCGGGGGAGTGGGCCAAAGCTCCAGAGCCTCATAACCGGTAATATCCCAGCGGGGGTTCAAGCGCACCAAATCATGGTCGTGAATCTCCTGCTCGATGGCAAAACGACGGTAGCGTTTCTCCAGCTTGGTAACAAAGTCAATCTCCTTCTGGTCCAAATCACGATCCAACTTTTCTTCCAGAACATCGGAGAGGGGAATCTCATTGAGCTCATTGGGGCTCTCCGGCATGCTGGTACCGCGGTACATGCGCTCCACCATGGTAGCGATGAGGCATGCCCCGGCGATGTCCTCGTCTTCAGCAGTAGCGGAACCGAACCAGCGGTTACCCTGCAGGCGCAGGCTGGTGCGGAACACCCCCTGCTTTGTCTCCACTCTGCCCTGAATGAAGAGGTGATTACCGAAAATTTGAGTGACAGCCCCATCTTTTTGGAGCTTTTCACCCGCGTTGCGAACCTCCTCAGAATACGCATTGAGGAAGTTCAACGTGGCGCGATCGGGATTTAATGAAGATATTAACATCTGTTGACTAATTGATGATCAGCAGCTTAATTGCAAAGCGCACAGTACCCCCGTGAGCATACACGGCTGCCATGGTTGTATATTACCACAAACTTCGGAGCTTTTCAAGTTCCCTTGTACATTTTTTTCATTTTTTTACACACAAAGAAGCCATAAGCCCGGCATATCAGTTCGCAGCAGGTGGCGGTGCAGCAGGCTGCAGCAAACGAGCACACTCTGTCTTCTGCTCCTTCACGGCAATATCATAAGCAGTCAGGCCCGAGCGAGATTTCAGCGAGGCATCCGCCCCGGCTTTGAGCAACAACTTCACGCAGGCCACATTCCCATTATGTGCCGCCAAGTGCAGAGAGGTAAAGCCGCGCCGGTCCGCAGCATTCGGCTGGGCGCCGGCATTCAGCAGCACCTTGGCAGCATCTACCGCGCCATCATACACTGCTTGCAACAGGGGAGTCGCCCCCAAATCATTCCGCGACTCCATCTCTGCCCCGGCTGCCAGCAGCAGCTTCACGCAATCATCTCTGTTCAGGCGAGCTGCATCATGCAAGGGGGTGTCACCGTCATTGTTACGAGCATTCACACGAGCCTTAGGGGCTGCCAGCAACACCTGTAATGCTGCAGAGCGCCCGGCATCCGCCGCCACGTGCAGAGGAGTAGCCCCGCGCTCCGCTCGGGCATTGATATTCGCCCCGGCGGAGAGCAAATACTGCACCATCTCCACTTTACCGAGGTGAGCAGCCAAATGCAAAGGCGTGGCGGAGGCCTCCCCTCGCATATTCACATTCGCCCCGGCAGCAATCAGCAGGCGCACCGTATCCGCATGCCCGAATTGCACTGCTGAAAACATAGCACGCTCATATTCGGCACGCTCTATCTTCATTTCCTGCAACTTAGCCACGGCTTGCGAGCGGGTCAACTCTGCAGTGGCAGCCTCCCCCTGCGCAGCGTAAGCCGTGCATAGCCCACCCAATGCCAGAGCACTCAAGAAAAGCACTTTTCTCATATTGTTTATCCGTTAATCGTTAATAATATCAATCAAATCTTTCAGGCGAGCATAATCCCCACGTTTGAAGGTAAAATGCAGGCGTGGCATCTGTGCCAGAGCCGGTTCGGGGTCATTCTCATCACCGATTATCTGAGTCAAATCCGCCTTGGGCATGATATCCGTGTAATCGTAGCGAATCCAGTCCAAGTGTTTATCCGTCAAGGGCTCCATGATACGAATGGTGATGGTATCTTCCTCGAAATAATAGGAGTGGAAACGCCTGTAGAAGCGTTCCACATATGCCATGGCATCTTCCGCGCTCTTACTGCGGTACAGCAAGTGCATGTCCGTGTTGGATATCAGGCCGGCATCCAGCAATTCCTTTTCAATGAAGCGCATCCAGCGCAGCCAGAAGGTCTCGCCGGGAGGGTCAAGGAGCACAACGGGGAAAATCGTACTCTTACCGGTTTGGATGAGGGTGATGGTCTCGAAAATCTCATCCATGGTACCGAATCCGCCCGGGAAGGCAATCAACGCGTCCGTCTGCTTCAGGAAATTCAGCTTACGGGTGTAGAAGTAATAGAAGTTCATCATCTTATCACTTCCCGCAATGTACGGATTCGCATGCTGCTCATAAGGCAGCGTGATATTGAGGCCGAACGAGGCTGCCTCCGTAGCGCCTTCATTACATGCCTGCATAATGCCGGGGCCACCGCCGGTAATAATCATGTATCCGCGTTCCGCAGCCATGCGAGAAAACTCCACCGCCTGCTTATAGGCATCCTCCTCAGGTTTGATGCGCGCGGAACCGAAGCAGGTAATCTTGCGCACGTTGCGATGCGGATAGAACATCTTATCCGCCGCAAACATCTCATCCACCGTGCGAGCCATCATCTCCAAATCGTGCTCCTCCAAGGGTGAGGCCGCGGCATTCATGGCCGTGGAGAGCATTTGCAGCACCGTCTCCGGGGAATGCCCCCCGTTGAAGCGATGAGCCAAATCATACAAATTGGCATCCAACACAGGATTCCCCGTATTCGAGGGAATCGTGACATTCATGTGACGCTCCGCACGACTGTTCAAGTCACGAGCTGCTAAAATTTCAGGCTTTTTCATACTCTACAATATACCCTATTTGCAGCAAGATGTCAGCAAAAAAACGCTAAAAATTTACTTTTGGGAGAAAAACAAGCGTCCTTCTACGCTTTTTCCGCCAAAACACACACGATTACCTCCTTTTACAGAGCTCAGAAATGAGTTTACACCATTCTGTATAAAACGTGCGCTTCAAGGTGAAATGAGCAAGCATATATTCACCGTTTTCATCGGCGTTAACTTCGGCATCCACAACGCTGACATCCAGAGTCATGGGCTGTCCACCACCGGGAGAATAAAAACGCAGCTCCACTACTTCACAGGGGTCAATATCTATCGCTATGTTAGTGCAGCAAGGCTCCATCAGGAAAATATAGTGCCTTACAGCCTTTATATCCTCAGCTGTCAGCTCGACCGTACGTTCCTCATCGGTTTCGCAATTCCATATGTACAGCTCCACGCGAGAGCACGTCTTAGCCGCCGACATAAGCTCTCCCAAATAGCATCTATTTTCCGTATAGTCGGAGGGAATCTCACTTTCTTCCGTGGCTGCAGGGCATGGAGCACACAGCATAACACCGGCCATACCCAAGAGGCATAACATTCTTTTCATATTAAACGTGATTTAATCAGCAATAAAAACTACCTAACACGATATTTACGAACAGCCACCCACCCGATATGCAGGGGGATGTATACAGCAGGGGCAAGGACTACAAGCTTCCACACGGCACCGTAGTCATGCAGTTTTTCACCCCAAAACACGGCAACAGTCCATGCACTGTACAACAACGAAAGCCCCCACCCGACAAAAACGGCACGCAAGTTATCGCGCATGCTCAAGTGGCAGGCAACCAACAGACACACGGCAACAAGCAGACCGAGCGCAGACAAAAGCCCCGGTGAGTCATAGGCGCCCCATGCGGCATGAACGACACCCAGCACAGACCAAACCACCGTCAACAAAGCGGCAGCCAGACACAACAAACAAAACAGAAAACGAGGCATGGTACTATACTCCGGGATTTTTCCGCTGCACGATGCTGATATTTTTCAGCAACGAGCCACGCTTGCGAGCACGAATGGCCTCCATCTGCTTGGGAGAGGGGGCGCCGTTTATGCGGTGGTCCAGCTCATCACACAAGGCGCGACGTGCGAGGAAGCGGTTAATCTCCCGCTCACGCTCGCGGTGGCATTTGATGACAAGGCCGGTGGGGCGGTGCACTAAGCAGACGCAGTTGTTCGTCTTGTTCACCTTTTGCCCGCCCTTACCGGAGCCTCGCACAAAGGTTTCCTCCAAGTCACGCTCGAGCACGCCGAGCGCTTTCATGCGCTCGACCAGCTCGCTGCGTTTTTGAGGGGAAACGGGCATCAGACCGTCACCTCTCCGCTCAGGGGTGCACCGGGCTCGAAATGGTACGGACCGGTAACCGTCAGTTTGGTAACATGCTTCAGGCTGGGCACACCCAGAGCCTCCAGCGAATCCACCAGTTTATACAACTTTCCATCCAGCTGCACAATGGGAGCCACACCGTTACACTCCGGAGCCAAGCTCATCAAACCGGCATCGTTGATTTCCACCGCATCGGAACGCAGCAGCAACAAATCACTGCAGGTCTTCACCGGGAAGAAGCGCGAACGCGGCACGCACACGGCCTTGGCACCGGGGAAGCACTGAATGGCAGCACCCATCGCCGTCTCCAGCTGGTACACCTTCTCCGTGGCGGCATCACGCGGGTCCACCGTCTTCACGTTGCGAATCACCGGCAAGGGCAGCACGCCATTGTTGGCAGCGAGGAAATCGCGCAGAGCATCGAGACGAATCCAAAGGTTGTTTGTGTTGAAGTAACGGTGTTTGTCGATGTTCTGGAAGGACTCCACATCTTCATCCGGGCACTGAGCCACCTCACGCAGCAAGGGCTGTCCATCCGCCTTGCGCGTGGCCAAGTGACCGCCCTTCTTGTCAGCTTCCGTGCGGCGGGTTACCTCCATCACGAAGGGCACTCCGCTCTCCGCAAACCAACGCAGGAAGCGCGTATCCATCTGGGCACCCAAGTTATCGGAATTGGAGATAAACGCATACTTCACCCCGGCAGACAGCAACTTATCCAACCAACCGGAGCCCACCAAGGCAGGGTAAATATCACCGTGACCGGGCGGGCACCACTCCAGCTCCGGATTGGCAGCATACTCCACGGGAGCAAGCGTCTCTGTTACCAACTTGGGCACGCGGTTCTGAATCATCTCCACCTGTTGCGGGTCAGCAAAGCCCTCCTCCGCATATTGAGCCAAATGAGCCATCGTGTCCTCACTGGTGGAGAACGAGTTCATGAGCAGCAAATTCACCGGATAGCCGGCGCGGGCACGCAAGCTGCGCACTTGGCGAACAATTAAATCCAGGAAAGTGACACCGGGCTTGATTTCCAGCAAACTCTTAGCCTTCTGCAAGCCCATGCCCGTGCCTAAGCCGCCATTCAGCTTCACCAGCACAGCCTGTGCCAACAGCCCCGCATCCGCCTCCGGAGTGGATGCCACCAAGGCATCCCAATCCTCCACACCCTCAGCAGGCACAATCTCAGACTCAGGAATCATCATGGACTGCTTGCTCTCCAGCACATGTACGCTGTGACGGAACGCATTGATAGCGGCATCAGAAAGCCCGACGCCCCTCATTTTTTGCTCAATTACATCAAAACTGCTCATATACCCACATTATATACATCCACCTGCTCCTTTCAATGATAAAATGCTCCGTCATCCCGATTTTTTAACTTCGCTCCCCTGCCCCCGCCTTATGAGGTGCAACACGCCTCGCCAAATTAGTTACAACTAACTCACAAAAAGGGAATAAATATAAGGTATAAGTGCACTTTAGGCTTGAAATTCGCGCTGAAAAGGAGTTTAATGTGTGAGCACCAAAGTGGCCTGAGGTGGCCTAAGAGCTTTAGATTATGAACACGACGAAAACTTTACAAGTGCCTGACACTGCGAGTGCAGCGATGGATTACCTGAAGAATGATGCGGAGGACCAAGGAGAGCTGGTAACGCTCAACGTAGGCCCGTCACACCCGGCGACACACGGCGTGTTGCGACTGAAGCTGGTAATTGACGGCGAGGAAATCGTATCCTGCGACCCGATTGTTGGCTACCTGCACCGCGGTATGGAGAAGATAGCGGAGAACTGCCACTACAACCAGTACGTGGCCTATACGGATCGCTTTGACTATCTGGCGCCGATGAGCAACAACATTGCCTACGCCTGCGCAGTGGAGAAGCTGCTGGGCTGGGAGCTGCCGGAGCGCGGACAAGCCATCCGCGTGCTGTGCTGCGAGCTGTCCCGTATCTCCTCCTGCTTCCTGGGAACAGGTGTGTACGCCATGGACACCGGCGCTATGACCGCTTTCCTTTACGCCTTCGAGGAGAAGGAAAAGGTACACAACCTGTATGAGCAGATTTGCGGCGCCCGCTTCACCTCCAGCTACACCCGCATCGGCGGTATGACTCGCGACCTGCCCAAGGGCATCGAGAAATCCATTCTCGAGTTCTGCGACAGCGCCCTGCGCACCGTGGACGAGATGGAGAAGCTGCTGCTGCACAACAAGATTTTCATCGACCGCCTTGTAGGCGTGGGTGTTATCACCAAGAAGATGGCGCTCGACTGCGGCATGACGGGTAACAACCTGCGCGCCAGCGGCGTGAAGCGCGACCTGCGCAAGACCAACCCCTACTTGGGCTACGAGAAGTACGAGTTCGACGTACCCGTGGCTGAGGAGGGTGACTGCTACGCCCGCTTCCAGGTACGCATGGAAGAAATCCGCCAGTCCGTACGCATTATCCGTCAGGTGATTGCAACTCTGCCCGGTGGTCCCATCTGCGCTCAGGTGGACAAGGGTATTCTGCCCAACAAGAAGGACGCCATGCAGAACATCGAGGAGCTCATCCGCCAGTTCATGGTAAGCACCCAGTGCGTAAACGCTCCCACCGGTCAGGTATACTTTGCCGCAGAAAACCCGAAGGGTGAGCTCGGCTTCTTCCTTGACAGCAAGGGTGGTGGCATTGCCAACCGTTTGAAGATGCGCAGCCCCTCCTTCTGCACCCTTTCCATCCTGCCCAAACTGCTGCCGGGGCACCTTGTGAGTGACATCGGCGCCATCTTGGGTTCCTTCGACTTCGTACAAGGCGAATGCGACCGTTAAACCTTAAACAGAAAACTTTTACAACACACCATGTCTGAAACACCAAACGCGATTGACGCCATCACGGCAGCTCAGCCCTCTCCCGGTGAACAGTATTTCCCCAAGTTTGAGGTAACACCGGAGCTCGTGCAGAAGGCACAGGAGCTGGTAGCCCTTTACCCCGAGGGTAAAGAGCAGTCCGCCGTGCTTCCCATCATTCACCACGTACAAGAAGAGTTCGGCTACATCTGTGCGGAATCCATTCCGTGGATTGCCGAGATGTGCAAGAGCACGCCCATTCACGTGGCGGGCATTGTCACCTTCTACCCCGGCATTCACCGCAAGTGCCCCGGCAAGTTCCACTTCCGCGTGTGCCGCACCTTGGCTTGCGCCCTCTCCGGTGGCGAGGAGCTGATGGGCTACATCTGCAAGAAAATCGGTGTAGACCAAGCAGCCATGACGGATGAAGAGCCCATGGTAGTCAGCGAGGACGGCCTGTTCAGCATTGAAGCTGTGGAGTGCCTTGCCAACTGTGGTTTCGGCCCGAACGTCATGGTCAACGACACACTTTACTCCCAGGTGACCCGCAAGAAGGTGGACGAAATCGTCTCCACCTGCAAAAAGCAGGTTGCTGCCGAAAAGAAGAACAAGTAACCCCTTTTACTGCGTAACATGAGCGAAATTACCTACAAACCCAGCAGAGAACCGCACCCGCGGGAAACTCGCCGTATCTTCAGGAACATTGATCGCGAGGGGTATGATCCTTCCATCAAGTGCTTCATCAAAGACGGCGGCTACAAGACCCTCAAAAAGGCTCTGAAGATGGAGCCTGCAGAGGTTATCAACGAGGTAAAGAAGAGCGGTCTGCGTGGCCGTGGCGGCGCAGGTTTCCCCACGGGCGTGAAGTGGACCTTCATCCCCAAGGGCAACACCAAGCCCGTGTACTTGGTGTGCAACTGCGACGAATCCGAGCCCGGCACCTTCAAGGACCGCTTCATCGTGCACCAAGACCCGCACCAGCTGCTGGAAGGCATGATTATTGCCTGCTACGCCGTACAGGCTCACTACGCTGTAATCTACATGCGTGAGGAGTTCCCGGAGGCAGCACGCATCATGAACAACGCCATCAAGGAGGCAGAGGCAAAAGGCTTCCTCGGCAAAGATATTCTGAAGAGCGGTTTCGACCTGCAAATCATCGTGCACCGCGGCGCCGGCGCCTACATTTGCGGTGAGGAAACCGGGCTCATCAACTCAATCGAAGGCCTGCGCCCGTACCCGCGCATTAAGCCGCCCTTCTTCCCTGCCGCCATCGGTCTGTATGGCTGCCCCACCATCGTGAACAACGTGGAGTCCCTTTGCCAGGTGCGCCAGGTAATGATGATGGGCGGTGAGGCCTATGCTGCAGAGGGTGCACAGCGCAGCCCGGGCACGCGTATCATCGGTGTATCCGGTGACGTAAAGCGCCCCGGCGTATACGAGATTCTGTCCGGCTCCCTGACCTACGGTGAGCTGCTGTACGACATCTGCGGCGGCCCGCGCATCGGCCGTAAGTTCAAGGCCATCATCCCCGGTGGTGCATCCGCCAAGGTGATGCGCTGCGATGAGGTGCTCAGGGACCGCAACCCGGACGGCACCATCCGCGAGCTGAGCGTCTTCGACATCCCGATGGACCTTGACAGCATTGCCAAGTTCGGTTCCATGAGTGGTTCCGGTGGCGTTATTGTCATGGACGACACGCGCAGCATGCCCAAGTGCCTGAACAACCTCAACCGCTTCTTTGCCTGGGAGTCCTGCGGTCAGTGCTCCCCCTGCCGAGAAGGTAACCCGTGGATGTACAAGCTCTCCACCCGTATATGTGAGGGCAAGGGCTCCCCGGAGGATGTGGATTTGCTCAAATCCGTGGCAGACAACATCTGCGGGCGCACGGTATGCGCCTTCGGTGAGGCATGCTCCTGGCCCACACAGGCATTTACAACGAAATTCCGCGATGAGTTCTTGGCACTGACCAAGCCCATCAACGCCCTCAAGGCCCACTCCGAGGAGAGCAAAGAGGCGCGCAAGTTCCTAATCCGCGAAGACTAAACCTTTTGAACGAATGAGAACAATCCCCGCAATACTGCCGAAGGATGCCGCTGCTGCCGAGGGCAAGGTGAACGTCCAAATCAACGGCAAATGGTACCGCTTCCCGAAGGGAACCCGCATTGCAGATGCCTGCAACTCCGTAGGCGTGCACGTACCGTGCTTCTGCTACCACCCGAAACTTTCCGTAGCCGGCTCTTGCCGCATGTGCTTGGTAGAGCAAGGCATGCCCCCGCGCTTAGCACCGGGAGCAGCCCCCACCTACAATGAGGAGGGCTATCAGGAGATTCAGTGGATGCCCCGCGCCGTCATCGCCTGCGCTAACACCGTGGCGGAGAACATGGGTATCCGCACCGACGCCAAGCTGTGCGAGGAAGCTCGCCGTGGCGTGCTGGAGTTCCTGCTCTCCAACCACCCGCTGGATTGCCCCATCTGCGACCAGGCCGGTGAGTGCAAACTGCAGGAGTACACCACCGACTACGGTAGCGGCACTCACCGCTTCACCGAGGCGAAGACCAAGAAAGGCAAGAACCTCTCCATCGGTCCGCGTGTGAACTTGGACCAAGAGCGCTGCGTGCTTTGCCGCCGCTGCGTACGCTTCATGAAGGAAATCGTGGGTGAGGAAGTGCTCGGCGTTGTAGGCCGAGGCACGCACAACGCCATTGCTCTGTATCCCGGCACCAGCTTGGACAGCAATTACTCCATGAACGTGGTGGACATCTGCCCCGTGGGTGCTATGACCAGCAAGGACTTCCGCTTCAAGATGCGCGTGTGGTTCCTCAAGAGCACCCCGACCATCGACGTCAACTGCGGCACCGGCACCAACATCAACATCTGGACCCGCGAGCAGCAGGTATACCGCATCACCCCGCGCCAGAACGACGCCGTGAACAGCTGCTGGATGCCCGACAGCCACCGCCTGAACTACAAATACATCAACGCGGCAGAGCGCATCAAGACCCCGCTCGTCAAGACCGACATCGGTGCTCCGCAGCGCCCCTCCACTTGGGATGCCACCCTCAACATGGTGGTAGAGCAGCTGCACTCTTGCGCCCCGGCAGAGACCGCCATCATCGCCTCCGCCCGCATGACCAACGAAGAGCTCTACATGGTGCGCGCACTGGCTCGCCAGCTGGGTGTTACCAAGCTCGACATCGTACCCCGCAAGGGTGAGAGTGACGGCATGCTCATCAGCGAAGACCGCAACCCGAACAGCAACGGTGCCAAGCTCATCCTCGGCAAGACCGGCAGCGGTTTGCAGACGATTCGCCGCGGTGTGAAGAACCACAGCATCCGCTTCCTGATTGCCCTCGGCGAAGATGTAACGGCTGACGCCGGCATCCCCGAGGAGGATTTGGACAACTTGGATTACCTGCTGGCCATGGACCACACGGAGACCGCCACCACCAAGAAGGCAGACGTCGTGCTGCCCGGTGTGACCTTCGCGGAGAAGTACGGCACCATGATTAACGTGACCGGCCGCATCCAGCGCCTGAACAAGGCCATCGAGCCCGTAGGTGAAGCCCGCCCGGATTGGGACATCCTGCGCCAGCTCACGGAGCTGCTCGGCTGCGACTGCCCGCGCGTTATCGCCTGCCCCAGCCCGATGATCATCTTGGAAGAGATGGCTCAGGAGTTCGAGCCCATGAAGGGGCTTACTTGGGGCAACATCGGCAACGAGGGTAAGGTCATCATCGAAACCGGCGTCACGATTCCCCTCATCGAACGCGAAAATGCCAAGAAGTAACCCTTAAAACTGAACATTAACATCATGGAACATAACACTTTAGCTTCCATTTTAGCGCAAGGCAGCATGATTGCTGAGTGCGACGGTGGCGTCTGGTTCTACCTGATTACCACCATCCTCAAGCTCGTCTTGGTATTTGCCGTTATCTTGGCTTTCGTGGTACTTTCCGTATGGATTGAGCGCCGCGTGGCAGGCTGGATTCAGGACCGACCCGGCCCCAACCGTGCCGGTATCCCCCTGCACCTCTTCCAGCGCTTCGGCAGCAAGGAAAAGCAGCCCTGCAAAAAGCTTCTGCACTTCTTCGGCGTGCCGGAGGATTGCTGGATTGCCAAGCTCTTCCGCTGGCTGCGCTTAGACCGCGAGATACCGACCTTCGGTCTCATGCAGCCCTGCTTGGACGGCGCCAAGCTCTTCCTCAAGCAAGAGCTCACCCCCAGCTACGTACGCAAGTGGTACTTCACCTTGGCACCCATGCTGGTGCTGGGTCCGCCCTTGGTAGCAGCAGCCGTCATCCCCTTCTCCTCCGGGTTCGACACCTGCTGGGGTGAGGTGAACATGAGCGTTGCCAACTTGGGTGTAGGCCCGCTGTGGATTTTCGCCATCTCCGGTCTGTCCGTATACGGTCTTACTTTGGCCGGTTGGGCATCCAACTCCAAGTACCCCTTCTTGGGTGGTCTGCGTGCTACGGCTCAGCTGATTTCCTACGAGGTGGCCATGGGTCTTTCCATCATCCCGCTGCTTATGATGTTCGGCACGCTCAACCTGCAAAACATCGTTCAGTTCCAGGCGGACAACGGCTGGACCATCCTGCCCCTGTGGGGCGAGGGTCTGACCTGGGAGCGCTGGTTCATGATGGTACCGATGCTCATCAGCTTCGTGGTATTCGTGACCTGCGTCTTTGCAGAGGCCAACCGTACCCCCTTCGACATGGCAGAGTGTGAAACGGACTTGGTAGGTGGCTACCACTCCGAATACTCCTCCATGAAGTTCGCATCCTTCTTCATGGGTGAATACGCCGCTATGGTCATCGGCTCCGCCTTGGTGGTTACCCTCTTCTTGGGTGGCTGGTCCATCGGCTTCGGGGCAGATGCCGCGCTGCACGCATGGTGCGATTGGTTTGCCGCCATCTGCCAGTTCCTCATGTTCCTCATTAAGCTGGTAGCCTTCATCTTCTTCTTCGTATGGGTGCGCTGGACACTGCCGCGCTTCCGTTGGGACCAGGTGATGAAACTCGGCTGGCTTGTCTTCTTGGAGATAACCGTGGCCAACATCTTCCTCACGGCCGCCATCATCTACTTCATCAACTAATAAAAAGGACTTCACGCTATGTCATACACTCCTGTAAAGCGCCCCAAGTTCTCCTTTCTCGACAAGATTTATGTTGTAGAGTTGGTTAAGGGGCTCGCGATTACCCTCAAGCACATTGTGCTTTCTCTGCTGGGCAAGAGCCGCAGCAAGAAAGACTTCAACGGCAAAGGCGTCGGTGCCTGTATGCCTTTCCCGGAGCAGCGTTGGGATGACCATCTGCCGGATTACTACCGTGGCGCCCCCACTCTGGTGCGCGGCGAAGACGGCCGTGAGCGTTGCGTTTCCTGCCAGCTCTGCGAGTTCATCTGCCCGGCACGCGCCATCCGCATCACCCCCGGTGAGGTAAGCCCGGACGCCTCCTGCCAGAAGCAGGAGAAAGCCCCCGCAGAGTTCGAAATCGACATGCTGCGTTGCATCTACTGCGGCATGTGCCAAGAGGCTTGCCCGGAGCAGGCTATCTTCCTCTCCAAGGAGTACCTCATCACCACGACGGACCGCAAGGATGCCGTTCGTAACAAGGAGGAGCTCTACAAGCTCGGCGGTACTCGCAAGGGTCTTGTCAACAAGTGGAACCAATACAAATAACTTAACACACGACTATGGAAGCTGCAATATCCTCCATTCTGTTTTATTTGTTCGCGGCTATCGCCGTGCTGAGCGCCTTCGGCGTTGTGGCCTCGCGTAACCCCGTGACCTCCGCCATGTGCATGGCCCTGAGCTTTGCCTCCACCGCAGCCGTCTTGTTCGGCATGGGTGCGCAGTTCTTGGGCATTGTACAAATCATCGTGTACGCAGGCGCCATTCTGGTGTTGTTCCTCTTCGTGGTGATGATGCTCGACGTCAAGAGCGAGGAGAGCACCCTCTCCCGCCTGCCTCGCGCCATCCTCGGCGTGGTGGTAGCGGGCGTATTTGCCGGTATGGTCACCAAGGCTGCCCTGCTGCTGCCCGGTGCTACCGACAACAAGTGCCCGGTGCTGAGCTTGTTCTGCGATGACTACTGCGCCACCACTACAGCCCAGACACCCGCGGAACCCGCCTACGGTGGCCCGCTGCCTGAGCTGAAAGAGGCCACGGATAAAGAAAACTCCGGCACGAAGGCCCTGGGTGAAACCCTCTTCACGCAGTACAGCCTCCCCTTCGCCATTCTCAGCTTTGCCTTGCTGGCAGGTACGGTAGGTGCCGTAGCCCTCGGCCGCAAGATTCGTAAAGACTAATCTACAGACACATCACCATGACACCTTTAGCTCATTATCTGATACTGTCCGGCATCCTGTTCTCCATCGGATTGGCGGGCGTACTCATTCGCAAAAACATCATCGTGGTATTCATGTGCCTGGAGATGATGCTCAGCGCTGCGAACATCTCCTTGGTAGCGTTCTCCCGTGCCCAGGGCACGGAGGGCGTACCGGTGTATGATCCGCAGGTGCTTGCCCTGTTTGTCGTAGCCATTGCCGCGGCGGAAGTCGCCATCGGTCTGGCCTTAATCGTAGCTATGTTCCGCGCCCGCAAGTCGGTGGAGAGCACAGCCATCACCTCCTTGAAAGACTAACCCCTGATTCCCATCAACCATGATACAGAATCTTCCTTGGTTATTCCTCCTGTTGCCGCTGGCTGTGGCAGCCATTAACTGGCTTTGCTTCCGCGACAAGAAAGCCAGTGCCGTTGCACTGACTGTATTCAGCATCCTGCTGTTCCCGCCGGTCATCTTTGCCACAAAGCGCCTTCACGGGTTCTTCCTGAGCAAAGCTACCGGTCAGGGTTGCGCTGCGGCACTTTCCATCCTGTCCGCCATGGGCACGCTCGGTCTCTGCATTGCCTACCTGAACGGCTTGCAGACGGGCACGCCCGACACCTACACTTGGATGCCCATTGCCACGGAGGGCATGCCCTCCCTCGGCCTCGGCTTGGTCATGGATGACCTCGCCATGCGCATGATGTTGGTGGTAACCGGCATCGGCCTGCTGGTGCACTTGTTCTCCCTCGGTTACATGAAGGGGGACACCTCCAACCACAGCCGCTACTTTGCGGGGCTGAGCATCTTCATGTTCAGCATGACCATGATTGTCATGGCCGACAACCTCGCTATGACCTTCATCGGCTGGGAAATGGTGGGCTTCTCCTCCTACCTGCTCATCGGCCACTGGTTCCACAAAGAAAGCGCTGCCGATGCTGCCAAGAAGGCATTTATCACCAACCGCGTGGGCGACTTCGGCTTCCTCATCGGCATTCTGCTGACTCTGGGCGCCTTCGGCACCCTCAGCTTTGCTGAGATGGACGGCGTTGCTGCCGGCATTCCCACTGCGCTACTGACGGCTACGGTACTGTGCCTGTTCTGCGGTGCTGTCGGTAAGTCCGCCCAGTTCCCGCTGCACGTATGGCTGCCGGACGCCATGGAGGGCCCGACCCCGGTATCCGCGCTCATCCACGCCGCAACGATGGTTGCCGCCGGTGTATACATGCTGGTTCGTTTGCAGGTCAGCATGGGTGAGGCCGCCTTCACGGAGACTGCTTGCGACGTCATCACCGCTGTGGGTGCCATCACCGCCGTACTCGCCGCACTGATGGCAGTACAGCAGGACGACATCAAGCGCGTGCTGGCATACTCCACCCTGTCCCAGCTGGGCTACATGGTCATGGCCGTGGGTCTGCTTGCAGGTGAGGCCGCCATGTTCCACCTTTACACGCACGCCTGGTTCAAGGCTCTGCTCTTCTTGGGCGCCGGTGCCATCATCGTGGGTTGCCACCACGAGCAGAACATCTGGAAGATGGGTGGTCTGAGCAAGCGCATGCCGCTCACCACGCTCTGCTTCCTCATGGGTACATTTGCCCTCATCGCTATCCCCGGCTTCTCCGGCTTCTTCTCCAAGGAGCTCATTCTGGACGCCGCGCTGGAGAAGAATCCGTTCTACTTCTGGGTGGGTGCCGGTGTTGCTGCGCTGACCACCTTCTACATGGCTCGTCTGTGCTTGGTCACCTTCTGTGGCACCGCACGTGAGCACGGTGCCGAGCACGCCAAGGACGGCGGTTTCTGCATGAGCTTGCCGCTGCTACTGCTGGCCGGTATGGCTGTGGTATCCGGCTACGGTTTTGTGGCTGACTACTTGGTACCCTTCGAGGGCTTCCACGCCCACGGTTTCGAGCTGGGGCTGCCCTTCTACGTGAGCATGGGCTCACTGGCAGTGGGTCTCCTGCTTGCCTTCGCCATCTACGGTTGCGGCAAGCGCAGCAAAGACCCGCTCTCCGGCAACTTCATCTCCAAGTCCCTGCGTGAGCGTCTCTACATCGACAAGTTCTATGACAAGGGGCTCATCGGCATCCTGCAGGAGTGTGGTGCCCGCACCATCGAGTTTGCAGACTCCGCCATCATCCGCGGTCTCTTCGCTCAGGGTGCAGCTTGGTTCACCGGTAAGATCGGCATGCTGCTCAGCTGGATTCAGGGTGGCTCACTGCGAGCATACTCCTTCATCATCGGCTTGGGTGTCATCGTAGTCATCTTCATTCTCGCCTACACATTCCCCTCACTCTAACCTAATTTTACGACAATGCTTATTTGGCTTATATTAGTACCTGTGATTGCCGCCGCCCTCATCGGCTTGGCAAAGGCACCGGCTCGTCTCACGGCGATTGCCAGTGCAACATTCACGCTGATTATGGGATTGTGGGCAGTCATCAGCACTACGCTGAACCCGGACTGCGCTGAGTGCGCCTGCTGGTCCACCTTCGCCGGGCATGACTTGCAGTTCACACTGGCGCTGCCGCTCAGCCGCATCATGCTGCTGCTCTCCGTCATCGTCACCTTTGCAGCTATCGTGGGTCTCAACGCCCCGAGCAAAGATGCCGAGCGCAGCTGGAGCGTATCCGCCCTGCTGCTCTCCACGGGTGCCATCGGCGCGTTCCTGTCGGACAACATCATCTCCTTCTACGCCTTCCACGAGCTTGCCCTCATCCCGACCTTCGTGATGATTGGCTACTATGGCCGCGGTGACCGCCGCACCATCTCTTGGACCGCTACGGTATACCTCGGCTTGGCATCCATGGTGCTGCTGGCGGGTCTGCTCATGCTGTGCAGCCAGCTGGACGCCTGGAGCTTCAGCGCCATCAAGGCAGCTGTAGCAGCCGGCACGGTACCGACGGGTTGCTGCGTAGCCGGCCTGCTGCTGGCAGGCTTCGGCACCTTGGTGTCCCTCTTCCCCTTCCACTCTTGGGCAGCCCCGGCATACGCCAGTGCCCCCACGCCGATTGCCATGCTGCACGCCGGCGTGCTCAAGAAGTTCGGTCTGTACGGGCTCTTCACGCTGGCATGGGCATTCGGTCCTGCCTGCGAGAGCTTCTTCGGTTGCTGGAACGAGGTGCTGCTGGTACTGCTGCTCGGCAACGTGCTGTGGGTTGGTTATGTCACCATCGCGCAGACTCGTTTGGATGACATGCTGGGTAACTCCTCCGTCATGCACATGGGCTACATCTTCCTCGCCTTTGCCGCTTACGTGGCACTGGGTGGTAACAATGAGCTTGCCTTCAAGGGCGCAGCCGTGTTGATGCTGGCACATGGTCTTACCATTGCCCTGCTCTTCCTCCTCACCGGCCAGATTGAGAAGCAGACCCGCACCTTGGAGATGGACTCCATGGGTGGCCTTGCCAACAAGCTGCCGGGCTTGGGCTTCATCTTCGGTCTTGCCGGTTTGGCCTCCATCGGTCTGCCGCTGCTGGCAAACTTCGCCGGTGAGTTCACGGTGTTCGTGTCCTGCTTCCAGGGCTGGAGCTTCGGTGAGCCGCAGTTCGCCTGCGAGTGGCTCAACACCATCTCCGGGTGGTTCGGTGGGCTGGGGCCGGTGCAGCTGGCTCTCGTCTTCGCCCTGTGGGGTCTTGTCATCAGTGCGGTTTACATGCTGCGTGCATTCCGCCGCATTTTTGAGGGTCCCGTAGGTTTGGCAAGCGAGCGCGCCACAGCTCTCAGCTGTGCGGACAAGTTCTCCGCCGCGTTCCTCGCCTTCTTCATCGTCCTCTTCGGTATCTTCCCCTTCATCGTTCTCTGAACCCACCACTAACAGCATACTATGGAAACTTCAATCATCTACAACTGGTCCCAGTTTGCGGCTGAATTCACCCTGGTGGGTCTGGCCTCCGTCATCCTCATGGCGGACTGCTTCCTCAAGCAGATGCCCAAGAGCTACTACGCCCTGCTCGGCGCAGCCGGTGCCATCGTAGCAGCTTGCTTCATGCACAATGACGGGTACCACAACCAGTTCAGCGTTATCGCAGCAGTTGCTACGGGGCTTACCCTGCTGCTGGCTTACGACTACCGCAAGGTAACTTGTGAGGCTGTGTCCGGCACGGACAGTGAGGAGGGCTCCAGCGAGCTCTACGCCCTGCCGCTCATTGCCTGCGCCGGCATTTGCGCCCTCACTCAGGCAAAGGACATCATCATGCTCTTCGTGAGCTTGGAGGTAGTAACCCTCAGCTCCTACGTGCTGGCCGGTTACTTCCGCCGCAATCAGGGCTCAATCGAGGCCGGTGTGAAGTACCTCATCCTCGGTGCCATGAGCACGGGGCTTCTGGTATTCGGTGCTGCTTGGTACTACGGTACCACCGGCAGCTTCGAGCTGAGCGCCACCGTTGTACAGAACATGTTCTTCGTGGCAGAGCCTGCCATGAGCGTGGGCTTCTTCCTGGGCTTGGGCATGCTGCTGTGCGGCGCCCTGTTCAAGGCCGGTTCCGCCCCCATGCACATTTGGATTCCGGATGTGTACCAGGGTGCGCCCACGCCGGTATCCGCCTTCTTGGCCGTGGCCTCCAAGGCAGCCGGTTTCGCCGTTCTCTGCCTGCTGGTTCTTCCCTTCACCGCGGTGCTGACCGCTCAGACGGATATTGCCACCTGCGAGTATGTGCAGAACTGCTCCCTCAACTTGGTACAGTGCTTGGCCATCCTCTGCGGCCTTACCCTGCTCATCGGTAACCTCGGCGCCATTGGTCAGACGAATGCCAAGCGCCTGCTCGGTTACTCCTCCATCGGCCAGGCCGGTTTCATCATGATTTTCTTGGTGAACATGGCTGACACCACCGCCATGCAGAGCGTAGCAAGCTACCTCACCGCTTACATGCTGGCTACCATGGCTGCGTTCTTCGCCATCGCCATGGTGCGCACGCAGCGCGGCAGCGAGGAGATTTCCGCCTTCCGCGCCCTCGGCAAGACCAACCCCTGCGTGGCATTCTTCATCACGGTGGCATTCGCCTCCTTGGCCGGTGTACCGCTTACCTATGGTTTCATCGCCAAGTTCGACTCCTTCCGCTCCATGATTGAAGCCATGCAGTACTGGGACATCCAGCTGTGGCTCACGCCGCTGATGGGCATCATGGTGCTGTGCGCCACGGCAGGTTTCTACTACTACTTCAAGGTCATCCGCGAGATGTACTGGGAGAAGCCGCAGCCCGCCGACAAGCCGCTGCAGGTACCGGTGGTAACCGCCGGTGTGCTGGCAGGTTGCGCCATCCTGCTCATCGCTCTCGGCACTTGGCCGCTGCTCACGGGCAACCTGTAAAGCCCGCCTACGGCAAGTAAACTTACTTCAACCGCTGCTCCTCACGGGGCGGCGGTTCTTGTTTTATGCTTGCTTTACCTCAGCACATGTGTTACAACGAAACCATGCCGCACGAACCGCAGATTAGCAGCGATGACAGCTCCGCCCTTCAGGGGAAAAAGCTGCCGCGCCGGCGCTTTCTGAAAGGGCTGGCCGGGGTGGCCGTGTTGGCAGCCATCGGTAAGGGCGTAGACCTCCTGCTGCCCATGACCATCTGCCGCCCGGGGGAATGGAACGGCCCCGTTACGGATCATTTCGACGGCATGTACTTCTACAATCCGGAGCACGCCAACCGCCACAAAACAAACAAGGCATCCTCCATCTTCGGCTGGTTCTTCCGCAAGCGAATCAAGGGCGAATACCCCATCGTGCAAGCGAACACCCACCGCCCGCAATTAGCCCCCGAGGTGAATGGTGCGGACTGGGAAGTCACCATGGTCAATCACTCCACCATGCTGGTTCGCGTCGGTGGGCTGAACATCCTGACAGACCCCGTTTGGAGTGACTGCACCAGCCCCGTTCAATGGGCGGGGCCCAAGCGCACACGCCCCGTGGGCATCGCATGGGAGGAGCTACCGCGCATCGATGTTTGCCTCATCTCCCATGACCATTACGACCACTTCGACGCCGCGACACTGAAAAAACTTTACGCTCGCGACAACCCGCTATTCATCGTCCCTCTCGGGCTCAAAAGCCTGCTGCAATACCACACGGACGCCGCCCCCCGCTGCGAGGAAAAAGACTGGTGGGACACCGTGCAGCTCAGCCCGAGCGTAAGCTGCACCCTCACCCCTGCCCTGCACTGGAGCCGCCGCTACCGCTCCGCAGCGAGTGGCAACCGATCCCTCTGGTGCGGTTTCTTCATGCAGGTGAAGGGCGGTCCCTCCGTCTACTTTGCGGGTGATACCGCCGCCGGTACCATTTTCGACACAATCCGCCGGCGCTTGGGCGCCCCCACCCTCGCACTGCTCCCCATCGGCGCCTACCGCCCGGACTGGATTCGCACCCACCACACCAACCCGGCGGATGCCGTACAAGTATTTCGCCAACTGCAGGCACAACAAGCCATCGCCTGCCATTTCGGCACTTGGCAGCTGGCGGATGAGGGCTACCAAGAAACACTCGGCGACCTCGCCACCGCCCTACGCGAGGCAGGCATCCCCCCACACCTTTTCCCCGCCCCGGACAACGGTCAAACGCTGCGAGGAACAGCATAAAATCCGCGCCCCCCTTCATTTAGCCCCCCAACAAAGCACTATATGCTTGACATGAGGTCGCTTCCATCCTATGATTCTCAGTATAGGATAAGCAACCATATTCTCTCCATAGTATTATGCTCAACTCCACACAACAGCAATCTCTCACTTCAATAGAGAGCAACTTGGGTCTACTGCAACAGCTCAAGAATAGCATTTCATTTCTTCGAGAAAAAGAGGGGAATCAGTTCGAAGAAAAACTCTTCAAGTTACATAAATCATTTGAGAGAGAATTATTGCAATTCAAATCCGGCACGCCGATTATTATCTCCACCGGCATGTTGAAAGCCGGGAAGTCAACGCTGGTGAACCTACTTGCTCGCACAACTTTGGCATCCCCCACCGGATACGGCATAGATACAACGCTGCGCCCAGCCCTCATTCGAATGAGTAAGCAAGATGATACGGTTACGGCAAAAGTCGGCGAAATCGTTATATATTACAACGAAGGAGGAGACCGCGACACTCTTTTAGGGTATGTGTTGGATCAATTACGAGGCATTGATACTACAAAAAATGATTCGCGAAACCTGAGAGAAAAGCATCTGGAACTAAACAAGACAAACCTCCGTGAAATACTCTGCAAAGAACCTAGCATTTCCAAAGAATTAGAACAAGAGCCTCTTATTGTCGTCATCACCACACCGTTCTGCGAAGATGCCAAGCTTCTGCAAAATGGCTGCATGCTATTAGACATGCCCGGCTTGGATTCTAATACGGCAGAAGTCTCCAAAAACAACGGTAAATCTGACTACAAGCGATTGATTGGCGAATGTGATTTGCTTCTTTTCGTACAAAGCTCCGTGGCTCCGCTTAATCAAGATGCTTCTGAGCTACTGCGAGACATTATGAACACTCGCAGCGAGGGCACGACTACCGTTGTTCAAAATCTGATGCGAGCTAAGGCGTGGACGGAAAAAGAGCGGCTGGAAAAAGAAGAAAACGAACAATCAGCTCATGCCATCAACATCATCAAAAAACATTTTCCAGACAATAATTCCATCCGCTGTTTTACGGTCAATTTAGGCATGGCGTACGATGCCACATTTATGGGCAATGATTTCCTGAACAAAAACTACTATCATAACGGGGAAACTAAAGTTGCCAATAAGGAAGATTTGCTGCATTTTTCCGATTTTGAAAATCTGGAAAAAGGGCTTTATGATTCCATCCTAAACAACAGCATTAATTACCGTCTCCGAACCTGCTGTAGAGGGCTCAAAAAACAAGCAGATGAATACGGAGACACCATTAAAGAACTCAAAAGAGCTATTGAAGTGAAGGTGGAGAATCTGCTCAAAGAACTCCAAGCATGGGGAAACCTTCGCACGCAAGCTGAAGCCAAACGCGTGGTGCGATTCATCAAGAATAACGCCCATATTCAGTTAAACAAGTCAGCCATTGCATGTGATATTTCATCTGCTGTTCTTAAAAAACATTTTCCGGATATAGCCATGCTACCAGATAATGATACCGCATGTGTCAAAGGTAGCAAAGTGGATGAAATTGTAAAGAAATGCAAGGATTGCTACAGCAATATGATTGAACAGCAATTCAAACAACTGCGTTTGACCGATTTCACCATTGAAGTTGAAGATTTGAACTCAGGCACACGCTACCAAAACGTAGCTTTCGCAGAAGGTTGCAATGCTCTCCGCAAACATACCGACGACTTACTCAAGAATAAAGAAGAAGACTCAGAAGTATTAAAAGCGTGCAAAAATCACCTACGTAATCAACTGAACACAAACATTCTTTCCGGTACTGACACCATTAACATTTCAACCGACGGGCTGAATGATTATACATGCAGTCAATACAAAAAATTAGAAAAACCGTTGTATCTTCTCGGGTTTACTAGGGAAGTGAAATACAAAAAGAACGTCTGGAAGGATGACAAAGAGGCTGAGAAAATGCAGCATCATTACGAATCCGAAGAAATAAGGCTTTTGAAAGACCATGCAGTCAGTGCGTTTGATGACGCTCTTCGCAAAAAGATGGAAGATTTCATCAACAAGTATCAATCAACTGCAGACGCAAAAATTCAAGAAATAGAGAACCAAAAACAACTGTACGAAAAGGAACTAGAGCAGATTGAAAAGATGCTGTTTACCATCAACAACATCCACAACCTCAACAACGAAATCACCAGATAATATGAAAAACATCATTTTTTGGACCTTTGCCATCTTACTGTTTTATTTTTCTGCGGATATCATAGCCAAAGGGCAGACGCTCAACGAGGTGGGGCCCTATCCCATACTGGGGTGGCTGCTATGGGGCAGCTTAGCCTTTGCGGTCTTGCACTGGTTCATCATTCCCATCCTCCAATTCGCCACGCTGAAGAGTCCGCGCCAGCTTACTCCCCAAAACCGGGCAAAACACGCGCTCAAGCATCTGCGTTCTCTACCGAAAGAACAAAAAAGCGATGAGGTTAACGCCCTAATCGGCGAGATAGAATCCTACCTCAAGCGCGATATGGAACAGGAGCTACAGCAAGCTCTGGACAAATACAAGCAGTACCATGATCTTCGCAACAAACGCGCAAATGCCATTATCAGAGAGCACTGCAAGTTAGCCATTATGGGCACCATTATCAACAGAAATGCGTTGATAGACGGAATCATCATGCTGGTGCTGCAAACAAAGATGGTCGTCGCACTGGCACGCTGTTATGGCTACAAGCCCTCCCCCGTCTTCAACGCTCTGTGCTTTGGATGGATTATTGCCAATTCCCTCACCAGTTATTTACTGCAAGATGCAGCGGATGCCATTTCGGAAAGCGCTCAGGAAATGTACAGCGAATTAGCCATCGAAGAAAGTTGCGGCATAGGGCTCAAATCCATTCCTTTTGTCGGCAAGTTTCTCTCATTCTTGGCGGAAGGCATATTAGTCGGCACCACGGTTTGTGCAACCGGTTTCATTTTCCGCAAACAGCTTCAAAAAGACATACCGAATACAACCAACAAAGAAAGAATCCAGAACTTTAAAGCCGCCCGCAGAGAAGGACGTAAAGAAGCCATCATTGCCATATCCTCTTGTGTTCCGGAAAAAATGAAACAGTACCTTACCAAATACTTTTCGAATGAAGGAGACGCTAAGGATATAAACCCGCGAGAAGAAGACATGAAGGACACGGTGGAGTTTAACTCTCCTCCGGAGGCAGCATGAAAACAAGGCGCTCCATCCCATGGGTGTAGACCTCTTGGTAGAGCGCTTTTTCCAGAGAGGAAATGCGAGCGGCTCGCTCTTCATCACTGAGGAGGGAGGTCGCCTCATCCCCCAAGTTTTCCACCAGGCTTTGCTCTGCGAGTCGGCTCACCAGCTCACTCCAGAAAGTAGCATCACGGAACTCCTCCAGCACGTCGGAGTAAAAAGCCTCATCCACATAGGGACGTTTGAAAAACCAGTAACCGCAGTCCGGGTTCAACTCCATATGGCGGGCAATGGAGGGCAGCTTGCGGGCGGATTTGAGGATGGAGATGCACAGGCGCTGCCATGCCTGGGCTTTCGGGTCATCGGAGTCCGGCATGGCCTGCCCCAGCATAGAGAGCACCATGGCGCTCATCTCCGCAAGGTTCAGCATGTCCGCCTCACTCAAGTCCAAATCCGCCTTACTCATAAGCAAAAATCTATGCAATGCTCAGATTAAGCCCAGCTGCATGCGGGCCTCCTCCGTCATCATATTCTGGTTCCACGGCGGGTCCCATACGAACTCGATGTTTACATCACCCACGCCCTCCAAGGCGTAGATGCCGGCCTCAGCCTCAGCCATCATGTGCGGGCCCATGGTGCAACCGGGAGCAGTGAGCGTCATCAACACGTGCACGTACGCGCCTTTTTCCTGCTGGGGGACAATCTCCACCTCATAAATCAGACCGAGGTTCACAATGTCTACGGGGATTTCAGGGTCATAAATGTTGCCGAGCACCTTCCAGATTTTCTCCTCCAGAGAGAGTGAGTTCATATCCTCCTCCGCCTTAGGTTCTTCAGGAGGAATAATGCCGGCGCGGGCAGCCTCTGCGCGGGTAATGCGCACCAAGCCGATGTCCGTAGCAGCAGTAATGGAGTTACCGAGCATCTGGGTGATGTAGATGCGTGAGCCCTCCGGCAAAACGACGGCATTACCTGCCGGCACCTGTACACCGGCTATCTCCGCCTCTGTGATGACTTCCTGATTAAACATAACGCGCGTTCATTATGGCATATTTTCACCCGCTTGCAAGCCTTATCTCTGACTTAATCTGCAGATGAGTATTGACGCCGGGGCTCAAAAAGTGGTAGGATAAGGCTGAGATGAAGCGCGGTATTAAAGCAGTGATAACGGGAGCTACGGCATGCCTGCTGGTAGCCTGTGATGATGCACCTCAGCACCCCACCCCGGCGGACAAAAGCCCCCACTCCCCAACCGACACGTATACCGCCCCGAAATCGGAGAATTATTTCCCCAAAAAACGAACCATTACCGTACCTTCCACTCAGCAGGAACATGCAGCCGCCATCACTGCCCTGCGCATGCATTCCCGCGAGGACGCTCGCTATGCGGAGGAGGTTAAACTCCTGACGGAGCGCTACACGGAGCTTTACCCGAATGATGCAGCGGGCGTCACCGCAGCCGCCATGTGCTTTATCGAGGGCATACTACTGCAGCCGGAGCGTTATGCAGGCTCGGATTTTGACCGCGCTTTGCTCTACTGCACCATTTTGGAGGAAATCGGGCAGCAATCCCCTTCGCCCGCCCTACTGCGCAGCTGTATTCAGGTGGTGGATTACCGCAAAAGCGATGACGAAAAAGCAACAGCCTTGCAAGAGCTCGCCACGGCAGCACAAACCGCCCAGCAGCAGCAAGACCGCTGCTCCGCAGCTTACGCACTGCTTATGTTGGTCAACCATTGCCCGGCAGAGAGCAAAAATGGCTTTGCGGAGACCTATTGGCAGCAGGCGGACTACGCCGGAGCCCCCTTCCGCGCCCTCATGGCAGCGGCGGGTGGCGTTTCCGCAGAATCCGCGCCGCTCATACTCACGCAAGAGGCGCTATACACCCTCCTACACCCCGAAAATGACGCCCGATTGCAAGCACTGCTTCGCGCAGTCATACAGCACACCACGGTAGAAGCCCTGTTACAGGCTGTCGGCACGGGGCAAGAGCACCCCTTGTTGCTCTGTGAGCTGTTGCGCTACACCATGGAAATAGGTGCGAGCCATCAAAATTCCTCCACCGCCCTTGCACGTGACCTGGAGCAGCTTCCGGAGGCGGAAAGGCCGCAGGATGCTGCATTGTTGCTGGCCATCTACCATGCGGGACATGCAGAAGACGAGGCAAAGCGAGGGCAAGCCCTGGATGCCTGCCTGCAACTGACGGCAGCAACAGAGGTAGACCGTATGCTGTTAGCCGGAGCTCTCCTTACAGCAGAGGCCGGCACACCACACCGCGAATACGGCAAGGAACTTTTGCGCATACAGGCAGTGGAGGCTTCCCCGGCAAAAGCCCGCCGGGCCTTGCGGACCTTGGGTCTCGTCTTGACCGGCGAACAAAAGCACAACGAGGCAGATATTGTTATAAAAGCGCTGCAAAACGTAACCCAAGATGCCGAAGAGAGCGCCCGAATACAACAACAGCTTGCAGAGCATGCGCACCGCATCGGCAACCTCAATGCAGCCATTGATTTATACTCGCAACTCCAGCTGCAATACCTCGGCACACTGCATATTTCCGTGCCCGCCTGCCACAATATGATAAAACTGCTGGTAGAGCGCAACAACCCATATAAAGTAGACCCAACCGCGCATACCATCACCCCCTCCGACAAATGGTACGCGTGGGCGCGCGGGCGAGACTTCCTCACAAGCCTCGACAAAAACCCGGAGCTCATCTCCGCCACGGATGATGCCACCCGCAATACGCTCAGCCGGCTGCGGCAGACTATCAATGAGCTCAGCATTGACTACGATGTTCAAACCGAGGAGCGCGACCGACTCAATAAAGCAGCCGGAGCAAGACGCAAGCATAACAAGTAAACTAACTTCTTGCCTTCCGCTCATTCTGCTAATATCATGGGGCTACTCACCACCCCCATGAATATGAAAACATTGATTGCTTTTATCAGCGGAGCTACAGCAGCATCCTTCGCGCATAAAATCCTCAAATCAGCCCAAGCTAAAGCCTTGGCTCAAAAAAGCAAAGTGCTCAGCCAAAAAGTGGAAGAGTTTTTCCGCAATGAGATGCGAAAACATCTGATCGAACAGCCCAAAAAGTAAAGGGAGCATCTAATAACCGGCCCCGATAAATCGGCTTACCTTGTTTGGCCGCACCTGAAAATTACTCAGATTGCTCGGGCTTGCGGTTCTTGTAGTGGGTCAACTTGGTGCGCTTCTTCTTTTTCGGAGAGAAGTGCTCCGGGTGGGCAGCAGCCCAAGCCTCATACAAATCCGGGCGATTCGTACGGGTGCGCTCCAGCGCGTGGTCCAGCTTCCACTCAGCAATGGCCTTGTGATTGCCGGAGAGGAACACCTCCGGTACGGACATACCACGGAACACATTCGGCTTGGTGTATGCCGGGGCTTCCAGCAAACCGTCAGCAAAGGACTCCTCCTCACTGCTGCGGGCATCCCCCAGCGCACCGGGCAGCAAACGCGCAATGGCGTCAATCACCACCACGGCAGCTATGGCACCGTTCGTCAAAATATAGTCTCCGATGGAGAGCTCCATATCCACCAGCGTCTCAATCACGCGGTGGTCCACCCCCTCATAGTGCCCGCAAAGGAAAATGTAATGAGCATCCCCCCCATCCACACAGGGGGCGGCCAGCTCACGAGCTACCGGTTGCGAGAAGACACGCCCCTGCGGGGTCATGAGAATCACCTTGGTATTCTCACGGCGTAACTGCTCGATAGCCTCAAAAATGGGCTCACACTTCATCAGCATGCCCTGCCCTCCGCCGCACAGGTAGTCATCCGTACGGTGGTGTTTGTCATGCGCCCAATCACGCAGTTGGTGAGCGCGCACCTCTATGATTCCCTTATCACTGGCGCGCCCCATGATGCTTTGCGACAAGGGCGTGGTGATAAGCTCCGGGAACAGGGTCAGTACATCTATCGTGAGCATAATGAAAAAGAGCGGGCACAGGGGGAGGCTCTCCTCTCCGCTGTGCCGTTTGGTAAGTGTTTAGATATTGTGGCGCAGCATGCCCTCAATGTAGGCATCGATATTGCCATCCATCACATCCTGAATGTTACCGGACTCCACCCCCGTGCGCAGGTCCTTCACCATCTGGTAGGGCTGGAACACGTACGAGCGAATCTGGTTACCCCAGGCAATATCACCCTTCTCGGAATACTGGCGGTCAGCCTCCGCGCGCTTGCGGTCTTCCTCCAGCTGAATGAGGCGGGCTTTGAGCATGCGCATGGCCTCCTCACGGTTGCGCAGCTGTGAGCGCTGGGTCTGGCAGGCTACGATGATGCCGGTGGGCAAGTGCGTAAGACGCACGGCGGTTTCCACCTTGTTCACGTTCTGGCCACCCTTACCGCCGGAGCGGTAGGTGTCCATCTTCACATCGGCCTCTTTCACCTCAATCTCCACATCATCGGAGATGTCCGGCGTGGCATCCAGTGAGCAGAATGAGGTGTGGCGCTTACCGGCGGAGTCGAAGGGGCTCATACGCACCAAGCGGTGAATACCGCGCTCGTTCTTCAGGTAGCCATAGGCATACTCACCGTCAATCTTAATGGTCACGGAGCGCAGGCCTGCTTCATCACCGTCCGTGCTTTCCATGATTTCCGTGCTGAAGCCATGGCGCTCGCAGTAGCGCAGGTACATGCGCAGCAGCATGCTTGCCCAGTCACACGCCTCCGTACCACCGGCACCGGCGTGAATCGTTACGTAGCAGCCGGCATTGTCATGCGGGCCGTTCAGCAGGGTGATAAGCTCAAAGTCCTTCAGGCGCTTCTCCCAAGCGTGGTACTCGCTGACAGCCTCAGCAGCCATCTCGGGCTCCTCTCCGGCCATCTCAAGCGCCACTTCCACGTCCTCCAATCCGGACTCCAAGGCGCGGTACTGCTCTAAGCGGCGCTTGAGCGGATTCACCTCCGCCATCAAGGCTCGGGCAGC
>JAEIGA010002119.1_pt1 | contig 31668 bp, 19 predicted proteins | sample 9270691 | NCBI WGS metagenome assembly JAEIGA01 (sample SAMN17057246, study PRJNA624740) | gut metagenome | biome: biome; isolation source: fecal sample | host: Bos grunniens | place: China: Xizang | collected 2019
AAATTTGGTTGATAATAATTCATAAATTCTATCTACTCCTTTCTAAAAATTTTACTCTCTTTTTCCTTTCGCTCTTATATAAAAATTTATAGTAAATAAATTTATTGAGTTGTCCTAATTTTAATGAAAGTTTTAAAATTTAGCAGGTAGTAAAAGTTTTACAAACGTTATGATAATTTATATTAAATTTTAATAAACATAATGTTAAAATGGCAAAAAAAAAGAAGTGCTTAAATAATAAGCACTTCTTTATTCTAAATTATATAATCTAAAATAATATTTTCATCTGTTGGATTTGTAAAATATAAAGAATTAATTTGAGTATTTAAATTACCAACTTCATAGAAACCTGTTTTACCAATTTCAGTTTCTATATTATTAATCACTACTATAGTCCCCATAGGAGCTTGTATTCCTAAATGTTTAATATATTTTATTTTTATAGTAGCATTATTAATGATTAAATCGATTAAATTTTCATTAGCCTTAAAAGGTCCTTTTAGTTGACCTACATATCCATTAACTCCCATATTTATTACCTACTCTTCCACAATAAACCATATTCCATCAACTGGTAATGCGTCTGCTAAATTTTGAGTGTATGAATCATTTTCAGGTCCACATATAGCTGAAGCTGATGATTGTCCTAACAGTCCCAAAAAGAACCATCCTTGATAAGCTCCATTATCATTAAAATTATAATTAAAAGCATAGCAAGATTTATTTTCTGTTCCATCCCCTATGGCGATTAATTTACCTTGAGATCCCTCTGCGATAAGACCATCTGGATAACGATTATTTAAAAAATTAATCGCAGCATCAATTTCATCTAACTCAGGATAATCATTTGTACTAATATATTCTCCCACTAAAATACCATTATCACTTTTTACAGAGCCTAAGTCATGCCAATCGTTACGACCATCCCATTCAGCATTTTGTCCAGCAGTAATAATTTCCTGTCTTTTCTTTGGATCGCTATATAAAACTAAATAATGATAATTATCTGCTATAACTGTTTTCATAATATAATTAATAGGTTTACCTATTAATTTTGTTGTTCCATTAGTATATGTAGATACAAGTTGTTGAGTTCCTTGCCCTTCTGCGCTTCCAATGTCAACTGATAAATCTTTAGGATATACTAATTGTATTTTTTTAGCACTATCATGTGTAAATTCAACTGTAATAGTTCCAGTATTACTGTCAACAGACATATTTGTAATTTGATTGTAATCTCCTATATAAATAGTAACCAATTCACCTTCTGCTTTTTTATCATAAACAACATAATCATATACTAATACTTTTCTTTTATTTGTTATATCATCTTGTTGATTTGCATAAGCTTGAATTGTTGAATCAGCAATCATAACTCTAAAATTTTGTAAAGTATCTCCCTTAATTCCTTTTGGAATTGATAAATGCCATTTTTCATAAAAAGGATGTTCTTTATCATCTATACGCTCTGCAAGATTTAAATTATTAAAATTTGCATTTTCATTATCTCTATTATAATATGGACTTACACTAGAAGATGAATATTCCATAATAATATAAGGAATTTGAAAACCTATATAAGCAGTAGATTCATGAGAATTTTCATCTCTAACAGAACAATATGCCCATTTTATCTCATCATTATATTTTATAGTACCATTCTCGTCATATTTACCTGGAACTAAGTTTGTTTCTGAACCATAAGAACCAGAACCTTTTCTATATTCAAATCCTTCTTTTTCTGCTAATTCATTTATATCTTCGATAGTTGTAATTTGTAAGTGTGGAGCTAATCCAGCTGGTCCTACTATTTGACCTATATATAAAGCTCCACCCATATCATTATTGTAATCATAACCTCTACGATAAACTTTTCCATTATCTGGGTTATTTTTGTTTTCTGTATTAATTAATACATATTCATCAAAACCAACTGTTTTATATGCATTACCTTGTTTAAAATTAACTATCATATCATTAATAGTTAAAAAACTTTCTTTTAAAACGAAAGAAGCGCCTTGTCTTCCTCCGTAAAAACTATTATACTCTGCCATCGCGCGCCTCCTTCTAATATTGATAATCTAAAATAAATATTTTATTATCATCAGGTTCTATTACAAACCCAATAGAGTTAACTGAAATACCATTTTTAATTTCATATATTCCAGTTCGTCCTATCCTAATTGCTTCTCCATTAATACACATTAATAATCCAGTAGGACCTTGAACACCAATTTGTTTTAGTCTGCCTTTATTTTCAATAGAACTTTTTAAAAAGTCCATTATATCATAAACAATACTAAAATTTTCTATTTCAATTTTAATAATTCTACCAGTTACAGAACCATCTTCACCATAAACTTCATAGTCAAAAGCATCTCTTGATAAAACAAATTGTAACTCATGATAAATATTATTTGGAGAAATTATCAATTCAAAAGTTGAATAATCTGTTTCTTCACCTTGTTCAACTTTAATTGATTTAATAGTTTGTATATTATCTATATCTTTTTGTGTGTTGCACAATCTAACTGTTAATGATTGTGCGCTATCTGTTCTTTTATAAATTTTAAATCTTATAAAATAACTTTTTTGTTTTCCACTATTATCTACATTTTGAAATAAACCCTCATCTGAAATAGATAAAACTTTATCTATAAAAGGTGTATTCTCTGATGTGACTGTAGATACAGTTTTTTCTAATAATTGATAACTTAAAGATGTTAAATAATCTTTAAATTGACCACTTCTAAACTGTCCAAAATTATAACTCATTTTACATACTCCTTTTCTATCCTATATTCTTTCTAAAGCTCTTGTTGCAGAAATTGACATTGAATTTGATGTACCAAGAGGAATAGATATTGTTGAAATCATATAATCTCCAAAAATATTACTTTCTATATCTCTAACTTCAATTCTAGTATTTGGCTGTAAAAAATATACTGGAATTGATTGAATTGTAATACTTTCATTATAACTTGTATATTGATATAACAGTTCTCTAACCCTATGATATGCAGAATTTGCCATTCCGCCTTGTGTTAATAGTTCGTAAATAGATGTTTCAACTTGAATAAAATTTTGTCCTTTTTTCTGAGCTTCTTCTCTTAAAGAACTAGTCTCTTCAGTTCCTAATTCTATTAAAATAAAATCAGGTACATCAGGCTCAAAAACACAATTAACATCATTATCACTAACTACTTTTGTGCGGCGACCAATATTACTTACGCTAAATTTAGAAATGTTTGCACTAGAATCTATAATATCTAAATAATAATCTATATCTTCCATTGCTCTAGCTACTTCTGGATAAAAGTCACCAATATAAACTTCCTCTCCATTAATTATCTCTGTTTTAGCTTGCATATTATATAATTTTGGCCACTCGTTCATAAGCTCTGTATAATAATAATTTGATTTAGTTCCAAAAGGTTCTGCTTGAACTCCTTGTAAATATAACTCACTACGCCAATCAGTTGTTTTTACTTTTACCAAAGAAATATTAATTTCTTGAAAAGCTTTGTCTTCCCATTTATATATTTTTTTATCATCTTCAGTCATATAAAAAACTCCTGCGGCGCCCGCAATTTTATCTAATTCAGTTTTATTAGTAAATTTAATAGGCATTTTTGCTTTTATTAATTTGTCATCTGGGTCTTCATAAAAAAAGCATTCATATATATTTCCAACTTTAGGTCTTGTATCTATTGATAAATGGTATCTAATTGGAACAGAATTACCATTTGCATTTTCCCTAATTCCCCATACAATAAAATCATTTTTTATCATATTATATTGAGGAGTGTTTGTGTATGATGTAATTAAATTACCGTTATTAAATTGATATATTGCTTTTCCTTTACTCATATCAAGTAAATATTCTGGAGGATTAATTACATATTCTCCATTTTCTAATCTATCAACAACAGTAGCTTGAGTTGTATTTAAGAAATTTTTAATTTCTTGCCACACAAAATTTCCATCTATATCATAAAAATATTCATAATTACCTAACATATTTTTAATTTTATCTAATATATCAGTAACTGTATTTCCTGCATCCCCAATCAATTCTCCAGGATAAGTAAAATCAGCATATACATATCCTATATCTGCACCATATTCAAAAGTATGATATTCATCTGCAGTTGTAGTATCATTATAATCTGTCGTTAAAATATAATTTCCATCATTGTTTATTAAGTATATAGGAGTGTCTCCTATCCATTTCATAACTTTTTTTATACGAGAATCTAAATCACTAATAATAATTTTTCCTAATTGCTCGCCACCAAAATGATTTACCAATTCTCTAATAATTTGAATAATAGTAGGTTTTGTTAAAATCCATTCACCATTTTCATCTATTGTTTCATATTCATCAAATTGAGTAGAAGCTGGAATCGTACCTCCAACATCTCCATTTAATAAACACATTTTATCTTTACATTGTAAAGATATTGTAGTTCCAGAAGAACTATGAGATATAGATGGATTAATAATTACAAAAACACCTTGAGGAAACCAAATAATTTCATGCTCTAAATATTGTTGAGTAGTATTTTTATATCCAATCTCTAGATATATTTTTTTATTAATTGAAAATAAATTATCTACATTAGTTACTTCTAAATATTCATCTTCAACATATACGGTTAAATTGCAAGTTCTTCTCATTGAAGAGTTGCCTGCTAAATTTAAATTACCTCCAGTAACAATTCCTTGCACTTCTTTTATAGGTCTTTCAAACCAATCAAGAACAGTTATTTTTATAAACTGTTCTTGAAGTTTTTCTCTACATATAATATCAAGGAATTCACTATCATTTGAATAATTATATCGAACTCTCATATATTAATAAATACCTTTCATAATTTCGCAAGTATAATTTACTATCGCAGAAACAGGGCATTCAATAGTGTTATCTGAAGTGAAGATAAACCATTGATTATTATACCAAATATATTTTTCTCCATTATTTATAATATAAACATTATTTTCAATAGGATTAACTATATCTTGAATTGATTCTGCGCTTTGTTCATTATATACAAATAAAGGTAAATCTGAAGAAATATTTCCAGTTTGTTCAACAAATTGAATTCCAGAAAAATAAAATTTTTCAATTGGATTATCTTCGTTACCTATATCTAATAAGCATGAAGGACCTATTATATGTTTTTCATAATCACTATCTAAATGATCTTTAATATATAAAATTGTTCCTGGGTCAGCCTCAATAGTAAGATTATCAATACTTACTAATACTTGAGTATATGTTGAATAATTTTCATAATATTTATTAAAAATCATTTGATTAACTTCTTCTTTTGAATTAAATACTCCCCATAATTGACCAACTTTTTTATAGTAATTAATATTCTTTACCAATTTAGTTGTATCTTCTATAAAGTTTAATTCAATAAAATAATCTATTAAAACATCAGTATCTTGAGGAACATATAAAGAATATACTGGAACATCTTTATCTAGTTCAAATTTATCTGTGGTAGTTATAACAACAGGTTCATTATTAATATAAACAATATAACCTGAATATAAACCTGCATTATTAGATTTTGCGGCAATTGGATAAGGTCCGCTCTCATTTTCTCCAATTAAATATGGTTCACTTTGGAATTCAATAGAGATAGAACTTAAAGAATCAATGTTTACTTGATATCCCTCTCTTGCTTCTTGTTGATACTTTTCAGTCAACTGTGTTATTAAATCTACATTCGCAGGTAAAACTTCTGCATATTGACCAATAGCATTGTCAGTATAATTAACCTGAGTATCATAAGTACCTATTGGTTGAACATTATATTTATCATAATTTTCAATTGTGTCATCAGCAATTTCACTTGCTGTGCAACTAAATGAATATACGTATCTTCCTAATCCTTGTTCCGGAGTCATAGAGATATCTGTTAATTTAACTAAAATATTTCCTTCTGTTAAACTTCTAAATAATTTAACATTATGTTTATATAAGAAATCACTAATTTTATCTCTAAATTCTCTTTCATAAATATAATCATTATATTCAGTAATCCCATTCTCATAATTATAGTCTTCATACAATTCTAAACTATTGTTAAATAATTCTTCTTTAGAAATAAAGATTTTATTTTCATCCATAAAATGAGTAATGGTTCCAGAGATAGGAAACTGTCTATAGTTTGTTGCAGTGTTTCTCTTAATAAAAGGATATTTAGAACCTATTGTATTTACAACTGACTCTGAAACTACTCTTTTCATAGAAGAAACTACTGGATTATATTTTATTTTAATATGTTGATTTTCTGCAGTTAAAAACATATCTTCAAACATGATTAAGACAGGCTCTTTAATAGAAGTAATAATACCCCTAGTCCCAACACTATTTCTTTTTTGCATACAGTATTTATACCATATACCACTTTTAACTGTATAATCATACCATAAGACATTTAAAGGTTGATTATCTTCTATTGTTAAAGTAATAACATCATCCCATAAAGTAAAATTACTTTCACTTGATGTTCTTCTTATTGTAATGTTGCCTATAAAACCTTCTCCTGTTGTGTTTTCTATTTTGATTCCTATTCTTCCATTGTCATTATCTGGAATTGCAGAAATCTCTGCATTAATTTTATCTACTCCAGTTTCTATAACCACAAAAGAAAAAGTGGTTTGTTCTATATATAAATTATCAGTTGTAAACTCGACATTTATCGTATATGTTTCTCCATCTATAAAACCATATTTTACAGTATAATTAAATTCATTTACACTTACATAATTATCTGTATATAAAAGTCCACTATCTACAACGATATTATTATTTTCATCTGTAATTTTTATTTTATAACTTTTTAAAAAATCTGTTTCAGCCTTATTATCAAAAACTATTTTACCCACTATATCTACAAGAGATGAAGTAAGTAAAGTAGATTCTGCGGCAGGGTCTAATCCAGTTATTGATAATCTTGGAGTACTAATTCCTCTAATTAAACAAACTGTTGACCATTCTGAAAAGAAACTTAAATTTTTCTCGTCATTTAACCAGCTATCAATTGGCTGTGTTACTAAACCAGACTCTGTTGTTCCCGTTGGATAAGCACTTGCGCCAACCGCAGTAAATCTTAATTGTACTTTATAGTGTTGATTAATTTCAAATTGATTATTATTCATATCATCTTTAGTAATTGTAATATAGTATTTATCATCTGAAGGTCTTGTAGAATCTATTTTTAATGAAGTAATCATAATTCCACAAGGATATCTTTCAGAATTTAACATAGTCATATTTGTTTCTTGACTATTTACAATTACTTGAACGTTAGCAATATCTGCAGGTGTATTATACATTGATAAAGAAAAATACACCTTGCAGGTATCCTTTGCTATATCTCCACTATCTAGTAAAAAGGCTGGCATATAAGTATCAACGATTGGTGGATACAAATTAATTATTGCCATTTTTTCTCTCCTTTTCTCTCTTTTATTTGTTTTTATAATGAGGAGAATCAATAGTTTTAGGTAATTTACGGATATCTTTCATTAAATCCTCAACAAAACTATTGCCGCCTTCATTTCTATAATGTGTGTATCTTTTTTCTATACAATCTAAACTATAATCATCAATATGTTTCTTTTCATAACAATAATAATGATGTTTTTCTGTAATCCAAGCTTTAATATCATCTTTATCTGAATTAATTAATAATTGTATAGAGTTTAAGATTTTATCTAAATTCTGTTCTGTTTTTGCATGTAAATCAAAAAGTTGTTGAATTTGTTCTTCACTTTGTTCAATGTGTTTATCAACAGTTGCTTTATATTGTTGTCCATCTTGTCTTCTTGTAAAAATTCTTGAAACACGTTCCCAAAGCCACTCTAGAGTCACTCCAAAAGTTTTTAAAGCAGTTAAAAAAACTATAATAAATATAATAATATTTGTAGGAGTGTATTGAGCTAAAAGTTCATCCATTTTTCCTTTCTCTCCTTTATAATGATAATAATTCTGACTTTATACAAGGAATAGCTACTGATACAGATAAAGCCTGAGAAGCTTTTGGAAAATAATAATTCATATAAAAAGTCTGACTTCCAGTTGTTAAAAAATGACCATAAACTGGTGTTAATTGCATTCCATATGAACCAGAAATTTGTCCAGTATGCACATACGCTCCACAAGCAGTATATCCTGTTGGAATTGTAATTGTTGATGATACATAACCTGAAGCTCCCGCAGACTGTGCGGCAAAACTAAATGATATAGTAAGCACTTTCACGCTTCCTTTTAATAAAGACAAACTTGGAGCCACTGTTGTATTACTTGTATTGGTCCAAGAATTTGTAATTTCACTTTTTTCTGGTATTTCAATTTCTTCAAACCCCTCTGGCACTATATCGCCATCATATCTAATGATTCCATCTACTGGTATATTTAATAATTTTTTAACTAGGTTAAGGGATGGAACATTAGATTCTCCATTATCTATATTTACTGTATCTACTATCTGTCCTTCTATTGGTAAGGGCGTAATAGATTTTCTTTTTAAAAATATTTGACTCATTTTATCCTCCCTATTAATCTTTTACTAAATAAGCATTTAACACAACCGGATCAAATCCCCATGAAGAAGATGTTCCAACTACTTCATATTCCAATTGAATACCTACATGTTGAGAATATCCACAAACTGCTTTTAAAGTAATTTCACTTAATTTAAAAAACTTTGAAGATGTTGTAGCTTTAAACGCAGAATTTGACCAAGTTAAAGTGCTGCCCACTGCCAAATCATTTAAATAAAATTTAACAGTATTATTATCTCCAGTATAAACTTGTGTTATAACCTTATATTCAACATGATATCCAGTAGGAATAGTAATATTGGTATGACTTGCTGTTAATAATCCTGTTCCACCATGGCCAGTAAGATAAGTTCTTGAAACTAATCCTGAACCACTTTTACCATCACATAATAAAGAAGTTCCTATTAAAATTGGAACTGGCGGTATAAAACTTATTTCATTATTTGTAATAACAATACCTTGTCCGGCAGTTAAATTATCTTGTTTATTTTTTTCTAATTCTAAAAATTTATCTTCAAAAGGGTTATCGACTTGTTCGTATCCCTCAGGAATATTTAAATTATCTCCCTCATATAAAAGAACTCCATCTACTGGAATTCCAGTTATTCTTTTGGTTAAATCAATAGAAGGTGCTGTAGTTTTTTCATCTATAACATTAATTGAATCAGATATAGTCCCATTTGCGGGAGGTATAACTGACATCGCTTTTCTTTTTATATATTTTCCCATTATTTAATCACCTACTACTCTACTCTAATTATATAGTTACATATTAAATATGGTTGCATATTATTATGAGATTGGCCATTACCAACGGAACTAAGATCACTATAATTACTTCGGGCATATGCCGCAGAAGTGCTTCCTCCGGAACTAGTTTTCCAACTATAAATACTACCAGTATCTGCATTAGTTACTGTATCTCCAGAATACCATTGTTGTCTAGTAAGGGTATGAGTATGTGAAGGCATTTCATCTATAGTTAAGATATGACTAAATTCTCCACCTGTATCACCTGGACAAAATAAATTATCATATCTTACCCATAATTCAACATCTGTTGTAATAACAACATTATCAGGACCAGGCACTCCTCCTTGATAAGCTACAATCGGAGCAATAGCATACCACCAGCTATTATTTTGAATTGATCCAGTTAAATAACAATAATTAGTTATTTCTGTTGTACTAGAATTATGTCTTTGTATACCACCCCAATAATTAGCTGTCCAAGCTATTGATACTGCTTCATACCCAGTAACTGTTGTGCCAGCTTCTGAATTAATATATTCTTTGGTAGGACTATTAGTTTGTTTCCATCTGTTGTAATTGGTTGTATAAGTTGGATAACATAACATAAATTCAAATTTATTATCAATTTTATTTTTAAAAGTATCATCATCTAATAAATATAATCTTGAATATTTATCTGTTCCTTGTACATTTCTTGCCTCTGATATTCCAGAGAAAACAACTGTACCACTCTTACTATTATGATAAAAAATTCTTGCCCATTTAGAACCATCTGATAAGGTTTTTGTTTTCATATCATATAAATTAGGCATACTAGCACTTACTGATACCCTGTTTCTTTTATCTGGTAAATTGAAAGTAGTACTTCCATCTCCTTCACCATATAAAGTACCTATTATTTTAAATAATTGTGCGTATTTAATTCTACTAATTGCAGAACCATCCGCAAACATAAAACCATCAGGTGCGGTTGCTCCATAAAAATCACATCCTGCACCAATTGGTAAAAACATACCAGAGTTAACTTTTTCATATCCTTCTGGTATATTTAATTCATCACCTTCATAAATTATTACCCCATCCACAGGAATACCTGTAATACGCTTTGTTAAATCTATTGAAGGTGCAGTTGTTTTTTCATCTATAACATTTACACTGTCTGATATTGTACCCGCAGCAGGAGGAACTACAGACATTGCTTTTCTTTTTATATATTTTCCCATTTTTCCTCCTCAATTTTATATTATTCTTCTAAAATCTAATATAACTTCTCTGGATTCTGTCATAGCTACTGTTGTAGATATTTGTAATTTTACATATCCACCATTAAGCTGTCTTAAAGTTCTTAATTTTATTTTTCCATTATTATCTGCGTGACCACAATTATGCAAAGGAATTTCACAAGCATTTGAGCTATTACATGTTCCTGCAAACCACTCCATGATTCCCGCATAAAACTCTTGCCATTGTCCAGCTTGGCCACCAAAACTATTACAGTTAATTTGTAATATATATACTCCACTAGATAAATCAGTTCCTTGAACACCTGTATCATACCAAGTATTAGCTGTAGACATATTAATAAAAACAGATTTTTTAATAATTCCACTCATATTTAATGCATCTAATTTAGCTTTATCTTCAGAACTCATTAGTCCGTCTGTAGATGTTGTTACAACAGGAAACATATCTTCTGCTTCTACTTCTTCATAGCCTTCTGGTATTGTATCTCCACCATAAGCAATAACGCCATCTTTAGGAATTGTTAAAATTCTTTTAGTTAAATCAATAGATGGAGCAGTTGTTTTCTCATCAATTACATTAATTGAATCTGAAATAGTTCCTGCGGCTGGTGGTATTGTTGCCATATTTTTTCTCTTAATATACATTCCCATTTATCTACCTCCTTTATGCAGTCCTTTTCCACATACAAACTGCAATACTAGCAGGTTGTATATTTAAAGATGTTGAACCTCCTGATCCAATAGCACCAGATGGGGCCCATACATAACTTCCCGCAGTATAAGCACAACCATGTCCTGTACCAGAGTGACTAGCGATAGCAGTATTGAAACTATGAGTATGTGAAATATTTCTTGTATTACTTGATGATGTTCCTCCACCACCATTGGCACTTGACATTAAATAATAATTAGCAGATAATTTTGTCCATGTTCCACCAATAAAAGTGCTAGGATTTGTTGTATTTACACTAATATATATTGAACCAACAGGATAAACAAGGTTTAATATATCTGCGGCAGTAACACCAGCTGATGCACTGATTACATTATCTGAAATAGTTATATTACTTCCCGCAGTTAAAGTATTTTGTTTTTTATTTAATTCATTAGTTACAGCAGAGTTAGCAATAGGATTAGTAGAATCTGCATTTAATACTTCATCTACTTCTATTTGTATTTCTTCTTCTTCTTCGTATTCCTCATATCCTTCTGGAATAAGCTCTCCTTCATAACCAATTACTGAATTAACTAAAATCCCATCAGAATTTTTCTGTTTTTCATAATTTGGTTTCATTCTATTTTCTCTCCTTTTATTTCGCTTTTATAATATAATTACAAACTAGAGTTTTTTGCATTACATTAAAATCTGTTCCAGAACCACCAGATGTAACAGTAATCTCTGTAGATGAGTTAGAACCAGAAGCTGTTACAGATGCTTCTCCAGATGTTCTCCAAGCAGATGTATTTCCAACAGAAGATACACCTGTATTAACATATGTTCTATTAAAATCACTTGCAGTACTTGATGTTGCATAATAATCAGTATAACCATGAGTATGTTTTGCTGCCGTTCCAGTAAAAGTATGAGTATGTGAAGCCTTATATAATGTATAATTTGGTATATTTTCTTTTGCAATTTTTTTTGTATTTCCACCAACTGATTGACCTAATGTCGTATAGTTTGCACCTTTCATTATTGTAACAGCTTCTCTTTTATCTGGTAAATTGAAAGTAGTACTTCCATCTCCTTCACCATATGTAATACCGATAACTTCAAACAATGCAGAATATTCAGTCCTTGAAACAGCGCTACCGTCTGCAAATAAATATCCTTCAGGAGCAGTAGTACCATAATAATCCATTCCAGAACCTATAGGAAGAAAGTCATTACCTTTTACGTCTTCTTCCCCTTCTTCTTCGTATTCCTCGTATCCTTCAGGAATTACATCTCCTTCATATCCTATAACAGAGTTGACTAATATTCCATCTGAGGCCTTTTGTTTTTCATAATTAGGTTTCATTTATTAAGCCTCCTCTACATTACCTTTATAATATAGTTACAAACAATAGATGATTGAATTGTACTAAAAGTAACTCCATCAGCATTACCTGTTGTTCCAATTGTTGCGGAACCGCTTGCTTTTAAATTTGCGTATCCAGCATTACTAGTTCTTGCAGTATAAGTATTTCCTACTGATGTAACAGATTGTAATGATTTATTTACATCCCATGTTCCTGCACTTGAAGATGTTGCATAATAATCATTATAAGTATGACTATGTCCTGAATCTGATACACTGACAGATACTGATGCACTATGACTATGTGCGGGAACTTCTGTTAATGTTGTAGAATCACTTCCTACAATTTGTCCTAAGTAATTAAATTCCATTGAATTTACATTACTACTATCAGCCATAACAGATACTCTTGCTCTTTTATCTGGTAGATTAAAAGTATTTTCTCCATCTCCGCCATATTTTGTTCCAATAACAGCATATAAGGCTGGATAATCTGAAATAAATAATTCACTACCATCTGCAAACATATAATTAACAGGAGCTGAATCTCCCCAATAATCCATTCCACATCCAACTGGTAAAAGATCATATAAAGTAATTTCATTATATCCTTCTGGTATGTCTTCTCCATCATAAGCAACAATTGTTCCTGCTGGAACACCACTTCCAGAAGCTAAAATAATATCTTCTTCTATTGTTTTTATCTTTTCTTCTAAATTGACTCCTTCTTGTAAATCAACGTTCTCACCGTCAACTCCAAAAAATATAGCTTCGCTAAAAGAACCATCATTTAATTTTGTTTTTAACTTTTTTGTTTTTGACATAGAAAATTCATTTACCTCCTTTATATCAAAAATTTATTTTTATCTCTAAAATATATTAGTTTTGTTTTAATACATTTGTTGTTTTTAGCCCATAAAAAATAAGCCTAGTAGCAATCGCGCTACTAGGCAAATTTTATCTTTTATTTATAATTTACTTTATTTATATAAGCTACTCTACCTGTTGCAGGAACTTTAACTTTATCTACTGTAGATGATACATTTTGTAAAACTTGTACTTGTGTATTAACTCTATATGTATATTTAATTCCTGATAAATTAGATTGTGAATATAATGTTGTTGTAGCTTTTAATCTATATGTTTTTCCAACTGTATTTGGAATTGCGGCAACCGCTTGGTTAGCATCTCCGTTTTCTTTATAATTATTTATATTAACATAAGCAGTTCTTCCTGTTGCTGGAATGTATACTTTATCAACTGTTGCAGAAACATTTTCTAATATTTTAGCTTTAACATTTGCTTTGTAAGTATATTTTGTACCAGTTAAATTAGATTTAGAATATAAAGTAGTTCTTCCTTTAAATTGTACTGTATTTCCTACTGTGCTAGGTCTAACTGTAGTTTTTACAGGAGCAGAGTTACCTGTTTTTATATCAGACAATTCACTCTCTTTAGCCCAGAATTGAACTCCTTGTCCCATATCTACTATATAGTTATTTCCACTTACAAAAGCAATAGTACATTCTCCTTGAATTCTACCATCTTTATACATAGATTGTTTAATCCAGAATTGTGTTGAACCATCGTCTACTAAATAAGAATCACCTTGAGCAAATGCTATTGCCGCAGTTTTATTTAACCATTTTCTATCTCCAGTTTTGTATAAAGATACTTGTGTTCCATTTCCTTGATCATTAGAGAAAATCCAGAATGTTTTATAATTTGCATATTCTCTAAAATTATTTTTTGTAATATAAGCATAATTTCCATCTACATGAATTTGAGCAGCTCTTCTACTTGCTGTATTAAATTTACCATTATATAAATAAGGATCTGCTACTTGAATTGTAGTTCCATCAGAACCCATTAATACAATATAATGTCCTCCTGTTGTGAAACATCCACTACCAACAGATACAATAGCATAGTATTTTGAACTACCATCAGTATGTTTTTGTGATAAATATCCAATAGCAGTATCTAAATAAACTGTTGTATAATATTCATCAAAATCAAAATAGTCTGCTACAAAAGGAAAAGCACTCCATGCAGTTCCGCTACTAGCTGTTCTAAATCCATTTTCTACGAATAAATCAGCCATTACTGGAGGTAATATAGCACCTTTTGAACTTGATACTACCATTGCGGCAGATGTAGGTCCACACGCGCTAGATTTCATTGTTTGTGTTTTGTTATTTGTAGATGTGTATAATTTGTTAGCCCATCTACTATCAGCTTGTGAATAATATGTTTGTCCTTGATATGCACCTAATAAGTGAAGACCATTTCCCTCAAAATCTCCATTATAAGAAATATTTTCTTGGTCAACTACACCATCAATTTCTAACATACCTTCATCGAAAACTTCTTTCTCTTCTTCAATAGAGCCTTCGATTGTTTCTAATGTTTCAACAATTTCTTCATTTAATGTAGCCTCAATAGTCTCTTGAACTTGTTCATGAATTTCATCTGTAATCACTACTTCATCAATAGTAACTTCCATTTCTGAAACTATATCTGAAGTATCTACAGAATTTGTTGCTGGGAAAGGATTCACATTAACAGTAGATATCATTACAGCACCTACAATTAATACAGTTGCGGCAGCCGCACCTATAATTTTCTTTAACATTATTATTCTCCTTTCTTATTTTCTTCTTCAGATTTTTTCATACGAGATTGTAGTAAAAATTGTTGATATGCTATTTCTATATCTCTGAAAAAATCTTTTGTAACGTAGTAAACAGAGTCAATTTTTAACTCTGACTCTGCTACTGCTTGAAGTAATTTATTTTTTAAATCTTCCATTGTTACCATATTTTTTAATCTCCTTTTATCTCTTTATTTTATTTTATTAAAGTTTCAAGTTTTTCAACTCTCTTTAGTAAATCATTATATTGTTGTTCTAAACATAAAGTTTTTAATATCAATAACTGTTCATAATTTACAACATAATACAAAGTTTCATCGTTTACATTATACTGTTCTAAATTAATTAAATCATACTTATTAATATCTATATTATATTGTGTAAAAATAGCAATTAATTCTTGAGCTATAACTCCTATTGATATTTTACCATTTCTATTAATTAATTTAAATTGTTTAATTTCTAATTCTTGAATAGCTTGAAGAATTTTTTCTTCTTCTATCTCTTTAATTTCTGTTTTTAATCTCTCATCAGATAATGAACCTACATTTGTACCATCTACATAAAAAGTTAATGATGAACCCCAATTTACGGTATAATAATGAGCTTTATTAGTACCATGCATACATCTTCCACCACTAGCGATAAATTCTACTGCTTCAACATTAGAGTCTGGGACTACTAAAGTTCCATTACTAGCATATCCACCTTCAGGATCTAACGTTCCAGGAAAAATCTCAGGACGACCATCTGCTCCAAATCTAATTAAAAGAACATTATCTGTATAAGCGTCAACCAATCTAATTTCTTGTTTATATGGGTCTAAAGCAATACCAGGTTCTCTTGAATCAAACATATCATACCAATTCCATCCACTAGCCCCCATATCATCAGGATCAAATACTGTAGTAAGTTTTAAATAGTTAGCAGATATATTATTTAAAAAAGACTCTCCAGCTCCAATTCTACCCAATGTTTTATGCATCATATATATATAATTTGGTCTATATGTAGCATAATTAATCATTGAAAAAGGATCTGTTGGATTGATTGCAAACTCTGTCGTTACATTTACATTATGATTTAATCCATCTCCATTATTCACAATTTCCCATATTAAATCTAAATCTTCCCCATCTACAACACCGTCACCATTAACATCATAAATAGATTGATAAAATGGTACTAAATAATACTCTTTATCACTATATAAATATGAATCAAGTCTTTGATAGTCAACATCTGAATACCAATATTTATATGTAATAGTAGTATTAAAACCATTTGCTTGGTCAAAATTAAATCCTGCAATAGTTCCTGTAATAGCATCTATATGTCCTTCTATATTAGCATCTTTAGCTACTAAGTATCCATTTTTATCAACAGAAAAATTACCATTGCCATATTGAATACTAGGTGTAGATAAATCAATTAACATACCACCTTGACCATTTACATATTGTTTAGATTTAATTTCAGCTTTTCCTGTCGATGGATCAATAATTATTTGTGCTCCTGTTGCAGCACCAAAAGTAGCCGTTCCAGTTTCCGCATCTAAAAAGATTGTTCTTTCTCCTTTTGCATATCCAAACAATCCTGTTTCAATAGTAGATTTATCTGACTCTTTAACACTACCCATCAAAACACCAGTAAAAGTATTTGTTTTTTCATCTTTATGCCCTGCTCCAGCTTGAGGTGCTAAAATGATTCCACCATCTTCATCAATAGAAACACTATTTCCATCCCATTGATTAAGTGCGGGCATTCCATATCTATTTAATAAGAAATGAATTGGAATATGAATTCTTGCCAATTCAATATCATTTCTTCTAACTATACATTCTAAACCATTTGTTAAACAATGATTTGTGTAAGTATCATAAGGTTTAAACATTTTTTGATTATGTTCTAGTGTAATAAAAGATGAATCATATTCTCTTAAAAATACACTAGGTTCATATTTTTTATTGTCTACATTATAAATATCACCTAAAATATTCCATTGATAAGTAACTGCATAATCTCCAGTTTTTATCTTACTAACATCTTCTAAATATCCATCAATTTCTTCTAAGGTTTCAATCTCAAAAGGAATATCTGAATATTGAGGCTCAGTTCCACTAGCATCATATAATACAAATCTAAAACCTGTATTCTTTTTTAATTTTATTGATTTTATATTAGTGTTAGATGTAGATGCACAAATCAATGGTAGGGTTGCATAATACTCAACTCCATTGTAAGTAACTGTACATTTGATGATATTAGCTGGGTCTGATGTCATATAATATCCATTATATGAAAAAACTGGATTTCCATTAACATCTTCTACCACAGTAATAAAAGAGTTGTCATAAAAACTAGTTTTATATTTATTCTTTAAAACAGACCATTTAATTTTAACACCTTTTTCTTCATCACTAGCTATTAAACCATTATCTCCTAATAATGGGTCTCCATTTTGCCATAGTTGGACTTTAAACCATTGAACTCCTTGAATACCATTTTCACTATCATTAGGAGTAAAATTTAACACTCCGTTTATTAGCATTGGATAATCATCTAAATCTTCTGAAGTATTTGGTAAAATTTGACAAATATATTCAGTACCATTAGTTCCTGGTTCGCCCTCTTTTGTAAAGGTAAAATTTGTCTTTTCTGTAAAAATCATATCTTTATATTTTACAGATAATTCAATATTATTATTTACTTTATCTAAGCTATATCTATTCACAAGAGTATAGTTAAAATCTAATAAATTAGTAAAAGTTTCTGTGGTATCGGTCGCATAATCAGCTTCATATCCAAAAGGTGTTGATAATAAAGTATCAACTGTTGGAATTGTCCATTTAACTTCTTTTCCATCTATAGCATTATAATCTACAATTTTACCTGTTTTATCATATAAAGTAAAACTTAAAGGTTGTAATACCATAGGCATTGGTAAAGATTTATGTGTAGGTGCAACCCCACCTTCTGTATATTTAAATACTTGAGTTCCATTATTAATTACTAATGTATAATTTTCCTTTTCATCTAAACTATTAGTTAATATAATGTCAGCAGTACCTATATATAAACCTTCTTTATACACAGAACATTTAAAAGTTTTAAAATTTACAATTTTATTTATTTTAATATTATATATTTTATTTTTATCAGCTCTTTGAATTACATTAAATTCTTTTAACTGAGCTTCATAATCATTTATTAATTCTTGATTTGCGGCAAGCATTTTATTACCAGACTCTATTTCTGCCATTAAATTATTATAAGCATTTAATAAAGTATGATACTGTGTATTTATTTCATCATTTTCAACTAAACGATTATAATTATTTTGATTATCAATCTCAACCCAAATATATTCATAATTTTCTAATTGTTCTTCATTATTAATTAAACAAGTTAATGTTGGGTTTCCGTTATCATAAAAGAATTGAGTACCTTGATTAGATTCAATTGAAATATTAAATTCAGAATCTAAATTAGTAATACTAACCTCTTTAGATGTAATCATGTTATTGTATTCTACAACACATTTGTATTTAATATTTTTTGCAGGGTTTTGTTGTTTAGTGATTTCAATTGAAGATTGTCCAGGTAACCACTCAATAATTGGACTGTCATTTTCATCTTCTGGAGGAGTTTCTTTAAAATTATTTAAACAAGCCCATCCTTGTCCACCATATCTATTATATTTTTCATGACCAATAGATACACTTGCATTTTCAACAAACCAATAATATGTTATTAAATCTTCACTTATTAAACTACGCTCTACTCTTAATTCAGTTTTTAATACTTTTGTATCTGATTTTAAATGCGTTGAATCAAAATATGTTCCTTTTGGTGTTAAAATTGTTAAAAAATAAGAATTTAATTCTTCTGGGTCAACAAATTTTACACCAGAAATTTCTAAAGCAGATATGAAAATATCATCTGATTTAGACTCATCATAATTTGGAAAACCATAAGAAAATATTTCTATTTGATTAATATATTGAAAGTTCATTCCATCTAATTCAAAAATATCATATTGTCTTTCTTCTTTAGATTGTTTATAAGGATTTCCTTCCATATTATCAATATCTAAAATATAATCTCTAATAACAATTTCTCCTGTTGCATTATCTTTAAAAGCTAATTCATAATGGATACCATAATTTCCTGCATATTGTTGTTCTGAATTTAACGCTGTTTTAAATACACCTGCACACATAATTGCGGCAACCTGTTTAAAATAATTAGTTAATCCTTTTTCATCAACTGTAATTAAATTATTATTTCCATCTTTTTGATATAGTATTTTTCTTTGTTCACCTTTATATGAACATAAACTAAAAGTGCTAGAAGAACCGATACAATTATTTCCAATGATTTCATAATTAATTTCATCAGTTTCTTTAACAACTGGAACATAACCAGTTCCTAATTTTTTTACACTTCCTACTATTGTTTTTAAAGAATTCATATCATTTTTAGGAATCAACACATAAACTAAACTATCAGGAATATAAGAAGTATTTGCAGAGTTTGAATAAGCATAAAAAGAACTATCTTGATATTTTACCTTATATTTACCAGTAGCTTCATCTTCGCATCTAATAATTGTGGCTTGAATAGTTCTATCATATTCAGCTCTTGATATTGCTTTTTGCACTATATATTCAATGCTTTCACATATCTTTTCTTCATAACTACTCATATTTCGTTGTCATCTCCTTTTTTCTCTATCTAAAATATATTATTTTTATCATTTAAGTATTGCTTATTAATACCCAAAAGAAAAAAGGGTGGTATTTTCTACCACCCTATTTGTTAATATTTATTTGAACGATTTGCTCTTTGTGAGGCTACATTTATTAAATTATCTAATGCTTGTTCAATTTCAACTGATTTTTGTACATTTGGGAATGTTGCTTCAATATGAACATTTTGTTCTAAAGCTCCATTAGTTAACGCTGGTGTTTGAATTCCCGTTCCAATAGCAATATTAGCTGCCCTAGATAAAACTGAAGAACCAACTGTATCTACTATATCTCTCATAATACCAACAGCACCTAATAGATTTTCAGTATCTTTAGCATTTAAAACTATTTCTTTTTGATGTAATAAAGCTAGTCTACCATCTGGACCCCATTCACCTGTATATCCACCAGTATCATAACCTCTTAATTGAGAACGTTTTACCCAACCTAAATCTCCAAAACGCCCATCCGCACTATGAATATGTATTCCATATGGATTTCCATTTACTTTATCAATAACAACTCCATTTGGCACTCCAGAGTATCTACTTCCAGCAGGGGCTGTTCCGTAAGAGTCATAATAATATTTTCCACTATATGTTACCACATCTCCAACATCAGTAGAACCATTACCTTGACGAGAACCTCCTCCTCCACCGCCAGAGTTAGAAACATTTCCTGCTCCAGCATTTGAACTAGAAATTCCTGAACCACTAGGCTTAGCAGCATTTGCGGCTGCATTAGCGGCTTGATTTTGAGATTGTATCCAATAATTATATGCAGCTTGAGTCGCGGCGTTTGCAGCATCTTTAGCAGCATTATATTTATTAATCATTTCATTTAATTGAGCAATTACATTTCTAATAGCATTTAATTCTTGATTATAAGCATTAATTAATTCATTATTCTTTTGTAGTAAACCTTGTGCAGTTTGAATTGCTTCGTTTTCTCCATTAACAATAGCATCAAATGTAATACCTGCTGTATTCTCTACATTTCTTAAGCTATCTTCATAATCTTTTGTTGCTTCATTTAATTGTCCTAAAGCTTCTTCGCAAGTTGGTTCAAACCCACCTTCACCAGCAAAAGCATCTGCCATTTGTTGCATTGCAGATTCCCATTGAGGAATCATATCTCCTAATAGAATATCTTTTTCTGCGGCAGTTAAATTCTCAAAGCTTTCTAAATCTTTATCATATAATTCAGCTAATTCTGCAAAAGCAGATTCATGTAAATTTAAACGAATTACTTCATTTTCATTTACTATACCATTAATTAATTCTCCATATTGTTGTTCTATTAATAATTCTCTTTCAGCTCTTGCTTCTGGATCATTAATTTGTGCGGCTTCCGCCATTTTTTCTTGGAATTCAACCCATACTTCATATAATTGATCTAAATTATTTTGATATTGGTCTACATCCATATTATATAATTGATTTTGTAAAACTGATAATTCATCTTCTAATGCAGAAACTTCTTCATTATCTGCAACAAATTCATATCTATAATTTCCTTGACTATCTCTTCTTAATCTCATAGAAGATTTATTTTGTTGAGCTTCTTCAAGTGCAATTTGTTTTAATGCAATTTCATATTTTAAATTAGCTCTATCTATATCATATTGAGTTAATTTATCTTTTTGTTCAAGAGCTGCAATTTCCTCTTTCATTAAATCATTTAATTTTCTTTGTGCGGAAATACTATCTGTATTATCTATTGCATCTAAATATTTATTTTCTAACTGTTGAGTTTCAAAGATAGAATTAATTGTGTCTAAATATTGGTCTGCATTTTTATTAATTAAATCCCACTCTTCTTTAGTATATTCTAATCCAAGACCATCTGTAACCTTGTCATTTAGATTTGCGAAAATATTATTAATTGCATTTAAATATTTATCTTGTAGATTTTCAATAGCTTCTTCAACTAAAGAATTCCATTCTTCTACTGCGGACATCCAGTTCTCTTTAGCTTTTTGCCATTCGTCTGAACCTTCTTCTAAGCTGTCCATTTGCGCTTTCCAGAAATCTTTTTGTTGTCTTTGGAAATCTAATTGTTTATTATAGTTATCTTCTTGTTTTTCGTAGAAGTCAACTAATTTATTATAAGCTTCATCACCATAAACCATAGTGATTAAGTCCATATCATGAGTTAATAAATCTCTAATATATTCATATGTTTCAACTTGTTCATCAAATTTTTCTTGAGCCTCATCCATCATATCTAAATATGACTCTCTGATTTCATCAATTAAATCATGAACATCAGTTAAATCTGACATAAGTTGTTCATAATATGTTTTTAAATCTTCTAATGCTTGAGCCTCATTATCTCCATACACACTTGAAGTTCCTGTTGCTTCAATTTCTTTTAATTGGTTAATAATATCATTTACATGTTGAGTATTTCTTTGAATTACACCAGTTCCATCATCTTTATAATATGAATTATAATCTAATAATTTAGCTTGTGTATTTCCAAGTATATCATCTTCTGCTATATCATCAATGATTCTATTTTTAAATTCGTTCCATTCTCTTTCAGCTTCTGCCATATCTAAACGAATTTCAATTTCCATATTGAATTTTTCTATTTGAATTTCAATTTGTTCATTAATAGCAGCTTGTATATCATCTTCTAACTCTGGAATAGTTTCAGATACTAATTCATCATATTCTGATATATTATCTAAGAATTCTTCCCAATTTTTTTCAGCTTGCTCAACAACACTTTCATACTGTTCTTGTCCTTCAGCAGATAGACTATTATAATGATTAATTACTGCATTAACTGCAGCTAATTGTTGATTATAAGCAGCTGCATAATTAGCGATAGTTCCATCTGGATTAAATGTAACGCCTTGAGTACCTAATTGACCTTTTAAACGAGCTAGCTCTCCACGAGCAATTTTAATTTTTTCATTAGTCGCATCAATAGTATCTTGTAATTTACCCCATTGTTCATTTAAATTATCAATTAAATCTTTTCCAACAAGCTTTTCTTCTTGCTCTTCTAATCTATCTAATTCAGTAGAAATTTGTTGAAGAATAATATTAATATCATGATAAATATCTCTCTCATCTTCAAGATTATCTTTTCTATCAGGATCGTTTTTAGAACCATCATCTTTTTTACCACCAGTACCATTAGCAGCCCCATTCATTGCTGTAATAGCATCTGTACTACCTGCGTATAATTGAGAAAGTAAATCTGTGTAGGTTCCACGAGCAGTATGTAAACTTTCTAATTGTTTTGTTTCATCCGCAATCTGTTTTCTAATACTTGTCTTAAGTTCTTCACTTAGTTCTGGAACAACATCTTTTGCTCTAGAACTTGATTTATAAGAAGAAACATCTCCAAATAAAGCTTTACCTGTACCTTCGTAATTAACAATTTCTCCAGAAAGCATTTTTGAATATGCTTTAGAAACTTTTTCAATTGTTTCACCTATTGTATTTAAGTTTTGTAATTCAATTTTTGTTTTTTCACCATTTTGTAAAATACCTTGATTATAAGCTTCTTCTTGTGTAATACCTAAAGCATTAATAACGTTCTCTTCGTATTCCCCTTTATTTTTAGTTAACTGTTCTTCAGCTTCAGTTTCACTAATTTTTCCTTCTAAAGTAGCATTTAATATATCAAGATTTTTTTGGTGAAAAGCTATTTCCGCATCTAATAAAGCAAGCTTTTGTTTTAACTGGTCTGCAGTAACATCTCTACTGTTTAATAAGACAGCTTTATTTCCTTCTAAAATAGCCTGAACTACTTGTTGATTTAATTTAACAGAACCATCTTTATAAACTTGAGCTTTTTGTAATAATTCTGGATAAACTGCCTTTAAAGCGGCAACATCTTCTTTTTTAACTTTAAATCCTGCACTAATATATTCAGCAGCCTTTTGTAAACCTTGTCCACTGCTTACAATATCTTGTACTTTAGTTTCAAAGTAATCTAACTGACTAGTTTCTAAATCTATTTTAATAACTACTTGAGCGTTTTCTAATTCTTCAAGTCTACTTTTTAAATTGTTAAGTTTTTCTTCTGCGGCTGCAGCTGCAGAGCTCATTGGATCAAAAGCGTTTAAATTATCAAATTCTGCTTGTGCTTTAACAATAGCTTCCTCTGTCTTTTCTATTTCTTCAGAAAAATCAACTCCACTAGATATTTCTGTTGCTTCTAATCGTTTTGCATTTAATTCATTTTGTTCATCAGAAATTTTTTCTAATATACTTAACTGTTCTGTTAATGATTTATTTTCAAATTCTAACAACTCATCGCTATATTTTAATTCACCATTTTCATCTAATGTGGCTCTTAATTCAGAAATATAATCACTATAATCTTGTTCTTTTTCATCATCTGAAAATAGTGCTGTTTGGATTGACTCTGTTAACTCATTTGTACGAGTATTAGTTTGAGACATCGGTTCTAAATATGCTACAAGCTTTTCAATCTCATCTTTTGTTAAATTATTAAATTGAGCTCCAGAAGTGAATAATGCTTGTTGTTGTCCAGAACTTAATCCTTGAACATATGCCCTTGCGTCTTCATCTTTTATATCTTCTGATAATTCTGAAAAAGTAAATACTTTACCATATTCTTTAATAGTATCTGATATTGCATTTAAAGATGACTCTGCCCATTGTTTAGCTTCTTTTTTCCCTTCTTCAGTATTTTCAAAAATACCTTGATTTATAGCTTCTGTTATGGCACTATTTCTAGCATTTTTATATTCTTCAGCACTATTTATACTTTTTGACTTATCAGTAATAATATTCGCTTTTTGCGCGGTATATTTTCCTTCTCTAGTTTCAGCAACTTTATCAAGAAGCTCACTATTATTATCTAAGTATTCCAATAGTTGTTTTGCTGCTTTAGTTTCACTTTTTGTTAAAACTGCTCGTAAAGCATCTTCGTTTTCAACGGCTACTTTGGCGAAATCGTCTAAAGATACTCTTCCCCTTCTTGTCTCCCATGCTCCAAAAAGAGTAGTGTTTCTATTGTTAATTCCTAATTTTTCTAAATCATCTAAAAGACGAAGTTCATTTTGATTTGGATTATTCATTCCCTCTAAATCAATAGTATCAACTTTTCTTCCACCGATTTTTCTATTATCAATTTTTGCTCCTGCTTCAGATTTTACAGAAGCTCTAAATGTATCTATCGTATCTTCTTCTTGTTGTTCTGCAGCATTAATAACACTTTTATTTTTTTGATACTCAGCCTCTTTAATTGCTTCAGTTAATTCTTCATAATCTGAAGTTAAAGCTTTTACAGCCAACTCTTCTAATCCATATTGTTTCGCTAAAACATATGTACTATCTCTTAATTCAGAAAGTGTTATATTATTATCTTCATATTGTTTTTGCAATTCTTCATATGCAGTAGCTAAATCTTTAACTGCTTCAGATTCTTTTTTAATATTTTCATAGTTTTCATTAGATTTTGCTAAATCTTTTCTAGCTCTTTCTAGTTCTGCAGCTCTTTCATTTGCTTCATTAATTTGATGTAAAGCAATAACACCACCTGCAACAGCAGCAATTAATGCTCCTACTAAAACAAGAACTGGCGCCATTAAAGTCATATTAGCAAGTAATGATTTATTAAATAAACCTAATGCAACATTAGCATGTCCATAAGCAATAGCTTCAGCTTCTGTAACTGTTACATTAGCACCTGATAATTGTAAAGAAACTGTTTTTGCACCTGCTTTTTTAGCCTCTAAACTAATTCCAGCTTCATCTAAAATAATATTTTTCGCAGTTAAAGCTGCTTTTTCTTCTGCTGTTAAATTTTCAAATTTCTGTAAAGCTAAACTTTTCTCTTTTAATCCATTATGAATTTGCGTATATGCAATTAATCCCTGTAATATTGGTGTTGTGTGACCAAGACTAGATGCTATATTATCTATTTGACTTGCCAACATTGGAAGAGAAGTTGCCATTAACATGATTAACTGAGTAGCTTTATCTCCAGCACTTAAAGTTTCATCATTAAGAATTCGAACTGCAGAAGATACCGTATTGAATATATTAACTAAACCTGATGCAACACCAACCACACCATTAACCTTTGCTTGTATGTCTGCGGCTGCTTTATCTGCATCCATCATATAATCGAAATCATTGTCATTATCTTTTTGTTTAGCTTCAATTGCATTAATTTGCTTTTTAGTATTTAACATTTTTTCTGCAATTTTTTGTTCTTTTGTAGCTTTATCTACTTGTTGATTTACTTCTTTTTTAATTCTTTCAATAATTTTTAAAATTTCATTTTTTTCAGCTTTTGTAGATGTACTTAAATCTTTTTCTTTCTTTAAGTCTTTTATTAATTTCTTTTGAGAATCTGTTAAACTATCTTTATATTTTGAAATAATTTTTAAAGAACCTGCAATTTCATTATATTCATCAGCAATATTTTCCGTAGCTTTTAAATATTTTTCTGCATTATCAAATTCTTTAAACATAGAATCTCTATTTGAAGTTACTGTATAAGTTTTTTCGGCGTAAAACTCTTCATCAACTTCAGGATCATTTAAAAAATTCTCTAACTCTTCTTTATTTAATCCTTGCTTAGAAGCATTTTGTATTCCTCTTTCTAATTCAGCTTCTAATAATACTTTTTGTTTTTCTAGCTCTCCATTCTCTTGTTGGATTGCTGTTAATTGTTCATACTCTTCAGAAGTGATTGCATGCTGTATTTCTTGAATTTGTCTTGCATATTTTAATTCTGTTTCATATTGAGCTTCTGCAGCTTTACTTTCAGCTGTAGGACGCCCTGCAGTTTTTAATGGTCCAGAAGCTATTAACCTTTGTTTTTCTTCTAATAAAGCAACATTATCTTTATAAATTTGAATATTTTTAATAGCTCCATTAATTGCTTTTCCTATTTGTTTACTAAATATATTAGAAATCAAAGCTCCAAAAGCAACAATAGATTTTGAACCTCCACCAAAAGTTTCAAAAAAGTTTTCAAGCACTTGAACTCCATTTGTAAGTCCATCTATTAAAACATTAACTTCTTGTTCATCAAATAACTCATTATATAAATCTTGCCAAGATGCAGTCAATTGATTTAAATGAGCTTGAGTACTCTCCATATAAGTATCTTGTTGTCTTTGTAACTCACCAGCTGCTGTTTTAGATGTATTTAATGCTTCTGTATAATCATCCCAGTTGTCAAATAAAGATAATAAATTATTATACTGTCTTGTACCAGCCATAATTTGAGATAAGGCCACTTGTTGTTCTCGAGACATCATTGACCAATTTTCTCCAACTTCCTCGATAACCTCTCCCATATCTCTTAATTTACCATCAGCATTTAATACATAAACACCCATTTCCGCCATTTGAGAAGTGTATTCATCAAGAGTTACTTCTCCATCTAATCCTGCTTCTATATCTCCCATACGAGCATAAATAGTTTTTAATGCAGTACCAACAGATTCTGGAGCTTGTCTAGTTATAGACACAATAGTAGCTAATTGAGCATTTAATTGATCAATATCTACACCCATTAAATTTGCGGCAGATGCTACTTTACTCATACCAGTACTTAATTCTTCTAAGTCTGCGGCAGTCGCTGCAGCTACAGCGGCCAATTTATCTATATATAATTCAGATTCTTGAGCACTTACTTTATAACCATTCCATACAGCTGTTAACTGTTCTGAAACTTCAGCACCTGATTGACCTGTTACATTTGCGGCTTTAATAGTGGTTTGAGCTCTAGATTGTACTTCTTCTTCATCTAAACCTTGTTGATAATAAATTAAGGCAGCATTTGTATAATCTAATGTATTAGCGCCTAAATTTTTTGCAGCAGTATTTGCCTTTTCTGCAAATTTATCCATAGCATCAGCAGAATATTCAGTTACAATACGAATATCTGTTAAAGATGTATTTAAATCTACAGAATAATCATAAGCTTTTTGGATAGCAGATGTTACAGAGTTAAAAATACTTGATGAAATTCCCCATTTTACAGTATTTGCAAAAGATTCTGCCATATCATCTAATAATTTATTGCTTTGCTTTAACTGAATATTAGTATTTAATATTTGTGAACCTAACTTATTAAATGATGCTTCTCCAATTTTTCCTGCTTTTGAAAAAGAATTTCTTAATACATCTAAAGTTAATCCACTTTTAGAAAGTTCTTTATTAAATCTAGTCATATTAAAACTTCCTAATTCTTTATTAAAACTTTTCTCTATGATATTAGCAACTTGAGAAGCATTTTTTGCAGCTTCTTGTAACCCTGCATTGGCTTCTTGTCCAGGCATTTTTGATTTAATAATAATTGCATCTAATGATTTTGATAATTCGTTTAATGCGGCTTTATTAATATCAAACCCTATCCCTATTTGGATTCTTTTACTTGCCATATCCTTTTATCTCCTCTCTTTATTAAAATAAAAATTATTTTCAATAAAAAAAATCTTTATTACTAATATACATTAATAATAAAGATTATTTATTAATTTATTCTGACCTTAGTTAATGGCTCTCCCACCGTTTGCCGCTTGAGCAAAATCAATAACTTCTTGAAATTTTGTTTTATCAAAATTTTCTACTATTGACATAGCTGCTTCAGCTTGCGCAGGTAAATCATTTATAAGTTTACTAATTACACCACTAAAACTTTGACTATGTTGAGTTTTAGCTTGGATAGTATCTTGAATATATCTAAATAAAGTTGTATATTCATCTTCTGGGATATTACTAATAATCATATCTAATAAACCATTACTTTTTAAAGTATCGTATAATTTTAACTCATCTTCTTTTTGTTTATCTGTAAAAGAAATATTACTATACATATAAACTAAATATAAATGGAAATACATATCTAATTTTAAAATATTATAAATTCCATCTTCATATGCATTTTGAACTGCAATCATAATTAAGTCATATTTTTTTTCTATTGGTAAATATTGCAATACTTCAATATTATTACCATTAAAATCAACAATATTTGTATTGTCTTTTGTTTTTAATTTCATATTTGCATAACTTATTTTAGCCATCTTTTTTTCTCCTTTTATCTCTATTTTATTAAATTATATCATATTTTTTTTCTTTTGTCAAAATTATAAAGAATTTACATTAGCTATTTCATCATTAAAATTAATCATAGCTTTTACTTTTGTAGCATGAATTTCATTCATTAAATTTGCAATACGAAAATATGCAGTTTCTGCATAATTATTTTTAAAAGAAAAATTTGCTTTTCCACTATAAGTAACTTTAGCATTATTTATATAATTTTCATCTTCTTTAAAAATATAATTTAATAAATTATAACTATTAACAATTTTAAAAGTACCCGTGCTATTATCATTTACAATAAAGACTCCAGCTCTATCTAAAACTCCGCCTTTGTATCCTACTAAACTACTATATAGCATTGTCATACCCATAGCTATTTGAGCATAGCGTCTACTTTTTTGAAGTTCTTGTGCGCCAGGTACTAATGCTTTATACTTTTTATACATTTTACTCTCTTCCCCATTTTTAGTTTTTTCTTTAAAACCAACTACTTTTTTAGGGTGTTGAGCCATAATATTTAAGTAATGATTTATAAATTGATTTTCATTATGGTGTTGTATCATAGCTAATAAAGAACCTGAAGATGCTATATTAATATTACGATGAGTTTGTAAATTAACATTTTTTACAGAAGCTTTTATAGGCTTTTCTAAAACTGTTATTTCCACATCTATTTTATCTTGACTTAAACCTTTACTTCGTAAAGTTAAATTAATATCATCCATTTTATAATCTTTAGATAATATATTTCCTAAATGCTTTCCCGCAACAAAATTATCTAAATCAATAACAATTGGTGAACGCTTATCTCCGACTACTCCAATATTATCTAATAAGGTATTTTGAATCTCAGAGAAAGTATGATTTCGTAATAATTCAGCAATATTTATACTTCCTACAATTAATTCAGCTAAATCTCCTTTAATTTGATTTATTGACGGACCTTTAATTTCATTAATTAAGCTATTAATATCAGTAATTAAATCAGAAGTGCCTGTATTATCTAAAGTAAAAAATCCTTTCAGTTCATCTTTCTGCATATTACTAATTTTCGATTTTGCTTTTCGCCCTAAATCTAAATTTTGAGTTTCTTTTAACAAAGCAGAAAAATTATTTTTTATATTTTTTAAAACACTATCTATTTTTTCAACAGTAATATTTTGATTTTGTAAAACACCTTTCGCTAATTGTTCTCTATATTTTTCTATCATTTGAATATGATTTAAAATATTTTGAACTTGGATATTTTTTTGTTTTTGTTTAGTTTTTATTTTTTTTAATATACTGGTTCCTGTATTACCACTTGCATTTGCATTAGAAACGTTTCTTGTATCTTGATCTATTTGTGCCTTATCAACTTCTTGTATTAATTTATCTTGTATCATTTGAAAAATTTCTTCTTCATGTTCTTGAAATTCTTGTGAATAAAACTCTTCATTTGGTTTAGGTAAATTAACTCTCGCACCAGAGGTTTTAAAAACATAATTTAAAAAATTTTCTAATTCTTTAATTCTACCCTTACTTAAGTTTTGTCTCTCCAGTTCTGCTTTTGTAAGGTCTTTTAAACGATTTTTTTGTTCTACATAATTAAATTTATTTCTTTTTCCTTTTGTTTTAGTACCATGATTTAAATAGCTTCCCGCATATAAGTGAACATAATTACCTATTTTTCCAGCACCATTTCCAAAATAAATATCTAGAGTTTTTGGTTCCCAATTTTTTCCCATATTAACTCCTCCTTTTATCTCATATATAACAAAAAAAATGGGAGGCATATAGCCTCCCCCTATTTATTATTGTACTGAATCTTCTTCTGATTCTACTACTTGAGCATCATCATTTTCATGTAACATTACTGATTTTCCATCAACTAATGCGCTTTCAGCATCTTCAACAATTTGCATAACCATTAATACTTTTTTAGTTAAATCAAACATTGTGTATCCAGGGAAAGCATCCATTGTAAATGTGAATGTACTTGGATCTCCAGTTGAAGCCATAGCGAATGTGAAGTTAGATTGAATTTTAACATTTGGTAATGTTAATTCAACAGGTAAATCAACACCATTAGCTTGTGTTCTAAATAATGTAGAAGCTTCTACATAATAGTATCCAGCAAAGTTAGCAGCATCAATTTGTAATTCAGAAACGTTAGCTGATTTTTTAGAAATATAGAAATCTACAAATACAGCTTTTCCTTTAGCTGATGTAGCTCCTGTTAATTTTTTACCTTCTGTATCAACAGCCATTCCTGAAATCATATCTCCTGATAATGATCCATCTTCTTCAGCTACCATTACGAAAATAGGTGCTGTAGCATCGATTTTTTCTTCAGCTCCTAAAGAATCTGTTAAGTCAATGCTTCCATCTTCAGCAACATAAGCGTTAGCTGTAGCATGAACGTGTACTGTTTCAGCATCATCTGTACCTTTGAATAATCCAGCTCCTGATAATACAGCGAATCCGATTGGGCTTAATAAAGCATCTTCAACTGTAAATGTTAAAGTTTTTTCACCTTCCCAAGCGATTAATCTTGTATTTCCTTTTCCTCCAGTAGCATATACTGTAGTAGCTGCACCTTCAACTGTAGAAGTTTTAGCT
>JAEIGA010002120.1_pt1 | contig 31668 bp, 15 predicted proteins | sample 9270691 | NCBI WGS metagenome assembly JAEIGA01 (sample SAMN17057246, study PRJNA624740) | gut metagenome | biome: biome; isolation source: fecal sample | host: Bos grunniens | place: China: Xizang | collected 2019
TAAGTATGTATAATTAACAGATACAAAAAACGGGTCTTGCGACCCGATGTGCGGCATAAAGGACTCGAACCTTCACTCCTCTCGAAACTAGATCCTAAGTCTAGCGCGTCTACCAATTCCGCCAATGCCGCGTGAAATCGGGTGCAAAATTACTAAAAATATTGCATATACGCAAGAAAACGAAGTAAAAAAAGTAAAATGTACGAAACTTTTTATCATAATTTACCAAATGGTGTACAAATTGTGCATCGTCCAACCCTTTCTCCCGTCGTGTATGTTGGTATAATGATAGGGGCAGGTACTCGTCACGAACAGCCCAACGAGAATGGTATGGCGCACTATATAGAGCATTGCCTCTTTAAGGGAACTGAACATTATACAGCTCGCCAGATAATCAACCATATCGAGGGTATCGGTGGCGAGATTAATGCCTATACCACTAAGGAAGAAACCACTTTCTATGCGGCTACGCTCAATAATCACTTCCGCACTACCCTCCATTTGTTGGCGGATATGGTACTGCGTCCTACATTCAATAAGAAAGAGACTGACAAAGAGGTGACCGTTATTCTTGATGAGATAGAGAGTTATAATGATTCGCCTAGCGAACTCATTTATGATGACTTTGAGAATATGATTTTTGAGGGTAGTTCACTAGCAATGCCTATTCTAGGAACCAAGAAAACACTTAAACATATTTCCAAATCGCCCGACCATCCACTTAATTGGATGAAACAGCACTACCGTCCTGAGCGTATGGTGCTCTTTGTGCAAGGTAATGTAACTACGAAACAAGTTATTGCTGCGGCAGAGAAAGAATTGGCCTCCTTTGCTAGTAGTTCTAGTTCATCTAGTGTATCTAGTCCGTCTAGTTTGTCGGCATCTAAGGAGCGTGTGTACAAACGCCATACCCACCAAACGCATATTATGCTTGGCTCCAATAGTTATCCTATTGGTCATCCTAAGCAATTGACAATGTTCTTGCTCAATAATATCCTAGGCGGTGGAAGTATGTCTAGTCGCTTGTATCTCAGTCTGCGTGAAAAGCACGGATTGGTGTATAATATTGATTCGCAAGCTGTGCCTTTGAGTGATACGGGGTATTGGAATATTTATTTGGCTTGTGAACCACAACATAAAAATCAGTGTTTAGAACTTGTCCAAAAAGAACTACATAATCTACGAGATGTCAAACTCACCTCAGCTCAATTGCAACGCGCTTTGCGTCAGTTGCAGGGACAATTAGCTATCTCAGCTGAAAATCAAGAGAATAATGCGTTGGCAATGGCCAAGCAGATGCTATACCACCATCGAGCACCGCAGTGGCAAGAGACATTTGCCAAAGTTCAGAAGATTACGCCGGAGCAACTTCAAGATGTAGCCAACGAAGTGTTTGATACCAATAAAATAGCCACCCTTCTATACGATTAGGGTGGCTATTTTGTTTTTTATTCCTAGCGCAAAGGTAGCGCAAGGGTAGCTAATTTTTAATATACAAATTTCTTTCCTTTTTGTATATATATATATCCGTGTTGAAGCTTGTCAGCAGAGATTTTGGTTCCTAAGATAGTATAGACAGGTGCGTTAAGATCAATCTTATTAGTTGTTGTTTCAACTTCCTCTACATCTGCTGTCCATCCTTCTGGATGTATATTGACAACCATATCGCAACCATATCCAGCGTAATTCTCGTTCTCTGGTTTGAGATTTAGTATTAGATAGTATCCGTTGAAGGCGCCTGACCATCCCCAGTTAACATGGTAATAATAGATGCCATCAATTACTTTATATCCGTCAATCACAAAGGCGTGACCTGATTTGCCAGAAGCGGGACTACCTGCATACATTACAGGATATCCTTTTTGGTGATTTTCGCGAATTGTGAAAACCCAATCATATTCGATTAGTCCCTCTGGATCGTAATCACCCGTTGAATCATAGTACTCAATATCTTTGCTATATCCAAAATAATCTTTTAAGGATTTCATCGCTTTGTTAATAAAGGAACCACTACCATCAGCACTGTAATTCATATTGATAGATGCGCCACATGCCAACATTAGTTTAGCAACAGCCTCTCCTTGTGCAGCTGTGTATGACTTGGTATAGTCGTTCAGAATTAGCGACCAATCAAAATCATAATCTGCCAAATTCAGTGTAGCAGCACCATTGCTTCCTGTGTATGTTACAGAACCCGTTCCTACACTAGGATAGGAGTAGTAACGCATTATTTGCGCCATGGCAGTGGCTACACAACCAGTCACTGCTCTACGACCATTAATGATAGGGCACAAATTATTAAATGGTACACCTTGGTCATATATGATATTACCTAGCAGTGGACTTACTGCGTCAGATGCATCGCTAGCTGTTTCTACTATAAAATAGTCGCTCAAATCAGCACCATTGTTGACTTGTTGGATGGCTTGTTCGTATTGAACAAAAAATGATGCTTGTTCGTCAGATATTGATGAAAGTCGCTCGCTGTGAGCATCAACTTGGTCAAAGTAAACGAACTGCAAAGGAGTTTTTCCTAGCACAATAGATGATATGGCAACAAATGCACATAACAAGATAACTTTTTGTTTCATATAAATAAACTTAGAATGGTTAGTATTAATTTATTAATTTTCCAGATGCGTAAGATCTTTTTATTCGACCGTTTTCAAGCAGTTTGAGAAAGTAAATTCCCTTTTGGGGTAGAGTAGGCAGTGTTAGTTGACTCGTTTGCTGCGGGATAGCAATTTTGTAGACAAGCATTCCTTGTGCGCTATATACATATAATTCGCTTGCTCCACTAGCTGGCGTAGGTAGTTTTACGATATACTCGCCACTTTCTTGTTGTATGATTTGTAGGTCGTTCATTACTTTGTTCTCGCTTAATGTCTGAATTGTCTGATATTGAGATATCTGCGAGAAATTTTCTTGACAACTCTTGTTTTCATACGCTTGAAGAGCAAAATAATAGTTTGTATTAGGTGTTAGGTTGTAGAAGGTTGTGCTTGTGTCATTTGCTAGTAATTGGTATTCTGTACCTTTGTAGATATACTGAATGGTTTGGTCGGTATAGGCATAATAGCCATCTATTGCACATCCGCCATCTCCTTGACGATGTGTATAGGTGAAACGGATTTGAATAATCTTATCCGAGGTAGGTATTGGATATGTTTTGATTAGGTTCTTCGTGGTGTTAACAATACGAAGACTATCTATCTTTTGCCAGTTGCCATCGGTATTCTTTCCTTCTATCAATAATCCACCGCTCGCACTCTCGCCACTTGATGAAACATAGTTGTTAGATACCCAAAATCTAAGACTGCTCATCGGGATAGTCAGTTCGTTTGAAGTGATTTGTTCGCCAGTATTGATAAATAATATACTTTTGTTGGATTCGGAAACAATGGTAGATGTGCGAACAAAATTAGAGCTCCATCCCTCTTGAACGATATTTTCCTTAGAAATAAAGTTGTCAAATGATTGGTATGTGGTATCAATCTTATCTATAAGAGAGAATAAGGTGGCATAATAGTATTGCGCATCCGCTTGCTTTACCCATTGCGTGGTAAATGAGTGAGTAGATACTTGTGATGGTTCTAATAATTCTGGTTGTGTAATGTATATAGGTCGAGGTGAGTATCCGCTTACACCTAATTGTTGCATTTTTAATGCTTGCGTACTCTCAATAGTAATAAAGGCTTGTACTTTTGCGCAGGATTGGCGATGAGGTTTGTGACGCACTAGCAAATCAAAGTGGTACACGCTATCGCTAGGTGTTAAGTGGTAGGATGAATCATACCAAGTTTCTCCATTATCAAGTGAAAACTCGAAAACAGTATTGGTAGAATAAATAAGCAAGCTATCGTTAGGTAGATTACGAATGCTGACCTTTACTTGTCTGGTGTCATAGGATATGATTCGTTTATCATATGTTGTTACAAGTGCATCTATACTATCCTGAGAAAAAGATATACCATCATTGGATAATGGACCATAGGAAAATAGGATAGAGTAGTCGCTATTCTCTTTTATGTTTTGTATGCGTTGATCGGTTAGTTCTGTGCCATTGTTTAATGTAGGTAACCAAGATGTCACTTTTCCTGTTCCTGGGAACAAATCTAATGGCGTACTTCTAGTAGGGTCGCTATCGTATGCTCCTACAATAGCATAGCCTAATATACTGCCGTTATTAAAAGTGTTGCTATTCCATTTGTTAGTGTTAAAAGTAATATGTGATACCAACATACCCGTTCCAATTAGGGCCCCTGGATTGGCATCCCAACCTACTGCTTGGCGGTTTTCAACCAAGAAGTACTCGCTAGGGGTTGGACGCAATGGTGAGAGATTATGTTCGGTAGTTGCTATCAAATAAGCTGTATTGCTAGTTAGTAGTGGTTCTAGACGATAATCACCAGACTCTGTCAGTTGCACAGGGGTCATCCATCCCATAACAAAACGCTCAAAGGCGCTATAAGATGGTGGCGTGCAACCCGAGTTGTTATAACTACCAGAGCACATTATATCCCAATCGCCCACTGTATAGTGTGAGGAATTGTAGGTGTCATATAGGTCTGGTAAACCTAGAACATGACCAAACTCGTGCGAATATGTGCCGATACCAGCTTGTTGTTTTCCTCCGCTACCACGATATTCAGAGATCATCAGATAACCTGAAATTTTCTTCCCTGAAAAACTGTCAGAACTATATATCGTACTATAGTGAGGCCAAATAGTATTCTCATGCCCACCTTCTGCTTCATTATAGCCAGCAACAACAATAGATATATTGTCTATATATCCATCGTTATTGTTGTCGTATTGCGCAAAGTCAACGCCTGCTTGATGCGCCAATGCGGTTGCTTCGATTACTAGTTCTCGGGTGTTTTTGCCGTGGTTACTTCCTGAATTGGCACCATAGTATGCCATAGTTTGGCTTAGCGTGTACGGACCATATACATCGAATTGTAAATTCAATGCACTATCTGATGAGTCAATAAAGTAATCGCGTACAGAACCAGTGGCATAGGAATTGGTACCACCCGACCCATTGTAGAAATCGGAGAAATCACCAATAGGGTCTTCCATCGTAAATGCTAGGTCTGTAAAATTGACTAGTATAACAGGCACTTTAATATCCCCCTGACTAGGCATATAGGATGTTAATAGCATCTCTTGTTCTGCACGCTGTGCAGGATGGGATACATCATTTTGGAGATGGCTATTGACTTCTGTTCCTGGGATGATATCGCCTTCTAGGGTTGTTAAGTAATGGTAGTATTCGTCGCCACGGATGTACACCTGAGACCAACTACCGTCAGGAAATTGACGCCATATAGGTTCCGGGGTTGCCATTACTGCATATAGAGCATTAGTCAGGCAGCAAGCTATAAATATGTAAATTAATCTTTTCATATATTTTGGACCGCAAAGGTACAAAAATATTCTTGAATATACAAATATCTATGTCCTTAAACCTAAATATTAACACAAATTTATTATTTTATTTTGAATTTGTATTTTATAGTTAAAGCAACTACATATGTTTACCTGAATATGCAAAAAAGAGAGAACCATCATACGATGATTCTCTCGTTTCACAAGCGGTTTGTACAAACCGTTTATTATACCAACTAAATTTGGTGATTATTTCTTAACCAAAGTGTTGTACTCTTTGAGTTGGTTCTCAATGCGCTTAGCAACCTCTGGATAATCAATCTTGATTACAGGTGCGTGGAGTGGCTCCATCTTTGGAGACTCAGCTGTAGGAAGCTCACCATATTGGTAAACAACTTCTTGACCCCAGTGCATAACTTTCTCATCACCCCAAGAGATTGAACCATCCTCAGCGAAGAGCCAGTTGCAACCCCAAGTGTAAGTGTCATCAACTGGAATCTCACGGAACTTGAGGTAGTTGTAGTCCATACCTGCCATATATGCAGATACACCGTCAGCGTTCAAACTCCATTGACCTTCAGTTACGATACCATCAGGAATGTATGAGTAAGAGTATCCACCCTCACCGCTCTCGTCAACAGAATACTCCAAAGTTGTCATAGTAGAACCTACAATAGCTTGTGGAAGACCTGGATATTGATAACCACCAGCCAACATCAAATATGTAGAGAAACCTTGGCCATCACCTGCATTGTAATATTGCAAAGCATAATCCATATAGGTCATATAAGCTTCCTCGTTCAAAGTACCTGGAGTACCGATGTGAGCGTTAACGCTATCTGCTGGAAGGTTCTCAAGTTTCCAATCACCCAAAGAGAATTGTACGCCACCCTTCTCTGGGTTCAAGTATTTAGTACCATACCACATTGGCGCGTAAACAGTGATGTATGAAGCAAGATCACCACCATCCAAGTAACCAGACTCGTTGATGTAGAAACCATCAGCGCACAACCACAACTCAGCCATAGCGAGGTAGCAGTTGAATGTCTCAGAACCATCTGAAGTAGTGATCTCGTGAACTTCGCCACCAAAAGCGGTTGTATCAACACTCCATACAATAGCGTTGGTGAATGAAAGGTTCTCATAATAAGTTTTTACCCATACTGCGCAAACGCCTTTGAATTCGCCGTAAGTAGCGGTTACATTAGCTTTACCATAACCTACTGCGGTAACAACACCCTTGTTGTTAACTACAGCTACAGTGGTGTCAGAACTTTCCCAAACTACAGCTACAGCTGTATCCAAAGTTGCAGTTGCAGGAGTTGGGCTTACAGAGAGACGGAACTCGTCACCTGGTACCATAGCCAATTCTGCAGGTGCTACTGAGATACCTGTCAACTTGTTAGGATCGTTTTCTTCATTGCAGCCTACGAATACGAGAGCTACGCATGCGATTAACGCGAAAAATAAACTCTTTTTCATAACTTAAAAAATTAAAAGTTAAACTTATAATTGTTATTTTTAGTTGGTGTCAAATATTATGGCAACTTGGTACCATAGTGAGGGTTGTAGCTAGTTTCGCTGCTAGGGATTTGGAAAGTAAATTTACTAGCAGTAGCATCCATTGCTGCACCAGCATCCGATGCGTGGTTACCACCGCGCTTACGACCATCCACATCAGCCACAGTTTCTGGTGACAAACGGCGGAAGGTTTGCAAAGCATATCCTTCACCCCACATCTCAACGCGCCAGTTATACTCAATTTGAGCGAGCAAGTTGGTGGCATCCAATCCTGCTACATAGGTAGCGTATTCTGCTGCTGCAGTAGCTGCTGTATCTACGCGTTGGTCTGTGATTGAACGGAGATATACAATTGCACTATCGTAGTCTTGCAAACGATATGAAGCCTCGGCTGCTATTAGATACATACTCTCAATACGCATAAACACATTGTCGCTCAACCATTCACGGTCAATATCTTTGTCCAATGTTGATGTAGGGTTCTTAGCAGAGAAGAACTTGCCGTCTGGGCAATATTTAAATGTAGCATTTTTACTGCCGTCGTTGAACCACTTTTGACGAATATCAAATGTAGGAATCTCTTTGTAGAGGTTCTCGTCAATCACTTTAGTATCTCCTGCCCAAGCATAAGAATAAGAGTGAATATCCACTTGACCGAAGAATGAAGCCAAACCACCTGCAGTTTCTGTAACCACATCTTGTCCCCACATCCAAGAGTTATCGCTTACATCGTTGAAACCAGTAGTCAATACATTGGCATTTGGAATGATTTTGAAATCACCCTTGTCAATAACTTCTTTAGCATACTTCAAAGCATTTTGGTAATTAGTTCTACCAGAAGGCAGACTAGGTACTGCTTTGTTTAGGTATGAGTAAGCTAACAAACCACGAGCAACATTGCCATCAACGCTCAGTTTAGAAGCGCGAGTATAGGTGCTCTCCAATGCGTCAAAATAGCTGATTGCCAATGTGAGGTCGTTTTCTACTTGGCTATAAGCCTCTTTCAAAGTTGCTACTGGTTGCGCCTCTTCAAGATTGTTCTCATTGTAGATAGGGCAAACTACCTCATCTTCCCACGCTCCACGGAGTTGACTATTGGTTCGCGCGTACAATTTGATAAGATTGCTATAGCAGTAGGCACGCATAGTCAATGCTTCTGCATAGTAACCTGCTATATCTGCTTCTTGCAAAGTATATGTTGCAAGTGTATCTGTACCGTCGATTGTATAGTATTTTTCAGCCTTTTCGTTATATACATTAGGCAAACCATATTGTGCAATGCGAGCGTTAATATCACTTTGACGATTAGCGATGTTAATCACCTTGTTGATATTGCGCAACATTCCATAATAATAACTCCAAACATAACTTGTACGAGCAGCAGCTGTTTGACCAGATTCGTCATTGTAGAACCAACCATAGGTGTAAGCAGTCAATGCGATATCACCTGATAGGAGGTCTGTTGCCAAGTCTATACCGCGTTGACCAAACAAATCATGGTCACTAACTGCGTACATCATAGTATATGTACCACGAATAGAAGCCTCTAGTGTATTACGCAATTGCTCATATTGTGCTTGTGTCAATGTGCTACCATAAGGTGGTTGGTCCAAGAAACTCTCTGAGCAAGATGTGATTGCAAGAGCAAGCATACACATCAATCCAACTATATTATTCTTTGTTTTCATAATCTTTATCTGTTAATTTGTTTACGAATCTACTATCTATCTATTATACTTTTTAGAATTGGATTTTAATACCACCCATAATGGTTGAGAGTGGAGTATATTGATAAGAGTCTGTAGTAGATGTGAAACTTGCCATTGGGTTAAAGCCCTTACGAGCACTTGCGATTGCCAAGTTGTCGGCTGATACATACAGATTCAATACATTCAGTTTGATCTTCTCAATAAGCTTCTTAGGGAATGTGTAACCCAAACGAATGTTGTTGAGTGATAGGAATGAACTTGATGTCAAGAAACGAGTTGAACCCATATTTGCATAGCGATCAGCACCGTTTGACAAACGAGGAATACCTGCTGTACCGAGATCTGCAATTGCTTGTTTCTCTGCGTCGGTCATCATACGGTTCCAAGCTTTTCGCATATCAACATGCCAGTTGTAGCTACCTGCTTTGTCTGAACCCATCAATTGTGCATAGGTGTTGTCATATCCCCAACCACCAATACCGTATGAGCAGGTAACAGATAAGCTTACGCCATAGGCTTGCAAGTCGATACCAAAACCACCGGCGAAATCAGGAATTGCACTCTTACCGATATAGTCAGAACCTGCATAAGCTGATTGATAACCAGTAACTTCGGTTGTTTGGATATCAGCTTCTGGGTGTTTCATACGGTACTCGTATACATTGCTGATATAGTTGTTACCGTTCTTGCCAGTAGCTTGCAATACATCTGCGCTATTACCTGTACCGAATGAACCTAAGTTAGCATCGTAGTAAGCAAGGTATTTGGCTTGACCAGTCTCTGCATCAACACCTGTATAAGTAGGCATATTCCAATCGTACAAGCCGTGACCTACTGCCATACCACCATTCATAATCATCTCTGTTTCAGATGATACATAATCAGGCAATGACTTCACATTGTTCTTATAGTGTGCACCGTTCAAACGGATGTCCAACTTTACATTACGAGTGTCTACCGCGTGGATATTGAACTGAAGCTCTACACCTTGGTTCTCTAATTCGCCACTGTTGATGTACTCGTAACTATAACCTAGTGATGATGCTACATAGCGTGGGAAAAGCATATTGTTAGTTAGCTTGTAGAAGTAGTCGATCTCTGCGGTTACATATTTGTGGAAATCAAATTCCAAACCAAGGTCAACTACTTGACTGCGCTCCCAAGTCAAGTCTTCACTGCCTTTGTACATCCATACAATACCATATCCACTATTGGTATAATCAATATAGTATTGATCTTGGTACAAGTTGGCGTTAATGTTGTTTTGGTTACCCAAAACACCCCAGCTCAAACGCAATTTACCATTGCTAATCCACTTAGAGGCATTCTCCATAAATGGTTCGTTTGTGAACATCCATGTTGCACCTACAGAACCGAAGTGACCCCAACGGTGGCCTTTGGCAAATTTACTTGAACCATCAGCACGGTAGTTACCTGTCAAACCATAACGCTCTTTGTAGATATAAGAAGCGGTAGCAAGGTATGACTCCAATGTAACAGTAGAAGTAGAAGATGACATACCTGAGTTTTGAATTGCGTTACCCCACTCCAATACATTCTCGCCGCTTTCAACTGCGATGTGTGATTTACTACCTGTCATACTAGAAGTACGAGTAAGGTTGCTCTCGTGACCTGCCATCACACGGATAGAGTGGTCGTCGATCATCTTGTTGTACTCTAACAATTGGTTAGCCATAAATGCCAAACGGTTGGTTTGTGTCTTGTAGATACGACCAATACCAGCTGCATCGCCGTAGAATGAGTTGGTAAACTCTGAGTTGGTCAAACCAAGGTATGTTAAACCTGCATTGACGGTCAACTTGAGATCTTTGTAGAATTTGACCTCTAACATACCTGAAGCGTTAAAATGGTGTTGTACGGTGTTGTCACGGTCGTACAACAATGAACCTGCAGGGTTGATACCAGCACCAAAACCACGACCAGCACCCTCGTGCATACCATAGTCAAATGCGAGATCACCTGTTCGCTCGTCTTGTTTGATAGTACCATCCTCGTTGTATAGGTGTACAGGATAGATAGCTGGCATACCGTTTACATATGCGAAACCATTGTTCATATTGTCGCCTTGTCCTGCAGCATTCATTGTAGAATATGCATAGCTAGTATTCAAGTTACCTTTCAACCACTTTTTAGGTTTGAAGTCCACATTGCTACGAATGGTAAAACGCTCGTAGTCAGAACCAATGTAGTAACCTTCGTCTTTCAAATAACCCAAAGATGTATAGTAGGTTACCTTTTCAGTACCACCAGAGAAACGGATGGTAGCATCTGCCTTTTGACCTACACGGAAAATAGCATCCTCCCATGAAATCATGTTGTCATAACCTGGTTTCATAGTTACATCATCACGGAATTTACCATTAGCACCAATCAGTTGGTTACCTGGATTATTCCAGAGATTGTAAATGGTAGGAATACCTTTAGCGCTGAAGAGCAAGTTACTAGCATCTTGCAAACGACCAGACTCGGTAGAACGAGCACTAGCGTTGTACAGACCCATCCAAGCCATCTCAACATATTCTTGAGGGCTAGTTACTACCTCGTACATTGGCAACAAGTGCATATTCGCACCATACTTGACATCCACATCAATTTTGCCATCTTCGCCAGTATTACCTTTCTTGGTAGTAATTACCACAACACCGTGTGCACCACGGCTACCATAGAGAGATGTAGCGGTAGCATCTTTCAAGATAGTAGTTGAAGCAATATCTCCTGGGTCGATAGCAGAGATGTCACCATCATAAGCAACACCATCTACTACATACAAAGGTGATGCACCATTGATAGAACCAATACCACGAACACGAATAGATGCGTTAGTACCAGGCTGACCTGATGTAGTTACTACTTGTACACCAGCTACCTCACCAGCAAGTGCTTTAGAGATCTCAGATGGACTTTTGTTCTCAATAGTCTCAGCATTAACTGCCTGAGCAGAACCTGCGAAACTACCCTTGGATACATTACCATAACCAGTTACAACAACCTCTTGAATCATCTCAGTTGCCTCAACGAGTGTTACGATAACGCGATCCTTAATGGCTACTTCTTGTGTCTGCATACCAATGAAACTAACTACCAATGTAGTAGCGTTAGCTGGTACATCAAGCAAAAACTCGCCGTCATAGTCTGTGATTGTACCTGTTGTAGTGCCTTTTACTTGTATGCTGGCACCGATAACAGGCTCATTCTTAGAATCTAAGACAAGACCGCTAATCTGCTTCTGAGCCATCATACTGAGGCTAAGTAAGCAAAAAGCTAAAATGGTAAAAATCTTTTTCATACTGTTATTTGTTGATAATTTATATACAAAAATAGTGTTCTTTTTTCTGATTGCGTTTCTAGAGGTCTAGAATAAATATGCAGAAAATCGCACAAAGGTACAACTTTTTTTTGATACAACCAAATATTTTGACAAAAAAGTGTCTTAAAATATGTTTTTTAACATTTTATGTTTGTTTTTAGCCTTTAAATGTAGCAAAATGTCGGTTTGCAAATTTTTTATGCCATTTTGTCAGTCAAAAGTCAACTGGCAAGGTTTTTGATAATTATGAATTGAGAATTTTGAATTAAGAATTAGGAAAGTACGCTTGCGAATAATTGTTTGAGCGAATAGGAGATAAGAATTAACAAAATAAATATATCGTATGAGTAAAAAAGGTAATATTGGGGTAACATCGGATAATATCTTTCCTGTTATCAAGAAATTTTTGTATTCCGACCACGAGATTTTCTTGCGTGAGTTGATTAGTAATGCTGTAGATGCGACACAAAAACTCAAAACCCTAGCTAGTGTGGGTGAGGCAAAGGGTGATTTAGGTGATACGCGCGTGCGCGTATATATAAATAAGGATAAGAAGACCCTTACTATACAAGATCACGGTATTGGTATGACTGCTGAAGAGGTTGATAAGTATATCAATCAAATAGCCTTCTCTGGTGCCGAAGAGTTTGTCAATAAATACCAAGACAAGGCAGAAGCTATCATTGGACACTTCGGTCTTGGTTTCTATTCTGCTTTTATGGTGGCAGACAAAGTAGAAATCTTCTCTTTGAGTTATAAAGAGGATGCACAAGCTGTTCATTGGTCTTGTGATGGTTCGCCTGAATATACGATGGAAGAGACCATCAAAGCTGAACGCGGAACTGATATTGTATTGCATATCAACGAGGAATATACTCAATATCTAGAAGATGCGACAGTAGAAGCCTTGTTGACTAAATATTGTAAGTTCCTTCCAGTAGAGATTGCTTTTGGAATGAAAAAAGAATGGAAGGACGGCAAACAAGTGGAAACAGGTGAAGAGAATATCATCAACGATACCAATCCTGCTTGGACACGCAAGCCAGCTGACTTGACGGAGGAGGATTATGAAAAATTCTACCATCAGCTTTATCCACATCAAATGGATGAACCGCTCTTCCATATTCATCTCAATGTGGATTATCCATTCAATCTCACGGGTGTCTTGTATTTTCCTAAAATCAAGAATAATATTGATGTGCAACGCAATAAGATTCAGCTCTATTGCAATCAAGTGTTTGTGACTGACGAAGTGGAAAATATCGTGCCACAGTATTTGACTCTGCTTCACGGTGTAATTGACTCACCAGATATTCCGCTCAATGTAAGCCGCTCGTACCTGCAAAGCGATAATAATGTAAAGAAGATTTCTGGTCATATTACCAAGAAAGTGGCTGACAAATTGGCAGAAATTTTCAAGACCAACCGCGAGGAGTTTGAGCAAAAATGGGATGATATCAAGCTCTTTATCCAATATGGAATGCTATCAGACGAGAAATTCTATGACCGTGCTGTGGGCTTTGCACTTCTCAAAAATATTGATGGAAAGTATGCAACCTTTGCAGAATACAAAGAGCAAGTCAAAGATAATCAGACTGATAAGAATGGCGATTTGATAATTCTTTACGCCCAAGATGCAGATGCTAGTTATGCATATATCCAGCGTGCGAAAGCAAAGGGCTATGATGTGCTATTGATGGACGGCGAGTTGGATGTACATGCTATGTCTCAGTTCGAACAAAAGAGTTTTGAGGCTACTGACGGTAGCAAACTTGCAGTTCGCTTTGTGCGTGTGGATTCGGATGTGATAGAAAATCTTATCCAGAAGGAAGATAAAGCGCAAGTTGAACTCTCTGCTAGTGAGGAAGATGCCTTGCGTTATAGTTTTGAGAGTCAGTTGCCAACCTCCGATACAACTCGCTATTCTGTATCCTTGGAGGCTGTATCAGCAGATGCGCTTCCTGTTTTCTTGACCCAAAACGAGTTTATGCGCCGTATGAAGGAGATGTCTGCACATCAACAAGGTATGGCTTTCTATGGCAATATGCCTGACCAATATAATCTAGTGGTTAATACTGCTAATGAGAAGGTGAAGAACCTTTTGGTAGATATTACAACTGCTTGTGAGGCTGGTGTAAAGCCACTTTTGGAGCAGATTGCTGCCAAGAAAGCGGAGGAGGATGTTCTTCGTGATGCCCAAAAAGACAAGAAAGAAGCGGATCTTACTCAAGAGGAGAAGGATGCTGTGACCAATGTTACCAAGGAAATGGCTGCGCTCAAAATGCAACTTAAAGAGCAATATGCTAATTACGCTGCTTCTTGTGAAAAAATACATCAGCTGATTGATATTGCTAAATTAGCTGCTGGTCAACTCAAAGGTGAGGCTTTGGCAAAGTTTGTCAATCGTTCTGTGGAACTCCTTTGAGATTAGTATCTAGATAATAATAGCGCGGGGCATATGCCTCGCGCTATTTGTATGGTGTGGTTTTCCTTCGGAGTTCTTAGCCACAAGGGCACGATAAGGCTTCGCTCTTCCTTCGGAGTTCCTTCGGTCTTCCTTCGGTATGAACCCGTTATGAACCCGTAAAAGAAAGGGAGATGATTAGCGAAGGATGTACTTCTGTTGGTTGTGAATCACGATACCTTTGTAGGTGGTAGGGTCAATAGGATTGCCCAATAGGTTGTACCATTCTCCTGTTGTGATTACAGGGATGTTTTCAGTAGCAGTTTCTTCTGTTGTTGTAGTGAAGTCACAAGTGATGATTCCATCGGTCTCTTGGATGTTGTATAAGCCATTGTGCGAGAATGGCGTATACTGTGTTATGTTCTTGGAACCAGGGAAGGGTACTTCTGGTTTTGGTTTATCTGTGGTATAAGGTGATGAGGTGGAAAGTGCAGATATCAGTCTGTAGCGAGGGATATAATCGTTAGGGCAGTTGTTATACCAATCTTTTTCGTCGAATATGACTTGCCAGATTAGCATACCGTGTCCAGGAAGGTAGGTGTCCCAAGCTTCTTGCTGGCGATTTTCGAGGTAATAGACGGTATCTGTACGATATGCACCTTCTGGCAAATGACACTCATTTCTAGTTAACATATAGCCTGTCTCACCATCTGCAGGCAAAGTGTATGTTCCAGATTTGGTCAATACGGTAGGGGTTACCCATCCAAGATAGTATTTGTCGTAAATGGAGTAGTTGGGTGGGGTATTGCCATCGTTGAGGTAGTTACCATATCCCATAAGTGACCATGCGCCTGGAGTAAGGCGTTGTTGGGTGACAGGTTCAGTGGAAGTCAAGTAGTAGTCTGGTAGGCCCAATACATGACTAAACTCGTGACAGATGGTACCGATACCTGCACGCCGATTGGTTGCTCTACGCAACTCATTGGAACAAGCATACGCATTGATGATCTTGCCGTCATAGCTTGGAAGTTTGTAGTCCGTAGCGGAGTTGGCATAATATTCATCGGAATTGCTATAACCAAAATACAATGCCGAAATGAGATCCCAGTTGTGTGGCCACATAGTAGTTGCACCTGCTCCTTCTGATTCGGCATAGCCTGCGTAGATGATGTAAATAAAATCCACAATACCGTTGTTGTCATTGTCATATTGCGAGAAATCCACACCTAGCGAATCAGCACCTTTGCAAGCATCTATTACGAAATCCACTACATATTGGTCGTTGCCAGTAGCATCATTGGCAGCATAGTATGCCGATGTTTGTGGTAGGGTGATGGGACCTACTACATCAAACTCGGGTGAGTACTGACCATTGGATTGGACTTCAAAATAAGCCTTGCACGAACCTGTAGCTCCATTATATGTGTAGTTGTCGCCATTGGCTAGCGAGTCAAACGCCAATTGGTTGTTTTCCTCTTTGAAGTTTATGTCCGTGTAATTCACTAGAATCAGCAAGCCCTTGGGGGCAAGGTTGATTTTTGGTGCGTGACTAGGAGCTATCTTCTGACGGTTAGTCTGTGTATCGTGAGAAATGATAGTGAAAGGTGCTTTCTTGTGTTGTGGTTCCACCATGTTGAGTTCGGGTAGGGGAGCTACGGCCATAATACGCAATGGTAAAATGCAGAATAGACCTGCGACAAGAAGGATTTTATAAATACTAGTTTTCATAAGCAAATTCATTAAATTATGCTGCAAAGGTACTGTTTTATTCGCATATATACAAAAAAACACACAAAAATTGCACATTTTTCTCAAAAAATTTGGTCATGCGGGCTACGCCCTAGCCTTTAACTACACGCTTGTACCTTCGATGTCACCTCCCATCCAGATGGGCCCCACCTCGAAGCTACGGTCGTTAAATGCAGCCTATACGCAATTTTTTAATCTAAAAAACACAAAAAAAGCATATTTTTTGCATTTTTCCTTTAAAAAATTTGCGTATATGAATTTTTTGTAGTACCTTTGCACCCGCTTTTGAAACGAAGCAATGGTCCGTTAGCTCAACTGAATAGAGTACCACACTACGGATGTGGGGGTTGCAGGTTTGAATCCTGCACGGATCACAAAAAGAGATGTTCATCGTGTGAACATCTCTTTTTTTGTTTTATCCCTTAACTATCCTATAACTATCCCTTAACATTTGCTTTGTTATTCGTGTTTTATAATATAATAAGTTATACCTAGTTCTTCAATCTCCTTTTGGTACCAATCAAAGAGATATTCCCTAATATCCGGATTCTCACGCACGGGATCAGGTTCCCATTCCATATCTGGGTAGCAAAGCAGATATACATCCATAGGGTAGTCTCGCAATGCTTGTAGTAGGAAGTCGGGGCAACGACCAAACTTATGCTCAAACCATACTTTGGTAATAATTAACTCTGTATCAAAAAAGGCAATCTTCGTTAAGGTGTTATCTATACCTGTGGTGGTGAGTCGCTGTAATTCTTTTATCTGCTGCCGAGCTATATGTTCTACATCCTCATATGTATATTCTGCCCCTTGCGTGCGCGATTCCATATACTCGCGCGCGTATTCTGGCACTAGCACACCATTATATCGATGTGCTAGATAGGTTGCCAGCGTACTTTTGCCCGTGGATTCTGGTCCAATGATACCAACTTTATATACTTTGCAATCTCCCAAAACGATTGGTTTAGCGTGATTGTGTCAACATCAGTTTGATATTGATACCTACATTGTCAGCCTTGATAGGGTAAGATGATGAGATGAGTGGAGTAGTACCTTGGTGATCGTAGAAGAGTTGCAAGTTAATCTTCTGTGAGAGTACATAGTCTGCACTAATCTTAATACCTAGCACTTTATTACCCGAACTAGCTTGTGTAATACCCTCTTCTACTTTGCGCAGGAGCGTCTTAATATCTTTGTAACTTATATCCACATTGAGTTTCAAGTCGTTGCTTACCTTCTTTTGTCCTCCATCCTTGGATTTGGCAATAAAGTTCAGGTCTTTAATTGTGTATCCTGCACCGATTACAAATTCATCTGTATGTCCCTCGGTTATTTGTACGGAGTTGACATTGAGCGATATATTGCGTTGTTTGCGGTATTCCAGTTTGGCAGACAAGGAGTTTTTCATTGTCATGTTCAAGCCAATCAGTGGTGAGAAACTCTCGCTTAATGTTACTGATGAGATGTCGTAGGCAGATGATGGAATAGGCATATCGGTTGTTACATCACGCACAAAACCTACTTGCTTATTGCTCAATTCGCCCGCAGGTACCCAAGTAGAGTAACTAGAATAACTACCTATCGCATACTTACAAGTATAAGCGTGGGTGAGATTGATAGACTTGAAGTGGTCTTTCATCCAAGGCAACTTGCCTAATCCGTCAAATGTCACAGACCAGTTAGGCAGACTCTGTAATAAACTCATAAACGGATTCAGACTCACCGCATTGACATCGCGTCCGGTATATGCGGCTATAAAGGCTGGTATCAGCACATCGGCCGTGTTGTTGCCCACGGTACCATAGGCCTCATCATATAACTTGCCGCGCAGACTTATAGGAATAAAACTAGATTTAGGGTATCTAGTTCCAACATACTGTTGTTGTACCCTGTCGGCTATGATACCTCTGTTGTAGAGGAACTGACTGAAGGTCTCCGAACTGAAATTATCATCAGCACTACCCAACTTATGGAAGGCAGTAGCCAATGCTATTTGAGTTGTGTTGAACGAACCTGTCATATTCTCTTGCAACTGATCATATGAGTAGATGATGGATGTTGATTGAGCCTCATAACGCTTGCTATTGAGTTGAATCTTCAATCCAGGTAGAGGTTCTAGATAGAGTTTTGCATCAAAATCGCTAGTCATACTGCGTGTCGCTGGTTGAACAACCATTGTATCGCCTGACAACCAGCCATTGGATTTGGCTTTCTCAACAAAATTATCATCAAAAACACCAAACGCAAAATCAAAACCTGGTGCGTAGATGTTGTCAAATCGTTGTTGACCCATAAAACCTGCTTGTGGTGCAAAACCTGGCAAGGTGAGTGAGTTTGTATTGCGATAGGTCACCTGTATCTTTCGGAACATTGTTCCCACATACGCAAACATATCTGCCGTTACTTGTGCGGGCGAGCGCTGACTCTTGTCTACGGTAGTGATGGTCAGTGTTACATTTTCCAACGCAGTCTTTGATTGTACACTAGCCTTGGTGTTGGAGATAGGCTTCAATTTCACTTTCACCGTCTTACCATCCGCTGTGGTTGCTGTCACCTTGAGCATATCTGATCCCAGACGGTGGGTAATCTCTTTGGCTTCGCCTGCCACAAGTGTTACTACCTCGGTGTATGTCTTGGCACGGAAAGTGCGACGACGCATCGTGCGTTGGTTATAGTGTTGGGTCATTTGTTTCCAGTAGCTAGACTTGTTGTACAAGGTCTCAAAATTGATACCACCATCTACTTGCCAAGAGCGTGTACTACTGATGATGTTACCCAAACTAGACTCCATATTGTTGGTTTGCATCGTTCTGTTCCAATTGTATGTCGCATTGTATGATGCGTTAGCAGTCATTGCTTCTAAGTATGGAATACGGTTCAGTGGCACATTCCAAGAAGCTGTAAACAACTGCTGATAAGTATATGGAGTTCCCCAAGTAGCCATACTGCGTTGAATAGAATCTTTCCATATAGCATATGGGTCATTCTGGAACTTCAGGTCCTCGTAATACAACTTTAATATCTCTGGCGTATAGTAACCCTCATCTACTGTTGAGTTCATTGCCGTTTGGAAGGTAAACTTCAAGTTCTTTGTCAAATCGTATTTGAAGTCAAAGTTTCGATCCCAGGTAAAGTCCTTGGCAAATGTCAACTCCATACTCTCATTGCCCACTGCACCTAGATCCGAATTGAAATCGCGCATCTTCAAGTGCGTGAAGGTTCTGTGCATATTCGTGTTGAAAGCCCACGACTGTGGTAGGTAATAGAAGTTCAACTCACTCAAAATCTTCACCTTTTTCAGTTTTTCCATTTTCTTAAATGGCTCCCAAGGTTTAGGGTTGAAGCTATACGAATAATTAAACGAACCCTTATAATCTTTTGTCAAATCTGTTTCTATCTCTGGCGAATGTTGTTTCTGCTCGTTATAGCTAGCTGAAATTGTGAAGTTCGCAGGATCATAGAACATATTACGCTTCTTTGAGTGTATATCTACCTTCATATTTGATACCGAGAAACTTGTTGACTCGTGAACAATGTTCGCCATTTGTTGAATCGAGTCTCTCTGCTCTTTGGTATCGTAGTTTTCAAGCGTTTCTGATAGCTTGACATCTGTATCTAGCGGATCGTAGTCTGGCGAGAGGGTCTCGTTTGAATACGATACATACAACGGTATCTGCAACTTGGCCTTCTCAGGGAATAATCTACCAGCCTCTAGTGCTGCACTTACCGAAATCTGGTATGCATTCTCCATATTACGATCTAGCACATTCGACTCAATCGAACCATATCCTGCAGTCTCCAATCTGCCCGCTACATTCAACTGTGCCAAATCACTAATACTCAATGCCGCATTAGCCATAGCAGCTACACCGCCTTGCTCGTTGAATTGGCTCAATCGTAATTCGTTCACCCAAATCTCGGCACTCACCTCGTGATTAGTCTTGTTGCGCACACCAATCATAATCGATTGCACATCCTCTAGCGTTGGGTTACCCAGAATAGTAATTTTGTTATCCAAATCCTCTGGATCATATGTCTCGTATGGTATGGTGTTACCAATGTTACTGTTGCCTGCTCGCTTAGCTTTGTTGCGCTCCATTTTCGCATTCGTCAGAGCTTGCAAGTCAATATCAAAGGTATTAGCTTCGGGCCATACTATCAACCTATCATTGATGTTCTTATCGCTATAAGTGCCTTCTGGAGTTAGATCAAGCGGTATCTCATACTCATAATAGTTGTTCTTCAAGTCTGATCCTAAACGAATAAAACAAGTCATATCCTTGTCCTTGATAGGATCAAAGTGTGGCAAGCATTCTGCGTGGACAAACATCTGTAAGCGTTTGTATTGTCGCATATCATATGCCACATTCTTGTATACGGCCCGCGCATCTTTTTGTCCCAAGTTATGTACTCTAAATACCATTGCTTGCTCGTTCTGTGCAATCAGCTGTGCTTGACCTGGGTCTGTCTGACGAGTGATACCAGGAGGCAATACATAGTTCACAGGAACACGGGTAGAGTTCTCCTCGATGTTTACCGCCTCTACATCCATTGAGCCGTTGGTTGTGTATGGGTTAGCTATATTGTACTGATGATTAGCTACATCTTGGTACAGACCTTTGGTGTAACTGCGCCACTCACCACGAACCAAATCCAAGCTAGCCAATCGCAAATGCGTCTCTTGCGAGAAGTTGGTCATATAGATACGAGCAAAACGAATCGACTTGAAGTTACGGATATTACCCACTTTCTTCATCATAGCACTATCGCCGCGCAATGGAATCTTAAACTGATACCACTTCACCATTGCTGTTTCTTTGTTACGCAATGTGACCTTCGTCTCCATTATGCTAGCGATATGCTGCTGACCAACACGCTGCATATCCTCCTTGCGGATAGAGATACGATAGCGATAGAAGCGCTCACTGTCGTTCAGTGTGTTATCCTGATTGATGTCCTCTATATCAGGTTGTAAGGTAGATGCTGTTCCATAGGCGGCATTATTATCCATCTCTGGTGAGTTTCCTTCTGTACCATTGTAGTACTTATAGCGTTGCAAAACAGGTGTCTCGGCTCTGTCAAAATCCTCGCCGCGATAATAATGATAATCATCGCCTGCAGGGTCATTAAGTGGCGAGAATACATCATCTTCCCACATTGCTAATACACTTGGATTCACTTTGCCGCGCAATGCTGCTACATATTCTTGATAAGGATTCTTACCATTGTACAAGAAGCTGAACTCCTCATCATCTCCGCGTTCCTCTGCCGAACTCAAACCATTCAAACCCACATCTTGCTTCTCCCTAGCACCTGCCTCGTTGGCAAATGCCACCACTGTACTTGTAGTGCGAGAAGCACGACCCCATATCGTGTAATCCACCATTTGTTCATCACCATTAAGTGGCAAACCGTGCTCAAAACTCTTTTTGCCGTCTCGCAAAATATCCTCACTGATATCACCCAAATCGATATACAAATCACCACCCTCAAAACTTGGGTCTGCATTTGTCAAGAATGGGTCCATCAACCAAAACTCAATATACTCAATATTTGCCTTTTCAAAATCTGTATTATCCAACTTGCGCATTATACCACCCCAGCGCTGCTCTGGATTAGTCAACTTACCATCGCTACCCATTTCGCTGGCCGAGATATTGTATGGTCCGCGCTCTTCAGGATAGTAACTCAAGTTCAAGATAGGTAGCTTTGAATCAGCATTAGGCAGTATCTCCTTGTTAGGATAAACCTCTTGCTCATACACAATACGCGTACGATGATCCGACAAGGCATCCAAATCATCCTTGATATGCTTTGGCGTATTACTTTGTGGATAACCAAAAATAGGATCAACTACATACCACGACAACAACGCACGATTCTTGTTGTAATCTACATTGTTGCCCAATATCGCCTCAGCAAACTTGTCACCCGTAGGCGTTGATGCTAATCTCCAATAACTAGGATAGTGAATATCTATACTGGTCTTTGTTGACTCAAAATCATCAATATACGCTGTACCTACTTGGCCTACATCCTTTGTATGACCTGGTATCAAATGTGCAAACTCGGCATTAATCTGGAAGGTTGATGGCGCAGTTGCCTCTATCCAAGGTACTTTGTTTACTAACAATGTCAACCATTGCAACTCTGTTTTCCAGTGCGCATTAACACCCCATATTGTGTTAGCCAACGGCTCGCTACCTGTGTTCACCTTTGTAGTCAATGGCTTCTCACGCAAGTGCATCAATGTACCGCCGATAGTAAAGTCCTTACTAAAAGCATACTCCAAGTTGGCACCAAACAACGACTTGCGCTGCATCGAGAACATCGATTGGTTTTCTAGTTTGACATCCACATTTGTACCCGCATCAATAATCGACTGATTCAATATGGTTACCGTTCCCATCGTGTAATCCACCGTGTAATCCACATTCTCAATCAAGGTCGCACCACCGGCTGTCACCACTACACTTCCACGCGGAATATTCATCGCATTCAGTCGGATCTCATTACCAGCACTACCCTTGAATTTACCTGTCAGCACAAACTTGTTCTTTTCACTCATCTCTTGCGCACTGACTAGTGTAGAGTCATACAACTCTTGGAATACATACTTCTCTGCTATCTGCTCATTGCCTATCACTTTTGCCAAGTGACTACCAAAAGGCTCCAATACAGGGAATACTATTCGACCCATAGACGACATTGCCGTATAACCCTCTACATAGTCAAAATGACCATCAGGCGAAGCATTGTTACGCGAGTCTAGGCGGTCTAGATTCATTACTCTCAACAATTGCTTACCCTTGATGTCACCCTCCATCAAATACTGCATCTCTGTACCTACCGAGTCATTGCGGTATTGAACAAACAATTCAAACTTATCACTCGACAACTGATTTGCCCCCAATGAATATATGTTCTTCATCATCAAGTCCCAAGTACCCTTCCCCTTCTCGTTAGGAGCATTATTTGTGCTCTTCAATAACTTCAACAACAAGGCATTAGGCGCTTTGAGCGACTCTGATGCATCTGTTGAGAACTCACCCACCTGATACACTTGACCTGCATAAGTGTACTCATACGCTACTGCCAAAACCTCATCTTGATTCAATGCTGTTTTCAGCGAGATATAACCGAGTGCTGCATTCAATGTGTACTCACCACTGTTTAGCAACCTAGCCGACTCTACCTTCTCATAACTCTCACCTAGTTCCATATCTGGTAAGGCTTGCATACTTGTACTTACTTGCTGAATGTTACGCACCTCTGGATAACTCTGCGTCAAGGTCTCGTATAGATTATTCGCCTTGTTAAACGGTGTGCGAGCACCTGGACTAACCGACCAATGTGGATTCAATATGTGAGTAGCATCATTCTCACCCAGGTCGGCCAAAGCTACGATATTGCGAGACTGATCATAATTACCGCGCTTGTTGGTAATCCAAACCTCAATACGATTAATCGTTACACTACTTGCAATATATGGCAACTGCGACATTGCCTGCTCGTAATTGTCGCGGAAATAATAACCCAAGAAGAAGTGTCTGTTCTCATCATAACTGTCTATTGGAATCTCATAATTGGTCGTTTGAGCGCCACCCTTACTTGATACCGTTTGGCTCTCCGAGTTTTGTTGCGAAATCAATGCTTGAACTTTTAATTTGCCAAACTTCAAATCCGTCTTTACACCAAACAACGCACTACTTCCGCTAATCAAACTGTTGTTCAAGTTCATCGACACATTACCTGCCTCTATCGACTGAATAATATCATCCTCTTGACCTTGAAAATTCAATTTGATGTTCATCTGATCAAAACTGAACGACGCCTCTGTGTTGTAACCCATATTAAAATTCAACTTATCACCCACCTTACCGTTGATGTTGAGCTGAATCTTTTCGTCGAAATCAAAGATATTATTATTTCTATTACGCTCTGTCAGAGCTGGATTATCGATATATTGATGCTTGAAGGCAAACATCAATTCCGCCGAACCTTGCAATTTTATACGAACACCACCAGGACCGAAAATCTTATCCGCTGGACCGATATTAAACTTCATATCGGTGATGTTAAACTTACTCTCATTGTCGTGCTCCACCTCACTGATCTTCTCCTGCCAATAGTTACTTATCTGCTGACGCTCACTATACGCCTTGTACTCATCCATACTCATCAAGTATGGTGTTGCTATCTCTGTTTCACCGATACGCGTACGAATCACATAACAGCCCATACTTGGATCATATTCCACGGCCGTGGTCACATTGTCTGGATTCTGTAAATCCAAACTACTTGCACCGCGCATCAAATCCTCGTAACTATCTACACCTACTGGCTGAACACGCAGAGGTGCCATCACAACACTATCATTCTCCTGCCACGATGCACTAGCACCTTGCTCCTGTCCAATAGCCAATGCCCCGTAGCCTATGGCCAATAATATAATCAATAATCTTTTCACTTTCATTCAAGTATTCAATGAATTCAAAAATTCAAAAAATCTTATCTCGACCTAAGGTCTCAAACGATTATTCGTTAGCGAATCTTCAACGGATTCAAGAAAATTAAATTGCGCCTTGCGCTTTATAGCATCTTCAATGCTTGCTTAATCACTTGCTCTACGCTACTTTCAGGTACTGCTTTTAGTATCTTATCTACTGCTTTTCCGCTAGCAGCTGCCGCAAATCCTAACATCACCAACGCACTTACTGCCTCTTGCTTTACAGCACTGTCTTCGCCTTTGACCTCTTCGCCTAATAGCCCTATCGCTTCTAGTCTCTCGCCTTTAGCCTCATCGCCTAGGTCTATTTTCAGCACTTTGTCCTTCAAGTCCACAATGATTCGTTGTGCCGTTTTGGGGCCTAGTCCCTTTACTTGAGATAGTGCACGCGCGTTGCCTGTGGCAATAATCTGACGGATCTCTGCCGCTGAATACGCTGACATAATCATTCGTGCTGTGTTAGCACCAATACCGCTCACGGTCATTAGCATAACAAACAGCTCACGCTCGCCGCGCGAGAAAAAACCATACAACTCATGTGCGTCCTCACGAATAATTTCGGTGATGTACAATTTGCTTTCTTGCCCCTCTTTACCTACCAAACTTGAGTAAGTAGGCAGGGCTATATTTATAGCATATCCTACCCCTGCTGCTTCCAATACAACATAGGTAGGATTAATGTCTGTTAGTTGTCCTTTGATATACTCAATCATAATAATACAAAATTGCGCGCAAAGGTACAAAAAAAAACGCACATATGCAAGCATATGAGCGTAAATTGTTGATTTTAATTATTGTTCTTGTATTAAAAGATAATTTTTCTTAATTTTGGTATAATTTTCAATAACTTTGGGAATACAATCCCTCTTACTTTCTGCCGAAGTCAGCGGGAATTTCTCCCCACTTCTCTGTTTCCCATTTGTATATCCTCGTTGTCCAAGTATTCTCCGTCAGCCATTTTTCTGCTGCTCGCACCGCCAATAGCAAGTCTTGATTCTGTGCATTCCACTCCAACTGTGTCTTGCATTTCTTTTGCTTGATCCACGCTATTGCCGTCTTGCTGTCCGAGTACAAGATCCAAGGCAACTGATGCTTCTTTAAGTAGGCTAAACCCAATACAATCGCTAAAAACTCCCCGATATTATTCGTTCCGCCTATGTATGGACCCCTATGAAAAACTTCTGTTCCAGTGTCTGCGATCACTCCTCTAAACTCCATTTTCCCAGGGTTACCCGAGCATGCTGCATCTACTGCCAATGCAGGCAGTATTACACCGTGTTGTTGCATTTCGGTTGCAGATAAGTCTTTGACACTGATTGTGTTAACTACTTTCTTTTTGCTCGCTGTTCGAGGCGCAATGTATTTCTCTGCACCATCAGCAAGGGCTTTTTCGGCTTCTTCTCTTGTGGCAAATCCTTTGTATTTGGCACTCACTCCTTTGACTTGTACTTCACACGCAGCCCACGAGTCGTAAATACCCGACTCGCGTCCTTGCCAAACTACATAAAAATTCGCCTTAACTTTCGCCATTTCTCTTGGGGTTAGAAGTTTTAGAAGTTTTAGGGGTTCAAGTGTCTCTAAAACAGCGAAGCGATAAAACTTTTTCAACTCTTAAAACTGCTCGCTCTGCGAGCCTGTGGTCTCATCGGGAATCGAACCCGAATCTAAGTCTTAGGAGGACCTTATTCTATCCATTGAACTATAAGACCATGCCCTGTTGGGCAGTTAAAAAGGTTTTAAAAGTTTTAGAAGTTTTAAGGGTACTTCTATCTCTAAAACAGCGAAGCGATAAAACTCTTAAAACTCCTTCAACGCAATTAATGTGCCGCGTTAATTGCTTACCGCCATTACATTTGCAAATACACCTGCAGCAGTCACACTTGCACCTGCGCCATAACCCCTAATCATCATTGGATAATCGTGGTAGCGCTCTGTCGTGATTAGCACGATATTGTTCGAACCTTCCAGTTGATAGAACGGATGATCCGATGCAACCGTTTCTAGACTTACCTTTGTCTTACCGCGGTCCATACTTGCTACAAATCTCCAGCGCAAACCCTTGTCTTCCAATAATTTGCGTTCTTTTTCAAATTCCGCATCCAATTCTGGCAACTTCTTCCAAAACTCTTCTTGCGAACCCTCGAAATAGGCATCAGGAACAAATAGATGCTTCTCTACATCCTCTTGCTCTACTTGATAGCCTGCCTCACGAGCCAATATCACCAGTTTTCGTATCACATCCTTACCGCTCAAATCTATTCGTGGATCGGGTTCGCTATAGCCTTGCTCTTTTGCTCTGCGAATAGTCTCCGAGAATGGTACATCCGCTTTAATCTCGTTGAAAATAAAGTTCAGCGTACCACTTACTACCGCTTCGATGCGCAATATCTTATCACCGGAGTTTTTCAAGTCGTTGATTGTACCAATAATAGGCAAACCTGCACCCACGTTCGTTTCAAATAAGAACTTCACTCCACGCTCTACCGCTGTCTGTTTCAAACGCAAATAATGCGCATACTCTGACGAAGCTGCAATCTTATTTGCGGTGACTACTGAGATGTTATGTTCTAGCAGCGTCAAGTAGATATCCGCTACCTCCTTGCTCGCCGTACAATCAACAAACACACTATTATACAAACTTGCCATCTGCAATGCAGCGTGCTTGATGTTAAAACTACCACCCGTCTCCGCTTTCTTCAACTCCTCACGGTAGTTTTTTAAATCTAAACCGTCTGCATCAAACAAGGCCGTCTTACTGTTTGCTATACCTACTATATTGAGTTGTGAGTGACGCTCTGATAATAATGTATTATACTGTTTATCAATCTGTTCTATCAATTGAGCACCCACAGTACCTACGCCGCAAATAAAGATGTTCAACACCTTGTTCTCGCTCAAGAAAAACGAATCGTGCAACACATTCATCGACTTGCCCAACTGTTGAGCTGGAACCACAAATGAGATGTTCGTTTCCTTCGCGCCTTGAGCAAAAGCGATTACATTAATACCATTCTTACCCAAGGTGCCAAATAGCTTACCCGCTATACCTGGGTGATTGTGCATTTTTTCGCCTACAATACTTACTGCGGCCAAGCCTTTTTGCACGAGCATAGGGTACATGCTGCCTACTTTGATTTCTTCAGCAAATTCTTGGGTGAGTGCTTCCACGGCTGCTTCACAGTCTTTCTCTTGCACACCTAGAGTGGTGGAGTTTTCGGAGGAAGTCTGACTAACAAGAAATACCGATATGCCTGCTTTGGCCAGTGTTGTAAAGATGCGTTGGTTCACACCAATCACACCTACCATAGACAAACCCGATACTGTGATCATTGCCACATCTCTAATGCTGCTCAAACCTCTTACCAAACGCTGATCGTCACCTGTTTGTGCTTGAATGATGGTACCTGCGTTGTCGGGACAGAAAGTGTTTAATATACGAATAGGAATGTTCTTTGAACAAGCTGGATATATAGTAGGAGGATATACCACTTTCGCGCCAAAGTGACACAATTCTGACGCCTCGCCATAACTCAAACTCTCAATCGTGTACGCGTTAGGTATTAATCGTGGATCGGCTGTCATAAAACCATTCACATCCGTCCAAATCTCCAATACTTCTGCACCTAATGTTGCCGCCAAGATTGATGCAGTGTAGTCGCTACCTCCGCGCCCTAGATTAGTAATCTCGTTCGTTTGACTATCGCGAGATATGAATCCTGGGCATACGGCTAGATGGGGCATAGGCGAGAAGGCCTTGTGCACAAGTTCTTCGGTAAGTTCGGTGTTTAGCAAAACTTGACCTTGCTTATGGTCTGTGCGAATAAATTGCAATGCGTCTTTGCGTACGGCACCATCAAGAGCTGCCGTTACTATGCGACTACTCAACTGTTCGCCGTAACTTACTATCACGGCCTTGGATTTCTCGCTCAAATCTTTCACTAGGTGCACACCGAATAATATCGAACGCAATTCGTCCAATATCGTTTCTATTTCCATTAGAAGCATTTGGCGAGTGGTAGGGTTTGGTATCAGTTCGCTCACCATCTCAATGTGTCGATGGCGAATAGCTTGATACTCTTCCATATACTTGTCATCTGCTTGCAATGCCAAACTTGCTGCTTTTAATAGTTGGTCGGTAATTCCGCCCAATGCACTTACAACTACGATGCAGTCCTCCGTCTGTCCAGCCACTATCTGCTGAATCTGACGAACACTTTCTACTGACCCTACCGAGGTCCCTCCGAACTTTAATACTTTCATATGTTTTTCAACACTAAACTCTAAACACTCAATTCCTCCAATCGCTTAGCGATTGCCTTTGTCTCCAATAGGAAACCGTCGTGTCCCCACTTCGATTCTATCTCCACATACTTCGCACCAGGTATCCACGCCGCCCATTCGCGACCCTCTACTGGTGGAAACAATCCATCCGATGTGATGGTTATCACCACACTCTTCGCTTGTATCGTTTTCAAAGCTGCTTCTACACCGCCACGCTTGCGACCTACATTATGACTATCTACCGACCAAGTCAAGTAGTAATACGAATACGCATCAAAATCTCTGTTTACCAGTTTCTGACCCTGATAACGCTCATACGAAGCCACGCGCTCTGCAAATAGGCAGTCGTCGTCTTTCTCTGCTTGTGTGAGGTTATAACCTTCATAAGTGCGGTACGAAATCAGCGATAAGGCCCGTGCTGCCTCTAGTCCTTTTTGTCCGCCTGCAAGGCTCTTGCAGGCTCTGAAGGTTGGGTCTGCCTCTATTGCCATACGCTGCGACTCCATCCACGCACCTAACCAAGGTGTTACCCTCGGAGCTGTTGCTATGAAAGCAGCACGCGTTATTACCTCGGGTTCTAAAATAGCCCATTCCAAGGCTTGAAAACCACCTATCGAACTACCAACTAGCAGATCCACTTTCTCTATTCCTATATATTTACGCACGATAGGGAACAAGCGCGCCATATCTCGCACCGTCACCTTCGGAAAATCCAACGGTGTCAAACTTTCGGTGTAATTAAAAAGTTTCATAGTTTCACGCTTCGCTGTTTCATCTTTTAAACTTTGAAACCCTGAAGCCTTTCCACCATCAGCCTTTAAGGCTGATCGGGGTCCTGTAGTTCCATAAGGCGACGCAAAGATATTTACACACACCACATAATCCTTCTCAGGATCAATGCAGCAACCTTTGCCTACCATCTCTGGCCACCAGTCCATCGGATTCGAATTAGCGGTTAACGCGTGGCATAACCATACCACACGCTCACCCTTCTTGTACTCTCTGTCTGATGTGTGATACACCACTTCTATTCCGTGTACACTTCCACCAGCCTCGAAAGCAAAATCATCCTCTATTTTTAACTTGTTCCAACGCATTCGCTATATCACTTATCAAATCATCTGCATTCTCCAAACCGATACTCAAGCGCATCAAGTTAGGGTCTATTCCTGCTGCCAATAGGTCTGCTTCGCTCAATTGTCTGTGTGTATGGGCTGCTGGGTGCAAGATACAAGTATGACAGTCCGCCACATGAGTCTCTATGGTTACCAGTTTCAGACTATCCATAAACGCATTCGCAAACTTCCTATCGCCCTTCACGGCAAATGCCATCACGCCGCAAGTACCGTTAGGCATATACTTCTGTGCACGAGCGTACTCTGGGTCGTTCTCTAGTTCTGGGAAACGCACCCACGCTACATCTGGATGTTGCGCCAAGTATTTTGCTACCTTCAACGCACTCTCGGTGTGACGCTTCATGCGTACATGCAAGGTCTGCAAACCTAGATGCAAATAGAAGGCGTTCTGTGGACTTTGGATGCTTCCAAAATCACGCATCAATTGTGAAGTCGCTTTGGTGATATACGCACCCTTGCCGAAGGCTTTGGTGTACACCAATCCGTGATATGACTCATCAGGCTCGGTCAAGCAGGTGTATTTGTCGTGATACTGCTCCCAGTCAAAGTTACCACTATCCACGATCGCACCACCTACTTGCACACCCTGACCATCCATATACTTGGTAGTAGAGTGGGTAACGATATCTGCACCCCACTCGATAGGGCGGCAGTTTACTGGAGTAGGGAATGTGTTATCTACGATTAATGGCACACCGTGCTTATGGGCTATACCAGCTATGCGCTCAATGTCCAAGATACGCACATTAGGGTTAGACAAGGTCTCGCCAAACACTAGTTTGGTATTTGGTTTAAATGCCTTCTCCCATTCCTCATCGCTTGCGTCTTGATCAATGAAAGTTACCTCTATACCCATTTTGGGGAAGGTCACGCCAATCAGGTTGTAGGTGCCACCGTAGATACTAGTGGTAGAGATCATATGATCGCCTGCTTGGCAGATATTGAAGCACGCAAAGAAGTTAGCTGCTTGACCCGAACAGGTTAACATTCCAGCAACACCACCTTCTAAAGCGGTGATCTGTGCAGCTGCATGGTCGTTTGTTGGGTTTTGCAAACGGGTGTAGAAGTACCCACTTTCCTCAAGGTCAAAGAGCTTGCCCATCTGCTCGCTAGTCTCGTACTTGAAGGTAGTACTTTGTATGATTGGCACTTGCCTTGGTTCTCCTTTACCCGGATTGTATCCAGCTTGCACGCAAAGCGTGTCTATATGTTGTTTCTTATTCATAATCATAAATGCAGTTTTCTCCAAAAAACTCGCAAAGGTACAATAATTTTTGCGAATATGCAAGATTTTTGCTTAAAATCTGCAAAATCACCAATCTTGCCTAGTAAAACATACTTATTTTGTAAAATAAAAATGACAAATATTCAAAAAATTTGTGAGATTCATTTTTTTTGTGTAATTTTGCACCGATTTTGAGAAATAGGGTTTTAATAACCCTTACCAAACGAAACAACAAAACAAAATTAATATTAATTTTTAAAATTTTTACAAAAATGACAAAAGTAGGTATCAATGGTTTTGGCCGTATCGGACGCTTCGTTTTCCGTGCTGCTATGAAACGCAATGACATCGAGATCGTAGGTATCAACGACCTCTGCCCAGTAGATTATTTGGCTTACATGCTTAAGTACGA
>JAEIGA010002121.1_pt1 | contig 31661 bp, 12 predicted proteins | sample 9270691 | NCBI WGS metagenome assembly JAEIGA01 (sample SAMN17057246, study PRJNA624740) | gut metagenome | biome: biome; isolation source: fecal sample | host: Bos grunniens | place: China: Xizang | collected 2019
CAGATCATCTCGCGGAACGCCGCGATGCGGTCAGCCTCGAAGAACATGTGCTCCGTGCGGCAGAGTCCGATGCCCTCCGCGCCGAGCTCGCGCGCCTTCTTGGCGTCGCGCGGCGTGTCGGCGTTGGTGCGCACCTTGAGGCGGCGGAACTTGTCGGCCCACGCCATGATGCGGCCGAACTCGCCGTCGATCCTGGCGTCGACGGTGGTGATGACGCCGTCATAGATGTTGCCGGTCGAGCCGTCGATCGAGAGCCAGTCGCCCTCGCGGAAGGTCTTGCCGTTCAGGGTGAACTTCTTGTTCTCCTCGTCCATCGCGATCTCCTGGCAGCCGGAGACGCAGCAGGTGCCCATGCCGCGGGCGACGACCGCCGCGTGGCTGGTCATGCCGCCGCGGACGGTGAGGATGCCCTGCGCGGACTTCATGCCCTCGATGTCCTCGGGGCTGGTCTCAAGGCGCACGAGCACCACCTTCTCGCCGCGCTTCTTCCACGCCTTGGCGTCGTCGGCCGAGAAGACGATCTTGCCGCACGCGGCGCCCGGCGAGGCGGGAAGGCCGCGGCCCATCACCTTGCCGCGCTTCAGGGAGGCGGCGTCGAACTGCGGGTGGAGGAGCGTGTCGAGGTTGCGCGGCTCGATCATGAGCACGGCCTCCTCCTCGGTGCGCATCCCCTCGTCCACGAGGTCGCAGGCGATCTTGAGCGCGGCCTTGGCGGTGCGCTTGCCGTTGCGGGTCTGGAGCATGAAGAGCTTCTTGTTCTCGATCGTGAACTCCATGTCCTGCATGTCGCGGTAGTGGCTCTCGAGCGTCTGGCAGATGGTCTTGAACTGCTCGAACACCTCGGGCATCACCTCGGCCATCTTGGCGATCGGCATCGGGGTGCGCACGCCGGCGACGACGTCCTCGCCCTGCGCGTTCATGAGGAACTCGCCCATCAGCTTCTTCTCGCCGGTCGCGGGGTCGCGGGTGAAGGCGACGCCGGTGCCGGAGTTGTCGTTCAGGTTGCCGAACGCCATCATCTGCACGTTGACCGCGGTGCCCCAGGAGTACGGTATGTCGTTGTCGCGGCGGTAGACGTTGGCGCGCGGGTTGTCCCAGCTGCGGAACACGGCCTTGATCGCCTCGATGAGCTGCTCCTTGGCGTCGGACGGGAAGTCCTTGCCGATCTTCGCCTTGTACTCGGCCTTGAACTGGCCGGCGAGCTCCTTGAGGTCGTCGGCGGTGAGCTCGACGTCGAGCTTGACGCCCTTCTTGGCCTTCATCTCGTCGATCAGCTTCTCGAAGTACTTCTTGCCGACCTCCATGACGACGTCGGAGAACATCTGGATGAAGCGGCGGTAGCAGTCCCACGCCCAGCGCGGGTTCTTGGTCTGCTCGGCGAGCGACTCGACCACGGTCTCGTTGAGGCCGAGGTTGAGGATGGTGTCCATCATGCCCGGCATCGACGCGCGGGCGCCGGAGCGGACCGAGACGAGCAGCGGGTTCTTGGCGTCGCCGAACTTCTTGCCGGCGGACTTCTCGAGCTTGTCGATGTACTCCATGACCTGGGCCATGATGTCGTCGCCGATCACCTTGCCGTCATCGTAGTAGCGGGTGCAGGCCTCGGTCGTGATGGTGAAGCCCTGCGGCACCGGGAGCCCGAGGCCCGCCATCTCCGCCAGATTCGCGCCCTTGCCGCCCAGCAGCTCGCGCATGTTCGCGTTGCCTTCGGTCTGGCCGGCTCCGAAGAAGTAGACATACTTCTTTTGATTCTTATCCATGGTTTTCTTTTCTTTCTTCTTTTTTCGTTTAGTTTTGTGAATTATACCATAATCGTGCTCAGAATGTCTACGCCCACTCCCGGCGCAAGGGTAGCCCCCATCAAATTAAAATATGGTGAGTTAACAAACGGATTTGCTCACACCTAACGGAGTTCGCCATTCCGAGAAGTGAGCGTCGTTAGACGCGAACAAATCCGTGTGTTAACTCAAAAACTCCTTACCGCAGATAAACTGCCGCGCCCGGGAACGGCGACAGCGTCGCCCAGGGCGTGTTGCCGTACGCGCCCAAGTTCACCCGGCGGCCGTGCCAGCCCGCCGGCGTGTCCGGCTCGTCCTTGTACTCGCTCTTCGGGTCGCCCGCGTCGATCGCCGGGGAGGACGCGGCCTTCTTCGCCGCATACTCCCTAACCGGCTCGCCGGTCGTTTCGTCAAAGTAGCCGCAGCCGCCGCGCAGGTGGACGTTGACGTTCTCAAGTGCCGCGTAAACATCGGGGAGGGTCGCGGTCGTCCAGTCCCAGAAGATGAGCTTGGCGCCGCCAGACGCGGTTGTCGAACTCTCCTTGACGAGGTTGGCCATGGTGGCGTATTCCGTCACGAAAAGCGGATCGCCGACGACGATTCCGTCGAGGAAATTCGTGGTCGCCGTCTCCGCGCACGTCACCGAATTCGACCCAAGTTCGCCAAAGAGCGTATAGGAGACGTTGCAAACGCTATCCCCGCGCAGCGAGATGTCCCTGCCGCGGGTCTTCGACGCGCCGCCGATGATGTTCCCGAAGAAGATCGAGTTGTGGACGTTCACCGTGCCGAGGATGATATTGAGCCCGGCGGGCGTCTCGTATCCGTCCGCGAGGTTGTAGGCGAAGGTGCAACGCTCGACGTCCACCGTGCCGGAATTGCTGCCGAAGAACACGACAAGCGCGCCGGCGGCGTTTTTGCCGCCCGTTCCGTAGCCCTGCCAGACGATTTCGTCGCCGTTCGCCACCCACGCGCAGTTGGTGAACGCGGACCCTTCTGCGCCGGTGGTAAGTCTCACCACGCCGCCGAAGCCGCCGTCCTTCGTGTCGCCGTCGTTGTTGCGCACATTGCCGAAGTTCGCCGCAAACCGGCAGCCGACGGCCGAAACGGGAGCGGAGGAATAGACGGCGCTACCAAAAGAGCTGCCGGAAGACGGCTCATAGGAGCTGCCGCCGCCGGGCGCGCGAAGATGGATGCCATTGTGGACGAACGTGCAGTCCTCGATGCGGAGGCACTTGAGCGTAGCGGCGTAGATGCCGGCGCCATAGGCCGAGCAACCTCCGTCGCTACCGGGCTTGGCCCGGTTGCCGCGGAAGAGGCAGTTGACGAAAGTGACGACCGTTGTCGCCGCCGTGCCGGAGACGCGCGCGCCCTTGCCGGAGGTGTTCGACGCTCGATCCATTCCGTTGGTGAAGAAGTGGCAGTCCGAGACGCGCATGTCGCCCGCACCTGTCTTGATGAGTCCGCAATTGAGCCCCCGCGTAAAGTAGATCCGCTCCACTTCCACCGCGGCAGTATTGGCGATGGTCAGGCAGTCGGTCTTGTCATCGCCGTCGATGACCGAGCGGAACCCGTCTTCTCTTTCTTCTGGCAAGTCCTCCCAGCCGTGGAAGCCGCCCCTGATGACGAGCGGATTGGCGACCGACAGCGTGACCGACCCGCTCTTGAGCACATTGGTTCCGGCCAGCCAGATCTCGTTCTTCTCCGCGCTGACGAGGGAGAACGCCGACCTCAGATCGGGTACGGCATCGGACCAGTTGTCGCCCGACCCCGTGCCAATCGCACCCGGACGCACGTGGATGACATTCGCGGGGCCGCCCTTCCTCCACCAGGGAGGAAGCGGCTTCGTCACGGCAGTCGCCTCGGATGTCGCGATGTCGGTAGACCCGTTTGCCGAGAGCGTCACCCTGGCGCAGACATAGCCCGGCGCATAGTAGTCCCTGACGAGACACTCGATCGCCGCGCCGTTGGAGAGCCCGTCGTAAGTGGCCATGAGCACCCAGTCGACGTCGTTCGTCGTGATAAACACGTTCGCCTGGGCGAAGAACGCGCCGGTGCCGCCGACGACAAAGCGGACCGTCGGCTGCGAGTAGTCCCCTTCGAACGCGACCGTGACGTCGCCGTCCACGGCAGGCGCACCCGACGGGGTCTTCGACGCCTGGGCCGTTCCGCCGTAGGCACCGGCATTCACGATCCCACCGTTGGGCGACGGCTCGTCTCCGACTGGATCCTGGCGATCGCCAGCGTCGATCGCACGCGAATATTCCCCGGCGGAGAAATGCTCGACGCCGTCGTTGGTGAAGTATCCCTCCGGCGAAAGCGCATGGACGTCGATGCCGAGCACCTCGTCGAGTCTCGTCTTGTCGAACTGGCGGAGGTTGTTGTCCGAGCTGACGAAGACGAGGAGGGCGTCGACGTCGTCGACCGAAGAGACGAGCTCCGGATCGCCGAACCGCATCCCGGCGCCAAAGGAAAGATTGCCGGAGCTCACCGTGGAGTACGACGACGGACCGTCCGCCGACAGCACCGAATAGGAAACCTCGGCATGCGCGGTGGTGTCGACCAGGGCGAGGTCCTCGCCGCCGGTGTTGACGGGATGGGTGATGTTGTTGGCGATAATCGAGTTCTTGATTACGACGGTGCCCTTCGATACGGTGACGCCGGTCGCGGACACGGAGTTGTCAGCGTAGTTGCCGGCGATCGTGCAGTTGTTGATGATGACGCGGGCGTCCTCGGTGGCCAGACTGACGACGATCTGCCCGCCGTTCATCCCGCCGGATGGCACCCCGGCGAAGGTGTGGTAGTCCTCCTCGTTGCCGGCGAAGACGCAGTGGTCGATGAGCGTCCCTCCGCTCGTGCCGTTAACCCGCACGATGCCGCCGCGGTCGCCGGCGCTGTTGCCGCGGTTGCCGCGGAAGACGCAATGCGAAACGGTTGCCGGGGCGTTTTTGAGATAGATCGCCGCACCCCACTGCCCGTCGCGTCCGATGTCCCACAGGTTGGGCGCGGTCCAGGCGAGGCCGTTGGTGAGGAACGTCGTGTCGGTTATCAGGGCGGAGCCGAAACTATCGACATAGATGCCCTGGCCATAGCCGACGTTGGTGGCCTTGCCGTGGTTGCCGGAGACTACGCAGTTGGAGACCACGAGCTTGGCGTCGGCGGTTCCCGTTAGCGCAAGCCCGACGCCGTTCGGCCCGCCGGAGTTTACGTAGTTGCCGACGATATCGGAGTTGAGGACCGATATGTCGCCGGCACCAGTCTTCACGATGCCTTTGAGACCGTTGAAAATCCGGAAGCCGTCGACGACGACCGACGTGTACGCACCGTTGGAAATCGTCAGGACCGCACAGGCGCCCTGGCCGTCAAGCGTCGACATCGCGCCGGCGGCGCGTTCGCCTGGGGAGGACTCGGTACCGGCGAATCCGCCGCGCAAGGTGCAGTGGGTGCCGATGGTGAGGGTAGCCGTCAGGAGATAGGTTCCGTTCTTGAACCAGACTTCCGGCTGGATGCCGCCCGCGAAGGCGGTAGCCGCCGCGTTCAGGGCGTTCTGCGGCGCCATCGCGTTCGCCCAGGAAGAGCCGTCGGCGGTCCCGGACGCCGTTACGTCCGCAAAGACCACCTGCGTGATGATGAACGGCTTGGTGACGGAGATCCCCTCAATGACCGATCCCGCCAATCCGGAAATGGTCGCCGTGCCGAAGCCGGGCGCCGTGTTCCCGGAGCAGTCGACCCTGAAGTCGACGTCCTTGACCAGCGCCACGCCGCCCACGGTCACCACGACCTCGGGCACGGCCGGTACGCCGACATAGGGGACTCTCTCCTGAACCTGGACGTCGGGCGCAACCGCGCGCTTGTCGCCGGACGCGAAGGAGAAGATGACGATGCCGTCGCCGCCCTTGCCGCCGTAGTAGGCAGAGCCGTTGCCGCCGCCGCCGCCGCCGGAGCCGGTGCCGTCAACGCCGGCGGTGCCGTTGGCGGAACCGGTGCCGCCCGCGCCGCCGCTCGTGCCGCCGAGCGTGCCGCCGCCCGCGCCGCCGAGCTTGCCGCCGCCGCCGCCGCCCGCGCCGTAGGCGGTGGCGGTGCCGCTAAGCGAACACAAGATGCCGGATCCGCCCTTGCAGGCCGTGGCGGAGCCAAACGTAGATTCGCCAGCACTTGCCGCTCCGCCGCCGCCGGGTCCGTAGTACTTGTAGGTGTCGTTGTTCATGCTGATGCCGCCCTTGCATCCGTAATTGGAGTCGTAGTCCCAGCCGTCGACGAACGCGGTCGTGTTCTTGTTGGCGCGACCGCCACCGGAGGCCATGTGGCCGCCGCTCGTGGGCGCGGTGGAGCTCCAGCCGCCACCGCCGCCGCCACCGGGCAACGTGGCATTGAGGTCGCCGACGGCAAGCGAGGACGCCTCGCCCTTGCCGCCCGCGCCGCTGGCCGTCGCCGCCACGGCGCCGCCCGTGCCGACAAAAAGCGACAACGAGGCGCCGGCCGGCACGAAGATGGGACGCTCCACCACCATCACGCCGCCGCCGCCGCCGCCGCCGCCGCAGTTGGCGCCGCCCGCGCCGCCGCCGCCCACGACGAGCGCCTGCATGATCGTAATGTCGTTCTTCGCGACCAGCGTGTGGCTGCCGGACGTAAACGCGTAGGCCGTATTGTTCCCGAGCGCAATCGGCGACGGAAGGTCGGCGGCGGCCGTGAAGTTGTCATCGGAGTAGGAGAGCTCAAGCCCGCTCACCCCGAGCTCGAGCGGTCCGCCCACCTTGAAGCTCACGGTGTTGCCGACATCGAAGTAGGACGCGCTCGAGGGAACTCCCGTCCAGCCGTCGACCGCATAGCCGCCCGCAGGGGTGAAGGTGACGTTCGCCGTCGACCCCAGCGGCAGCCAGGCCGACGCCGACGCCGCGGGCGTGGAGCCGTTGATCGACACCTGCCCGGTGCCGTCCGTCACCGTCGCGGCGATAAACGCCTTGACGACGCCCTCGTCGTTGGTGTACCCTTCCGGCAGGTCGATCGCCTCGCCGCAGAAGCGCGCGCGGTCGACGGAGCCGTTGTACTCCAGCTCGGCCTTGGTCAGCACGCGGTTGTAGATTCTCACCGCGTAGAGGTCGAAGGTCGCGTTGCGGGCGCCGAGCCAGGAGCCGATGTTGACGAGGTCGGTCGTCGGCGGATTGCTGTAGTAGGAGTTGGTCACGCAGAAGTCCTCGTCGTTGAAACTCACCTTGCCGCCCTCGGAGCTGCGGACGATCGAGACGAGAGTATCCTCCCCGAAGTATTCGGTCGTGTCCTTGCGGATGCCGCTGTAGTCGACGCCGACGGCGGTCGTCCCCGCGCACTGGAGGGCGCCGAAAGCGCCGCGCTGCGACTTCATGTTGCTGCTGCGTTCGCCCTGCATGGAGAGAATGATGTCGCGCACGTCCTTGCCGGTGCCGATGTGCAGATAGGCGCCGTTCCACATAAACCGCTTGGGCCGTAGGAAGAGCTGCACCGTGAGCGACTTGTCGGACAGCGCCTGCTTGACGCCGGCGACGGTGTTGTACATGTACGCCGTGCCGTCGAAGACGGCGGCGTTGGCGCGGCGGTCAAGCGGGGCGGTCGAGCTCCACCCTTCCGTCGTGGCATCCTCATCGAGCGCGTCCCACGAAGCGATGAGGCTGTCGGCGACGTACATGCTGGCTGGCAATTCGGACGAAGTCGCGGCGGTTTCGATCGCCGCCTCGACCGGCGCCGCGGCGGTGAACCTCGCCGTCTGCGCCACGTCGGAGAGCCGCGCGTCGCCCGGGAGTCCCGTCCAGTCGCGAACGCCGCGGCCGGCGACCGGCGTGTAGACGATCTCAACCGGCTTGCCAACTTCCACCCAGACGTTGGTGTCGCCGCCGTTGACCGACGCCGCGCCCTCGGCGGCGAAGACCGAGACCTTCACCTCCAGCGTGTCGGCCGAGGAATCGTAGCGGTAGCCGTCGGGCAGGGTGGCCGGGACGACGTCCGCAAACCGGGCACCACCGTAGCGCACCTTGTCCACCGCTGCGTTGAACGCGACTTCCGTCGCCGTCAGGTCGCGGTCGTACATCCTGAGCACGTAGTAGCGCGCAAGCATCTTGCCCGACGTCTGGTTGTAGCGCGAGCCGAGGGTGGGATAGTCGTTGTCAATGCTCCAGTCGCAACTGGCGGTCTTCTTCTCGGTCACCGGCCGACCGCCGATGTAGTAGGCGGAGGGCGTGGCGGCATCGCCTTCATACGCGAGAGAGTAGGTGTTGGCGACGTAGGGAACGGCAATCTCCGGATCGGTAGCGCATTCCGCGGTGGCGGACTTGTAGCCGCCGAAGAAGTTGGCCCCCGGCAACATGCCGATATAGAGGAAGCGGTTCGCCAGGCGCTCCGAAAGCACCAGCTTGGTTCCGTTCGTCATCATCGGCGCGATGTGGGCTTCGACCGTCTTCCAATCGGGAAGCAAGCTGTACTGCACAATGGGATGAGACAGTCCGAAGTACCCGCCCGCCTGCAACGCATCGTCCAGGAAGGCAGCGCGGCCGCGGATGAGCGTCCACGGCTCCTGCTGGTGGCCGGTGAGGTCGTACCATTGCTCGGCCAGGACGTCGTGGACGCCGGGGGCGACGTTCTCCTTCGCGTCCCAGAGGCCGATCAGCCCCTTGGAGACGTAGCTCAGCGCCGGTAGCACGATGTCGCCCGAGACGAGGATGGACGCCGGCGCCGCGGCCTTCCACGAAAGGGCCTTGCCGTCGGCTGAAAGCGTCGATCCGAACGGACGCCCCTTCCATTCGACGGGACAGTTGGCGGCGGACGGCGTGAAGTCGACCGTGACGTCATCGCCGACGGCAAACCAGGTGCCGGAGGCGACTGAAGAAGTGCCGCGGCGCGTCTCGATATCGACGCGCACCTCGAGCCGTCCCGCCGAGGAATTCCAGCGGTAGCCGTCGGGCAGCGTAATGTTGGCGAACGTCGCCGCCGCGTCCGCGCCGAAATAGCGCACGCGGTCGAGCGCGGCGTTGAAGCGAAGCTCGTCCTCGGTTAGCGGGCGGTCGTACATGCGCACCGAGTAGAGCGAACCTGCGCACGGCACTTCGGCGATGCCGTAACGCGAACCGAGCGCGGGATACGAGCCGGTGGCCCAGCTGGACGAGATTCCGCATCCCGGCTGCAGCAGCTGTCCGTTCTGGTAGTACTTTATGTCGAAGAACAGGTCGCGAATATCGTGGTAGGTAACGGCGTAGGTGTCGGGACGGTTGTACGCGGCCAACTGGGAGTAGCCGGTCGGCGCGGCGCGCTCGCTGCTGTAGCGCTGGGCGAGCAAGGAGCCGTACTCGGGGAAGAACGCAAAGACGCGCGAGTAGTCGTCGGCGTTGGAGAAAAAGTATCTGCCTGCGGTCAGGTTGAAGCAAAATTCGGCGGTATCGTAGCTCGGCAGCATCGAGAGCAGACTGGCAGAATGGGAGCTGGCGACGAGAGTCAGGCAGTTGTCGCCGAAGGAGGCGGAGGAGCGCACCACCCATTGTGCCCCGCTGCCGGTGAGGTCGACCCAGCGGTTGGTGGTCGTCACGTGAACTCCAGTGCCCAGGTTGTCGATGCCGTCCCAAAGGCGAATGAGCCCCTTCTGGACATAGCTGTAGGCCGTGAGCGCGGAAATCGGGCTGTCGCCCACCGCGGCATCCACCATCGCGGCGACCGGCACGCCGGCGGTGAAGGTCACCACACCCGAGGCGGCGCCGGACGGATAGGAGCAGACGCTCGGGATGTTCGTCCAGGCGACGAAACCGTCGCCGGAGTAGGCAAGCGTCACCGTCGAGCCGACGTCCACGAACTCGACCGCGTACTTGGAGGCCGCGCCGCCGTTGATCGAGACGAGACCCTTCGCCGGAATCGCGTTCGCGGATATCCGCACGCGCAGGACGTCCCTCGCCGCGTCGTACGCGTAGCCGTCGGGGAGCTTCTCCGGAAGCGCGTACCGGTACGACAGGTTGTCGTAGCGGATGCGGTCGAGCGCGCGGTTGAACTCCATTTCCTCGCGGGCGAGCACACGGTTGTAGACCCTCACGAAATGGATGTCGCCGCGCATTGCCAGGGCGTCGTCGGACGGCTGGCCGCCGATGACGAACGCAACCGCCGAGGACTTGTAGCAATACGGATTGCTGGAGTAGACGGCGGAGACGAAGTTGTGGTCGCGGTAGGCGTTGAGGTATCTCGACTCGGAGAGGAGGGTGAAGCGGGCGAGCTCGTTCGCCTTCACCACCGAATTGATCTTCACGTCGTTGGAACTGGTGCTCGAGGTGTTCCGGTTGTAGAAGCGGAGCGCGCCGTCGGTGAAGCTGGAGCCGTTGTGCGCAATGACCGTGCCGTACGAGGCGGTGGTGTAGTTGGAGAAGATCGCCCTAACCGCGCTGAGTTCGCTCGGGCGGAACCCGAACTCGAAGGTGGTGTTGTTGATCCAGTTGTTGAGAATGGCAACCGCGGAGGAAAATGCGAGCGGCAGCGTGCAGGGCTGGCCGTCCGCCTCGTTGTGCATCGCGTTGCCGTCCTTCCAGGTGGCGATGCCGTTCATCGTGCCGTCGAAGCCGTGGCCGGAGAGGTCGACCCAGGTCGTGGCGGCGGGGTCGTGCGTCCCCGTGCCCGCGTTGTCGATGCCGTCCCAGAAGCCGACCAGCCCGCCCGGGACGTAGGAGCGCGAGAGGTTGGGGTACGGCGTCGCCGGGCCGCCGTCGTAGATCTTGAAGTCGCGTCCGCCGATTTCGCCGGCGTAGTCTCCGATGCCGGTCAGCACCACCCTGCCCGTCCCGGGCGCGGTGTTGTCGACGTAGGAGACGGTGTAGTCCACCCCTTCCGTGAGCGTCTCGCCGGTGGTGTAGTCGGTGACGACGACGGCCGGGGTGACGGCAGCGTAGCCAACCTGCGCCTGGTCGGGGATCTCATAGGCGATCTGGAGCTTCGCCACGTCGCGTCCGGCCACCAGGTCGCTGGTGCCGCGGTTGACGTAGAACTGGTTCCAGTATGGTTCGTAAAGTCCGATTGCGCCGTCGGACAGCCGGCGGCACGGAATGTAGTCGTGTACCAGCTTGTCGTTCTCGTAGACCTTGAACGACTTGAGCTTCATCACCGTGCGGTCGGTAAGCGAATAGTTGTGACCGTAGCCGTTGTAGGAGTTGAGGCAGAAGATTGCCAGCGGCACCGAGCCATTGACGTTCTTCGACGAGGTGAGCGAACCGTACGTGCCGGTTTCCAAACCCTCCCAACTCGCGGTAAGCCCGTTGTTGGTGCCGCAGTTGAGCGCCACCCATTCGTCGTAGGGATAGGCGCCGGCCGTGCCGCCCGTTTCGGCGTTACGCGTCCACACCGGCTTGTTGATATTTCCGAATCGGACGTAGAAGTTGAACGACTCCTGACTGTTGGAGTTGCGGCGGGCGCCGAACAAGGCGTGGTATTGCTGGGAGTTGAGTCCGAGCTTCGCCTTCGGCACGTAGGAGACCATCTCGACGCGGGTGGAGGTGGTGTGGATGTAGTCGCTGCCGATCCACGCAGCAGTGTTGGTGGATTCGATGTATTCGAGCGGACGGTATTCCTCGAAGATCGAGTTGTAGACGCGGAAGCAGACGATGTCGCGCTGGCCGGCGTAGGTGCCGAGGCCGGTGAGGACCGCCTTCGCAACACCGTTCGAGACGTTGTCCACGTAGGAGACCGAGTAGTCCACCCCTTCCGTGAGCAAGGTCCCGGCGACGAGGTTGGAGACGACGAGGGTCGGCGTCGCGCCGGTGGAGGAGCGGCCGGCTCTGGCCGACCAGTCGTGCTGGACCGGGATCGGAGAGACCGAGAAGTCGCTGGACTTCACCTCCGGCCCGGCGACGAGCGGGGTCAATGTCGACGAAGAAGAATACGCCGTGAGGAAGCGGCCGCTTACGCGGTCGTAGAAGCCGGCCACGCCATCCGCGTTCTTCGCGGGGACGAGCTCAAGTTCCACCTTGCCGGTCGCGCGATTGGTCGCCCGGACGAAAAAGACCCGGCCTTTCCAGTTGTTGCTGCCTTCCCGGCGGGCGATGAAGAGATTCGACTTCGAATAGGCAGCCGTGCCGGTGGCATATTCCGTGCCGTCGATCATGACCGCATTGTCGCCGATGCGATTGTACACCATCCGGCGGCGCTTGGAAGTGTCGACGCTGAGCTTCCCGCTGGTGTTGCCCTGGGTGCCGTTGTAACCCCAGCCGTAGTAGTTGTTGTTTTCCCAAAACGAGTAATAGCTCCCATTGTCCTGCGTGCCGAAGATACGCCCGTCGGCCACGTAGGTGACGGTTTGGAACTCGAACTCCAGCTGGTGGTCGACCGGGAGAAGCCCCGTGTTGACATACTGCGCACCGGTGAACTCCACGTATTCGAGATTGGTCAGCCCGGCGGCGACCGGCAGATAGACCTTGAATGTGGCGGAATTGGTAAGCGCCGCATAAGCGCCGAGACCGGACACTGTCACCGTCGCCGTGCCTCTGTCGGTGTTGTTCGAGTAGACGACTTCGAAGTCCTCGCTGACGATGTTCCCGCCAATCGTCCAGACCTGCTTACTGACGACATTCGAGACCGTGAACACCGGACGGCAGGCATCGCCGATGTTGCAGGGCTGGTCGGGAATCGGCAGGAACTCCAGCGGCGATAACAGCCGAAGCGAAACATCGTCCAGGAAGAGCGATGTATCACTACTCGCCCAGCCATCGAACTTCAGCGTGTGCTCTCCCGGGGACAAAACCAGGCCTTCGACGCTTCTGTATCGGACATCGCTGCCCGTGACCGCCTCGTCAGGATAGATGACCTGGTCGTCAAGCAGCACCTTGTAGTTCACCGTGGCGGCGCCCCAGTCGCAACGGTGCTTGCATTTCCAGGAAAGGGTCGCGCGGCACGGGGATTCGCACGTGAAGACCTGCTGCATGGAACAGGTCTGCTTGAGCATTCCGCAATAGGTGCCGGTGATGAAGGTCGTGGTATAGTTCGGCTTGTGGCCGTTCGAAGCATCGATAACGTACGCCTTGGCCGAGTCAGACCCGGTCCAGCCGGGCACGAGGGAGCCGGACTCGAACCCGCCGTTGATCAGGAACTCGTCGGTGTAGACATATTCCCTGGTCAGTATCTCGCCCTCGGCTTCGCCTCCGGCCTTGCCGGTCGCAGTCACGGTACCAACTCCGTCGGCGTAGCTGTAGGCGATGTCGAACGGGGTCGCACCGGACGCGACACCGCCCTCGCCGAAGACCCATATCGCGCCGGTCTGACGATTCGTGATCGTGAAGCCGGGCTCCGGACGGAAGCCGGGAAGGACATGCTGCGTGGAAATCGGCAAGATTGCCAACTCGCCGAAGAGCGAGTCGTCGAAGTAATGCCCCTCGCCGCCGACGGTGAAGGTGCCGCTCTTCGTCAGCGTCGCCGGATTGTCGCAGATGTCCACGAGTGTCGCCGCGCCGCCTGAGTCTTTGCACGGCACGAAGTAGTGGATGAGCGTGCCCGACCGCCAGACCTTGAAGGAGTAGAGCTTGTTCTTGCCGTAGTTGTCAAGGTTGTTTCCAGTCCCGTTCCAATATGACGCAAAGAGCATAATCGGCCCGGCGTCCGCGAAGGACGAGGACTGGGAATATTCATAGCTGGCCGGCTGCGCTCCGCCGACCACGTCGATTCGCTTGTCCTCGGCCGTGACCGTGTATATCGTGTTCGCGGCGACGGTAAGCGGGCTTGCGTACCCGTCTTTGCCGGTGCCATAGTCGAGGCGGAACTTGTATCCGCTGTCGTTGACCATAAATACTGTCCAACTGTCGGTCGACGACGTGGCGCCGCGCGTGCACCAGATCGTCGCCGTCTTGTCTACCGCATCCCACCCGACGACGGCCTCGATCTTGTCCGTCAGGTGGTTCGGCGTGTAGTCGGTGAGGATGCGGGTGCTTGAGCCGTCACCCTGAATATACTCGACCTCGGTATATCCGCTCGGCAGCTCTCCCGCCGCAAACGCACTTGCCGCGGACATCGCCGCGAAAGCCAAAACGAAACCGTATGCGAGTTTCTTCATGGTGCTACTCCTTCTGTTTAGTCAAGAATAAAACGATGTCCAACCTCCAAAGTCGACAGCAGGACTTCGGACATTGGACGTTGGACGGAAGGTGAACTTTGGTGTAGTATTCGGCCGGGCGGGAAAACTATAAATTCCGCCCCCCCCCTCAAAATACTTACACTTTTAAACTTCACGCCGCGAATATTACCATATCGCGCCGAATATGTCAAGCGCCTTTACCGCGCGAAGGAACTCAGCGCGCCTCCTGAGCGGGGCGACCGCTGTGGATGCAGCCGGGGCAGCCGCCGCGGCAGGAGACGTCCTCGCCAGTCCAGCAGTAGGTGCAGAGCTTCTCGCGCGGCAAACCGATCGCGGCGACGAGGTCGTCCACGGTCTGAAACTTGAGCGAGGTGAGGTTGAGCTTCCTGCGGATGTACTCCACCATCCCCTTGTACTGCTCGCCTTCCGGATCGACGTACTTCGAGACGTCCGCCCCCTCGCCCTCGCACTCGCGGATGTAGCGCCGGGTGATGAGGTCGTACTCGCTCTTGGAGCGCGAGAAGTTGATGAAGCGGCAGGGATACAGGAGCGGCGGGCAGGCGATGCGCACGTTCACCTCGCTGCAGCCCTCGGCGTAGAGGCGGTCGGCCTGCTTGCCGAGCTGGGTGCCGCGCACGATCGAGTCGTCGCAGAACACGAGCCGCCGGTTGCGGATGAGCCCGGGGATCGGGATGAGCTTCATCGATGCGACATGCTCGCGCTCGCGCTGCTCCGACGGCATGAACGACCGCGCCCAGGTCGGCGTGTACTTGACGAACGGACGCGAGTACTTCACCCCCTTCTCGTGCGCGTAGCCGAGCGCGTGCGAAGTGCCGGAGTCGGGAATGCCGCAGGCGACGTCGGGCGTGAACTCGTCGCGCTTGGCGAGCGCCGAGCCGCAGCGGTAGCGTGCCATCTCCACGTTGCGCCCCTCGTAGGACGAGGCCGGAAAGCCGTAGTAGACCCAGAGGAAGGAGCAGATCGCCATCTCCCCGCCCGACGCGATCAGCGTCTTCTCGCCCTCCGGCGTGAGCTCGACCATCTCGCCGGGGCCGAGGTCGCGCACGTGCTCGTAGCCGAGGTTCAAAAGCGCGCACGACTCCTGCACCGCGACCATCGCCCCGTCCTTGCGACCGATCACGACAGGCGTGCGGCCATAGCGGTCGCGCACGGCGAAGAAACGCCCGTCGCCGGTGACAATCAGCATGGTGCAGCTGCCGCGGACGCGGTTCTGCACGTACTTCACCCCCTCGACGAGACTCTCCTTGGTGGCGATCAACGCCGACACGACCTCCGTCGGCCCCACCATCCTACTCGTCGTCGAGTACTGCAGCTGCACGCAGCTGGTGGCGAAGAGCTCCGCCTTGAGCTCCTCGAGGTTGTCGATCAGCCCGACCGTCACGATCGCGAAGGAGCCGGTGCGGGTGAACATGACGAGCGGCTGCGGATCGGTGTCGGAGATGACGCCGATTCCCACGCGGCCCGCGAAGCGCCCAACGTCATGCTCGAACTTCGAGCGGAACGGCGCGTTCTGGATGTTGTGGATCGACCTCCTGAAACCGTCCGGCCCCAGCACCGCCATTCCGCCGCGGTGGGTTCCGAGATGTGAATGATAGTCGGTGGCGTAGAAGAGATCGTCCACGCAGTCGTTCTTCGACACCACCCCGCATAATCCGCCCATCAGATCCTCCTTTTCATAGGAGGTGTATTATACCATATTCTGGCGTTCAGACATGCTGGCAAGCAGCTTGGCGGCAGCGGCGGCCTCGGCCTCCTTGTGGGTGCGGGCGGACGCCTCGGCCTCGCCCACGCCCTCGACCCACACACGCGCGGTGAACACCGGCTCGTGGGACTTCCCCGCCACCGAGACGAGCGTGTACTCGGGATGGCGCGGCGGCTTCATCGCCTGCACGCGGACCTGCAGCTCTCCCTTGGGGTTGCCGTTCCACTCGGCCGCCGCGGGCTCATCGCCGAGACCGAGCGACGCGAACACCTCGCGCGCCGCGGCGATTCCGCCGTCGAGATACGCCGCGCCGATGACCGCCTCGACCGCGTCCGCCAGCGTCTTGGACCCCTCCGCGACCGGCGGCGCGCCGCGGCCGACCTTGAGGTGCGCGGCAATCCCCGCGCGCGCGGCGGCGGCGGCGAGCGCGGCGGTGGAGACCATCCGCGTGCGGCGCACGGTGAGCGAGCCTTCGTTCTCGCCCGGCATCTTGGCGTAGAGCCGCTCCGCCGCGACCATGCCGAGGACCGCGTCGCCGAGGAACTCGAGGCGCTGGTTGTCGCGCACGGCGGCGTCCGCCATCCTGCACGACGGCGTGGTAAGCGCCTCGGCGAGCAGCGCCGCGTCGGCAAAATCGTGTCCGCAGAACTCCATGGCTCAGCCGCGCAGGCGCGCCACGATCGTCGCGGCCTCGGCGGCGAGCTTGCCGATCGCGGCCCAGTCGCCCGCCGCCAGCGCGTCCTTCGGCACCAGCCAGGTGCCGCCGCAGCAGACGATCTCCGGGACGGCGAGGTAGTCGCCGACGTTGTCCGGCTTGACTCCGCCGGTGGGCATGAACTTGACCCCGGTGAAGCGGAACGCGCCGAGCAGGTTCTTGATCATCTTAACGCCGCCCGCGGCCTCGGCCGGGAAGAACTTCACCATCCGGCATCCGGCGGTGAGCGCCTGGCTGAGCTCGCTCGCGGTCGCGATGCCGGGGCAGAACGGCAGGTCCACGGCCTTCGCCGCCGCGACGACCGCGGGGTCGAAGCCCGGCGCCACGCCGAAGACCGCGCCCGCCGCCTTCGCGCGACGCACCATGCTTTCGTCGAGCAGCGTTCCAGCACCGACTACGGCCTCGGGCACTTCGCGGCGGATCACCTCGATTGCCTCCGGCGCCGCCGCGGTGCGAAAGGTCACCTCCAAAACCGGCAGCCCGCCGCCGACCAGCGCCTTGGCGAGCGGAACCGCCTGCTCCGTCTTTTCTATCACGATGACGGGCACAATGCCCGCCTTGCCCAAAGTGTCAATCATGTCCATGTGGCGTATTATAGCACAATTATGTGGTATAATACCACCACCCAAGCGATGGAAACGGCGCTGGAGACATTTACGAAACACTTTGCACCCCCCGGCTGGAAAACCGGGGGCGGGGTTTCCATTCCCTCGCTCACCGGCGCGGCGGACGCCTTCCTCGCGGTCGCGCTCGCCACAAAGCCGCGCGCCGTCCTCGCCGTCGTCCCCGGCATCCCCGACTCCGACCGACTGCTCGCCGACCTGAACCTGCTGGCCCCGTCCGTGCCGCGCAAGCGCGGACGCGGCCAGCTGCGCGTCCTCGAGTTTCCCTTGCCGTCGGATGGCGACCGCGCCGCCTTCTCGCTGCGGCTGAAGACGGCGGCCGCGCTCGGCGCGTGGAGGCTTTCGCCGTATCCCTGCGTGGTCGTCGCCCCCGCCGCGGCGGTCGCCGCGCCGCTGCCGGCGCACGCGCCGGAGCCGCTTAGGGTAGCAGCCGGCGGCGGACGCGGGAGCGCGGTTTCGTTCAACGACTTCGCCGCGCGCCTTGCCGCGCTCGGCTACTCGCGCGTCCCCCAGGTCGCGCAGGAAGGCGACTACTCCGTGCGCGGTGGCATCATCGACGCCTGGTCGCCGGGCGAGGAGCTGCCGGTCAGGGCCGAGTTCTTCGGCGACGAGCTGGAGGGGCTGCGCTCGTTTTCCTCCGCCACCCAGGTCTCGGTCGGCGGCGTCGACCAGGCGGAGTTCATGCCGATTGAAAACGGCCTCCCGGACGCAGACGGCGGCGGCACCTTGCTCGAGCGCATGCCGGAAGGCTCCGTCGTGCTCGCGCTCGAGCACAACGAGTACCGACTGCCGGAAGCAAAGCGCGACCGGCTCTCCTTCGTCTTCACCGGCGACCCGGCGCCGCGCGGCGTGCCGACCTACGGCTTCCAGACCGTGCCGCTCCCCGGCTTCGGCGAACTCGGGGCGGACGCCGCGCGCCACCCGGAGCTCTTCGAGCAGTCGCGCGCCCGGCTCGAGCGCCATCTCGAGGCGTCCGAGCGGCTCGGCGCGCGGGTGGTGCGGATCGACGACCTCTCTGGCGGCTTCGAGCTGCCGGGGGAGAATGGCCGCGGGGCGGTCATCGCCGTCTCCAAGGCCGACCGCGTCTTCGCGCGCCGCCGCGCCGCGCCGCCGCGCCGCGGCCTCGCCGCCAGCACAGGGGCGAGGCTCTCCGACTTCGACGAGCTCGAGCCCGGCGAATACGTGGTACACGTCGACTACGGCGTCGGCCGCTACGTCGGGTCGTCGGAGATCACCGTCAACGGACGCCGCAGCGAGGTGTTCACCGTCGAGTACGCCGACGGCGGCAAGCTCCACGTGCCGGCGGCCCACGCCCACCTCCTCTCGCGCTACATCGGCGTGCGCGGCGAGGAGGTGCGCCTCCACCGGCTGGACGGGCGGCGCTGGGAGAAGGACCGGCTCAACGCGCAGAAGGCGGTGACCGACCTCGCCGCCGCCCTGCTGGAGACCCAGGCCCGCCGCGCCACCACGCCCGGCTTCGCCTACGACGTCGCGTGCGACGGGCTTGACGCGTTCGAGGCGGCGTTCCCCTACGAGGAGACGCCCGACCAGGCCGAGGCGATCGAGGCGGTCAAGCGCGACCTCGCCTCGGCCAAGCCAATGGACCGGCTCGTCTGCGGCGACGCCGGCTACGGCAAGACCGAGGTGGCGATGCGCGCGGCCTACATCGCGGCGATGAACGGCAAGCAGGTCGCCGTGCTCGCGCCCACCACCGTGCTCGCCGAGCAGCACTTCGAGACCTTTTCCTCGCGCTTCGACGGCACGCCCATCCGCATCGAGTCGGTCTCGCGCTTCCAGGGCGAAGAGACCCGCCGCGGCACCTTCAACCGCCTCGCCGCCGGCACCTGCGACATCGTGATCGGCACCCACGCGCTGCTGACCGGGCGGACCATGTTCCGCGACCTCGGGCTCATCGTGATCGACGAGGAGCAGCGCTTCGGCGTCAGGCACAAGGAGTTCCTCAAGCGCCTGCGCGCGACGGCCGACGTGCTCACCCTCTCGGCGACGCCGATCCCGCGCACGCTCTATCTGTCGATGACCGGCGCGCGCGACCTCTCGCTCCTCCGGTCGCCGCCGCGCGAGCGGGTGGCGGTGGTGACGAAGGTCGAGCGCGACTCCGACGCCGCCGTCGCCGCCGCCATCTCCGCCGAGCTCGCGCGCGGCGGCCAGGTGTACTACCTCCACAACCGCATCTCCACCATCCACCTCGCCGAGCGGCGCATCCGCGCCGTCGCGCCCAAGGCGCGCGTCGTCGTCGCGCACGGCCGCATGGACGCGCGCAGCCTCGCCGCGAAGATGCGCGACTTCGAGCGCGGCCTCTACGACGTGCTGCTCTCGACGACGATCGTGGAGTCGGGCCTCGACATCCCGCGCGCGAACACCATCATCGTCGACCGCGCCGACACCTTCGGCCTCGCCGACCTCTACCAGCTGCGCGGACGCGTAGGGCGCTCGTCGCGCCAGGGCTACGCCTACCTGATGATCCCCGCCTCGGGCGACATCGACTCCGACGCCAGGGAACGCCTCGCCGCGCTCCGCCGCCACGGCGGGCTCGGGGCCGGCTTCAACCTGGCAGTGCGCGACCTCGAGCTGCGCGGCGCCGGCAACCTCCTCGGCTCGCAGCAGTCTGGGCACATCGCGGCGGTCGGCTTCGGGCTCTACTGCCAGCTCCTCAAGCGCACCATCGCGCTCTTGAAGGGCGAGCAGGCGAAGGAGACGGTGGATGTGAAACTCAACCTTGACTTCGTCCAGCCCCACCTCCCCTACGAGTACATCGAGGACGACTCCCAGCGACTGGAGCTCATCCGCAGGTTCGCGGAGGCGCAGGACATAAGGTCGGTCACCGCGCTCGCACTGGAGATGAAGGACCGTTTCGGACCGCCGCCGCGCGACGCCGACGAGTTCGTGGCCGTTTCCGCGCTCCGCGTGCGCTGCGCCCGCGCCGGGATCTCGGATCTCGACGTCAAGGACGAGCGGGCGGTCTTCTACCGCGCCGGCTCGCGCGAGATCGCCTTCGTGGAGTTCCTCAAGGGCAAGACCTTCAAGGCCAAGCTCGCGGAGCTAACCCGGGCTCTCGTCACCAGCGCCAGGTGAGCGACGCGTAGGCGGAGATGCCGGCGGCGCGCTGGCCGGGGAAGACCTCGAAGCCCTGGTCGAAGATGTCGTCCACGCCGAGCCGGGCGGTGACGCCGCGGAGGAACGGCAGCTCCCAGCTCGCCTCCGCCCGCGAGACGTTGCGGATGCGTCCGCCGCGGCGGATCGGGTTGCGCTCCCATACCTCCACTCCCTGCCGCCAGGACACCGCCAGACCATCGGCGATTTCCCACTTGAGCGTCCCCACGATCCCAGCGAGCGGATAGTCGAGCGCATAGCGCGAGGCGTAGTAGTCGGCGTCGGAGAACTTCTTCGCAAGCTCGCCCTCCGCGCGCAGCGTCACCCCGCCGCCGAGTTTCCACTCCCCTTCGCCCGACGCGCCGAAGACGTCGACTTCGCCCAGGTCGGTCGCGTACCATGCCGACGACGGCGAGCCCTTGAGCCAGTCGACGAGGTGCGAGCTGCGCGCGTAGAAGAGGCCGACGCGCGCGCGGTCGCGCACCAGGTCGAGCGCGACGGTGCGGCGCCCCTTGAGCGGCAGGCCGGAGTTGCCGAGCGAGGACGGCGACTCGTAGTTGAGCTCGGTGTAGCTCGGCGCGCGATACGCTTCGCGGTACGAGAGCTGCGCCTTGGTGCGCTCGTCGAACGAGTACGCGATCCCGCCCGCGCCGGAGAAGCGGCTGTTGTAGTCGCTGAAGAGGTCCGCCGCCGGACCGAGCGAGAACTCCCAGTCGCCGACGGCGACGCCGGGGATCGCGGCAAGCGACTCCTGGACGCGGGAATGGTCGCCGAGCGACCGGGAGCGGATGATCTCGAAGAGCGTGTCGCTGCGCAGGTCGATGAAGAACATCTCCGAGAGGACGCGCCGCGTCGCGCCGTGGAGGACGACGTTGTCGGAGGTGTGGCGGTTTTCGTAGAACTCGTGGTCGTAGCGGTCGAGCCAGTAGACGTCGTGCTCGCGCTGCCAGGACACCGTCAGCTCGGCGGGCTGTCCGTCGCCGGCGTCGTACTTCCAGGAGCCGAAGAGCATGCCGCCGGCGTCCTCTTCCCAGGCAGGGTACTTCTCGTTCGCGCCGTAGGCGCCGCGCACGCCGAAGTCGCGCCAGAACCCGGCGACGAGCAGGTCCGCGCGCCAGTTCTCCGCCAGCGCGCCGACGCGTCCGCCCGCCGCCACCCGCCAGAGCGAGTTGTCGTCGTAGCCGTCCGCGCGGTCGGCGTGCGCGGCGTCGACGAACGCCCCCGCCCAGCCGCGCACCGAACCGGAGATGGCGAATCCCTCCGCCGCGTCGGCGCGGACGAAGGCGAGGCCGCGCAGGCCGGCGCCGGCGGTGACGGAGCCCTCGCGTCCCGACGGCGCGGAAAGCTCGAGCGCAAGCGCGCCGGCGGTGTGCCCGGCGGTCCGCCGCGCGAGGTCGAGCGCGGTCGGCGCGTCCACGCCGCCGATCCACGCCGAGGGGATCGGCAGGTCGGCGTTGAAGTGCTCGGTGTGGGCGTTGCGGAGCGGCGCGCCGGCGAGGACGAGTCCGGACTCGGAGAACGCGCCGGCGTTGACGCTGAGGTCGGCGAGTCCGCCCGCCGGACCCTGCTCGCGCGCCGCAAACGCCGCGCTCGCGCCGCGCCAGACGGAGTCCACCGCCCCGGCCGCGGCGGGCGCGGGGCGCTCGCCCCAGACCTCGACCGGCCTGAGCTCGTGGACGGAGTTGGTCGCGGCGGCCAACGCCGCCGCGAGTAGGAACGCGCCGGACACTTCGGAAAACTACGCCTTGACCTTGGGCAGCTTCTCGAGACTGCGCCGGATGTCCTCGTCGGTCGGCTCGCGGTCTTCCATCCGCCCGTCGTTGAACGCCTGGTAGGCGGTGAGGTCGAAGTAGCCGGTGCCGGTGAGCCCGAAGAGGATGGTCTCCTCGCGTCCCTCGGCCTTGCACTTCAGCGCCTCGTCGATCGCGGCGCGGATGGCGTGGCTGGACTCCGGCGCGGGCAGGATGCCCTCGACGCGCGCGAACTGCACCGCGGCGGCGAAGACGTCGGTCTGCTTCACCGAGACGGCCTCCATGAGCTTCTGGTCGTAGAGCTCCGACAGCGTGGAGCTCATGCCGTGGAAGCGGAGCCCGCCGGCGTGGCTGGGCGAGGGGATGTAGTCCGCGCCGATGGTGTACATCTTCGCGAGCGGGCAGATGCGGCCGGTGTCGCAGTAGTCGTAGGCGTACTTGCCGCGGGTGAACGACGGGCAGCTCGACGGCTCGACGGCGACGATGCGGTAGTCGCGCTCGCCACGCAGCTTCTCGCCCATGAACGGAGCGATGAGCCCGCCGAGGTTGGAGCCGCCGCCGGCGCAGCCGATGATCACGTCCGGGCGCTCGCCGAGCTTCTCGAAGGCGGCGTGCGCCTCGAGGCCGATGATGGACTGGTGCAGGAGCACCTGGTTGAGCACCGAGCCGAGCACGTACCGGTAGCCGGGGTTCTTGACCGCCGTCTCCACCGCCTCGGAGATCGCGCAGCCGAGCGAGCCGGTGGTGCCGGGGTGCTCGGCGTTGATGAGCTTTCCGATCTCGGTGGTCATCGACGGCGAAGGCGTCACCTCCGCGCCGTAGGTGCGCATCACCTCGCGGCGGAACGGCTTCTGCTCGTAGGAGCACTTCACCATGAAGACCTTGCAGTCGAGGCCGAAGAACGCGCAGGCCATCGAGAGCGCCGTGCCCCACTGCCCCGCGCCGGTCTCGGTGGTCACGCCCTTGAGCCCCTGCGCCTTGGCGTAGAACGCCTGGGCGACGGCGGAGTTGAGCTTGTGCGAGCCGGAGGTATTGTTGCCCTCGAACTTGTAGTAGATCTTCGCCGGGGTGCCGAGCGCCTTCTCGAGGAAGTACGCGCGCACGAGCGGCGAGGGGCGGAACATGCGGTAGAAGTCGCGTATCTCGCGGGGGATCTCGAACTGGGCGGTGTCGTTGTCCAGCTCCTGGCGGATCAGCTCCTTGCAGAACACCGGCTCGAGGTCCGCGGCGGTGCAGGGCTTGCCGGTCGCGGGCACGACGAGCGGCGCGGGCTTCTTCTTCATGTCCGCGCGCATGTTGTACCAGCACTTCGGCACTTCGTCTTCGCCGAGGTAGGTCTTGTAGGGGATGGTGTTGCTCATCTGTTGTTTCCTTTCTCGTTTCAAGAAATCAGCCTTCGCCGGCGATGATCCGCCGCGCCTCCGCGAGCGCGCGTCCGCGGTGGGAGATAGCGTTCTTCTCTGCGGCGGAAAGCTCCGCGAAGCTCTTCTCGAAGCCGTCCGGCACGAAGAGCGGGTCGTAGCCGAAGCCCTCCGCGCCACTCGGAACGAGGGCGATGCGGCCGAAGACGCGGCCGACGGCGACGTGCTCGCGGCCGTCTGGCCCGACGAGCGCCACCGCGCAGGTGAAGTTGGCGCGGCGGTCGGCGGCGCCCTCAAGGTTCTTCAGGAGGAGCGCGTTGTTCGCGGGCGTGTTCGTTGACTCGCCGGCGTAGCGCGCGCTCCTGACGCCTGGCGCGCCGCCGAGCGCGGCGACCTCGAGACCGGAGTCGTCCGCCATGCACCACGCGCCCGGGTGCCGCGGCGCGATCGCCCGCACCTTGATGAGCGCGTTGCCGGCGAAGTCGGGCGCCGTCTCCTCCGCGTCCGCCGGGTCGTCGCCCTCGACCTCGAAGTCGGGCAGGATCTGCGAGATCTCGCGGATCTTGTGGGCGTTGTGGGTGGCGACGTAGAGCTTCATCTGGTTATCGCAAGTCCGTTGGCCACGGCGCGCGGCTTGCCGTCGCTCGGCCGGTTGAGGTACTTCCCCTCGACCCAGAGCGCGGTGGAGCCGCCGCCGTCGAACTGCCCGGCGTCGGTGCAGCCCTCGCGCCGGAGGATCTCCGCCGCGTGAGTGGAGGGCATGCCGAGCGACCAGCCGAACTGCCGCGCGTCGGCGACGAGGAACACCACGAGGTTGGTGCCGAGCCCGACGAGCGAGCGCGGGTAGTTCTTCTGCTCGTCATCAGGATAGCAGACGTGCTCCTTGCTCCCGACCACCCTGCCGTTCTGGAGCGGGCGGTTCCAGACCCGGATGGCGTCCACCACCTCCGCGCCGTCCATGAACGCGCGGAAGGACCCGTCCTCGCCGGTCTTCGAGGTGAGCTTGCCGAAGCCGAGCGTGCCGTCGGCGCGGCGGCCGACGATCTCGTAGCCCGTCGGCCCCCAGCATCCGATCTCCGTAAGCTTGCCGTCGACGAGGGTGATGCCAAACGGGCGCGCCGGCTCGGCCGGCTTGCCGTCCTTCGCGCCCTTCTCGTAGAGGAAGAAGTCGCCGTTGAGCGCGGCGACCGGCTCGCCGACCGCCTCGTGCGCGGCCTTCTTCGCCAGCCCCTCCGGCGTCAGGCGGGTGGCCTTGCCCTCGGTCCCCAGCACGAACCTGAGCTTCAGCTTCGGGTTGGCGGCGAGGTCGAACTTCGCCATTCTCACCTCGCACGGCGTCTCCGGGACGCGCACCGAGATCACGGAGACGCCCGGCGAGACCTGCCGCTCCTCGCGCACGACGGTCGCGAAGTCCAGCCCCGGCGACGCGGGCGCCGCCAGGACGGACAGCGCCTGCGAAATCGCCGCGGCCTGCGCGAGAAGCGACATCGGCGGCCTTACCGGTTGGTCGCGTAGAGCGGACCGAAGTTCGCGCACGCGCGGTAGTCCGCGCCGGTCGGGTCGTCGGACGCGCCGAAGAGCCCCCAGCAGTGCGGCTGGAAGACCTTGTCCTCGGGCACGTTGTGCATGGCGACCGGAATGCGGAGCATCGACGCAAGCGTGATGAGGTCGGCGCCGATGTGGCCGTAGGCGATCGCGCCGTGGTTCGCTGCCCACGCGTTCATCACCGAGTAGACGTCCTTGAAGAAGCCCTTGCCGGTGAGCCGCGGCGTGAACCACGTGCACGGCCACTCGGGGTTGGTGCGCTCCATCAGCGTCTTCTGCTGCTTCGGGTCGAGCGTGACCGACCAGCCCTCGGCGATCTGGAGGACGGGACCCTGGCCCTTGACGGTCGAGATGCGCGTCATCGTCAGCGGTATCCCCTTCGGCGTCAGGAACGAGCTCGAGAAGCCGCCGCCGCGGAAGTACTCGACGCCCGCCGGCACCCACTTCGTCGCCTTCAGCGTCGCGTCGATGTCCTTCTGGGTGACGTCCCACCAGTTCTTGAAGACGGCCTTGCCCTTCTCCTTCATCTCGCCCGCCGCGTCAAGGCAGCAGGAGCCGGAGTTGAGCAGGTGGATGATGCCCGCCTTGGCGTCCTTGGGAAGCCCCTTGCCGGTCGCGCGCTTCACCGCCGCATCGCTCCAGTAGGTGCGCACGTCGGCGAACATCGACGCCTTGTTGGTGAGGAGCCACATCAGCAGCATGCAGATGCCGTTGAGCGAGTCGTTCTCGGTCGCGAGGATCTGCGGCATCTTCTTGCCGTTCCAGTCGAACGACGTGTTGCACATCACCTCGGCGACGTCGCCGTTCGGCCAGTGGTCGGTCCACTGCCGCTGGCCCTGGAAGCCGCCGGCGATCGCGTTCCGGCCCACCGCCTCCTCGCCGAAGCCCATCTCCTTGAGCTTGGGGTTGCCGGCCATCATGTCGCGGACGATGATCGCCATCTTGGCGATGAACTCCCAGTCCTTGTCCTTCTCGGCGCGCGACTTCTGGATCTTGGCGGGGTTGTAGTCCTTGCCCTCCTTGAGGTTCTTGCGCATCCACGCGATCGCCTTCTTGTACTCCTCCTTGTCGTAGATGCCCTCCTCCATGCGGCGGAGAATCTCGCACTCGTCCATGTTCTCCGGGGCGATGCCGAGGTAGTCCTGCATGAAGTTCACGTCCACGAACGAGCCGGCGATGCCCATCGCCGAGGTGCCGATGGAGAGGTAGCTCTTGCCCTTCATCATCGCCACCGCGAGGCCGGCCTTGGCGAACCGGAGAATCTTCTCGGCGACGTCGGCGGGGATCTTCGAGGACTCGTCGCGGTTCTGCACCTCATGGCCGTAGATGCCGTAGGCGGGCATGCCGCGCTGCGCGTAGCCCGCGAGCATGCAGGCGAGGTAGACCGCGCCGGGGCGCTCGGTGCCGTTGAAGCCCCAGACGGCCTTCGGCATCTGCGGGTCGAGGTCCATCGTCTCGGTGCCGTAGCACCAGCACGGCGTCACCGAGAGCGAGACGCCCACGTTGTTGTCGCGGAACTTGTTCGCGCACATCGCCGCCTCGAACCTGCCGCCGATCGTGGTGTCGGCGATGACGCACTCCACCTTCGACCCGTCGGGGTACCTGAGGTTGTCGGAGATGAGCTTCGCCGCGGCCTTGGCCATGTCCATGGTCTGGACCTCGAGCGATTCCCTGACGCCGCGCCGGCGGCCGTCGATGATCGGGCGGATGCCGACCTTGGGGAAACCATTGTGGGTGAACACTGTCTGTGCCATTTTTGACTTCCTTTCAGTTTTGGGTTGTTGCTGGTCTTGCCTAAGAGAGTCGGAGGGCACGAACGGGACGCACCCCGGTCAGAGCGAGCGCGGCAGCTCCTCGAGCGAGTAGCACTCGATCGTGTCGCCGGTCTGGAAGCCCTCGTAGCCCGCGAAGCACACGCCGCACTCCTGCTGGCCGGTGACCTCCTTGACCTCGTCCTTGAAGTGGCGCAGGGTCTGCACCTTGCCGTCCCACACCTTCTCGCCGTTGCGCAGGATGCGGTACTTCTCCTTGGCAACGAGGCGGCCGTCGAGCATCTGGGAGCCGGCGATCTTGCCGAGCTTGCCGATGTCGTAGATGGCCTTGATCTCGGCGTGGCCGAGCACCACCTCCTTGTACTCCGGCGGCAGCAGGTCGAGCATGCAGCTCTTGACGTGGTCGATGAGCTCGTAGATGATGCGGAAGGAGTTGATCCTGACGCCGTCGTGGCGGGCCTGGTTCTGCACGCCCGCGTCGTTGCCGATGTCGAAGCCGACGATCACCGCCTTGCCGGCGGCGGCGGACTTGACGTCGGTGAGCGAGACGTTGCCGGTGCCGGTGCCGATGACGCTGAGCGAGACCTTGTCGGACTTGATCTCGTTGAGCGCCTGGACGATCGCCTCGAGCGAGCCCTGGGTGTCGGACTTGACGATGACGTTGAGCTCGCGCTGTCCCTCCGCCGCCATCGCGCTCATGAGCGCGTCGAGGGTGACGGTCTTGGAGTTGGCGAGCGCCTCCTCCTTCTTCTCCTGCGCCGTCTGCTCGGCGAGGGTGCGCGCGCGCTTCTCGTCGAGCATCACGCGGAACTCGGCGCCGGCCTCGGGGACGCCCGAGAGGCCCGTGCACTTCACCGGCGTCGCCGGCGGCGCCTCCTTGACGCGGCGGCCGCGGTCGTCGATGAGCGCGCGGACCTTGCCGAAGTGCTCGCCGATGAGGATGGCGTCGCCCACCTTGAGCGTGCCGCCGGTGACGAGCAGCGTGGCGCAGGGGCCGAGGCCCTGCTGCAGCTCGGACTCGATCACGAAGCCGTTGGCGCGGCGGTTGGGGTTGGCCTGGAGCTCCAGCACCTCGGCCTGGACGAGGATGTTCTCGAGGAGCGCGTCCACGCCCTCGCCGGAGACGCCGGAGACCGGGCAGCAGATGATGTCGCCGCCCCAGTCCTCGGGCGTGAGGCCGCGCTTCTGCAGCTGCTGCTTGACGCGGTCGACGTTGGCGGTGGGCTTGTCGCACTTGGTGATCGCCACCATGATCTGGACGCCGGCCTGGCGGCAGACCTTGATGCACTCCTCGGTCTGGGGCATGATGCCGTCGTCCGCCGCGATGATGAGGACGGCGATGTCGGTGATCTGGGCGCCGCGCGCGCGCATCGCGCTGAAGGCGGCGTGGCCGGGGGTGTCGAGGAAGGTGATCTTGCGCCCGGCGACGTCCACCTGGTAGGCGGAGATCTGCTGGGTGATGCCGCCGGCCTCGCCCGCGGCGACGCGCTCCTTGCGGATGTAGTCCATCAGCGTGGTCTTGCCGTGGTCGACGTGGCCGAGGAAGGTGATCACCGGCGCGCGCGGGCGCAGCGTCTCGGGCGGATCCTCGGGGATGAGGTCGTCCGCGTCGATCGCCTTCAGGACCGGCTTCGCGGCCGACTTGTCGCGCGCGTGCTCGATCGTCACCTTGAAGCCGTACTTCTCGGCCACCTTGGTGGCGACGTCGGGCTCGACGCGCTGGTTGATGGAGGCGAGGATCTTCAGCCCCATCAGGTCGGCGATGAGCCGGTTGGGCTTGATGTTCAGCTTGGCGGCGAGGTCCTTCACGATCACCGCGCCGCGGATGGAGATCTCGCGGTTGGTCTCGTCCACCGAGATCCTGCCGCCCTGCTGCGGCACCACCTGGGCGACGCGCGGCACGCGCTTGTCGAAGCTCTTCTGCCCCTCGCGGTCCTTCTTGCCCTTGCGGTTGCCGCGCTCGTAGTCGTCGTCGTAGTTGGGCTGCTTCGGCGGCTTGGGCTTCGGCGGCGCGGCGACGGAGATGGAGATCGAGGGGGCCGGCTTCGCCTTCTGGAGCGGCTTGAAGCCGGCGTGGGTGAGGCCAGTCTTGGCGAACGCCGGCGTAGTCGCGGGCGTCTTCGGCTTGTAGCCGGGCGCCATGCGGATCACTGGCTTTGCGGGCGCGGCGGGCTTCGCCTCCTCCGCGGGCGCCGCGGGCTCGGCTGGCACAGGCTTCGCCGCCTTGGCCGGCGCCACTTTCCCGCCATTCGCGGCCTCCGCCGCGATGCGCAGGTGCTCGGCGAGCTTCTCGCGCTGCTCGGCAAAGAACTTCGCGTTGAGCTCGGCCGCGCGGCGACGCTTTTCGCCGCGCTTCGCGACGGCATCTCCGGCACCGGCGCCGAGCGCGCCGCGCAGGCGCTCCGCCGCCGCGTCGTCGACAGTGCTGATCGCGCTCGAGACCGCGACGCCGGCGGCTTCCGCCGCCTTGATGACGTCGGCGCTCGTAACGCCCGCCTCTTTCGCCAGTTCGTATACTCTCATTGGAATGGACCCTGCTGCTACTTGCCTTCCTCGGCTTCCGCGCCGCCCGACGTGAGCGCCGCCACCGCCTTGGCGGCGGCGTAGACGCCCTTGGCCTGCACCTCGTCAAGACCGGAGGAGGCGATGAAGTTCGCCTCGTCGGCGTCGGCGATGCCCTCAACGTCGAGGAAGCCGGCGTCGGCCATCTTGGTCGCCGCCGCGATCGACACCGAGAACATCTCGGCGAGTTCCTTGATCGCCTCGGCCTTCTGGTCTTCGAAGGACGCCGTCGCCATCGAGCGCTTGACCTCGATGTGCCAGCCGGTGAGCTTCGTCGTCAGCCTCACGTTCTGGCCGCGCTTGCCGATCGCCAGCGAATACTGGTCGGCCGCCACCACCACGTGCACCGTGTTCGGCGCGACGGGGTCGACCTCGATCGACTCGAGCCTCGCCGGCGCCAGCGCCCCGGCCACGTACTGGCGGATGTCCTCGTTCCACCGCACGATGTCGATCTTCTCGCCCGCCAGCTCGTTGACGATCGTCCGCACGCGGCTGCCGCGCTGGCCGACGCACGCGCCGACCGGGTCCACGTTCTCGTTCGAGGTGCGCACCGCGAGCTTCGCCCGGTAGCCCGGGTCGCGGCTCACGCCCATTATCTCCACCACGCCGTCGGCGATCTCGCTCACCTCGAGCCGGAAGAGCGCCTCGACGAACTTCGGGTCGGCGCGGCTCAGGATCACGCTCGGGCCCTTCGTCGGCTTCTGGTCCACGCGCTTGATGATCGCCTTGATCGGGTCGCCGACCTGGTATTCCTCGGTCGGGATCCGCTCCTTGCCCGGCAGCAGCATCTCGGTCTTGCCCACGGTCACGTAGGTGTCGCGGTGGGAGATTGCGCTCACCGTGCCCGAGACGATGTCGCCCACGCGGTCCTTGTACTCGGAGTAGGTGTTGCTGCGCTCGGCCTCGCGGATCTTCTGCATGATCAGCTGGCGCGAGGTCTGGGCCGCGATGCGCCCAAGCCGCGACGCGGGCATCTCGATGGTGATCGTCTGGCCCTCCTTCACTGGGTTGCCGTGGTTGTAGCGCGCCGCCGCCGCCAGGGAGATGAAGCCGGGGCCGGTCTCCTCGTCGGAGCAGACAAGCTTGTCGTAGACGTGCAGCGAGAGGTCCTTGCGGTCGATCACCACCTTCAGGTCGTTGGTGACGTTGACGTTCTTCTCCGCCGCCTGCAGGATGGCGCTCTCTATCGCCGTGAGTACGACCTCGCGGCTCACGCCACGCTCGTTCTCGATGTGCTGGACCACCGCCAGCAGCTGGTTGTTCATCGCCATTTTTCGAAGCTCCTTGCCTTTTCTTTTTGCGTTTAGTAATGAAAACCCCACGGATCGACCCGCCGGATCGCCGAAAAACTTGCGTATAATACCATAAACCGCGCGCTTAGGTCAAGTCACCCGCCCGGCTCCACGGCATGTTGGCAGTTTTACATCACCTGGCGAAAAAGTCGACGATTGGCTGCGTCTTGTCGGGGTCGAGGCCGTGGGGGTGGTGGCCGAAGAGGTCGCGCGGAATTACCTTGAGCTCGCCGCCGGCCGCCTTGAAGCGCTCCGCGAAGAGCAGGCAGTTCTGCTTCGGCGGGACGATGGTGTCGCAGCCGCCGTAGACGAGGAGGACGGGGATTTTCGCCGCCGCGATCGCCGACGCCTTGTTGACCGGCATCTCGGGGTCGGCCGTCCAGTTGCCGTCTGCGGGCTTGCGGTTTGCCCAGATTCCGATACGCCCGTAGTCGGGGTTGCCGAAGCCGTCGAAGTTCATGAGCGGCGCGTCAAGGTAGATCTTCCGCACGTTCTCGGGATGCGCCGCCGCGTAGCGCGTGGAGAAGAATCCGCCCCAGCTCATGCCGACGAGATTGGCCTTCGGCGCGAAGCCGAGCTCCTCCACGAGGAACTTCTGGTACGCGGCGGCGGCCTCGATCCCCTTCTCGTCCATGCGCGTGTCGAAGAGGTCGATCGTCACGTGGTGGTAGCCGCGCCTGAGCAGATCAAGGACGCCCGTCCGCTCGACGAACGCCTCGGCCCACTGCATCGTCCAGGTCCACGGCATTCCATCCGCCGCGGCGACCGAAGGCTCGACGACCCACGCCTCGCGCCCGCCGAAGTCGAACTTCGTCCGCCGGTAGCCGTACCACATGTCCTCGCCCGTGATCTTGTGCGACTTCGCGACCTTCGCGCGCAGCGACTCGCCCTTCGCGTCGAGGTCCGCCCAGGCGTTGAGGTTGCGCGCCACGGCGATCTCGTATGGGTCCCAAGGATGGTGCGAGATGCGGAAGAGGTCGTGGAACCAGCGCGTCGGGTCACCGCCCTGGAAGTCGAACTTCGACTTCCACATCGGCTCGTACGGCTCGTGCGTCTGGTACTTGCCGTTGACGAATCCCCAGTTGAACGAGCCGATCTTCCGCTGGGCGAGGAAGGCGTAGTTGTCTGCGAACTCGCAGCCGTGCCCGCGCAGCAGCCACTCGGTGTTTAGGAGCGGGCGGGCGTACTTCTTCGCCAGGCTGTCCGCGACCTTCACCTGCGTCTCCTGCGAACAGTAGCCGTGGTAGCTGACGACGTCCGAAAGCTCGAGCGCCAGCTTCTCGATCGGCTCAGGGTCCTCGCCCGCGGCGATCTTGCCGAGGCTGCGGGACCACGTGTCGGCGCAGAGCGGCTGCTTCGGGTCGATCTTCCAGGCG
>JAEIGA010002122.1_pt1 | contig 31655 bp, 23 predicted proteins | sample 9270691 | NCBI WGS metagenome assembly JAEIGA01 (sample SAMN17057246, study PRJNA624740) | gut metagenome | biome: biome; isolation source: fecal sample | host: Bos grunniens | place: China: Xizang | collected 2019
CATATACCACTCCTTTAGCATCACGTTCTACGGGGTGCATTTCTTTGTCAATGAACTCCAGATCAACAATCTTCCTGTCTGGGATAACTTGATTAAGGAACTCTATCATCACGTCCTTTGTGGACTCCCTTCCAAAGACCAACTTGAACACATCATCATCAAGCAGGTCGGCATACTTAAAATCGTACGACATAAAATTTAGTTTAAAGTTAAACATTGGACACTATGTCCGCTAAAATTCATGTCGTCACCTCAACTCCCCATCAGTCCCCGCAAAAGTGCAAAAAAATCTGCACGAACACAACGTCCGCATTCAGATTTTTCTTTTTCTTTAACAGAATTTTCTATTTTTTTAATTTTTTCTTTTTTTATAAACACATCGGACAATATTTTCGTTATCCTAGACACGAAAATAGTGTGCCTTACAGCTGCTGAAGAGTGAGTATACGATGGCTGCTCTGACCGCATTCTCGACACCGTACAGCTTGCCTATATCATACAAAAACAGCAGGTTAACACCTGTCAACCCGCCATTTCCAATCTCTATGCCGAAAAATCTCCCCTATCAAGTCCAGATGGCCTCTATTATTGTGCAAGGAACTGCTCAAGTTCATCTACGGATAAACCTACAATCTCTGCAACAGTTTCCCTCGAAATTCCCTTCTCAAGCATGCTCATACATAGTTCCCTCTTTCCTTCTGCCATTCCTTCTGCTCGTCCTTCTGCTCGTCCTTCAGCAAGACCATCTGCACGACCCTCTTTGTGACCATCCTCATAGCCTATTCTCTTGGCTGTATTCATCTCACTTTTCAGTCTTCTTTCGTCGTACATATCCTTGTCGTATTTAATAAGTTTATCCTCATCAAATCCGGCAATCTCGCAAGCATCAAATATCCGCGTATACACCTCATGCTGAAGCCATCCAGGCTGATCCATCATTCTTCCTATATTCTTGAGAAGATACAACATCTTATCGACTTCAGTCACACAATCTTCTGCAGCCTTGCTGAAATTTGCCATCTCTGCAAATATAATAACAATTGTCTCGCCAAGCAAATCGTGACTTTCCTTTTCCCGAAAGGTATATTCTGATACATATCTATCTTTCCAGAAATCTTTGTCAGGATGGTCTATCGGCACATCCATAAGTCCTATCAGATAGACTGGAGCTACATTATAGTCCTCTCCTTTTCTATTCTGACGATCATAGGCACGACATGCATAGCTGACACAACGCTTGAACCAATAGTCATCCTGATAACGTTGGAGTTCAACAATAAACACAGTTCCAGACTCGTCCTTGCACATGAAGTCATAATGATACTCCTTGTTCAGATCCACCACCTGTCCCTGGTATTCGGTAGGCAGGTAATCTATCTCAGTAACCTTGCGATGGTCAGGAAGCAGCACATTGATAATGGACATCACGACATCTTTATTAGCCGTATCTCCGAATAATGCCTTAAATCCCCCGTTTGTCAGAATGTCCACATACCTCTGAACAGCTCCGACCCTTTTATAATTCCTTGATTCCATGATAAAAACTAAATGTTAAACATGGAACAAAGTTCCGAAGAACTCCACTGGAACATGATAAAAAAAAGAAAAATCTTTTTTTAAATACCCGTCATTCGTCCCTATATAGCGGTTTTCGTCACATTTTTCTTTTTTTATAAATATCCTCCTCCACACCAAAATTTAGACGGAACTCACTCCACCCTATAAAGACTTGTCGTAAACGGATAAAGGATATCCCCCACCTGCCATAAAAGGAATATGAGATCCTCGTTATTGAAGTCGGCCTCAATGAAGGTGATCGAATAATCCTGGACAGTGATATCCAAGCCCTGCAGCACAGCTGTCAAGCCATTGTGCTCATAATGTCCATCTATGATTTCGGAAGATAATCCGCGAGCTGACGATGGGCTGAAATCCAAGCGGACTGCCACTTCCCCACCTCTGCCAAAGGTTACAACCAGACGACTGACTTCCAACGGCCCCAACGGCACCTGATCAGACTCCCAGACAGTCTTGTCAAACACATCCTCTTCAGGCAACGTGTACATACACATCGTATTGCAAACCACAGTCATCACCAATAAACCGGTCATGCATAAAGTTGAAACAGCATTCTTCATACAAAAACAGCAGGTCAACACCTGTCAACCCGCCATTTCCAATCTCTATGCCTGAACAAAGTCCGGATCATCATTAATTCATATTCCACCAAGCGAACATATCACCCCTACAGAGAACATATCAATACTATCTCATCCTTAAAAACACCGATTTCAAGGACAACTCACACAATATTCACCACCTCGTCCTTAAAATTGCCAATTTCAAGGACAAACATGCAGCCAGTCGTCAGAGCAGCCATCGTCGACTCCCTCTCCTGCAGTTGCAAGGCGTACGGAGTCGATGTGAGATCATGGCTGGAAGACACCCTCAAGAGAATCCCGACAGAGAAGGCAATTGACCAGCTACTACCAACTAATAGCCGCCACTAATCGGTACCCAGTAGTTGCGGCTAATCACTATCTATATTGATTTATAATAATCAATACTTAAAAACTATATATCATACGTTACAGTAATTGCATCTAATCTCACCTGATCTGATAATTGACTGATTACATACTCATTTGATAAACCATTGAGATTAACAGTAACCTTATCCTGTGAAACAGTAGCACTATTACCTATAGAGTTCTTCAACGTTGTTGCATAATTGTTAGCATTGCAATCAAACACTATCTTAGTAATAACACCTGAGTTAGGAACAGAAACAGTTACACTTGAAGATTTTCTCAATCGTATTGGATTATAATTGATTTGAACATTTTGAGTTGCACTTGCTTTGTCATTGGTAAACGTTATATCGTTTTCAACCCAAGTTTGTTGCGAATTTGTACTTACTGTTCTCTTTCTTGTATTGTCAAAAGTTAGAGTCGCAGTTTTAGTTTCCTTAGACTCCTGCTTCACTGTATCATCAGCCTCAGTAAATCCACTTGCAGAAATACTAACCGAGCAAGTACCAGCCACATTCTCAGTGGTCTGAAGATAAAGAGTGTGATCACCAGCCTTAGAAGGAGTGTAGGTATAACTATTGGCAGCTGCCTTTGTTACAGGTACAAGCACATCCTTATCTCCCTGAGAACCAGTTGACTCTGCCACAAGACCAACCATATCAACATTCACAACCATGCCTTCAGTGAACTCCTCTTCAGGTATTGTAAAGTTGAAGGTTACATCCTGTCCGGTTGCTGCTCCAACAGTTTCCTGCACGATGCCGACATCTGTAAATGCACGATCACGCCTGTAGAATACTCTTGATGTAGCAGTTGTGTATGTGCCGTTCTTTTCACTCACGGAGAAGGTAATATTACCGTTAGCATTGAGAGTATACAGGTTATCGATTGTAACTGTACGATTTTCTGCGTCTGCCAATGACACTTCACGCTGCACAGCACCGTTTTCATCAATCAAGCCGTCAAATGTCACAACTACAGTTCTGTTCTTGTAGTTTTCGTCTGTCTCATGCATAGTGAACGAAATACTTGTCTTGACATCATCTCCCTTGAGAACGTCACGACCATCTCCTACAATAAGATTAGAGAACGTACCAGGGTATCGTGTCACAGTCTGAGATGCAGTTGTTATATAATCGGCCTCTTCAACTGTGAACGAGATTTCATCACTCAAAGATGTAGTCAGAAGATCAGTAATCGTTACAGTGTTAGATTTTGGCTTAACTGTAATCGAAGTGCTTCCATCAGACTGTATAAGTCCATTCAACTTGACAACAATATTCCTATTGGTGAAGTTTTCATCGAATGTATTCTTCGTGAAACTGATAGAGACTTTCTCACCAGGACCATAGATCAATTGATTGTCATCATCGTTGATCTTCACATCCTCGAACTGCATACCATTACCGAACGGAGCTGAATCAGGCAAAAAATACTGATTGCTCACATACACAGTAGCTGCACTGTTTGCAATATTTGACTCCCAATAAGTCGTAATGGTATAATTCGGCAAATTATCATAATCAGACTTTTGTGGAATAGTCAAGACATAGTAAAATGCCGGCTGTCCCTCCTTTCCAGGAATAGTCGATGTGCCTGTTTCCACTGGTAGAACAATGCCATTCTTTTCGTTTTCCTCAGGATCTGGCGACAAAGACATCTTATCCACCTCTATCAAAAGGTGAAGAGGGAACATACTTTCAGTCAAACCTTCCGGAAGCTTGATATCTACTTGAACCGGCTCACCGATCTTTGCCTCAATCTTAGGAGTACATACAACATTCATTGTATATTTCTGTTTGAGAATATAATGGACTTTTCGGGAAAGCGTTGCTTTATCAGTTTTAATGACGATTGTCTGCTCCTTTGAGTTCTTTTCCGGCAAATTGACCTCAATATCAATTTTTCTATAACCTGTCCATTCTCCGGTTTTCTCATCCTCATCAGCAACAGTAATCTTTTTTATCACATTATTGCCTTCAATCGCAACACCGTCCAAATCCTCAATAGAGATTACACCACCAGTCTGGTCGGTTCGGTTATTATTATACTTATCAATGTCAAGATCTGGTTTATACCTATAGTATAGCGTAATTGGCTCGCCTGTGACAAGAACCTTTTCTGTGTAGCTCACCCACATACGACCCTCATTGTCCGAGATATTTGTAAACTTCGAGGTGGTAGCAGAACCTGCAAGGTTATTACTTGTTGCTCCTTTAACTGCTTCTGCAACAGTGGCATAACCCTTATTTTCAACATGTGTCAGCGTAAACTGATATTTGAAGTTTCTTAAGATATTATAGTAAACAATTTCACTGACTTTATCATTTTCAATCACTTCATACACAAGGTCAGCCTTATAATAACAGGTCTGGCCATCGTACTTTCCCTTGATGATGATATGTGGAGGTGATTCATTCCATCTGTCTTCTTCAGCAGTTTTCACTGAGACTTTTCTCTCGTACATATAGAAGAAATCACCTGGCTTATACCATTTGTACTTCAATTCGTCATTGTCACTAGTGGCGTACTGAGTGTTAATCTCAAGATTCTGATTAAGTTCAGCAGCAGCCAAAGCATGTCCCTCATATGGGAAGGTCATCTTAAGAAAATCCGGATACTTATATTTCTGATTCGTCTGCGGATCTATGAAGCTTTGGAAAGTACCCGCTCCTTTATTGTATGGAGCTACAGTTCCCTTATCCACTGTGTTATACAAAGTGAAACCCTCATACACAAACGTATGACCTGTAGGGGCAGTAATATTCTCATTCTTAACGACAGTAATCTGAGCAAAGTTTCTCAGCATTGGAACGCACTTGAATGCATCAGCAACCTCGTCATTAGCAAACTCAGGATTATCAGGGTCAGTCTCACTATCAATAATAAGGTCATCTACTTCAATTCGTGCCCAATAGGCAGTCTCAGGTGTTTCAGGATCATCATCTTTCTCCACATACATATTTCCGATGATGCTGGTCTCGTGTCCATATACAATCTGCTCCACCGGACAGTTGGCGATAAAATGGATTATACGCGGCTGATCTGAATTTGTCAACGTAACTTCATAAGAAGCTTCATAGTAATGACCTTCATGCTCTGATTCTGTATCAGGATCTGGATTAACACCTGTCAAGGCAAGACTATCTGCCTTACGCACCTCCACGAGCATACCATTCTCGTCAAATACAACAAGAAACAATGTCTTTATATCACTATTAGCCCCATTCAGTGGAGCATCTCCCATAGCCTTTGTGTCAGGGGAAGATGGAATCAATGTGCTAAATCGTATAGTAGACTCACCCGTCACCCCAGAGTCGGGCGTACGATCGATTTCCTCTTCAAGCAATTCCGGCCGCTGACATGAGAACAATAATCCCAATGCCGCCAGAATCATATATATGTAGTTTCTTATCATCATCGAATAACTTATCAATTACCAGATCTTTTTGTCTCCCCAAGTAAAGAGATATTCATTATCGCCTCTTGTAGTATGGGATCCGTTCCAATTTGGATTAAGTTTAGCTTCTCTTTCCGAGCCCCAAAACCATTCATCATATATACAACGGACAGAACCATTTGTATCATCATTATACCATGATGGATTACCTGTTTGGGGATAAAGTATCCTCCAATTATGAGTAGCATCAATCATGGTTGCGGAATAGTACTGACTTGAGCCATAAAAGATAGCATTGATAACACCTTTCTTCTGCAGGTCGATAACAAACATAATTTCAGCCTCTGTTGGAAGCCTCCATCGACCAGCAGGATATCCATCTTCCTGAAAAGTTGCACATCTCATAGCAGCTCCTTTTGATGTAATATTTCCCCAACCAGAACTATGAAAAGAGACAATCCTAAATTTAGGAGAAACAATTCTAAAAGCATCTCCTGTATTTGCAGTTGGATAATAGTATTGTAGTTTTCTATTCGTATATTGAATTTCACCATTGGGACCATATTCAATTGCGTTTGTATTCTCCCAATTAGTCGCTATGTCATCTATACCATTATCATCCAGTTCAATATCAGAAACTCTCTGTCTAGGATCACCAATGATGTATGAGTATTCTTTACCGTCGTGAGCTGTGAACTTATCATCCGCAGTAAAAGAGGAAACTGTTACTGTGTACATATAAGAATCCTTACCATCCCAAGTATTTCCGCTATGACCAGGGTTACGTCCTAGATTATGATTTCCAATTGAATAATCGTTGCTTGAATTAGTCTGTCTGTTATTAACCCATATAGAATACGGATTACTTTTGTCAGCAGTGATATACATCGCAGGATAATACACAAAAGTAACATATTCGACATAAGGTTTTTCAGGATCATCAGGCGTATCCCCCTTACCATCAAGATCAAGCCATAATTTCAAATGCACATATACAGGAGAATAGATATTATATTGATTCTCAGTAGAAGATTGCGATTTGTTATATTCAGCGATTTCATCATATGGATAATTAAATACAAGCGACTGACCTGATGTTGTTAAAGAAAAAGCTGTTTCATCAATAAAGCGCGATAAGTTCCTTGACGTAGGAGTACCTCCGCAATTAACATAATACGCAGCATACTTATTCCCGCTATTATATTCCATCTCCATCTCATCAAATGTAGACTGGATATTCTTATCGGTTGGCCACTCCAGAGCCCATCCTACAGAGTGGGATGCTTCGAAATTGACAATTCCCGTTGTGGTGTTGTTCATCTCTATACGTCTCTGAGGCACAGCGAAGTACGTATACTGTTCAATTTGAAGATCCTCATATCGGTCACCACCTCCCATATCCTCAGGATCAGGTTCTTCTGTCCAGTCAAGAATATAGAAAGACATATCGTTCAGAAAAATAGGCTTAGCCTCCACTGTACTACCTATGACACCGACATTCACAGTCAAGTCATACCATTGATTAGGGTCAAGTCTGCGTTCACCGCCATTAATAAGAATCTGATAAAAATAGGTATTAGCAGTTGGCTCATTCTGATTCTTCCACGGAAGTTCTAGAGTGAAATAAGCGGCATGTTCATCTCCCTTCTCCCATACACTCTGATATGAATAGAATGGAATTTCGCAGGTATATTGATATTTCTTTACATCTTCATCACTCTGTGCCGGTATCTCCTTAACAAACTTATATCTTACCTTATCCGTGTGGAAATAACTTGGTGTAAGAGATGTTGCGTTACTTCCTGCAGCTCCTGCAGGATATACATAGCCATTGGACACAGCGTTATGCATGGCTGTCTTGAGAGACACCTTCTTTTGTGCATCATCATCCAACTCTTCAAGAATAGGAATCATTGTAACATTATCATCCAAGACTATCTTTTCAGGTATATTAACCGATACCGTGATCTTTGCAGAGGCTCTGAGAAGCTTGACCGTACCAGAAGCATTGTTGTTATTGTCTTTTCTGACATTACCATCCATTCCGGCCATAATGAAATCCTTATCAATACCATCATAGATACCATCATTAATATTCAGAAGGATGGAACTTAAAGTATTGAACTGAGTATCAGCATACCCTCCTTCCGGATTGGTGTCAAATGTACGAAGTGGGGCAGGTAAATTTGCGATGACCAGGACGTCACATGTATTATTTCCATTAGGGAAGATGGCATTGATCTGTTCCTCCACGACATAGAACGGGATTTTCGCTGATCCAGTAAGATACTTTGAATCAGTCACTTCCTGATAGTATACACAATTTTGATCCCTTTGACCTTTGACATAGAAAAACACATCCAGACGGGTAAGGTGTCTTTCATAATCGAGTCCGGCATCTAAGACTTTTGTCATGGGGCTGTTGAATACATTCAACGTGATACAATCCTTGCTATCGGTACTATGAAGATCAAGTTCTCCAGTACACGAAACAAGAATGAATATCAATGCGAATACTATGTATAATAACTTCTTCATCTTCCGTATTAGTTAATGAGGTTCTGAATGATGGTAAAACGATCATAGTCAGTCGGATTACCATTCTCATCAGCCTCTGGTGTAAGAATATCATCAACAACGATTGTACGACCGTCAGCAGTCTGAACCGTAATCATAAGTTCACATTCATGCCTTGGACTGATAGGATCGAGATTAGTCACTTTAAGCTTGAGAGTATCAGGGCGTCCCACTACTCCATATTTGGTTCCATCAACAAATTCAAAAGCGTCCGGGTGGCCTTTCTTAGATATAAGAGATGCAGTCCAAGTCGCACCTTTAGGGGTCAGAATGGTAAATACTGCACTTGCCTCTTTATTCATATCGTCAAACAAAATCACCTCACCAGTTGAATAATACACCGTATCTATAGTAGATTTCAACCAAGTTATAGGCGATTCCACAGTAACCTGATCTGAAAAATCGATCTCCTCTGTAATCTTGTTCCAAGGCTCAATCTCGTAAGTCAGTGAAATTTCCTTATCCTTGAACTCAAGATTCAGATTGTTCTTTTTTCCGGCCTCCCATGCATAAGGGATGGTAATTGTCTTAGTATAACTTATATATTCGTTGTTGGCATCGGGATCAGATACATCCTTTACTCTGTATCCTATTGTCAATTTTGTGGTTCTGGCTGGCTGTGGCCATGCAAGAGAATATTTGCGGTGGTCATCGCTTGGCAGCGTAATTCCAGTCATGAGATCCTTCAAGTCAGCTGTCAACTGAATGCCATCAGCCTTAGGGTTAAGAGTGTATGATTCTTCACCGGTAGCGGTACGATAATTTGCAACAGGCTGATCGCCAGAGTAATCGATGGTGACGGTGTTTTTAGTGCTTATTCCGGTAAAAGTGACGTAATCAATTATATAATCATTATATAAAGCCACCTCATACGCAGCGAGACTAAATGATGTGAGGAGATGCTGGAATGCGAGCGGTACAGCTGTAAAATATGCGGCAGTATCCAGACAACGCCAATGAACATCAGAGTACATGAAATCAAACTCTGATTCACTGCCCGGAACAACTACAGCATCAGAAATGGTGAGAATCTGCGTGTTTTGATCAAATGTTGGCTTGAACGGCATTGTATTTCCCAAAGAAGCATCCTTCTCCAACCATCCGAAGAACTTGTGGGTGCCATCTGGAGTCCAGTCATACTTCTTACCCTGTTCAAAAGGCCATGAACCGTTGCCATTGGATTCTATGAGCGTTCCTGGAATGTATGGCGGCATATTATGCGTCTGAGCACCCTTCGGAGTATAGTAGTCATAAATCCTGATCTGATTGCCATTTGCGCCAAATGTTTCAGCATCAAGCATTGCCTTTGTCTCCCCTGCCTCCAGTGGAGCCATGAGAATCGGGTAGCCGTTAGTGGTCAAGCCGTTCCTGTCGCACGCCATGAGAATCACAGCTGCGAGCAGAAGTATGACTATATGTTTGATATTCAGTTTCATGACTTTACAAATTCATTAATTGTTCTTCATACTGCTGATACCAGTGGTGTGGGTCAGCTTGTCCATTTTTAGATTGAGAGTGTATGTGTAGTGCTTGCCGGGGTCCCATTGGGTCTTCAGGGACTCGATCCTGTCTGACTGAGGCACCCATTCGGCAGTTCCGTAACATATCTCATATTCCACCTCCAGGGAGGCAGTGCATCCCTGAGGCAAGACGTGGAAATCCTCTCCTATATACTCTGCATGTCCCGGCGAGATGGCAACGCCTTCTGTCTGTCCTGCATCATATACAATATATGCAAAGTCAGACTCACCCACTGTCCATGCACCAGGATTTCTTGTATTGAAATCACCCTTGGCTGCAAAACCGACCATCTCGATCTTCTTCAGTCTCACCAGCATGTCCTCCGGAAGCGAATGAAGCATGCGGAATTCCACACGTGAAAGTATATGGTCGAAACTGAGGATCACCTCGTCGTCCTGCTCATTATTGTCATATGCTTTCGCACGCAGGATGTCCATATCTCCTTTGCTGCAATCAAAGTCCTTGAGCTGCAGGCCGTTGGCCTGATTATATTCCCATGGAAGATCCAAAGGCCAGCATGCCTCGAAAGACAGGTCGTCAAGCGGCCAGAGCTTAGATGATTTCCAGCCTTCTGCTGAATATGAAATTGTCTCTCCCTGAATATAGGTCTCCCCGCTTGCCTGATTGACTGCCCAGACCTTGAAACTTCTGTCCTGTGGAAAAGGTACAGACTCCATCACCCTCGTATCGTGTCCGATCAGAGGCTTGAAGGAGATATTGGTATCAGTCCTGGTTGTCTGCAGCTTCATGCATCCCGGAAGAAGCATCGCCGCAGCCATGACTATACCTATTATATATATATACCTTTTCATAATCTTTTATTGGTACCCACCAGCCCGGTCAGGGGCTGATGGATAATATTGATTGCAGATTAGTTTGCAGATACAGTCCAAGTTGAACCGTTCTGAACTGCTGAATATCCTGCTGGTACCCACTCAGATGGATCGAAGTTGAATGTACCGCCTGTGATGATGACCTCACCAGTGTAAGCTCCGATGGTAGCCTCCTTAACGTATGGGTGTGATGAACCTGCTGGCTTACCATAGAAGTTACCACCGTTGACAAAGATTGTAGCGTTACCATGTGCGCAGAGGTATGAGTTACCGCTTGCGTTAGCCATGTTCACGTCAACATCATTGATTGTGATAACTGAAGGGTTCGCATCAGTACTTGCAGCATAGAAGCAGTTACGTCCTGACATTCCGTCAGTAAACTTCAACGAACCGCCGTTGACAGTTACGCTTGCACCATAGTAAGCACCGACAAAACCACCCTCGATGTTAGCCTCATTGAGAACCACGTCGTAGTCACCCATGACAGCAACACTTGGAGTAAGTGATGAAGCGCCACCTGCAGTGATTGTATTGCCGTTTGCATTGATTGTTACGTCCTTCTCTACGACAACTGTCTCAGTTTCAGTATATGTAAGCTCAGCACCAACACCGATTACATCAGTAGTCGCGTCAGTAAGAGCAGCCTCAAATGATTCCTTAGTTGTTGCAGTCTCAGGGAAAATGCAGTCAGTTGGCTGTGCACCCTTGATTGTGAATTTACCAGTAGGTGCTACGAAAGCTGCCTCATCGCCGCCATTTGTGAAGACAACAGCGAAGTCCTGACCAGGAGTCAATGTAGCATTATCAAGAACAACATTATATGTATTAGCAGCGATTGTATGGCTACGAACGATGATTGGCTTGTTTGCAGCAATAGTAGTCTCGGCTACTGTAAGAGTTGCATTCGCGCCGTTTGCGCGTACTCCATAATCTGATGTTGCGATAGATGTCTCTCTGATAGTTGTCTTTGTAGTTGTACCAAGTGAAAGACCACTCTTACAGTTAGAGATAGTGAGATCCTTGACAGTCACCTCAGCTGTTGGCTGTGATGAAGTAAGCTGCATGAAAGAATGAAGACCTGTTGCAGTACAGTTCTCAACTGAAAGACCGCCATCAAGAGACCAAAGCTTAACAGCAACTGCCTTCTGTTCAGCAGCACCTGTTGCAGTGAAAGTACAGTTCTTGAGAGTGATTCCATCTGGATAACGATAGTTTGCACCCTTTCCCTCACCACAGTAGATGAATGCGTCACCTGTCATTGTGGAAGCATCAGCAGTTTCGAAGTTAAGATTCTGATAAACAGTGTGAGCACCTGTATAAGATGTCTTACCATTCACGAAGAATGAACCTGTGAGCTTATAATCGTTACCATCGATAGTAAGAGTTCTGCCAGCTACCTCATTTACAGTGAAGTCACCTGCGATGTCGTTCTGGAATACGATCTTTGCAACATTGTCGTTTGCAAGAGCAGCAGTGAGCTGAGCAGCAGTAGATACGTTGACAGCATCCGGATCAAGCTCACCAACTTCCACCTCTGTCCAGTCAGCAACTGAAGGGTTGATGAGAATCTCATCAAGACCGAATACGAGTGTATAGTTGTAGTGCTTGCCTGGCTCCCAAGGAGTATTGTCACCGTCAAGAACGAGGTCGAGAGTTACAGTCATACCAGGAGTGTCGGCAGTACCGTTGATACCATACTGGTCGAAATCAACTGTTACTGTAGTTGTGTTCTGTGGGATCACAAGAGTACCGGCAGCTGTTGTCTCGATATCAGTAACAGTCTCTGTAACCATCTGGTTTCCTTCAAATACCACGTATGGTGCCGCGGCAGACTGGTTTGACCACTCAGTATACTGAATACCGTCACCCATATTTGCAGCGAAATCTGCCTTAGTGTTGACAGCGTTGATAGTCACCTTAGTGATGTCGAAAGCCTTAGCTGCATCTGCGTCCTTTGCAACAACCTTGAGAGTAACCCAAGAAAGTGCATGCTGGAACTCGATAGCAACCTGCTCAGTAGCAGTCATCATAGAGTATGATGGAGATGTAGGAGCTACGAGGAAGTCCCAGGTAGCAGCAGTGTTTGAAGGCTGCTCGTATGCAACTGTGTAAAGGTCACCGTCGAGTACGTGATCCACGTCGAGGTGTGCTGGGCTGTAGGCTGCAAAACGGAGCGAACCGTTCTTTGGCCAATAGTAGTTCTTGGTACCTCCCCAGTAGTTGCCTTTGTTTGTGAACTCAGCACCACCGGCAGCAGCACCTTCGAGGAACATTGAACCGTCGACGAATTCAGCACCGGCAGCAACGTTCTTCCAATAAGCATAAACATCAAAGTTCTCCTGCACCGGATAGGTGATTCCGTCAACAGCACCAAGGAAATTTGCCTTAGTCTGAAGAGCAGCTACAGGAACGAGCTTGATCTCTGACTCGCCTTCTGTGAAGACATCCTGAGTCTTAGCGCATGATGCAAGAGCAGCAATTGCTAAAAGTGAAATGAAAATCTTTTTCATAGTGAACAGATTTTAGTTAATAATTAATTGTTGATATATATTTTGTTCTATTGGAAGGTATAGACCCGATCAAAGGTCTATACCTTATTATATATATATTAATATACGTCGACGCCGTCAATTACGATATTACATGAAGCATGATCAGTGACTCCGGATGTAAAAATGACTCTATCCTTCACTGCAGAACCGTCGGAAACCACGCAGTTGATGAACTCTGCTTCAACATCATTGGTCTTTACATGACATCCGAATACAGGTGCGAACTCACAGCCATTGAATTCGTACTTACCCCACATATTGATACCATTCCATGCATCTGCAACTCCATCGTTCTTCTGATCTGTCATCCAGGTACTCTCAAGGAACTTGCAGTTGATGAATACCACCTTGTCAAGCGCAGAAGCATACATATTACGGCCATAGAAAGTACAGTTCTCAAACACAACCTTTGCACCAGCCTTGCCATCAAAGTGGATTGACTGGTTACCTCTATCATGGCTGAAAACACAATCCTTGAAATAGAGTTGGCCCTCAGCATATGCCATGTTAAAAGTTGTATTGCTGGTAAAGTTTACGTCTACTACTGTTACATCAGATAAAGTTGTCTGATATTTGAAAGCAGTAGAACCCCAATCATTAAAGAGAGATGCACCATTACCATAAATTGTAACACCCTTACCAATCGACATCCCACCTTCAAGCTTATAGTAGTCAGGTTTGAGAGAGACAACAGCGTTCTCTTCCTTAATAACAGAAAAAACTTCTGCGGCATCATCAGCAATATAAGTTATACCATCACCCTCTACAACTTCCCAAACGCTTCCGTTCTTTGCAAGAGAGTAGCCGTCAGCAATAAGGGCCTCATTAAGTCCATCTTTATTTGCGAATGTACCACCTGAAATTGAGCCCTTGACACCTTCAGCTGTAGGAACACTTGTACCAACCTTTGTTGCAAATGTACCGCCAGTGATGTTCATTGCGACATTCTTTGAATCATTTGTTACGAATACAGATGATCCGTCAACACCCTTAGGCTCGAAGCTACCGTCGTTAATAGTAAGTGAAGCTGTATCGTTAAATGGCTGTACCCACACCTGACCTAAGAACTCACCGCCCTTGATTGTAAGAGGACCACCGTTCAGACGAAGTGAACGATAAGTTTCATTCTTTACAGTACCGCCATAGATTACAGTTCCCTTTGAATTGCCTGCAATCTGGATTGCGCAGTACATATGCTTAGCAGTTGTAGAATCATCAATATTTGAAGCCTTAACCTCAATTGTACCACCTTCAACTACTAGGTTACCCTGGTTGTTGATTGTATAAGAGCCCCATGTAAAGTTTGGATCACCGGCACCTGTATAGTCATATACAATTTTACCTGTTCCCTGTGAGTCTCTGATAGTAAGCGAACCCTTAACAGTAATCATCTCGTTGCTTCCAGTTACATCGCTGCTGTAAGAGATTGTATAACCATTGAGATCAAGAGCAACATTGCTTGCTACTGTGAGAGGCTCAGTGAGAACGATATCCTTCTCAAGTGTGATTGTACCGTCATGCTTAACAGCATTAGCAAGCTCAGTAGCAGTTGAAACCTTTGCATTGTCCACGTCGATTGACTCAACGATCACATCATCCCAGTCACCAACTGATGGGTTGATGAGGATTTCGTCGAGGCCGAATACGAGAGTATAGACATAGTGCTTGCCTGGATGCCAAGGTGTGTCATCACCATCAAGTACAAGGTCTACTGTGATAGACTGGTTATCGAGCTGTGGAGTTCCAGGGAGAGGAAGCTGAGTGTAATCTACAGTAAGTGAAGTTGTTGGCTGCGGAATCACGATTGTACCATTGTCAACTGTCTCGATGATTGTTGACTCCAATGTCACATTCTGGTTGCCCTCGAATACAACATAATTAGCAGGTACATCCTGATCTGCCCACTCCTCATACTGGATACCATCTGTCATCATGGCTGCGAAATCAGCCTGAGTGTTGACGTTGTTGATGGTCACCTTCTTGATATCAAAAGCCTTAGCAGCAGATGCATCCTTAGCAATCACCTTCAAAGTGATCCATGAAAGTGCGTGCTCGAACACCACTGATACATTCTCAGCAGCTGTGAGTGAGTTATATGAAGCAGATGTAGGAGCCACGAGGAGATCCCAAGTGAGGTCAGTATCGTTTGGCTGAACATAATTATCAACTGTGTATGTATCTGTAGCAAGCGCATGAGCCATATCCACAGATGCAGGGCTATATGCAGCGAAACGAAGAGAACCGTTCTTTGGCCAGTAGTAAGTCTCATCCTTACCACCCCAGAAGTTACCCTTGTTAGTGAACTCCACACCACCAGCGAGAGCATCCTCATAACCGAGATAGTCTTTACCGGTAGTGAACTTTGAACCAGCAGGCTCTGTGCTCCAATATGCATATACATCGAAGTTCTCAGCTACAGGATAGTCAGTGCCGTCAATCGCAGCAGTAACATTAGCCTTAGTCGCAATCGAAGCAGTCGGCTTGATCTTGATCTCAGCAGTCTCACCTGTATAGATTTCCTCAGTCTTGGCGCACGATGCTATCGCCGCTACTGCAATAAGGGAAAGTATTATCTTTTTCATGGTTATAGAATTTTAGTGTAAGATTAAATTGTTACAGACATAGGCACAGCATCCCATTCAGCAACCTCTGGGTTGATAAAGATTTCAGTTGTACCAATTGAAATTGTATATGTATACTTCTTACCAGGTTTCCATGCAGAATGACCTGATACCAAGGTTGACAAAGTTATAGTCTTTGTTTCTGTGAACTGTGAACCATCAGTTGAAGCAATTGTATAATTGACAACGAGCGATGTCATTGGCTGAGGGATAAACAACGGCTGCTTAACAAGTGGGGTTCTAGCTGCATTTGCATCTATTACATGACCCGCAGTTTCAGTTACCACCACTGATTTTGGATCACCATGAGGAGTCCACTGAATTACTCTTGAAGCCCCAACAGCGGAGTTATTGACAGTTGCATTACCAAAAGGTATAATGTTCTCAAATGACACTGAATTTACTGTGATTTCAGCATCAGCTGGTGTTCCATCTGCTTTAACAAGAACAACGTCAACCCATGAAAGAGCATGTTTAAACTCAACTTCCACTGTAGTATTCTGACACGATGCATCTGTCATATGGAAATACATCAAATCTTCCTCATGTGTTGTGTTCGCAGTTACAAATCCAGGTACATAGTTAATAATCGTCATAACATTCTCTGTCGATGTAAACTTATAACTTACCTGTTCCGCAATGGTAGTAGGATAATATCCCGCAAACATGAGGGAACCTATCTTTGGCCAGAAGTATGATGCTTCATCACCACCCCAAAGATCATTAGACTGTTTTGCAAATGGTTTTTCAATAATATAGTTCTGCTGAGGTTCAGCTGAATTCTGCCAACCAGTGATAGTTGAGCCAGGATTAATCTGCTTATACCATGCCCATACATTAAAAGCTTCTTCTGGGAATGTAGTTTCTGTCTGCATCGCCTTTGTTCTGTTAGAAACAACTGGTGCGAATCCAATCTCAGATGTTGGCTCATATTCAGCCTCTGACTTTGTACAAGCTGCGATAGCAGCAACAGCAGCAAGTGCTAAAAATATCTTTTTCATAACTAGGTTTTTTCAGGTTAGATAGTGTGATTTACGCTAGGACCGTCAAGCCACTCTTCAACTGTAGGCGCGATGAGAATCTCAGCTGCAGTAATTGTAATGGTATAAGTGTAATGCTTGCCAGACATCCATTTAGAATTACCATTATACTTAAGTGGCAAACCTTTCTTAATTTCAGTAATAGTCTGACCAGACTGTGCTGTATAAGAATATGTTACATCAAGTGTAGTAGGAACCTGAGGGATTACAACCATATTATCTGCTACGTTCTCCATTGCTGTTGCTGTTGCTGGGATTGGAGTACCAGTAGTATTCTCAAAAACTTTCTCAAAATTAGGCTCATCAGAAACTACCCATGTCGCTTCAGTAGCTCCACAAGTTGCTGTACCTTCATGATAAAGATCGTTGATTTTAAGCTCGTGAAGTTTCCAATTATTAGCAGTTACACCATCACCCAGTACTTTTACAGTAATCCAAGAGCATGCATGCTTCATTGTAACAGGAATTGCCTCGGTTCTCTTTGTATATGCATTACCATTCCAAGGGAACCACATAAGGTCATTAGCACCTGGCTTAAGAGTGATTTCATCACCATCTTTTGTGTAACCATTTGCGTTATTCTGAACATAACCAGGAATTGTAATTGTATTAGAAGTGAAGTTTACTTCTGCAGAAGTAGCGATATCTGCTATGTTGCATGCACTTGAGTATCCTGCAAAAATCAGTGACTTCACATTTGGCCAATAGTAAGGATCCTTTCCTTCATACACACCATTTGCGAGTCTATTGTAAAGGAATTCAGCATTTGTAAGGTATGCCTGCGACCAAGCATTACTTAGAGTACCATCTACAGCCTGATCCTGAGAATTTGCAAAAACGTACAAATTCTGAGTTGTTGGGAAAGCATGATCATTAATTCCTGCAACACTCTTTGTAACATTGTGAGCTACTGGCGCAAAGCCAATTTCCTGCTGCTGTTCATACTGAACCTCAGACTTTGTGCAAGCTGACATTGCAGCTACTGCAACGATTGCGAATAAAATCTTTTTCATAGTATTGATATTTAATATTATTTTCTACTTATGTGGTTATTCAATTGTAACACCCTGATTAACAGTAGTATCCCATCCACCATAAGATGGAGTGATGAGAATTTCAGCAGACTTGAATGTAAGAGTATAAACATATTTATATCCTGACTTCCAGCCACCATCTACAACAAGTGGAAGAGTAACAGACTGATCTGGCATATCTACGCCCGCTTGCGTTTTATAAGTATATACAACTGTGAGTGTTGCAACAGTTTGTGTAGGTGTCTGAGGGATAACTAATGTTCCATTACCTGTAGTAACAGTCTCACACAATTCTTCATCTGCCGTAAGGTTTTGTGCTCCCGAGAAAATTACGATAGAGTTATCATCTACTTGATTACCATCTACTTCTTTCTTAGTATTACCCAAATTTTTCCATGTTGCCTTATCAAGTCCAGCTCCTGTACACTCTACTGTGCCTTTGTTAGAAACATTATTCATAGTAATAGACTTGATAGTCCAAGGATTAGTTGAATCAATTGTGCTACCCTCACCTTTTACATAAATTTGAATCCAAGAAAGAGCATGAGAGAGAGTCACTGCTACGGTATAATTAGGGCTACTTACGTAATTGTACGACTTAGCTGTGCGATTAAACCAAGCAAGATCAAAAGTCTCAGCTGTATTAGTTGACTGCACATAATCAGTAATAGTCAGTTTATCACTACTAAAATTATATTCTTGTTGGTTACCTACACTACCACCTTTAGGAACAGCATAACCAGCAAAAATAAGAGATCCTGTATTTGGCCATGCATAGCCACCACCCCAAGCGGTAACGCTAGTTGTTGAACCATTGTCAGTAAAAGATACTGTCTGGTTTGTAAATCGTGCATTACTTAGAAACGTTGTACTAAATAATGATGATACATTAGCATCATAAACTCCAGTCTCAGCATCAGATGTTCCATAATTTGCAAAAACCATAAGGTCTTGATTAGTTGGATAAGTTCCAGAAATCGCTCCCTTAGTCACATTCTTGACTGCAGGTGCGAATCCGATTTCAGCTGAGTTCTCATACTGAACCTCAGTTTTCGAGCATGCTGCTATAGCAGCGACTGCTACGATTGTCATGAAAATCTTTTTCATAATTGTAAATTTTACTTGTTTATATTTTTTGTTGTTTTATTCGTTGTTTGTGGTCTTTCTGTGTTTTGTGTGGTATAAAGTAGTTTAGTGTGGTGAATATATTCTCATTAAATAATAATGTCAGTGTTGATCTCATCCCATTTATCGACTATCGGTGCAAATCCGCCGTCGCCTGAGGTCATTGGTTCCTGGATGTCGATCTCCATGTCTATCCTTATTATCTGTTCTTCATTGTCTGGGAATTGGTCTGAAACGTCGATATTGTAGACGATACCCTTACCGGCTGTGTCTGTGAATACGAGCGAGAGCACCTGTTTCTCCAAAATTCCCGGCGTCCATCCGAATGTATTGAACCTTGCCGTGAGGACTCCGTTCTCGTCAATCACCTGGTTATCGAAGAAGACTGACACAAATTCAGTCGATCGTTCGTCATATGCAATCTTGTTGCTTCCTGAAAGGCCCGTGATCACGGCTGCCATAGAACCGATATTCTTGACTCCTGTCACTGTCTTGACCTCAAGTATCCATGATTCCACAATGGATTCACACTTGATGTCCAGTACAACTGGCGGAGCATCCACACTTCGTGAAGGGATGAAGACGTCGTTGAGACGACCTACAAAAAGGTGGTCAGGGTCATATACGATCTGCTCTTCGTCGGTCTTTGTGGCGCGGCTGCGAAGTTTTGTACGGAATGAGTCAGGAATGAGGGATGTGGAAGCGTAGATATTCTGGAACCAGTTCTCACCCTCGAGCCATGTGGACTCGGTGTCGAAGTTATATACAAGGACGTCATATTCTCTTGCAGGAACAAGGCTCACCTGGCCTCCTGTTGCAGGAAGGAAGGTCTGTGTTACGAATGCTCCTGTATGACTGTCATAGAAGATACAGCGCATAAGTGAAGGATCCTTTGTCACTTCATAGTTCACGACGTCCTTCTCGATCTCGAGATTTACAATGACGGTATAGTCAGCGGTTGTGAGCGGGCGTCGTTCACAAGCAAGGGCGATGATGCAGAATGAGAGCATCGCCATATATCTAGCAATGCGTCTCATCGTTTATCTTCCTTGTTTTTCTTAGGCTTGTCTCTTTTTGCAGGCTTTTCCTGCTTTGGAGTATCCTCAGCAGTCAGCTTGTATGGATTATTTGGGCGGATCGGAACGGTGATTGGCCATACAAGAGAAATTCCAGCCATGGTAGGGCTGATGAAGTTGGTTGTACGGTACTTCACACCTGGCTCCTTGATGAGGTCTTCGTAGTCTGATGAAGGTGTATAAGGTCTGTACCAGGTCTTGATGAATCCGAATCCTATGTTGAATTCAATTCTGAGTTTGTCGTTTGCTACCGGAAGGGCATATGTATAATCCACTCCCACATCCACAAACTCACCTTGCGATCCTTTCTTTCTGTTCTGGAAGTCGTAGTATCCGACTCCGCCATATACTCCCACCGCATGTCCTTTAAGTCGTGAATTCGGCCTCCAACCGTATTTGTCGCCTCCGAACCAATATTTCACGTCAGCAAACCATGCAAGGGTCTCGAAACACCACTTGTTATGAGGTGAAAGGAGCCAAGGGAAGTAATAGTCAAGACCAATGGACCAATTGTTTTTGATCGGGAAATCCAATCCGATATTGAAACCTGGCACAAGCAGATTTGTCTTGGCCGACATGATTGTCTTCTTCAGCGGGTAATCTTTTGGAGAAGGCGGGAGTTCGATACCTGTTTCCGGTTGTTCGAATTTCGGAGTGTAAGAAAAATGCAGGGTATCGATATTGACATATCTTGTGAATTCATCAACTTCAGAGGTGATCACAGAAAGGGTGATCGATGAATTTCGCAGAGAATAGATATGCTTGTTTACGAGATATCGCCATCCGGCCTTGAGATTTCGGAGTCTCCACTCCTTTGACTGCACGTCATTTGTGCTGTTGATGACTGCCATCATCTCTTCCCTCTGTGGGAAATCCGGATTGGTCTTGAGCACCTGAAGAAGTCCATCCCAGTCCTCTTCGAGATATCGGACTACAATCTTGGCATCCATGAACTCAGGAAACATCTGAAGAAGGAGTTTCTCTGTGCTGGCAGCACGCCTCATGGCAAGTTTGCGGTTGAATTCGTAAGAACCGTCGGGAGATGCTGTGGAAAGGATAAGGAGTGAGTCAGGAACCGCACCGTCCAAGGCAAGAGTTGCCTCAATGTCTTCCCTCATCTGATCGATTGCACGCCTGTTGGTGCTGAAATCCTCATCAATTCTGTCGCTATTAATTCGAAAGAAGATATTATAACGCTTGCTAACACGCTGACCCTGAGGATTTTGGGCACACAAAACCGAACTGCATAAAACAGTAAGAACGAAAGCCAATATGTACTTCCTGAAATTCATGGTCCGGTTAAGTCGTTTTGATAAAGGGAATTGAGTCGCGAATTTAAGCATTCTAGACGGTTCTAGCAAGGATTTTCGACATTATTTTTAACATAAGTTACAACTTTTACCCCCCCCCATAAAAATACTGATTTCCAAGCGGTTCACATTGGTTCACAGATGACAATTCTTTGGGCAAGGTTTCAAATTGGAAGACGGCGTGAGATTGACGGCGAAGGTGATGAGAGTTGGGCAGAGATTTGGCTGCATAAAACAGCAAGATATCTGTTGATAAATCGTGGATAACTATGGAGCGGAAGTTTGGTCGTTATGATAAAAAATCCTACCTTCGCGGAATTAAACCTAAAAATTGTACTAAAAATGAGCCCAGAAGTAATCGCAAGTCTTGACGCGATAAAGGTAAACATGAACGAGGCTGGTATGAATACCATCAACATCGTTCTCGCTTTTGTAATGTTCGGAGTAGCGCTTGGGATCAAGCCTAAAACATTTGTGGATCTTGTAAAGAATCCTCAGTCACTGTTCCTTGGAGTCATCTGCCAGCTGATCCTTCTTCCGGCACTGACCTTCCTCTTGACAATCACATTCAAGAACTGGATTTCTCCGATGATTGCACTCGGTATGATTCTCGTGGCATCCTGCCCAGGAGGAAATATATCGAACTTCATCACTTCACTCTGCAAGGGAAACACCGAGCTCTCAGTGTCGCTTACAGCAATCAACACTGCTGCCTGCATCTTCACCACCCCACTCAACTTCTCGTTCTGGGGAAAGATGTATCTGAATTTTGCAGAGAAACGCATGCTTCTCCCTGATCTTGAAATTCCGTTCTGGGAAATCTTCAAGACCATCGTGATCCTGCTTGGTATTCCACTTCTTCTCGGAATGCTTTGCTCGCAGTACCTTCCTAAGGTTACAAAAGCACTCAAAAAGCCTATGCAGTATATCTCAGTGGCATTTTTCATCGCCATGGTAGTACTCACATTCGGCAACAACATCGACGCCTTCATGGCATGTATCAAGTACATTTTCCTTATCGTGCTTGTACACAATCTTCTTGCTCTCGGCATCGGCTACGGAACCGGAACACTCTTCAAGATTCCGTTCAGAGACCGCAGAACCCTCACAATCGAGACAGGTATCCAGAACTCAGGCCTTGGCCTCGTGCTTCTCTTCAACCCTAACATCTTCGACCCTGCAATCTGGTCAAACAACGGAGGTATGGTTGTAATCGTGGCATGGTGGGGTGTATGGCACATCGTTTCCGGCCTGACACTTGCCTACTCTTGGAAAATCAACGGCAGAAAGGTCGTTGAGCAGGAGGACTAAGAACTGAAAATCATGAGAAAGAACATATACGACAAAGACTGGGGCTACAATATCTTGAAGCCTATCGTCGATTGGAACCTGAAGCATAGCTACAGAAAGGTTGAAGTCAGAGGTAAGGAGAATATCCCTACAGACGGTGCTGTGATCATTGCACCAAACCATTGCAACACCTTGATGGATGCGCTCGTGATCCTTCGTGCATTCGACAACGAAACAGTGTTCGGAGCAAGAGCGGATATGTTCAACAACGCATTCATAGCCAAGCTGATGTACTTCATCCGAATCCTCCCTATGGTTCGTCAGAGGGATGGACTCAGAAATGTACTCAAGAACTACGAGACACAGGAAATCATCGTGGACACGCTCAAGAACAAGGTGCGTTTCTGCATGTTCCCTGAAGGTCGTCACAGACCGGCTCACTCGCTCCAGACTCTCGGAAAAGGAACATTCCGCGCTGCCCTTGCTGCAAATGCTGAATTCGGGGACCAGATGCCTGTATATATCGTACCTGCAGGTATCGAATATGGAGACTATTTCCGCTACAGAAGCACTTCCCTTGTGACATTCGGAAAGCCTATCAACGTGACCGAGACCGTCAAGGAACTCAATCTTGACAACGAGGCCCAGGTCATGGATCACCTGAGAAAAGAACTTTCTGCACGCATGTCGGAGCTCATCACATATTTGCCATATGATGAGAATTATGACGCGAAGTGGGCTTTGACCAAGGTCCGTGCTCTCGATTTCAAGGGCGGTCTTTACGAAAAGATGCTGAACAACCGCGCCATCGTGGCTGATATAAATGCTGCCTGCGAGGCTGACCCGGAAAAGATGGCTGACGTGCTTGCAAAGGCTTCCGCATTCGAGAAGGCACGCCGCAAGAAGGGCGTTTCGATATATTCATTCCGCAAGAAGAATCTTGCTCTGGGCGTTGCTGGAAAGGGCTTGGCTGCAATTCTCGGCCTCCCATACCTGCTTTTCTCAGGAATCGTCGCCCTCCCTATGTGGGGCATTGCAGAATTCCTAAGAAACACAATCAGGGACAAGGCATTCAGGAACACGGCGATATTCGGAGTGAAGCTTGCCGGAAACATCATCTTCGGCCTCACTTACCTGATTCTAGCCTTCTGTCTTCTCCCTTGGCCATGGGCACTTGCCTTCCTTGCTCTTGCCGGCCCGGCATATTCGTATATCTACGACTACGCCGAGTTCATCAGACGTTGGATCTCTGACATCAAGCTCCTGGGAGACAAAAAGTTACAAAAGACTTTTTCGTCATTGAAATAGTTCTTCACGGTTTCCTTGAACGTCATTGCGAGGAGCGAAGCGACGTGGCAATCTTGTAAAATGTACTAAACCAAAACCAAACAAAAAATGAAAAGATCATTAACCACTCTTTTTGCTGCTTTACTGATGTGTACAGTGGCAAACGCAGAGGTTGTATCACCAACCACAGACAGCGCTGCTGAAGAGCAGACTGAAACTAAGAAGAAAAAGAAGGAAGTTCAATACAACGAAAACGGCGAAATCATCAAGACCGGTATAAACTTCGGTCCCCTGCCGGTGGTTGCCTTTGACGCTGACCGCGGATTTCAGTACGGAGCTCTTCTTAATCTCTACAATTTCGACGACGGCAGCACCTATCCAAACCCTAAGTCACAGTGGTATTTCGAAGCGTCAGCCTACACCAAGGGCAGCTATAAATTCATCGTCAACTACGACAACAAGACTCTCATCCCTGGTGTGCGCATGTCCATCTGCACAGGATATTACGGTGACAAAGCCCTTGATTTCTACGGATTTAACGGATATCAGAGTATCTACGACATGGATGCATTGAGCTTCACTTTCGACGACTCGAAGACTGGCCAGAAACTCTTGAACAAGTTCGAGGAGAAAGGCAAGCTTCCAAAAGGATTCTACCGTCACAGCCGCCAGCAGTTCAAGGCAAAGGCCCAGTTCACCGGTCAGATCGCGAAGAACTTCTACTGGGAGGCAGCATATAATCTCATGTGGACAAGAACCGGATCATTCTCTCCTGTGGGATATTCAGTAGAAGACAATTATATCGCAGGTGGAACCACCCTTTACGACCTCTACAGAGCTTGGGGTGTGATTTCAGATTCTGAGGCTCGCGGCGGAGTTTCTTCAGCAGTTCGCGCCGGTCTCATGTACGACAGCAGAAACGTGGAGAACAACCCGACCAAGGGTATCTGGGCAGAGGCTCATATCTCTGCAGCCCCTAAGTTCCTCGGAACTACCCACCCACACTACAAGTTCAGCGCAACAATGAGACAGTACCTCCCACTTGCAGGTGACAAGCTTGTGTTTGCGTATCGTGCTGCATATGAAGGATTTATGGGCGACGCACCTTGGTACATGCTTCCTTTCTACGACAGCATGGAGCCAAAGGCTGACTTCGACGGCTTCGGCGGATACCGCACAGTTCGTGGTCTCATGCTCAACAGAGTACAGGGCCTCCAGACAGGCTTCTACAATGCTGAACTTCGTTGGAGATTCGTGAACTTCACACTCGGAACACAAAATATCGCATTTGCACTCAGCGGATTCACCGATGGTGCTCATGTATTCAAGGGATATGACCTCACCAACAAGACCGGCGAGTATCAGGAACTCTACCAGAAGTTCGTAAACACTTCAAAGAAAGACGGTTTCCATGGTTCGGCAGGTGCAGGTCTGCGTTTCATCATGAACCAGAACTTCATCGTTGCATTCGAGTATGCACGCTGCTTCAACAAGCAGGATGGTAACGGAGCATTCTACATTAACACCGGATTCCTCTTCTAGAGCATTGTATTTCTAAAAATATTTTCGCAAATTTGTGCTTTCGTGCTTCACGGAAGCACATTTTTTATCCCCGCAACTAAACGAACAACCTATGGACCAGTACACAAAAAACTATATCGATGGTTTCATGGCTGACCTCATCGCCAGAAACCCTGGAGAAAAGGAATTCCACCAGGCTGTCAAGGAAGTCCTTGAGAGCGTCGCACCATATATCGTCGAACATCCATACCTCATGGACCTCAAGGTTCTTGAAAGAATCGTGGAGCCTGAGCGCATCATCATCTTCCGAGTTCCTTGGCTTGACGATGAGGGCAATATCCAGACCAACAGAGGATACCGCGTGCAGTGCAGCAGCGCCATCGGACCATACAAGGGCGGAATCCGCTTCCATCCGAGCGTGAACCTCAGCATCATGAAATTCCTTGCTTTCGAGCAGACCTTCAAGAACAGCCTCACTACCCTTCCGATGGGTTCGGCAAAGGGAGGTTCAGACTTCAATCCTAAGGGCAAGTCAGACAACGAGGTGATGCGTTTCTGCCAGAGCTTCATGACTGAACTTCAGAAACATATCGGCGCAGATACAGACGTTCCAGCAGGCGATATCGGAGTCGGTGGACGCGAGGTGGGATATATGTTCGGCCAGTACAAGAGACTCAGCAACGAGTTCACCGGAGTGCTCACAGGAAAGGGACAGACATTCGGCGGCAGCCCTATGCGTCCTGAGGCTACAGGATACGGCACCTGCTATTTTGCAGCGGCCATGCTTGCAACCAAGGGAGACTCGTACCAGGGCAAGACCGTTGCCATCTCAGGATCAGGAAATGTGGCTCAGTTTGCAGCGCAGAAGGCCCTCCAGCTCGGCGCCAAGGTGGTGACAATGTCAGATTCAAACGGATACATCTACGATGCTGACGGAATCGACGAGCAGAAGCTCGCATATATCATGGAGCTCAAGAATGTCTTCCGTGGCCGCATCAAGGAATATGTGGAGAAGTATCCTACAGCTGAATATCATGCAGGAGAACGCCCTTGGAGCGTAAAATGCGACATCGCAATGCCATGTGCGACACAGAACGAGCTCAATGGCGAGGAGGCGGCTACACTCGTAGCAAACGGCTGTATCTGCGTTGCAGAGGGCGCGAACATGCCTTGTACTCCAGAGGCGATCGAGACATTCCAGAAGGCAAAGCTGCTTTACTCCCCTGGCAAGGCTTCAAATGCAGGAGGCGTGGCTACTTCCGGTCTCGAGATGACTCAGAACTCAATGAGACTCCGTTGGACACGCGAGGAAGTGGACCAGCATCTCATGCAGATCATGTCGGACATCCATGAGGCCTGCGTCAAGTACGGAACCGAAGCCGACGGATATGTAAACTATGTAAAGGGCGCAAACATTGCCGGCTTCATCAAGGTTGCCGAGGCCATGATTGCCCAGGGACTCGTATAATAAGAAAACATCGCCCCGACCAGATCGGGATTTAAGAAACAAAGAAATGCATATAGGAATTGCCGGAAACATTGGCTGCGGAAAGACCACCCTCACAAGAATGCTTGCAGAGCATTATGGCTGGATTCCGAAATATGAGGCCGTGACATACAACCCATACCTCGAGGACTACTACAAGGACATCGAGAGATGGTCTTATAACCTTGAAACATACTTTCTTGCTCAGAGATTTCAGGATTTGATCGAGATCAGCAAGTCTGAAGAAGTGATCATCCAGGACAGGACGATCATGGAGGGTGTCCATATCTTCGTGGCCAATAACAAGGCCATGGGAAACCTCTCAGACCGCGATTTTGACACCTATATGCACCTTTTCAACCTGATGATGTCGATGGTCCACGAACCCGACCTGCTGATATACCTCCGCCGCTCTGTCCCTACCCTCGTATCTCAGATTCAGAAGCGAGGCAGAGACTACGAAAAGAGCATAAGCATCGAGTACCTCAATAATCTCAACGAGAGGTACGAGCAGTGGATCTCAGAATATAAGGGAAAAGTGCTGATCATCGAAGCCGATGCACTTGATTACGAGCATCGTCCTGAAGATTTTGCACATATCACAGACAAGATAGATGCTCAGCTGTACGGACTTTTCTAATAGAGCAGCTCAGCAAGATGTTCATAGTATGTCTTGGATACAGGGATACGAACCAGTCCCTTTGAATCCATTTCGGCAAAAATAATCCCTTCTTTATCCTTCCTTAGTACTTTTACAAAGGAAGGATTTATGTAAAATGACCTATGGCAGCGTACAAGGCCGTTTTCCTGACACAATTCATCAATAGCCTTCATCGATGACCTAAGCGTGTATTCGCGCTCGATTCCGTTGTCATTATACACAATTGTGACATAATTCTGCTCTGCGGTGATATAGAGGATTGAAGACGGAGACAGAACAATCTTGAGATTATGCTTGTTGTCGTAGAACCTGATTCTCTGGATGGAATTATCTTCCGGAGCAAGCGAGGCATTGTGGTAGGCATACAATCTTAATGAAAGACCAAGGATTGTGTACGGAATGACCATCACGAAGCCCAGGAATTGAAATGAAGCTCCCATCACCTCAAAATAAAGCATGTCATCGTGAAGTACAAGCCAGATATACAACGCCACAAAAAAAGACGTGAATATGATTTCTGCAAAGCACCAGAGAATATACAGGGCATAGTTTAGCTTGAGTGCAAGAAAATAGTAAACACCTCTGACCACAGTCTCACAAAGGAGGATTATGCAGGAAAGAATAGTCAGATGAACCCCAAACCACTCGCTGCCCAGGAATTCTGAGATACCGAACGGACGGTATATGAGCATGAATGCAAAGAAGAAGACAGGAAGAACTATCGCATGAAGAACTTGCGGAACAAATCCTCTGAAAGCCTTGGAGATTGTAGCCATATTTTGTCACTTTTTTAGTGGGACAAATGTAGGAAAAATATTTTTTAGTCCCAAATAATCGATTTTCGTCACAAAAACACCCATTTTATCACATTTTTCATCCCATAATCACAATTGCTTTCAAAATAGCAAGTAACACTATACCTTTGCTCTCACTGAAATATAGAATAAGTCAGAAACAAGCGTATAACATTTATGTTATAGAAAACTAAAACCTAAATTCTAAGTTAAAGTATGGGAAAAAGAGGTGCCGTGAGGTACCTCTTTTTAATTTGGAGTCAGCAAGACTGATATTTGAAGACTGATAGCCTGGTATTAGAAACCGGCGAGAGTCATAAACAATGTCGGCAGCAGAAGGAGAAAGCCCACAATGATCAAGAAGAGGATAAACTTCCATATCCATTTCACCCATTTCTCATACGGGATCCTTGCAACAGACAGAACAGCCATGAGGACACCGGAACATGGTGTGATCATATTCGTGAATCCGTCACCAAACTGGAAGGCAAGAACTGTTGCCTGACGCGACACATTGATCATATCTGAGAATGGAGCCATGATAGGCATCGTGATAGCCGCCTTTGCTGAGGCAGACGGGATGAAGAGATTGATGAAGGTCTGGATGCCGTACATTGTTCCCAATGCCCCTACTCTACCCGTATTCTCAAGAGCTGATGCCATTGAGCTAAGCATCTTGTCGATCACCTCACCATTTTTCAAAATCACTATGATTCCTGCTGCGAAGCCGATGATGAGTGCAGCCGAGAATATATCCTTAGCTCCGGCAATGAATTCTTTCGCAATATTGTCCGCAGAATATCCGTATGCAAATCCTGATGCAACTGCAAGAGCCATGAACAGAGCGCATATCTCTGGAAGGTACCAACCATAGCCCATGACACCGATTACAAGATATACGATGGTGAACATCAGCATATTAAGGATATACATTCTTGTAGAAGACTTAATGGAAATCAGCGAGAAGACCACAAAAAGTGCATTTGCAGCCCAAAGGAGCCACGGTGTGTGGATTTCAGCGCTTCCCACCTTGATGACGCAGTCAGCTGCATAATTCCATGCAAACAGAATCAATGATATTGTGATTGCTGCAAAGCTGATCCAGGCTCTTGCCTTGCTGTCCTGGACTTCTGCAGATGCGTCCGGACATGTTGTTGGACTTACTGCTTGACCTGCGTTTTGAGCTGAATCTTGACCAGCATCTTGGTTTGTAGCAGACTGAAGTTTTTTGACCTTCGAGGCCTGCCAAAGCACAAAAATGATGGCAAGCAACATCAGGATCACCCAGCACACTACCCTGTACTCGATTCCCGAGAAAAGAGGAAGGCCGGCCATATCCTGAGCGATACCGATTGTGAATGGATTCAGCATCGCGCCGGCAAAACCGACGTGAGCAGCAACATAGACCATGCACACACCGATAAACTCATCATATCCAAGCGATTTGGCAAGCGGAATCACCACTGCAACAAAGACTATCGTCTCCTCGCTCATGCCAAACACAGCTCCAAACAGGCCGAACAGCAGCATCACGAGCACAATAACGATATTTCCCACACCAGCCTTACGTATCAGAGAATACCTTTCAAGATACTGCACCTTGCCTATGAACTTCATAATGCCTTCATCCACTGACTTGGTGCTGTTGACCACCCAGAAAGCGCCTCCGATAATCAGAACGAAAGCAATGATGCCAGCCTGCTGACTGAATCCCTCATAAATTGCAGAAAACACCTGCCACGTCTGCGGAACACCTCCTGGAATCAGCATCGTTGCCAATGCCGCCAGCAGAATCACCGCAAAAATAATCACGTATGTATTCGGAACCTTTACTTTTCCCATAACTAAAATTTTAGGTTGCAAAGATAAGAATAGTAGTTATTAATAAGAAAGAGAAATTTTCAATCCTAAAACTTCTGTAATCATAATAAATGTAGAAAGCTGCATATCAGTTTCCCCCTTTTCAAGCAAAGCAATATACTCTCGCTTCTTTCCTATTCTATCAGCAAGTTGCTGCTGAGTGATTCCTGCAGTCTTTCTAGCACTTTTCAAGACAGAAGCGTAGTACCAAGCCTTGGACTTTGCATCAAAATCCTCTCTTTCGGCTGAACCAACCTCACCAAATTTTTCCTTAAACAGATCTTCCACTGTAGGAAGATTAGCAATCTTATTCTTATCTATCTTCGTTCTCATATCGCTTCAATATATTTGATGCCATTCTTATTTCTCTGTCATAATCCTTTTTAGACTTCTTTAGGAATCCATTTATAAGCAGAATATCATTTGCCTCGATAACGTTTTCATTATCTATTGAAAATAAAATAATTCGATACTCGTTATCTACAGATATTCTCAATTCATAAAACTCAGTGCCAACAAGTTTTTTAACCAATTTCGTGCTGACCACTTTCATACTTGAAAGTATATTGAGTGCGTATAGTAACTTAGTTTGTGGTCTCTGCGGAAGAGATTGAAAAAACTTACAAAACTCCTCCGTTTGTATAATGTTTCTCATGCAAATGTAATATATTTATTACGTAAATTCAAAAATTTTTACATTCGCAAAGGTCTGCACAACTATCCGTGTAACGAAAAAGTACACGAATAAAACGAAAAATCGACCTCCCAGACATGCTGATGGCCGATTCTGTATCGAAAATTTATTTTAAAATCTATAGGTTTGAGAATAAATATCTTGACTGCAGGAATATTAGGACGACCCAATTATCGGGCAAGCAACTGGTCCAGGGCCTCAAGTGGCAAGCCTGCGATTTCAGCAACAGTTTCTTTCGGGATACCTTTCTCAAGCATGCTGGTACAAAGTTCCTTCTTTGCAGCTACCTGTCCTGCAGCATGTCCCTCTGCAAGTCCTTCAGCATGTCCTGAAGCATGTCCCTCTGCGCGTGCAGCAGCGATCTCACCATTGTATCGTCTTTCGTCAAACATATCCTTGTCGTATTGAATTCGTTTCACTTCATCGAAGCGAGGAATGTCAC
>JAEIGA010002123.1_pt1 | contig 31646 bp, 17 predicted proteins | sample 9270691 | NCBI WGS metagenome assembly JAEIGA01 (sample SAMN17057246, study PRJNA624740) | gut metagenome | biome: biome; isolation source: fecal sample | host: Bos grunniens | place: China: Xizang | collected 2019
AACTAAATAAATAATAAATAATATGAGAATTTCAGGCTTTAGTACTGTAAGACCTAATATGTCAGATACAAGACTTTATGAGGATCTTACTAAATTTTTAGGTGATAAGCCAGCACGTTTAGGTCTTATCGCAACCCTTTACGATGGATATACAGCTTCACATCTTACAGAAGCATTATTTAATACTTATACATTATCTGAGGGTAAGAAAAATTCATTCCAGAGTGTTAATTCATTCATGATCGAGTGGGATCTTGAGGTTAAGGAGATCCACAGAGTACCAATGGTAGCAGCTCCTAAGGGAACTGGTGAGAACGCTGGAGATATTCTTTTCTACTTTGCTGAGAATTACTATCAGCCAGGTGAGGTATTTGTAATTGAGAGAACTCGTCAGCAGATTTATGTTGCTGCTCGTCCACAGAGAGTAAACGACAAATGCTGAATGGTAGTTGGTAAGATTAACGATGACTCTTATGATTCAGTTCTTATTGGAAATCCAACTGTAGGTGATACTACAAGATTCCTTACTAACTATAAGGCTGAACTCCATGAGACTGGTTACTCAAAATATCAGAGCAACACTGAGAAGCATCGTGTTTACATGGCTACTCACCGTGCTGATGTAGACATGTCTGCTAAGTACAAACCAATGGAGGAAGTATTTATCCAGATCGGTAAGGGTTCAGACGGAGACCCAGTTTACAAGATGAATACTGCTGAGAAGGATTGTCTTGAGACATATATGGCTGCTCGTAACAACAGCTGTCTCCTTGGTAAGTGTAACGTTGATGCTTCTGGTAAACCAAAGATCTATGATGAGATTGGTCGTCCAGTAATTTCAACTGATGGTATTATCCCACAGGTAGAACGTTTTGCTAACAAGTTCATTTATAGCAAGCTCAACACTAAGCTTTTCAACAAGGCTATCATGGCTATGATCACTAAGTGTGAGAAGTCAATGGGCAACACATTTACAATTGTTGCAAATACAGCTCTTATGGCTGAGGTACAGGAAGTTCTTGGCGCATGGCTTGCAGATCACAAGACTGATGGTGCAGCTCTTTGGTCAAGAAAGTCAAATGGTTATGTAGAGGTTGGTGCTACATATCAGGCATATGAGTTCATGGGTAACAAGATCTTGTTCAAGCATGATCGTGCACTCGATGTAGAGTTCCCTTATCGTCCTTTCGGTGCAATGATCGACCTTACTGCTGACGTTAACTCTGGTAAGCCAGCTATCGCTATGTTTACATTCAAGGGTGGTCAGTATATTCACAACATTATCACTGGTGTTGGTGGAAAGACTGGTCTTCAGTCAGGTGAGGTTTCTAGCCCTGTAGCTGGTAGCAAGATCATTGACTGGGGTTATGCATCAGTTGGTGTATTCAATCCTTACAAGTCAGTAATCCTTATGGGTTCTGAGTCAGTAAACCCTTTATTCTAATTTAGAATATAATAAGAAAATATAGATTAGTAGCTCCCTCTTTCGGGAGGGAGCTTTAAAAAAAGATTAGGAAAAATAAGACAATTTTAATGAGATTATGGCAAACATTATTACGCTAAGAACAATTTATAAAATTAAAGAATATCATTTCCAGCCAATGAAGCAGGCAAATGGTTCAAATTATCCATTCGTAAAGCCAGTTAGATATGATGCTTTTGGTAATACAGAAATGATTCTCACAGATGCAGAACGAAACTCTCCAGAGTCTGCGTATTTTATTCCAGAAGATCTTGATATCGTTGTAACTGAAGGTACAACATTTAATCTTGATAATCCACTTGATAGAAATAAGTGGGAAGCAATTAAGAATTCAGATTTAATCGCACCATCTAGATTTGCAAAGGATTCACATGGTGATTCTCTTATTGATGGTAATAAATTTAGATACGGAAGGGCAGAGATACTTATAGATGTTCCTGGCGAAGAATCAGCACAGAGTGTAAACAAAAAGAAGCTCATTACAAAGGCTTGGAGTTATATTGAGAATGACACATTGAATGGACACCTTACTAAGTGTAAACTTTTAGGTAAGCCAATGATGAACGCTCCAGCAACTGATGTAATGGATTACTTGTATCAGTTTGCAGAAACAGATCCAAGTAGAATTATTGATTTGTACACAAGCACCGATTCATCTCGAATGCTTCTTATGATTGATGCAAAAGAACGCAATGTTATCAGAAAGGTGAATGGATTGTGGATGTACGGAGAAAACGTACTCGGAGCTACAGATGATGCTATTCTTCTGTACATGAAGACTCCACAGAACAAGGTTATTTATGACGCTCTAAGGGATGAAACTTATCCTGAATTTGTTGTTACTAAGGCGTCAAAAGTAGAACCTGCTGATGAGCCAATTGAAGCTCCAGCGAAAACAACAAAATCTAAAAAGTAACAAAAGAAAATGACAGAGTTAGATTTATATAAAAATGCGCTGATTGAAATAAATAAATTAGAAGCGCCAAGCATGCTTTTAGAGGATTATAATTATTTCATAAATAAAGCAATTCAACAGCATGTAAACAAAGTGTATAATAGATATGATACAACACAGCAAACTACAGACGATCTAAGCGCATTAAAAAGAACTGCAATTTTGAATATTCATGAATCTGAACCATACATGGCTATGGAAAGAAAATTTTATTATTGTGATCTTCCAGCTGATTATTTGCATATTTTGAACTGCATTGTGACATTTAATAATATTGCGGATGACAATGAGGCAAAGAAGAAATGTAATAAAGATGATTATGAAGCAAATAAAACAAAATCCGTTCTTGCTAGACGTCTAACTGCTGATCAATATCCAACGATTGTTATAAACGCATATTTAAAACCTACTCATGAACGTCCTTATTTCTTTATAAATCAAGGACCGAATAGTACAAAATCTGTTTTAGAAATTCGTGTTGGAGACGAAAGAACTAAGAAAACTCCAACTTCTGTTTACATTGATTATTTGAAAACTCCAAAAGTTATTAATCTAACAGATGATGACTTAGAAAATGACGATGATTTAACTGCAGAATTAGAATTTCCAGAATATGTATGTTTTGAAATTATTAATGAGTTTGTGAAGTTATTACTTGAAAACGCGAGTGACCCAAGACTTCAAACAAATATTCCAATTAATCAATCGATTGGATCCGCACAATAAGTATAACATTTTTAAATTTGAAAATTATGTTCCAATATTATAAAGACGTAGTCCTCAATTCAGTTGAGGGAATTAAAGTTATTGACGCCTACACAGAGATGGGCGAGGCAACAAAGGCACTTCTTATCCCAAGAAATGGTGAGTATGTAAAGGAGAGAGTTCAGCCAGTTTATAAGGCTTCTTATATTGAGCCAAAGGCAATGACAATTGACTTTGATGCTGCTAAGATTGCTGACGCAGTAAAGGATAGCCAGGGTAAGGTTATTGCTGGTGTTTATCAGCTTACTATTGATCTTAAGATCCGCAAGACTCTTGCTGAGTTTGCAACTGCTAATTATGCACCATTTGGTCGTCCAGTTCTTGTTGGATTTACTGTTCCAGAGAACGCAGATGCAGCTGCTATTGCTAAAGCTCTTCATGCAGGACTTGTTCTTGCATTTGAGGGAAATGCTCATATGGATGTTCCAGCACTTGAGGAAGGAGCTACAGCATTTACTATCACTGCATCAGATCCTTATATGTATGTTCTTGAGAACGGTGTTCTTGTAGAGCGTTACGATCCAACTCTTTGCGACTCTTGCCTTGGTGAGTATGTTGCACTTGATCTTGGTGAAGGTGTTGTTATCAATAAGAATACTGAGCCATTTGCAACTGGTGAGTGGTTAATCGAGAATCTTCGTTTCCCTACAGCTCTTAACACTGGTTATTACAGTGCTAACGACGAGATGCCTATCAGAAGTGGTAAGTATGTACAGTATTCATTTGATTATGTAACTCCAAGAAACTTTGGTGGTCTTTCAGTTGCTAGTCAGGATACTACTTCAAGAACTCATCATGTATTCTATGTTCTTGATGGTGCTGATGCAACTGCATTTGAGGCAGAAATCGCAAAACTTGGTGTAGAGATCAAAGATGCTCCAAAGGCTGAGTAATTAAAGCCTAATATTATATATGTGACCGGCGGGTGGGAAAGAATTCCCGCTCGCCTTTTTTAATTTTTAAAAGTATGGAATTAAGCAAAATCGCATCTGCCGTGTATAATGATGTAATGGCAGCATTATCTGGTATAAACGCTAATCCAGTAATGTCTTTTGAACAGCTTGAAGATGAAGTTGTAGAAAAAAGACTGTTTATTATCAAACAGCTTTATGCCAAAAATATATTAAAACCAGAAGATTTGATGGTTGCATTAAATTGTATTCCTGTAGATTGTGCAGATCCAGCAAAATGTAATTGCAGCAAAGGATCTCATAAATCAGAAATGCATTTTGAAATTCCACAACTTGTTACTGATTTGGGAAGTGATGCTATAAGTTATGTTGGAAGTTTGGATCGCAAAGTTCCTTTTAAGGTGTATTTTGATCCAGATTTAGTAAAGACTCATCAATATAAAAGAAGAGGAAGTAAAAATCCATATGTTTATATTGAGAGAACTCCAAATGAAAACAACATGTTTGATTGTTGAGTATACAACGCCCCATTCATTAAACAAATTGCTGTAATAGGAGTATTTAAAGATTTAAGACAATTAGAAGAATTTACATGTTGTCAAGATTTTAATTTCTTAGATTTTGGTACTATTTCTGCTTCTGTGAAAGAAGCTTTGACTAATGAAAAAATAAACTATTATAGGAAGTTAATACAGCAACCTATGCCAAATACTCAAATTCCTAAGTAATTATGGAACTTTTAAATATACAAACTGCATATGGATTAGCAGAAACTTTATACGGAGCATCTGTAACTTCAGATGATTTTGAAGAATTAGCTTTAAATGCTTGAGAGTTAATTAATAATAAACACACAAGACTTTATAGTTATATTGGAGATACAGAATGCAAAGAATTACAATTGCCATGTAATGTTTCAGTAATCGAATCAGTGCATATTCCGATTGAAGATGCAAAGGTAACAGGTCCTCATTTTAATGGATTTGATGCTGGAGGAGCATTTACTGAAAGATATGTGGAACATTTTAAATGAAATACAGATCCGTTATATAGTTCTGGAAAATTAATAAAATATAGAGAAGAAGACGGAGCTCTTGTTTTTTCAAGAGATTATCGTGGAGTAAAAGTGGTATATCACGGAGTTATTGTAGATGAAGAAGGTTTACCTCTTGTTACTTCAAAAGAAATGCGAGCAATTGCTGCATATGTTGCTTATATGTCAATGTATAAAAAGTCTTTAGTAAATAGAGATGCTACAGCATTTCAGTTTGCTCAAACATTAAAAGAAGATTGATTGAGAAGTTGTAATGCAGCCAGGGTTCCGGATCATTTGTCATTAAATGATATGAATGATATCCTTGAAGTTAGAGTGAGATGAGATAGAAAGCAATACGGAAAATCGCTAAAACCTATTTTATAATGAATGACGGACATATTACTGCCGCAGATTTATACAAAACAATTGACATAAAGAAATTGGGAAAAATTCCGGGAAAATTGAATAAGAATACTCCAGCGTTACGCAAATATCTCGGGAGTATTTACATGGAATTAATGAATCTTGTAGTAGATGACATTATAGAAAATAATGCTAACTTCAAACTTTCTTTAATGTTCGAAAGAAAAGGAAGTTTACAAATTAAACCAATTAGAGATGAGCGTTTTAAATATTTAATGCAAAACGGATCATTTCAAGGTTTAGATTTTTTGAAAACAGATTTTACTGGATACGGATTATTTTATTTATGTGACAAAACGCATGATAGATTCATAGCAGTAAACAAAGATACTAAGAAACGCATTATTGATCAGGCTAATGCAGGGATGAAATATTTTTAAATGCAAAAATTTTTTATTAAATTTGTATTTTAAAAAAATTTAGTTATGCTAATAACAAATGTTAATGATTACATAGATCAAATAATAGAAAAACATCCGGAATTAACCGAAAAACAAATTAGATACATTTTACATTTTGGAATGATTTCTTTTGATAATTACTTAAGGAGAGGTTTTAGTATCAAGCTGGCCTCTCCTAAAGTAACAATGTGAGTTGGAGAAAACTATACAAATGATTTAAAACAGCAATTTGAAAATAAAACTAAAAGAATAAAAAAGAAAGCACGATTCAATTACGCAGTTGATAAAGAAGTTTTTGATGGATACTATTATTTTTATTTAAATGAAACTTTATTTCAAACGCTAAAACCTTTTGATAGAAAAGCAATGAAAGTTGAAAAATTAAGAATCTTTAAATCATTTGAAGAATGTTTCTTAATGGGAACTGATTGTTATATATTTAAGTTTTATTATCCAACAGATTTGGGATTTCAGTGTTTATTAGAAAATGAAATGATTCGAGATTATGAGTTTTTGGGTAAAAAGGAAAATGGAAAATTAAAAAGAAAGAAATATGTCAAAAGAAATAAAAAGTAATACGTTCAGTAACGGATTAATGATGGATTTACATCCAATCAACACTCCAAATACTGTACTTACTGACAGTTTAAATGGAACAATAATTACTTATGATGGAAATGAGCACGTGCTACAAAATGACATGGGTAATTATAAATTAAAAGATTGTCAGTTGAAACCAAATTACATTCCTATTGGATTAAAAGAATATGCTGGAATTTTATATATTGTTTCTTATAATCCTTTAGATGAACATGTTGAGATTGGAACATATCCATCTCCTGAAATTAAAACTCCAAGTTCATATAATGGAGTGAAAAAAGAATTAAGTACATTTGATAATTTATCTGGAAAATTTTTATATAGCGAATTAGAAAAACCTCAAGGTGTAATTTGATATGATGAAAAATTAAAAATTCATCCAGGAGATTATTACAAAATTACAACAGATGCATTTGATAATCTTAGAATTATTAAAAATGCGTGATTCATCATGACTGATGATAAAACACTTCAAGAAATTGAAGTTAAGCAAAATTTAGACGATTTTGCGCCAGTTACTTGAGAATATCCTGGTTACATGGTATTTCAGCAAAAAATTGTTACTCCTACTGAGTTTGAAGCATTTGTATCTCAATTAAATATTCCAAATTATATTGAGTCAGAAGAATCTGATTTGCCAGATCTTACTGATGGAAAAATTGGATTTGAGATGTCATTGTCTCGAATTGATTACAATCGCATTACAAACGGTAAAAAATTAAATGAAGTAATTGATGTTGATGTTGTTGTTACTAAAGTAAAACAAGACGGATCAAGAGAAATATTGAATGTCGAATGGGATAATGATCAAGAAAAATTTACAGTTTATGATTTCGGAGAAAGTGAAATCAATGTATTTGGATTATTAGATTTAACAAGTTCTATTTCTGGATTAAAGAAATCTGATACATTAGTTTTTGATATTACCCCTGTTTTTAAGGATGATAATTTTAGTATTGTTTTTGATCAATATAAGACATCTGCTGCAATAAATCTTAACAAAATTGGAACAGTCGATGATCTTGAGATTGGGTCAGAAGTTTATAAATTCTGAAGAAAAAATGATACTTGTTATATTATTTTTGACATAGCAAGTCCAACAATTGTTGCAGGAGATGTTCATTTGCATTATAGATTAACAGATTTAAACGGAAACGAAGTAACACCTTGAATATACTTTGAAGACGAAGTTCTTTCTGGAGAAAACATGATTGCAATGGATTTGACTTATGAGCAAAAAGAACAAATTTATATATTAGAATTTTGTTTTGGAAGTCAAGATACTCCAGATGTTGAAATGTTCAATAAATCTAAATTTAGAAAACTATTAATTACAAGTATTGTTTTTAATGAATTTGTTGGAACAAAATCAGCATTTGATAAAGAAATTACTTTTCCAGATTGGTATAAACTTCATGATAAATATGTTAATTTTGATCAATCAGATTTTGTATTAAATGTTAAATTAGATAATTATACATTTAACACAAATACCGAAAAAGAAATTTTAAAAACAACAAACGAGCGTTATTGGAAAACAACTTCTGAAGACGCATTAGATTTTACATATTCTCTTGCTATCAAAGAAGGAGAAGAAAATCCAAAGTTAGATTACACATATGGATATTTGCAACAAAATATTCCTGTTGATGGCAACATTCAAAAGTTAAATGAAAATTTATTAAATATTGGTCTCTGGAAGATTGACGAACAAGACGTTAAAATTAGTGTTGGAGATACCAAGATAACATGTAATTCAGATGGAACTTTCTCTAGTAACGATATATCTTGTGTTCTTGCAAAGAATGTTGTAATTGATACAATGGTGAATGAATCTGCTGGAATTCCATCCGTAGACAAAGTGTTTGTAAATAGAAATTTAACAATTGAACAAACTAAAAATGGAGTTACAACTGTATTGGAAAATCAGCAACTTGTTGGACATCAATATGGAGCAGGCGCAGCTAATAGTAGCAAAGACAGAAGACGATATGACTGAGCTGCCGAAAATATAATAACATCTGTTGTTACTCTAGCTTCTAAGATGTCTGTTATTATGAGTAGTGTTTTATCTGCAACAAAAATAGCAAGTATTGTTGGAGGAGCAATTGGTGTTAGTGCTGGTATTGCAAGTATAATTTTGATAATAGCATCAACCGCAATGATTCCTGGAGCCGGATTAATTGTTGGAGCGATTGCCGTAGTAGCAAGCGCTCTTGTTGGAATAATGTTGGCAGCAGTTGCTATTGGACAAGCACTTGGTACAGAACGACATATTTCATGAGCATCTGGATTATATTCAACAAGTGTTGAAACATTTGATGATATAATGGAACAATTTGATAAAGTATCAGAAGGAAATTACGAACCTAATGAAAAATTTACTCAAAGTCTATCTCTAGCAATAATTGATAGAAAGCAAGGTGTACAATGGGATAAGAAAAGCGACAAATCAACAGAATTGCAAAATATGGTTCAATCTTTTTTACAAAAGAATCAACCTGTTACTTATGAAACTAATGGTGAAAAAGTAACATCTATTGTTAAAGGAGGATCTCCATATAGTTGTTTTCCAGTATTATTTCAAGAATATATAACAGAAAATAATATATATTCTGGAAAAGACGGAATTTGTATTCTTACACCTGGTGGCGAAAAATATTTTAATGAATGTTCAGAATTTGAAACACAATATTCAGTATGGATTGCATTTATGACTCCGTCTAATATTAATAGTTTAGTTTATGTGCCGTGTACTTTTGATGGTTTTTCTGATAAAATATTAAAACTGGGAAGCATTAGTAATTCTATTGATAAGCAAACAGGATCAATAATAAACAGTAATGGTATTGTTTCAGAAAATGATAATACAACAATAACTGATGTTTCAAAAATGGTTGCTTCTGCAATGGTTTGATGTCGTAATCTATTTGTTATTCCTGAGGAAGGTGAAATATTAAAAGTTAATTTTATGGAGCCAATTATTCCTGAAATTCCAAATAATGTTAGTTTGGTATTTGAATATTCATGCGAATATGATTATTCTAAATCTAAATATTTAGGAAAAGTATTATACAATAATGCAAGAATAGACACTTATGGATTAAATGGAAAAGTTAGTAACTTATCTTTAATGAGTGGTGCATCAGTTCTTTTGGAGAATAGGACAATTGCAGATAAAGTTCGAATTGATATATTAGAATCTGTTGCAGACTCTGTTTTAAATGCTATTACTGAAAAGATTAATATTAAACTTTCTGAGTATGGTAGGTTCAGTGAATATTGTAAAAATCAGATTTATTATAGTAAATTAGATCCAGTCGTTACTGAAAATACAATTAGAAATGGAAAAATCAAAGGTGTTTATAACACATTAGATAGCTATGATGCAGAGGGAGGATTGATAAATCAATTAAACAATCTATCCGATTTAAATGGAACATTAACTTATCCTAAAACAGATAGTCCTTTGAGATATTATTTATGTGGTCGCAAAAATGGTAAAGTTGGAGAAACATTTAATCAAATTTTTGTAACATTAGGATATAATTCTAATTTAACACTTGATTGTACTGATTCTTATTTTAATTTCCAATCTAAATAATGAAAACTGCTGATTTACAATTAAAACAATATAGAACAGAGGGTGATATTAGACATCAATATAATCCGCTTCATAATATAAAAAATGCTGACGGAACAATTTCAGATTTTAATACAAAGGAATTAAATACTGAACAATTACATATCGATTTGTCAAAACCTTTAGATTTACAGTGCCAGCCATCTTATGACGGCACTGTAAATCTTATCATAAATGATGATACTAACCCTCCAAGAATTATTAACTCGAGATTTAGTGTAATTGAAGACAATAGATATCGAGTAATAAATAGAAATCAAAGAGAACAAACAAATCTGTATGATGTTACAAAAGTTGATCAGCAAACTCGTTTGTTTAGAACAATTAATAAAATTCCAAGAATTGAACTAAAACGTGTATTATCAACGGGTTGTTTGCCTGGAGGTAATTATACATTTTATATAAAATATGCAGATAATGATTACAATAAAACTGATGTTGTTGCTGAATCTAGCATTGTAACAATTTGTAATGGAAACGTATATGATCCAAAAACAATATCTGGAACACTATCAAATGAGCAGACTGATAAAGCGGTTAATTTAAAATTGCTGAATATAGATGATTCATTTTATAAGTTTTATGTTTATTATGTCAGAGAATACAGCGATGTTAACGGATCGATTTTAACGGAAGCCAAACAAATCAAAGAACCATTCGATCTTGTATCCGGAGAATGTACTATTACTGGATTTGAAGCAACTGAAGCAATTAGTCCTGAAGAATTAAACATTAATTACTTATTGGTGGATTCTGTTAAAACTCAAGCTCAGGTTCAGAATATGTTATTTTTTGGAAATGTTGCAAGTACTACAATTGATAATGCAACTTTTCAGGATTTATCATATTATATAAATGTATCATTAACTCAAGAAAAATCATCAATTGGTTGAGTGAATTCAGATTATGAAACTAAACTCACAGATGGTTTATTACAATCAGAATATTATTCTTATAAAAATATATATTACAAGTTGGGATATTGACCTGATGAATTTTATAGAATGGGAGTTGTATATATCATGAATAATGACGCATTAACTCCAGTATATAATTTAAGAGGTATCGCTTTTAATTGAAATAACCCAACTAATGTTATTGAAGAATATGATAAAGAAAATCCTAAAATAAATCGCAATGTTGTTTTAGATGAAAGTACTCTTGATAACACATGAGGTGTTTTTAAGAATCCAAGCCTTGATGAAAATCATCAAATTATTAATTATGAAGATGAAACAGTTAAACCTTGATATTATAGAATGTCAATTCCAGATAATGTTAAGTACGAACTCAAACAGCTTGGAGTAAAGGGATTATTCTTTGTTAGACAAAAAAGACTTCCTTTTGTTATTTGTCAAGGTTTATCTATCGGAATAGATCAGAATGCACACATTCCAATGTTATTTGATGGAAAAACCTATTTTACAGAAGGATTTATTGATGAAAATCAACTTCTTACTCATAACTTCACAAGACGAAAATTAACAGCTTCTAAAATAAAAGGAAGTGGTTTGATTTCATTAGATGCTTGTGTAACTCCTCAGATTCAATCTTTGTTTGATGGAACAAACTTTATTTTAAAACAAACAAATTCTATTACAGAATTGATTAAAAAAGATAGACATTTTTCTGCTTTATCTGGAAAGTTTGAAACATCTTTTTCAACATCTGCAAATTGTGCGTATATTAACGAGGGTGTTCCTTCAAAGGTAATTGACGATGTTGCGTTTAGTACTAGGGCAGGAATGGCTGAAGATGTTAGAGAATTTAGTTTTCTAATTAAAGATGATTATAGTAAAGAAAACCAAAATTTAGTTCGAGGTATTTATTGTCCATTTGTTGCAACAATTCAAAATCTAAATCCTAATAAAATATATACAGTATTTTCAGGATCTTATAATAGTACATACAATGTTGAATATGTGCGAGTTAGAGGTGAATCAAATCTTGAATTTTTTGCAATTTCGGATAGATGAAGTTTAGATGATGTTAATACTGTTGATTGTTACCGTGGAGATTGCTTTACAACAACAAATACTATTCGTATAAATAGAAACTTTGTTGATTCTGAGTTGCCTATTATGGATAGAATTATTGATGAGCAAACTTGATCAAAAGGTTATAAAGGATATAAGAAAATGTCTGGAAATGTTGAGGATGATTCGAAAACTGATGAAGACGAAATAGGATATTGAAGCGATATTAACAGAGGTGATTTAAATGCAGTACAAATGGGAATGTGAGTTACATACAAATCACTTTCAAATTATAATTTAGGATTAAGAACACCAGATAGACGTTTTACTGATGAAACTGCTTTAATGGGAAATGTTAGATCATTTTATCCTTTATCTGGTATGTCGGTAAAATCTGGAGCTAAAATTGCAGAATCGTTTGTTTTGAATTCAGGATATAATTCACTACTTGGCAAAAAGAGACATTATAAGATGATGGACGTGCCTTATATTCGAGATTTATTTGACACTCGTTTGATGTTCAGTAATGTTCAAACTGAAGATTCGTATAAGAATGCTTATAGAATATTTCAAGGACTTTCTTTTACTGATCTTGATCGTCAATTTGGAGCATTAGTAAAAATCTTGCCATGAAAGGCTGATTTACTTGGAATTTTCGAACATGGTGTCGGTATTATTCCAGTTAATCCAAAAGCTTTACTTCAAACACAACAAGGACAAAGTATTCATCTTTATGGTTCGAACGTATTGGAATCTCAAGTATCTGTAATAAATTCAGATTTCGGAACAATATGACCAGAATCTGTAATTCAGACTCCGATTGGAGTTTATGGTGTAGATACTTATGGTAAGAAAATATGAAGAGTTTCTCAATCTGGAATGGAAATAATTTCAGATATGAAAATTCAACAATATTTGAATGATCATATTCAGCTTTCTGAAGATGACAAATATCCAACAATATCTTTATTAAATGTAAAGAGTCATTATAATAATCATAAAGGTGATGTAATTTTTACATTCTATAACTATAAAAAAGACGAAGAGTGGTCTATTTGTTATAATGAACGATTGAGTCTTTGAACAACCAAGTATTCTTGGACACCATTATATTCTGAAAATATAAACAATATTTTCTATTCATTAGATAAAAAGAGAGCTGAGATTTTGGCAATCATTTTTGACAATAAACGTGGAAAACGTGGAGTTACAACTACAGAAAATGAATGAGATTTATCTGGAAACTTTACAACTGAAATTACACTCGATAATTATAAACATGTAGATGAATGAACTGCAAATGTGGTTGGAATTAAAACATCTTATATTTCTGATAAAGAAATAGATTTATCTCTTCCTGTTGATTTAGTAAATATGACATACGATGTTGAAAATAAAAAGTTCTTACTCACATTAGATAAATCTAAATTAGAATCTGAAGTTTCAACAATTGAAGATTTAAATACTCCAGTTCCTTTATATTATAAAATTGATGTTATTTTTAAAGGAAATGTGAAACTTGATAGTGAAGATAAAACTTACGATAAAGAAATATTTGCGACTATCGGTGTTGTTGTAAATCCAACAAAATATAATGGTACAGAAGAAGAAAGAGTTATTCTTCAAAATGAATACAATAAACTAATTCGAAATTGATTTTATGTTCACGGAAAGGCTGGAATTTTTGATGAGATTAATTATACAGATGATGATAAAACTAATCAAATTCTTCCAACAATGTGATATGAAAAACAAGAACCATTTGAATTTGAATTTGTTGTAAATGAGCCTTTAGGTTTACATAAAATCTTTAACAATCTTGTTATTATTTCTAACAATGTTGCTCCAGAAGAAATTGAATATGAAATCGTCGGAGATGTTTACGATTTCAAAAAACTAATTCGTGCTGGAGAAGAAGTTGAATTTAAAAATACAAGAGTTGAATATGATTATCGTTTAAATCAGTATTTGTTAGTAACAAATCAAAAATGTAAAAACATCACTGAGTATGGTCGACTTAAAGGAAATATTCAATATAAAGAAGATTCATGAAATCTCGTAATTGATCCAATCATTAAAAAGAAAAACGGCAAATCAGAAAGCGCTAGATTGCGAGATAAATGAGTTAAAATTAAAATAAAATATAAAGGAGACAATTTGGTATTAGTCTCTGCTATTAACACAATTATAACGTTAAGCTATGCGTAGAATAACTAAAAAATATCAAACTCCTGCTGGAACTTTACCCAGTATTTTAGAAGAAGGAATTCCGACTCAAGAAGAAGCTTTGCAGGCAATGTTAGCCGAATGAGATGCTAAGAAAAAGAAAGGTATTTATAATGAAAATAGTTATAATATTTCTGACGGAACTTATTATCTCGGAGATATTGAACCAGCTGTAGTATCTGCGAATCCTAGTTCAAATGAACGAATCACAGCACATAATGAATTAATGAAGAGTACAGATTTACTACAAGCTGCAGCTCAAAAAGCTGCTCTCGATGATATGATGCAAAAACAAGAAGCTGCAACAAGAAAGGCTTTTTCAGAATCTATTGATGCTCAGCGCTCCAAAAATGCGGATGAACCTGCTGATTCTAGTGGAGGAGGATCTAAAGGTTCAGGAAAAGGACTTAATCTTAATGCAATGTCTGGAATATCAAATGCTGTTAGTGGACTTACCGACCTTGCAACATCGTTTATTGATGTTGATGAAAATAGTAGTTTTCAACAACAGCAAATGGTTGGAGACATGTTGATGAAGTCTGGAAATCCATATGCAATGGCGGCTGGAGCTGCTTTTAAAGGATTGAGTGCAATGGATCAAGCACTTGGTATTAATGTTAATACGATCAATAAAAAAGAGGCAGAGTTTGCAGATATTAGCAAAGGAGAAAGAATTCTTAACAATGTACTTGGATTTTTACCTGGAACAGGAGCTGGATTATTAGCAGGAAAAACTGCAGATTTTAATTACGATGAGCGTCTAAATTCATTAAGTTCATCCTACGGTAAGACTTTAGAGGATATGAATACCGCAGAGGGAATGTCTGGAGGAAGATACTTATTTGGAAAGAAAAAGATCAATGATAAAATTCAAGATCTTGAAGAAGATCAAAGCGTTTTATTAAATGCACAAAAAACAAATACTCTTCGTAAGAATTCAGATTATCAATATAATCTTGCTCAGCAAAATTTAAATCGTTATGCTGGAAATAATTATTCATTAACTGCTATTGGAAGAGACGGAATGAAATTGATTAGTAAAGAAGATGTAAAACAATTAATTGCTTCAAGAAAACAAACTATAGAAGATGTTGCGTTGTTTAAAGATGGCGGAAAAATGAATATTCTCCCAGAAGGCAAACTTCATGCACATAATCATCATTTAGAGGATGTCGACGAACGACTTGAAGATTTAACCAAAAAAGGAATTCCTATTGTAACTGTTTCAGAAAATGGAGAACTTTCGCAAGTTGCTGAAGTTGAAAAAGAAGAACTCATCTTACATTTGGAATTAACAGAACAGATTGAAGCGTTATGAGAACAATTTAAAAACGCAGAAACTCCTGAAGAAAAAAATAGAATTGCATTTGAGTGCGGAGATCTACTTTGTAGAGAAATCATTACTAACACAGAGGATAATACTAATCTTATAAATGAATTATAATATGGAGAATTTACAAAAAGAATATGAAGGTATTATTAAGGATGACTTCTTTATGAAGAAGCAAAAACTTAATGAATTAGCTAAAGAAATATTGCCTCAAGTTGGAATGGATGATCCAGATGAATTAACAAATCTTCTTGTTCAAGAATTAGTAGAAGATGTTTCTGAAGAAGATTCGAAAGTGATTTTTGATAATTTAGAAAAATATAAAGATATTTTAATAGATTTTGTAAATTCGCAATTAGATGAGGTTAAGAGTTATGGTAAAGGAGGAGTGTTTGAAGTAAATCCAGAACTTTATGAAATAACTGTTTCAGGAGATACATATAAGGTTTTAATTGTTCAAACTGAAGAAGAAAAAGAACAGGGTCTTCAAGGTGTAGAATCACTTGAACCAGACGAAGGAATGCTTTTTGATTATTCAGAAGAACTTCCGACAGAACTTTCATTTTGAATGAAAGATACACTTGTTCCTTTAGATATAATTTTTATAAACGAAAAAGGAATTGTTATTCAAGTTTCTGAAGGGGAACCTCTTTCTGAAGAAGCGATTGTTTGTTCTGGACAACCAATAATGGCTGTATTAGAACTATTACAAAATTCTGGAATTAAAGAGGGAGATGCTGTTGAATTGGCTGAAGAATTAAATATTAATGAAGAACCAGAGGAAACAAAAGAAGCTGAAGAAGTTGAGGAAGAATTTCAAGAAGACTTTGATGCAGAAAATGACGAAGGTTTTGATGAAACATTATTTCCAGAATTAAAACCAAATGTCATGTACATTTTAGGTTCTGATGGAACTCCACAAGGAGAGTTGCAAGGAAATGAACGAATCTTTAGCAGAATACATACAAGGGCTTTAATTAAAAAAGCAAAAAGAGCATATGCTTCTAGACGTAAGAAAAAAGAATACGAAGCACTTTGTATAGCATTAGGAAAAAATATGTTTAAATGTTTACAGATCCAATCAGAAACTCCGGCAGAATATGTCGAAAACTAAAAATAAATTTTGTAATTTGAAAAGTATTTCGTATATTTGACAAATTATTTGAGTATTCAATACATGGGCAAAGGTAAAATAAAAACAACAGAGCAATTTATTAAAGATGCTAAATTGATTCATGGAGACAAATACGATTATAGTAAAGTAGAATATAAAAAGTCAAATATAAACGTGTGTATTTGTTGTCCAAAACATGGAGACTTTTGACAACTTCCAAATAATCATTTAAGAGGATATGGATGTAAAAAATGTACAAATGAAAAACAACGAATTTCTTGGGATACTATCGTAAAAAGATTTATGAAAATACATGGAGATAAATATAAATATGAGGAACAATTTTTTAAATCACAAAACGATAACATAAGAATTTTTTGCAAAAAACACAATCATTATTTTACACAGAAAATTTCGCATCATTTAAATGGTCATGGATGTCCTATATGTAATGGTGGAGTCAAAAGAAATAATTTAGAGTTTATTATTAAAGCTAAAGATGTTCATGGAGAAAAATATGATTATTCAAAAGTTATATATAAAACTAAAAATGATTCGGTTGAAATCGTATGTCCAAAACACGGATCTTTTTGACAAAAAGCCCATGATCATGTTTCTGGATGTGGTTGTCCAAAATGTGTACTAAAATCACAAGAGAATATATTTTCATTTATAAAAGAATCTTTTATAAATGAAAAATGAGAATGAGAATTTTCTCCAGATTGGTTGGGATCACAAAGATTTGATATTTATTGTAAACGTGTCAATTTAGCGATTGAATATAACGGAATACAACATTATTTTCCAGTTGAGATATTTGGCGGAAAAGAAAGTTTTGAAAAATGTGTAAAACGAGATGTTTTAAAAGAACAATTGTGTAAAGATAATAACTGTACACTTTATATTATAAAGTATGATAACGTCGATTACGACAAAATAAAAGAAGATATTAATAACATTTTAAATTTAAAATAGTATGAAAATTCTTAAAAGAACTCAAAAATTCCAGGAAGGTGGCGCAATGCCAGCTCCAGCAGAGGTTGCTCCACAGGGTGGAGATCCAATGGAGCAGATTTATCAGATGGCTGCAGAAATTGTACAGCAGCTTGGTCCAGATGCAGCTGCAATGCTTGCTCAGGCAATCATGGAAATGCTTCAAGGCGGTGGTGCTGAAGCTGCAGCTCCTCAGGGAGAGCCTGTTTATAAGAAAGGCGGAAAACTTATCGGTAGAATGCGCTAGAAACTAATTTCTAGATAACGTGGGGAGATTAGGATCTAATCTCCCTTTTTTAATAATTATTATATGGCACAAATAAAAATAAGAAAATACAATCCTGGCGGAGTTCTTACTACTGAAACTGGAGATACTTTTACATTAGAGGAGATCGAACAGTTAGTAAGAGAAAATCCCACAAATGAAAATTTAAAAGATATTGCAAATGAGTTGCGTGCCGGAAAAAATGTTCAGCATAGTATTTCTGATAATTGATCATCTGTTACAGATGACGATTTCAGAGCAGGCCAGAAAAGAAGAATTGCTAAAAATCCAAATTCTTTTGGAAGACGTCTTGCGGCAACTTTCAACACACAAGTTCATCAGTACGGTGAAGATGTAAATGACACAACAGCACTTTTATCTGCTGCTCGTAAAAATGCTTCTACAAATAATGAAGGGGCCGCTGCAGGTTCCGCTAGTGTTTCTGATGATGAATACACATTAATTTCATCTGGAGGAGGATCTCGCTTTGTATATGATGATAATGGAGCATATGTTAACGGTGATTTTACTAATGCAAAACTAATGTCTTTATTAAGAGATCTTAACAATTATTTTGCAGATGATAATGGAGGTGCTTCATATAAGTTTAAAGGAATTTCTGCAGATGTTCGTAAAACATTAAAAGAAATGTATGAGGCAAATCCAAATTTATTTAACGATTTAATGAATAAGGTTCAGTCTGGACGAATTATAGAAGGTTCTCCAGAAGCATCTCTTTTAATGAGTATTGGAATTGGAAGTAACACCACTAAAGCTGAGCTAGAACAAGCTGCTAAAGATAAAGCTTTAAAAGACTATTTTGTAGGCAAAGGGTTCACTGAAGATCAATATAAAGAGTTCCTTCCATTTGTTGAATTAGATGGTCAAGGATTAAGACTTAAAGATGGTGTAGATGGAAGTCCTTTTATTGCAGGTCAGAATTATTATTTTAACGATGATTATAATGGAGCATTTAAAGATCTTGTGAAAGGTCAAATTCTTTTTAATAATCGTTTTTATGATGCTAATCAACTCGCTGGATCTGGTATGATTACTGATTGAGTAAAAGCTCTTAGAGAACATCGTTTTGCCGATGCAGATGCAATGATTAAGTGAGATTGAAAAGGAATTGGAAATAATTATGATTATCAGTTATTCGATAGTCAGAAATATTATAACGATTTTCTTGACGGAAAACGTTATCTTGATGTTACTGGACAATATGAGAAAACATACGATGACCAAGGTAACGAATATCAAATCATGGGTTACTATGATCCTAATGATGTTGGAAATTATACGTCGCTTGGTTTTGTTGATCCATCTAAAATCAAATATGCTCGTTTTGATTCAACAGGAAAATTAATTGATGAAAATTACAATACAGCATTTTTAAGAAAAGCTGCGAATCCTTGACAACATACATCTGTATTCCAAGAAAGAAAAGATGACGGACAAGTTATTATTCCAAGTATTGTTACAAGAAATGGAAGGGGAATTCTTGGAATGGATGTTACATTTGATCCAGACAAAGGTACTGTTCAATTTCATGGATCTGCAGTTCAAAATGTTCTTGGTGCAGAGAATGGAGATACTATTGAATTAGATGGCGAAATTGCTCAAATTTTATCTCCAGAATTTTTTGCAAATCTTGAACATTCTAATAAAAAGGATCTCAGTAGATTTAAAGACACAATCTTATCATTAGTTGGAACTGATACTGGAAATAATATAATAAGAAATCAACTTTCTCGTGGCGAATGAGAAGATCTGTTACGTCCGACTTATGGAGATCAAGCTGGTTATTATGCAAATATATTGTTTCAATATTTTAAACAGTATATTGGAGCAACATCTGGTTTTAGAAAGTTAGTGAGAAGCGCTTTTGTTCCAGGGGGTCCATGAGTGAATTATAAATCGCCAAGTCGTCAATCTCGTATTCACGAATTCACTCCGAAACATCAACATGGAGGTTTATTTACTGGAAGTGCTGTAGCAGCGTCTAGTGCTCCGAGAGTTATTCAAAGTGATAAATATATACCTGCTACTACTGAAGAGGCTGGTGCATTTGAATTTGGACAATTTACAGATGCAGATTGAATGGAACTTGCTGGTTTAGGTGCCGATTTATCATCTGTTGTTACTGGTATGGCAGGTATTACTCCAGTGTCTGTTGGAACAGGTCTTGCGGGTACAGGTCTTACTTTTATGGCAGATATTAAACGAGATGGTTTCCAGGGAAGAGATTTAGGTAACCTTGGTTTGGGTCTTTTATTTGATGCAGCTAGTTTAGTTCCTGGTCTTGGAGTTGCAGCTTCATCTGGTCAGGTTGTAAGAACTCTTAAGAAAGGTCTTCCGGTACTTATGAAACTTGCAGGAATTGCAGGAATTGGATCATCTCTTTCATTAGCTGTGAGCAAAATTCAATCTGGTGAAAAACTCACAATGAAGGATCTTCGTATTCTCATGAATGGTGTTCTTGGTGCATATACAATGGCTAAACAGGGCGTTGGTTTTAAGGATGGTAAAGCTAATGGTAAAACAATTGATGTCGATGTTCAAAAAATGCACATGGATGAAATTGATGCATCAAATCTTTCTGATGGTCAGAAAGCAGCAATGAAACACTTCTTTGATGATACTTATAATCCAACAGGATTATCTCCAGAACAAAAAGCAATATATGATAGGTTTATTGCGGATGGTGGAGATGAAACCGCTTTAAAGATGTTAATTGGAGACGATGATGTATTCAAATCAATTAGAGCTGATAGGGAGTTGTTAGATAAAGTTAAACAATCTTTAACGGGAGGTCCTGCGTTATCAGATGCTGAGTTAGCTAAATATAATAAATTAGTAGAAGATACACAAGTTCGTTCTAGAATGACTCCAGAAGAGCGCGATGTGTTGCGTAACATGGATGCTGAAAATCAAGAACTATCTGATTTATTAAAAATTGTAAACGATCCTACTACTAGTCCTGTAGTAAGAGCAAACGCTGAGCGCGAAATAAATACTCGATTTAGACATGATGCTAGTGGAATAGAACGTCCTGAATACAAAGAATTCTTTGAGAAATGAGATGCTATGCCAAGTAAATCAAGATATGATGAACTTGATGATTTACTTAGAACTACAACTACTGAATATCATGCAGGTATGTTTACTAAAAAGAATCCACTTTTTGGTAGAGATACCGATTGAGCAGCAGGTGTTAAACAACAAGAAGCGGATGCGGATAAATTATTACGATCTAAATCTGATTATGATGTTGCAGATGCAGAAGTAAAAGCATTAGAAAAAGAGAGAAATACCTTACGAACTAAATCAAAATTAACAAAAAAAGAAAAGGATCGTTTAGCTGAAATTTCTAATGAACTTAAAATAGCTAGAAATAATAGAAAGCAAGCGATTAACGATGTCGCTGACTGGGAAACTAAAGCAATAGCTATTGGTTTAGAAAAAGATCCTGTAACTGGAGCTTGAAGAAAATCGAAAGGATTGCTCAAAGATGTTGAAACTGTTAGAACACAATTTGATCCTGTAACTGGAGCAAAAACTAGAACACAGTTACAAGATGAGTTTGACCTTTTAGACGCAGATGCATCTAGAGCAGAATTAAATTTAAAACGAAAAACTGCAGGCGATCAGCTTATAGACGATTATCTTAGTGGTAGTGGTTCTAAACGAATTACTAAGCAATGAGACGATGTTGTTCAAACAGAGTATTCTCGTTTAAGTGATGCTGAAAAAGCAGAGGTATCTTCAATTTTAAGGAAAAATATTGATGATTTAAGTGAAAGTGAAATAGCTAAACTAAACTATTATACTGCAAAACAACACGGAGTAGTTGATACAGAAGCAGATGCTGTTTTTGCTGCTCGCAAAACTCAAGTAGAAGGAGAGGATGCGTTCCAAAACTTTAAATTAGGAGAAGATGTTGGTATTGATGAAGTTTCTGCGCTTTTACGTAAATCTGGTCTTCCTAGATCAAAGGTAAAACTTTCTGAAACAGAATGAGCTAAAATTAAAAAAGCAGACGATCAATTAGCTGCATTTAAAGCAGTTCTTCAGAAGAAAGGCGTTAAAGATGATGTAATTAACAAAATTGCATCTGAAGTTTTTGTAGAAGTTGAAAAACCAGCAGATTCAGGTCGAACATGATTCGGCAAAAGGAAAAAGTCTACGTCTTCAACTTCAACTGCGTCTACTTCTCAACAACCTGATTTTAAGATTGATGAAAGTAAGTTTATAGATCGACCTGGTAAAGCTGATAACACATTAAAAGGAAGAATTCTTGGACACAGTGCAGAACAAAGAGCTTATAAAAAAGATCTTTATGGAATGGATCGAAAGAAAACTGATTTAAGAAATATGCCTCATCGTTATTATCAGCCTATGATTCATGGTCTTCATTATAATCTTATGCGAGATCCTATTCATCATACACCGTGATATGAGCCTAAAGAAATTACAATACAATTTGAGAATGAGGAGGAATAAAATATGATATATAAATATTTAAATGGTTCTCGAGGTATAACTCGTGGTTCCAAAGGAGGAGCTGGAAACGGCTCCTCTGGAGGAGATCCTCAACCATATGATTTAAGTGCTTTAGCAGATCCATTTTTTATTACAAATGAATATTTACAGACTGTTGCTGGAACAAATAAACAGTTACAAGGAATGCGTGATATGTTGCATTCTTTACCTGCCCCATCATCAGCTCCAGAAACATTTACTCCAAGACCTAATTATAATATTGTTGATCAACAATATACTGATGCTGAAGCAAAATTGAAAAGCACTCCTATTCTTGGAAGTAGTATTGCTCAACATATTGCTCAGCAACAGGCTCTTGGAGAACAAGGTGTTGCATTAGATCATCAAAAAAATCAAGCATTAGCTCAAATGAGAGATGCTGAATTAGCTCAGTCTGCAAAAGATGAATATCAAAATGCAGTTTCTAGACACAAAGTAGCAGAAGATCGCCGAGTATTTGACATGGGTATTAAACAACAAATTCAAGATAATGAAGATGCTGCTATTGCAATTAAGACAGATGCTGCCAAAAAAGTTGGACAAGAGTTTTATTCTCTTTACAAAATGAAAGAAATGAGAAATAATGCTAAAGCGTTGGCTGAAATGCAACGAGATTATGCTCGAAATAAACAATCAATGATTGATTCTGAAAAAGCAGATCATGATGCTGTTATAGCTCAGGAATTCAAAGATCAGTTTACTAATGACTATCATTCAATGAAAGATATTGAAGAATTTATGAATAAGTATGGTATAACTGAGGATGAATACGCAGAGGGACTTTCTTCAATGTATAATACTAATGCGTATAAAACCAAGTTTGATTCATATAAAACTGATAAAGATGCTGATTGAATTACTCGAAAAAATCAATTGTTATTGGATTTTGATGATCAGTGATGAAGAGACAATGGCGATTTATATTGGTCTTATAAAATGAAAGAAGGCGGTAAAATTCAAAATCGATCTCAAAATACTTCTAGAGATAAAATACTAGAAAGATTGTCGAAAAAAAATGAAAAAATAGCCGTCGATAATAATAGAGCACTTCGTGAATTTGTAGAACAGATGAATGAAAAGCAGGCAAAAATATTTTTAAAATTGATGTCAATATAATATGAAAGTTAAGAAATATGCAGTAGGGGGTATTCAGTATACCCCCTTTGTGACTTCTTATTTGGCTAGTGGTCAAGGAAGTGCAAAAACTAGTTCGTCTTCAACAAAAGCTACTCCAAGAGATGATGCTGAAATTGAAAAGGCGATTATTAAATTAGCAGATACTGAAGGGGTCCCTATTGATGTTAATGTTTTTAATGCTCAGGCGGCTCAATTTTTACAAAAATCGGAGAGTTTGACATCTTATTCTCCATTTGGAGGAACAGATAATAGCTATAGTTTGTCAACTCTTTTTACTTTGCAATCTCAAGCAAATTTGTTAAAACAAAATCATGCTCTTTGAGAAACAGCTAATAAAAATATTGATGAAAATAATTCCTGAGGTGATGTTGCTGTAGATCAATACGGAAAAATATACGCAGTTGACACAAAAGGAAAAATGAAAAAGGTTTCTCCAGAAGAATGATCAAAAGAACTTAAAACACTAAAAGAAGGAGAACAACCTGATTATATGCCGTTAACTTATTCTCAGTTAATGGGACTTCGTGAAAAAGATTCAAACTTTGCATACAATATGGATATGCTTAGAGACATGGCTGCAGGATCAGGAATGAACAAGATTACATCTAAAATTACAGAAGTCATTGAAAAACTCGGAAACGAAGATGTGAGTGGTTATATGGCCAAAGATGGTAAAATGCGAAAAGTAATCCAGGGTGCACAGATTTTATTAGATGAAGGACCAGATGGTGTTTATAAATACAGCAAAACTTCATCGAATCGTGAGGATGTTGACACATTAATTTCGTATATTTACAATCAAGTTTTGGATGAACAAGACAAACAACAATGAAGAGCAACATTAGCGTGTCAAGGAGGAGATCCTTCTAGAAAAGGAATTATTGAAGGAATCATGAATGTTGCAACAATGCATACTTCTAATAAACTCACAGTTGATTATCAAAAAGACGCTACACAGGCTGTTGAATTCGGAGGAGAAGAGGGAATTCTTAGAAGAAAAGCAAAGGTTGAATCTGAATATAAAAAATCAGATATGGTTTCAGATGAACTTCCAATGCGATATTCTACCGGTCATGGTTTAGCTCCAAGACAGAAAATTAACATTCAACCTTGAAATCATAGAACAGCCCTTCAGGTTATTGGACAAGATGCTGGTCCAGTAATGCAAAATAAATCTGAACAAATGGGACCTTATATTACACTTCAACATGTTTCTCAGAGTTCTTATGGATTGCGTGGTGTTACTGATTTCTCTCATATTTGTTTTGGAGATCAAGTTCTTGATCCTCAGGATTATGATGAAATCATGATTGACAATAATACAAATATGCATCGTATTATGATGCCAGTTCGTTATGAAAACGGTACACCTGTTCCGGATTTTGCATTAAATACAGCTATTGAAGAATTCCAAACAGAACTTCGCAAAAAGAATGTTACCGATCCTGGATTAATTAACACAAAACTTCAAGAAATGTTTCCAGGACAAGGTTTACGTTACAATGCTGAAACAAAAGCTATTGATTTTCCTGCCGAAAAAATGATGGCATTTATGGTTCTTGAAGGATATGCTAGTGATAAACTTACAGATATTGACAAGCGTTCTCCTTATATTTATCACCTTGAACCAGATGAAGGAAAGAAGATTAAAGATACATTTAATAATCTAATTCAAACTGGAGATCTATTTGGTAAAACAAATGCAGGCAAAGATAAACGTGTTATTAATGATGTAGGAAATGCAGGTAGGAATCGTTTATACAGAAGTAACATTTTTATTCCAATTGCCGGAAATGGTGTTATGGGAGCAGCCATTTACGGACCACAATATGCTCCATATACTCGTTATATGAATATAACTGGACAAGCATCGTTACATCAAGATAGGATGAACGGTGTTAGTTCTGGACAAGGAAGTCCAAGTTCTAATATGAAATTAAATTGATAAATGATGAATAAACAGTATGACTGGTTTGCAACCAGAATTTTTCAACCTGAATTATCATTAGATGAATTGTTTGATCAGGGTATTACGCCTGAAAATACAGGTTTTAAAACAAGAGATGATTATAGAAATATGGCTTCGGTGAGAGATCAGTTTAGAACTGAAGATGGCGGATTTGATGAAGACGCATTTAATGATGCTTACAACTCATCGAGAGAGATGTATAACTTATATACTAACCGCGAGTATAGTAAAAAGTTACTCGAGGAATTTGCTTATGATCCTTACGAGTGGTATGCGCCAGCTACTGGGGAAATCATAGATGTTTCTGCATCTAACACTCCAACAAATAATGGAATGTTTTATTCTACAAATATTGCCGGAATTGGTGAAAACACCGAATCTCCTTATAGTGTTAGAGAAATTGCTCAGAAACAATTAGTTTATGATGAAAATGGAAATCAATTAGATTGGACTCCTGAAGATAAAGGTGGTTTATTAAAAGGATTTTTTAGAGATCCTTTAGTACTCGCTACTTATGACGAAGATACACCTGAATATGATGAAGCGGGTAATTTATTAACTATACATAAAAAAGGTGAATATAAACTTAACGAATGAGGCGCTCCTTATTATGAAATGTTAGGAGATAGAGATGCTTATGGTAAGGAGATGCTTCATTATACAGATACTTTTACTAAAGAAGGAACAGTTTTAAATAAATTTGATTTTTATGATTCAGATGGTAAAAGAAAATCTGTATTTGGAACAGCAATGAGAACTGCTTCTCAGATTCTTCCTATGTTCTTACATCCTGCTGTTGGTTATACTTGAGGAGCACTTAATGCAGCTAAGGGTATTGGTCAGTCAATGGCTGCTTTAAGTAAAGGTATTGATTCTATTATTACTGGAGAAGATGACAATGAATTTGGTAGAACAATGACCAAAATGGAAAATTGATTAGCAAGATTTGATAATTCTAAGTCAGATTATGGTCAAACACATATGTGGGCTTCTGCTGAAACATATGGCGATCTTATTGGATCTACCACAAAACAGTTATTTGAACAAAGACTTATTGCAAATATACCAAAGCAATTAAAATTCCTTGGAACTAATATTGAGCGTTCTAAGATGGGTCAGAATATGGCTATTGCTTATATGGCCGCAACTTCAGCAAAAGAATCATATCAGGCTGGTATTGAAGCAGGACTTGGAGACAGACAAGCCGGACTTCTTTTACTTGCCAATACTGCAGCAATGTGGAAGTTGATGGATTCGGATTATGGAAGAAGTACTCTTTTTAGAGGCTCTTGATTTGATGATGATCTTGGAAGAAAGACTGCTAAAGAAACAGCTGATTTTATGGTTAAGTCTACCGATAAAGGTTATGCCATGGAAGAAATTAATGAAAAAATGGCAAAATATGGTAGCACTAGATTAGTAAAAGCTACTACAAAAGTAGATGATGCTGCAAAAGGATTAGGTAAAGCTGCAAATAAAACTGCTCAGCAACAAGCAAAAAATGCTGGAAAAGAAATGGCTGAAGAAGCAGTTGAAGGAGCTGCTAAAAATGCTGCTAAAAATTCTGGTACTGAAGTAGTAGCACAAGCAGGAAATGAACTTGCCGAAAAAACAAGGTGAGAAACTAGTAAAGAATTTTTGAAAAAAGCTTATAATCAATTCTCAAAGAGTTTTAAAGAGAAACTTGAAGTGTTTAAAGGTGTTGAACCTGAGGAGTATTTATCTGCAATGCTTAGAGAAGGTGTTGAAGAAGTTGCAGAAGAAGCAATCATGGATGCAACAAAGGCTACGACACTTGCACTTGAGGCACTTGGCGTTAAAATGAATGATACTGGTCAAAAGCTTGACTATGGTTTTTCTGGAAAAGATATTTTTGATAGGTATTTACTTTCATTTATTGGTGGTGCTGTAGGTGGTGGAATCTTCAGAGGATATTCTGCATATGAACAATATCGTGATAAAGGAAAAATAGATCTTCCTGATTATCAGAGAGAATTGATAGATATGGTTGCCAAAGGAAGAGGTGATGAAATAATCGCAGAATATAAGCGTTTATATGATAAAGGATTACTTGGATCAACCGAACTTAAAAGTTCTTTTAAAATGTCTTCTCAAGATGATGCGGATGTCACATCTGAAGGAGAAATGTCACAAGCAGATGCTAATTTCAAAATCTTAGTTGGAAATGTTAGATTTATTGAACAAGTTTTAAAAGATGAAGGTCTTTTTGATGCAATTAAGCAATCTAAAGAAGCAAATATTGTAACTGCCAGAAATCTTATTTGAAATAGTGAAGATAGTGAGTATTTAACTGAAAATGAAAAACGAGGTAGATTTTTAATGCTTCATTCAATTGGTGCTCATCAGTTAATGACTCATGATTTTATAAAATTAGGTGAAGAATTTGTTGATGCAAAAATTTGAAGAGATGCTTTAATCGGAGATCTTGAAAAAAAGGACGGATTAACTGAAACAGAAAAAGATACTATTGAATCTGTCAAAAAAGCATATGAATCTCGAGTAAAAGAACTTCGCAAAAGAAGAGATGATATTCTTGATGGAAAATACAATGGCGAGTATGCATCATCAATTTTACTTGAAACAGATGGTATATTACCTAAAGTTTTACAAGCAGGAAAACTTAGTAAAGATTCTTGAGCAATGTCGCAATATGGTAGATTATATAGTGCATTGGATTCTCTTCGTCAACGTCAAGTGGACAAGGATATTGAGTTGTATGAAAACGAGGTAGCTAACTATTATGGAAGAAATTTTGCTAAAACTCATGATGGAACAAAACGAATGTTTTTAGCATTACAGCGTCAATTGCGCCAGGATTTTGAAGAACAAAACGAAGCGTTAAAAGATAAGAAAATTAGTGAGTTTCATGCGGATAATTATTTTGGAGAACAGTTTTTTCAAAGTATTGTTAAATATCAAGAAGATTTAAATAAAGCAAAAGCTCTTAAAATTAGAAGAGATGAACTATCTCAAAATTTAACTCCTGAGAATCAAGCAATAATTGATAAACTTGATGAAGAAATTGCTAAAATTGAAGCAAGACTTTCAAATTATATTCAACAATATAATCAATATCGTTATATAGATGGAGAGCAAGCAAATGGAGATAATACACAAAATCTTACTCCAATGAACATGTTACTTCAGAATTTCAAAGATAAAGATGAAACATTTAATAAGTTAATTGATACCTATGATGCTGTTGTAAGAAGTCCAGATATTAATGAATATACTGCTGATCTTTTAGGACAAATTCTATCAATTTATAATACTATAAAGAAAGATGGAGGTTTAGTTCAAGATATGGGCGAATTAAAAATGGCTGAACAGGCTATGATTAAATTCATTGATAACTGAACTCGTGGAAAGTTTATGTTTCCAGAACATATAAATATTTCTTTACGAGACGTTAGCCCGAATATTCAAGTTACTGATCCAAAAACAAAAAAGACAATTCATATCCAAGATACTTTATTAGGATCGGATCCTGAGCGAAAAGGAATTGAGAAAAGAAAATTGTTTGAAGAGAAGATTCTTGAAGTAAAAAAACATTTACAAAATGGTGATTATTCTGCCGCAAAAACATCTTATGATGTTGCAAAATCGCTTGTTTTAGAAACAATAAAAATTGTTGAAAGTGATGATTTTTGATTGAAGGATGTAGATACAATGAGTCCTAGTGGTTTTGGTTTAAGTGCAGATGAAACTGATTTTACACACGAATTTGCAATACAATATTTTAAGAAAGCATTTTATTTTCCAAATTTAGCAATAGGAGATGAGGATTTAGAAAATCCGTTTGACTTATTTTTTGATATAGTTGAAACTACATCTACTTTAGATTCTACCCCATTCACTAAATTACTTAGAGCATTTAAATCAAAGGTGGATGGAGAAGACACAGTTGTTGATTATTTAAATGGATTTTTTAATAAATATGTTTCATCAAATAATTGGGTTGATTTCTTTATTGCAAGTACAACAGAACAAGATGCATTGAAAGATTTAATGAGAGTTGTTGACTTAATGGAAATCATGATTTCAATGGATAATAAGACTGTTGAAGCAATGAATACTTTTTATAAGGAAGGAGATAAATTAACAGTGTTTAATCCTATTTCTAGAAGAAATTTATTGAGAGATTTAGATGCAATAAGAAGTAAAATTTTTGTTGTTTATGAAAATGGACGATATAATTCTAGAAATAGACATTCTGAAATTGAAAAGGATTTTAAGAGACAAACAGTTAATAACGTTCAAAATTTATTAAAATTCTGAGGTGATATTGATGATGAACGAAAAGATAAAGAGTTTGACATTAGCGCTATTTGGGAAGAAGCTATTCAAAATCACTCACTAGCTGATTCTTTATTGAAAAAAGAAACATTTAAAGGAATTGACACAGGAACTTTAACAGATTCGCAATTTAAGGAAATTTATAATGTTGTTAGAAGATTTGAATCGCTTGTTTATAAAAAATGAGAATCAATTAAAGAAAAAGATTTTCAGAAAAACGCAGAGAGATTTATTAAATTATTTGAAGGTAGTGAGTCATTTAAAAGCATTTTACTTGGAGAATTAGATAATCCATATGATGTTCATTCATCTGGAGCAATAACTCCGGTAGAAACATTTGAATATTTACTTACTTTAGTTAGCGTTGATGGAATTGAATTAGATAAAGCATATAGACAAGCTCTTGAAAGTTTTAGACCATCTGATAGCAAAATACCTGCCATTCCAAATGATGAACAAGAAAGTGCTACTAAATTTGCAGCAGCATATCTTAGTAATCCTAAATTTTGAAGTGCTGTTCAGTCTACATTACAATCTAGAATTGAAGGATTTACATTTAATGAATCTGATAAAGAACTTGCTGATCTAATCAAACATCATAAAATTCTTAATAATACAATTATTATTCCTGGCGCATGTGGTGTTGGTAAAACAACAATGGTTGGTTTAATATTAAAACAACTTTGACAAGGAGAAAGGCAAACATTAATTAATGCTCCAAAATCAAAAACTGCTGAGAGTTTGGCAAACACATTTGGAGGTGGAAGTAATTATGTTATAATTGGACAATCGGAAGAAGGCAAAGAAGTTGACGGTAAGGAAGAATTATTTAAATTTTTATTTGGAGAAAATGCTACAAATAAATTTGAATTTACGAGTGAAAATAAAATTCTTAAAATAAAAGATTTAAGTAAATATCCTTTCTTAAAACTTTCTGAAGAAAAAATAAAAGAACTTAAAAAATATGAAGTTCTTATAATTGATGAGATTGGACAATATAATGAAGTTGAGTTACAATTAATTGATGCTGTTGCACAACAAGCAGGATTTTATGTAATTGGTTTAGGAGACCATTGCCAAATGGGAGATATTGTTGATATTGATGGCCTTGGAAATTCTAATTCTAATTATCAAGATGTTCGTGTTTGAAAAACGCCTTATTTGATAAGAAGTATGAGAAATACATCTATTGCTAAAGGTGCAAACAATGCAAGGTTGGGCAAAAATATTTATACAATTGAAAATGCTAGACATAAAACAGATGAAATGGTTTCTAAAGAAATAATTGATCAATCTGTTGGCGGAATAGATATCGAAACTACTCTTAAATATTCAGTTCTTCTTGAATCTGGTTTTTGTGGAGATAGAATTACTTCAAGTGAAGAAGATTTTAATGAAGTGGTTGAACATTTACTAAACACAAGACGACCTAACGATACAATAAGTATTGTTATTGATGATGCAGATGGAGATAATACAAAACGTACTCAATGAGAACAACGATTAAAAAAATTAGGAATTGAAAATTGAGAGAAGATTTTTATTATTAAAAATATCAAT
>JAEIGA010002124.1_pt1 | contig 31644 bp, 25 predicted proteins | sample 9270691 | NCBI WGS metagenome assembly JAEIGA01 (sample SAMN17057246, study PRJNA624740) | gut metagenome | biome: biome; isolation source: fecal sample | host: Bos grunniens | place: China: Xizang | collected 2019
GAAAAACGGGAAAATTGAGCAGATACCTATCATTTATGAGGGGTAATTCACCCATAAACAGACAGACACCGACCAACAGAGATGGGAATTTTATATAAATACCCCTATAATCCCCTTAAAGGACACCGAGGTATATTACCCCTTATCTCTTTAGAGATAATCGAAAATAGACCCCAAAAAATGACAAATAAGGGTATATTGTCCCCTATCTCGTCCCCTGCTCTGTCAATATACACCACAGAACACCATGAAATTAGGTTTGTTCGATACCTCCACAGAATCAAATCAAGGGGACGGGAATCTCAAGGGGAGGGAGGAGGAGAAAAAAATCAAAGGTAGGAGTCCCGTTCCTCTGGATAGTAACATAAAAGAGCCACATACAGATAACAATCCCTTTTCAAAGTTAGTCCATCAGATAACTATCCCAATCACAGTTTCCCTTTCTTCTCTCAGGAACTATCTAAATTTTCCGGAGGGGTGGGGGTTTGGAAATATCCTATAGGAATCGGGTCCCCTTTTGAGGTGTGTCTATGGTATAGTGGTGGTTGTGAATTGATGTGTACTAATTAAGATAAATAGTAAATAATAAATAGGGATTTATGGTATGTAAGTGATTGTCTCACAATATCTTAAATTCAACATCAAGTACACATAAGTGTACCATTTAGTTGTAAATTCGTGTAAAATTTAGTACATTTGTGGTGTCTTATTAGTTCCTATATGTGTACTTATTGATAAACGATTAAAAACTATGATTAACGAACATGAGTTTGATATGCCAAGTGAGTTTGGCGAAAAGACGGCAAAGGAAATGCTTGCTGAATTTCTTGAAGAATGTCCTGCTACAGAGGATTCCTACATCAATATTTTTGGTGCTTTCTTCTCAGTGGTTAATAGTCTGCTTCCAACCTCGATTAAGGTTTTGATGTGGATGGCTTTTAACTCAGAACTGGATAGAGGAAGGGTGGTAATCCAGTCGATAAACCTAGATAGAATCCTTAGCGAACTCAAGATTTCAAGGACTGCCTATTTCAAAAGTTTGAGGGATTTGAAGGCTCACGATGCCATCAGGGGATTCGATGCGGAATACTACATCAACCCAAGATTCTTTTGGAGAGGGGGAGACAAAAGACGGCATAAGTTTATGTCAAAGTACCCATACATAAAGAACGGTAGGGTGGTTGAGGATGAGTGGAAAAATGATGAATTTTAGATAAAATTTTGATGCATCATTTTTTTAAGTTTGATTCAGTGGTCAAAGACAAGAGGATTCTGCACATTGCTGAGTCCTCTTTTGTTGTATGTTTTCAGGTGCGTCTTATAAAAGATAACCTCCCCACATTTCACAACGGAGGGAGGTCTGGTGATTACCAACTAACCAAAAAGAAAATAACACTAAAACAACTATGAAGAAAGGCTACCCAAGCCGTCTGTTGACGACTGTGTAGTCTGCTATCAAGTCGGAGATGTCCGTCTCTGTCTGGACACTTCCGCTTATGAGTATGATGTAGTCCTTGTATGACTTTGCAGCCTTGTTGGTGCGGATATGCCTAAGGACCGTATCCTTCTTCTGTGACGAGATGATGCACTTCCAGTCGTAGAGGTTGTCACTTGCAAAGACGGAGAGGCAGAGGTAGTCTTTATCCTGCTCGACCAACTGCACATCAACGTGCATGATGAGTCTCTGGATATGAGTGTATAGGACATCCAACGACATAGGGCGTGTCCGCAATAAGATTGGCTGAGTAGAGTGATTCTCCGACCTCATATCCACTATGTTCTTCATCTCTGTGTCCTCCTCCAAGACAAACCTCGCTCCGGCGTATGGCTTTATGTATTTCTTCGCAATGACATGGTACTGCTTTGTATCAATATTGAAGACATAGGAACGGACACTGCGTGGACCACTTATGCAGACCTCGTTGTTCATCTGGTCATAAATAAGCACCGGCTCTGCCGCTATGCCATTAAAGTCTCCCAATCCGCTAGACAAGATGGGAGAGAAGTTGTATAACCCTTCGCCTTCCTTGCCAATCAGTCTGACATACGCATCGCTTTCAATCAAAGCCTCGACACTATTACCCTCAAGGATATATGACACATCTGCGACTTCCCTGCCGGAAAGCACATACAAGTGACCGTCAGAACAGAAGAATGTTCCATATGGAGTGGCACAAGCATTTCCTGACATTACATGAGGCTGTATCGGAATGACATTGCTATACAACACATCTCCACTACCCTGCTCCATTGCGTAGATTCCGTTGGATGTAAAGACGGTCAACGGATACTGACCTATCTGAGTTGCTGAGATTGGCACATACGCAGTCGCTATATCGAGAACCTCTCCACCGAAACTGTATGAGTATTTGACTGGGAAGATGTGAGGGTTGAACGGAGCAGAGACATTGAGTGCGTTAATCTCTTCCTTCAACTTGATTTCCTTATCGTAGTATCCATTCAACTGATTTGCAGATGCGATAGTATCGTAAAAGTCTCCAACCGGCACTATGTTCGGCGTTACTCCAAAGGCATACGAGTAGTTGTATGCTGATGAGTTGTTCATATCTACATAGAACATCTCCGAGTATGGAGTAGTGAATAGACCGTCAGAATCTATGCTTCCCTTGACAAACGCAATCTTCTTGATGTTCGACATAGGATAGATGAAGTCCTGAGCCTCCGTTGCAGAGAACGAGTGTACTCCCCTCGTAAGTTTCCATTCAGTCTTGCCGGTGTCGAACTGAACATATGCAATCCACCTTGAGTTATCCTCGTCAGTAGTATCGTCCGATGCAGTAACTGTCTGTATTGTATGGATAGCATCAGACCTAAAGTAGTTGAATCTATTGTTGTATGATACTGACGGACCTATTCGCTGAACTGCTCCTGCATCCACATCAAGTATCTTCTCTCCAGTTAGTGTATTGCCAAAGTTTAGCATGAATCTCATATCAGGCTTTACCTCCATGCTTCCCTGATAGTACAGTATCTGACTGTCAAGGTGTATGCTATCTATTGACTTTGCTCTTGGAACGAGAGAAACAGAACTGCCTACAACAGACACATCGGCAACCTCATATGGATAGATAGGCTTAGAGCCATATACATTTATCTTCCTTATCTTGTCTGATAGCAGATTAGCCAAGGATATTCTAAGATATACGCCAGAAAGACCACTGACGGACACCTTGGTGATATTATCTTCTTTTTTTGTTCCTGGAGTTATAGTCATAAACTTGCCTGCATTTGCCACTATGAATCCGGTAGAGCAAAGTTCACTGCCATCCTCCAACTCGTATGTGAATCCAATAACCGATATTCCGCAGAGTCCGTGTGGGTTCTCAGTGTAGAATCCACCGACTGCTCCATTCAGTGCGGCGGCAAATTCCTGCGTGGTATTTCCGCTAGGAGTAGCGGTAAAACTTGCGCGATTTACAGATGCCTCTATGCTTACCGACTCAATCTGAGGAATGATTATATCGTACTCCTCGTAGTTACCGTCATTGAACTTGAATACGAGTTGCGATTTATCATCATCACAGTACAGGACAAGGACATTTCCTGCTGAACTGAACGCAACATCCTTGCCGTAGAATCTATTTGAAATCACAACTGGGTCATCGCCGGCGTTTACCCAATAGATGATGCCGCCTATGCTTGCGATACGGTTGTCGTGACTGCCCCACTTATGTTCATAGTAGGCATCATAGTTTACATCATACTCTGTTATTACCTTTGGCTTCACAACGGCAAGACCACCAGTTGTCTGAGGTCTGAGATTGATGAGGTCCTCACACTCGCCGGATGTCTGGAACTCATTGATTCTTCTGTTGATTCCCTTGAATCTGATTACTTTCTGTGGCATATCTATTTCTTCATTGCTTCTGCTACGGCATCTGCGATTGACTTCTTCTCCTTTCCACTTTCGGCAGGATTCATAAGTTTGTTGAGAGTCTCCACTGCCCTTGCCAGTTTTGCAGGGTCTGTCTCCATTCTGATTGCCTCCTCCATTCTCTTGAGGCACTCTTCCCTCAAAGCCTCTGGAGTAGGAGTCTCTCTCTCATCAAACGGCACTTCGCCTCCGTTTCTATCGCATTTGCGTTCCTTCTTGATAAACTCCTTCATGTCGTCATAGTGATGTTCCTTCCACTGGTCTATGCTCCTCTTGGAGATGTCCATTGTTCGGGCAAACCTCGCCGTGTCGCCCTTGAAGTGTTTTAGAAGAAGATAGACATACCACCTCTGCCTCTCTTCCTTAATTGGTCTTGCTGGCATAATTACTCAAATTTTATTTATAAATGCAAGTATAACTCACTGAAAGATAAAACTTTTCCCATTTTGGGAAATTATATATTCTGGGTAGTCGTACTTTTATTCCATAAAAGTTTTTAGTTATGATTTTACCACTCATAAGCCTCGGAATATCTGCTGTTGGTGCGGGAATAAATGCCTATCAGAACGCCCGTGCTAACAAGTTGGCAAAGGAGGATTACGAAAGGACACGAGGAAGGTTGCTTACCGACATGTATGCCAATCCTCTGGACAGTGTGTCCAACAAGGCGTTCCTCTCGCAGATGGACAGAAGGCTCAACAAACGCGAGGAAGCGATAGAGAATCAGGCTGCTGCCGGCGGTGCAACCTTTGAGAATACTCTTGCTGCAAAGCAGGCAAGCAACGAGGCTATGGCTGATGTAGTTTCAGGACTGATGCAGGGAGAGCAGGCAAGGCAGGACAATTACAGAGCACAACTCCTCAACCTTGATTCTCAGAGAACTGCTCAGCAGATTGCAGCAAAGCAGCAGTCAGGTCAGAACTGGCAGGGAATGTTCAACAACATGTCGGGAAGCCTCTCGACTCTTGGCGGTGTTATGCTTGAGAATGACATACCGCTTAGTCAACTGTTTAAGGTTTAAGCGAATATGGAGACATTGAAGGACAAAGCGAAAAAGAAGAGAGACAAGAGGCAGGAACGAAAGGTAATTCAGACTCCGGTTGAGACAATCAAGCCGGAACTCAACACTCCTGCCAATATAGCGACTCAGAGAGTCACTGACAGAAAGGCTATAGAACCTGCACCTGCTGCCATAGTAGGCGTAAATACTCCTGACCTCGGAAAGCCAGAGGCTCTTGCCGTAAGAAAGTATCAGGACAGAGGTGCTATCGAGAAGGCTAACCCAACGGCTATCGTGACTCCGACTCAGGTGGCTGCACAGAATCCGTCAGGCGGTATCACAAACGCAAACATCGAGGCGGCAAAGACTGCGATTGCCGAGGCTAACAAGCCATTGACACTTTCGGACCTTCTTGAGAAGCAGAGAAAGAAGGCAGAGACAGAAAAGACGGATGCGGCAAAGATGCAGAAGTATTATGCTCTCACAGATGCACTCAATGCACTTGGCAAGATTGGCGGTTCAGTAGTTGGAGGTGCTGTGGGAGGCAATGTCATGGACAGTGCTCCAGCAGTTCCTGAATACAAGGAGAGCAGAGGTTATCTCGATGCGTTTGAGAAAGCGAAGCAGGCAAACGACAGACTTCGTGAACTTGATGACATGGAGTACAATCTCGCACTCAAAGACGAGGAAAGGTCTTACAAGCAGCAGGAGGCTAAACTTGAGAGAGAGTATCGCAAGCAGTTGCTTGACTATGAGAATCAGTTGAAGCAGGCTCAGGCTCAGCGAAACTACGACCTTGAGTTGGCTTTGAAGACCAAGATAGAGAATCTCACTCATGAGCACAAAATGGCTCAGGAGAAACTCAAAGGAGAATATGTCCTCAGAGAAAAAGATAAGAGTAAGGAAATCGTAACCATTCAGAATCAGAGTCGTGGCATGGATAAGGATTATATTCCTATGGCTATGGCAAATGGCAAGGGTGTTATGATTCCTAAGTCTTACTACGAGGATATGCTTGATTTCTATATCGGCGAGGTGATTGGTGGTGAGACTGCTACAAAGGACAATGTGAAGTCTCTCATCAGAAAGAACCCTCAGTTAGTGAATAACTACTTGGCAATGTTTGGCTATATGGACGAGGAAGATACTCCTGAAACAAAGAGCACTGAAACGCCAAAGAAGACACCTTACTCTGGTCCGTCATCAAGAATTGATTATGCAGACGAGGCTATGAGGAAGGCAGTTGAGAGTGGTGCTTACGATGAGGAGGAGAAGCCAGAAGATACCTCTATGGAAGCCAAGAAGAATAAGTGGAGAAACAGAAACTAATTAGCAGATGGAAGATAAGTTTATATTCTATGACGTGGACGGCGAGAGATTCAAAATCCGCGAGTCCGAGATGTCAGAGTTTGAGAAGGACTTTCCAACGGCAAAGGTGAATATGTCTGTCGATGGAGAGAACTTTCCGGTTGGTATCAACGAAAGAAACGAGTTCCTGAAAGACTTTGAAGGAAGCACTGTTTCATACACGAACTTTGACGAGCCAGAGCCTCAGGATACGAAGCCTGCTCTTGCTGCCACAATGTATGATTCCGACAGCGACAAGAAAGATGACAAGACAACAGTATGGGAGAGTGCAGCAAAGGGCTTGGGTTCTAGCCTTGCAGGATATGGTCTTGATGCATTGAACATCCTTTCATCCAACAATAAATATATTGACCCTAACGCCACAAATCCTTATCGTCTCATGCAGTTGATAAAGACCGGCAAAGGTCCGGAGATGATTGAGACCCCAGACTATGACACAATGATGAGGGAGCAGTCTGACCCTGCAATCAAGGAAGCAACTGAGATGATTAACCTTTCCGAGAGGTGGGGGCAGGAGGCTGACCCTACTGGTGGCAAGGAAGGATTCGTTGACCTTATCTTCAAGGGAAAGATTGGCAAGGCATTGCAGAAAGGAGTGGCTGTGACAACTCAGTCATTGCCAACTACTATTTCTGCAAGACATCCGATGTCCCTCGTTCTCAACATGATTAACATGGCAGGTCGAAACTACGCCAAGGAGACACTTGAGAATCCTGACATGCCTAAATGGAAACGAGGAATTTGGGCAGTAGGTTCTGCTGCATGGGAGCAGATTGTTGAGAAGTACGTTGACCCATTTGAGACCGGAGGTGCAACAGCAGAGGTTACTGAGGAGTTTGCCAAGGAACTGTTGGAGAACGGCGTAAAGGAAGCAGTTGAAAATATCGCCAAGAAAATCACGAAGAGACTCACGAAGAATGTTGCTGAGAAATCAGTTGGCGAGGGTGTCGAGGAGGTTGTGACAAGTATTGGTCAGGATGTAATCGGAGAAGGTCTCGACCTTATTGATGGAGAGACAGACTACGGTATCCGTGCTCAGTGGGAGGATTACAAGGAAGAACACAAGGATGCAACGAAGGGAGACTTTGCTTTGGATAAGGCGAAGGAATACTTTGATTCGTTCATCGGAGGTGCATTATCTGGCTCTTACATGTCTGGTCCTACCCAGATTGCTTATGAAGGTGCTATGGCGATGCAGGATAACGATGCACGCAAAAAGTTCGATGATGCCCGTGAATACGGTTCTACAATGGATTACGGCAACATCTACGACAGTAACGATGATGTTGCCAGAGCAACGGATGCAGTTGCGGATGCAATGCCGAAAGTGAGCAGAGATTTTCTTGACAACCTTTCGGCAGAGCAGGTGTTTACTTTGTCTCGTAATCAGAACATTCCTGCCGAGCAGAGACAAGCACTTTCTGCTCTTGCAAACGAAAAGGCGAAGCAGGAGGGACTCAATCAGAAACTCAACGAGAGGCTTGAAGGGATAGTCAATGCAAACAGAATTCTCATTGATGCGGTTGCTGAGGATGGCAACATCGTAGAGGCTACACATAACGGAAAAGCAGTGTATGTCAAGGGTGCTCAGGTAAACAACAATGGAACTGTATCGCTTCCAAATGGCAATGTAGGTCCAGTCATTGTAGTTGATGCAAGAACGGGAGCACAGCAGACCGTAAATACAAACGAGATTTCTTCCGCAGTCAAACGAGATGCTCTTGAGTATGGTAATGAGGTTGCAAAGGGAATCTTCTCTATGGACGAGCAACTCAGAGAGACTGCCCGTACCACCATGAGTCCTAGAGCAAAGATGAGAGAGGTGTCTCAGTATGCAGGTAAGAAGATGAACATTGACCTTGGAAATGGAATCATCGAGGTCGAGGTTCAGCAGATTCTTCCTCTTAGCGGCGAAGTACAGATTAAGGGAAAGAAGGGAGACCTCAACGGAAATGCTATCACAAGGATTGGCATAGACGCATTCTACGATTCAATCACTCGTGATGACAATGGTAATCCTATGTTCGTAGAGGGAAGCGAGGTTGTAGAGGAAGAACCAACCCCTACGGATGAGCCTACAAATGAGCCTATTGAACTCACCGGAGATGAGGACTTCCGAGAGTATGCAGGTCCTATTCTCATAAATGGAGTTCCAACCGAGGTAGAGGTGCAGTCTCAGGATGACGCAACCGATTCTGTAGTATATACTTACACAGACGAGAACGGAAACACTCAGCGAGGAACAACAACCGTCAGAGGTTTTGCTGAGTCTATTCAGCAGGCACAGAACTATCAGCCTGCTCCTGCACTACAGCCAGAACCTGCACCTACAAACGAGCCTATTGACGAGCCTAATCCAACTCCTGCACCAGTTGATGATGTTCCTGAGACTCCACAGCCTATTGACTGGGATGCTCTCTTTGAGCAGAGTCCGGAGGATTACTTCGCAGAGATGCAGAAGCAGTTTGGAGACAAGACAGAGAAGAGACTCAACGCACTCATTGCTGCGACACAGAAGAAACTTGATGCTCTCAATAAGGCAAATCCTCAGACAGACAACGAAATCCTTGAGAATGAGGAGAAGAAGGAAAAGTTGGAGGCAAAGATTGCTACATTGAATGAAATGGTTGCAAGACTGAATGCTCCAGTTGCAGAAGCACCAGTTGCTCCAGAGACACCTGCGACAGAAGAGCCAGTAGGCGAAGCACCTTCTGCTCCTGAGATTCCACAGCCAGAGCCAGTGGTAGATGAACCAGTAGAACAGAATCCTCCGGCTGCACCTCAGCCAGAACCAGAGCCTGCTCCTGCACCAGAGACAGTAGAGCAGACTAAGCCAGTAGCACCTAATCCAGTAGCAGACCCTATAAAGGAGGCTCAGAAGAAAGAGGCAGAACTGTTGTATCAGTTGGGTAGAGCAGGATTGTCTGATGCCACAAAGCAGGACTTGGCTCGTAGAGCAGGTAAGGCAATCGGAGATATGTTTGCTACAAGAGAAGAATACGAGGCTTACGAGGAGACAGCCAATGACCTTGGTGAGTATCTGCCTTTCTTTGAGGGCGGCGTAGAGGAATCATTTGCAAAAAGGTCTAATATTGAAAGTGATTCTCCGGTAAATGATGTACCTTTGACAAATGAACCAAAGGGAGAAAATAATGGAGACACTGGACAGACCGAAGAAGGACGACCATTGGATAATAGAGGTGGAAGGACCTCTAACGAAGGAAATCAGGAAGGAGATTCGTCAGATGCGAAAGGAAAATCCGAGCGTGGAAATAAGGGTAAAGGTGGTGAATCCACAAAGCAAGTAGATAAGTATCCTACTCGCAAGGGCAATGCCACCCAGAAGTTACTCATTGATACATTTGGTTTCAACTCTGTAACTATTCCTAACACAAGGAAGAGTACCCTCAACGCAATATATGATTTTATGATGGAGATGTCTAAGATGTTAGGTATCTCTCCTAAGTCTATCGGTCAGGGTGGATGGTTATCTGTCTCTAATCTTAGGTCTAACAGTCACTATGCAGCAGTGCATGAAATGCGTAGCGGCAGACAGACTGGCAAGATATCAGATGTTAGTCTAAAGTTCAAATATGACGCTCTTACTGGAATAGCACACGAGTGGTTTCATTCTCTTGACTATGCACTTGAATACTTTGATTCAGGAGTGAAACGCGCAACTGCGTCAGAGATTGATAAGAGTCAGTTCAGTGGAAGAGAAGAGGTTTGGGATGCTATTGATAATATCGTTAAGGCAATAAATAAGTCAGGGCATCCAGACAGAATAAAGAAACTTGCACGCAACATATCTACTTGGTCTTATTGGCTTAGCCCCAAAGAGATGTGTGCCCGTGCTTTTGACGAATACATTTTAAGCAAGTTTAGGGAGGCAGGTATTCAGATTGAGGGTACTTTTGATGGAAAGAATAACGGCAACCCTACACCAGAGGAGATGGCTGCCATTGCTCCTGCAATCGACAATCTCTTCAAGGTTCTCCACGAGAAGGAGGGTAAGACTCCGGGAACATCAGTTCTTTATCGCATTGAAGGAGAAGAGTTTACTCCAACTGAGATGCAGCAGGAAGTTGGAATGTATGTAGTTAAGTGGCTAACGGATGCCGGTTATAAAGTTCACACCGACATCAATGAACTGCAAGAGGCTATCAGTAGGTCTGAGAGCGAGAAGACTCAATTCCTAAGGACAGATGACGGTGTTATCTATGGATTAGTGCAAAACGGTGAAATTTATCTTGACCCTGCTTTACTTAATCCTAATACTCCTATCCACGAATATACACATATTTGGGATATGATTATTATGGAGCAGAATCCGCAGTTGTGGGAAGAGGGTAAGAAGTTGCTCAAACAACTTGATTTATGGAACGAGATTGCTAATAGCGAACAGTATAATAGTCTGCATGGTGACGAAGACCTAATCGCAAGTGAGGTTCACTCAAGATTGGTTGGCGAGAAAGGTGAGGAAGTTTTCACGAAGTTGTATGAACGAGCAAGTGGTCATGCAAATGAGACTGGTATTGAGTTAAGCCTGATAATCAGAATTAAGAATTGGATTGGTCAAATTATGGAGAATATTAAAAGCATTATTCTTCCATATAGTAGTGATAAATCCGTATCTTTGCAAGAGTTCGTTTCTATGCCATTAAACGACTTGGTGTTTAATGCAAGACCTAGTAACAGATATACTGAAAATAACAATCTATATTGGGGCGAACAGCCAGAATATGCTTTATCAAACTGTGCTACAATAGCAGGAATTAACATTAATAAATTTACCAGTCACGCACAGCAATATTATTCCGAACTGAAAAACGGTATTGGTCTTGTGGTTTATTATGGTAAAGTTTATATTTTTGATATAGACTCTGACGGATTAGCAAGACCAGTAATAGAATTACATTCATATGAACAAGCAAGAAAAAGAGTTGATGTATTCAACAGAAGAAACACTAGCGGACATAATCGCAACCTTAGAGCAAAGAGGGATAGAACCGGAGATGGTATTTATGATAACAGTAGCGATGGAGTACGAGGAACAAGCGAAAATGTATCTCCAGTGGCTGAGGGAGAATCCGGAAGAGAAGGAGGCATCGAATTTGGTAGAGAAAATAGTATTTCTCAAGATTCAGTTAGTGGGTCATCAGTAGAGTCTGACGGTCTCCTCTTCCGCAGTTCGGTAGATTCTGAAATGGAGGCTATCAAGAATGAAGCCATCGCCAATGGCACATTTATGAAAGCACCTAACGGTCAGCCAACAAAACTCAACGAGAGACAGTGGTTGCAGGTAAGAACTCAGAACTTCCTCAACTGGTTCGGAGATTGGATTAACGACCCAAAGAACGCATCTAAGGTCGTAGATGAAAATGGTGAGCCTCTTGTGGTTTATCATGGAAGTCCTTATGGAGCAATTACAGAGTTCAATAGAAAGGGACATTCAGTTAGTGGACTCCGAGAGTTTGGTACATACTTCGGTACAAATAAGAACCTTGCTCAGTTGTATGCTTATGCAAGACAGCAGGCAAAGGCAGATGTAGAAAAGTACGAACTTGAGAAAGCAAAACTTGATGCTATAATCTGGAACAATGAATCTCCTGCAAGATGGGTGCTTGATGCCTTTGATGAGTTAGATAAACTTGAGGAATCACAGAAGCCTAAAGTTTATGAAGTATTCCTCAATATCAGAAAGCCAAAGGTGTTTGATGCTGAACGGTCAAACGGATGGGATGGATGGCACAAACTCAAGCAGGATGTAGGATATGACATCAAATCTGGAGTAGAGGCGATTGAGGCTATAGCCGGTCATAATAGTGCTGCAAGAATGAACGAGCAGTATGATGGAATCATAGCAAAGAATATGGCAGATGTTCACTCTGATGCTACAGAGGATTTGATGGGAGATGTATTCTTGGTATTTGACGAAACGCCTGCAAACATCAAGTCTGCTACCGACAATGTAGGAACATTTGATTCAGAGAATCCAGATATCCGTCATCGCCGTGGTGAAGGCAACGCAAAATTAGTAGAACAGTTTGAACAGAAACAGAACAATGAAAGACAAGAACTTGAATACTCAGATGAGTTTAGAAGAGTACAAGAAGAGAGTGCTCGAATGTCTGAACAAGAGGTATCCGAATACCATGGAGGACAACAAAGAGACGGTCAAAGCATACGACAGAGACTTGGAGCAGTTTTTCAGCAGGAACTTGAGCGCAGAAATCAGCGCAGGAATGATTTACAACTCTCTGTTGTAAACGAATCCAAGGGAACTACATTTGATATTATTCAGAATGTAGATGGCAGGATGTTCCACGACATCTTTGCTATTGTCCGTAACTACCTCCCTAATGGAGAGTTGGTTGACCTCCACGATAGTTATGAAGATGCTATCTGCTACATTACAACAGATGGTCTTGCCGGATTTGCTGTAACAAGCGATGGAAATCTTATATCGGTATTCAGTTTATACGGTGGTTCAAAAAGAGGTTTCCTTGGTGCTATAAAGGATTTGGTCACAGAGGCAGGAGCAACACACCTTGACGGATACAACTCCACCTATCAGCCACTTGCTGAAATCTATTCAACTGCATTCGGTTGGAAGGTGGCATCCATGATGGACTACAACATGGAGTACGACCACGACAACATTGCAGAGAATCACAAGATGCCTCAGGTTGCCTTTATGGTAAATACTGATGCAGAGATTGAGACCAAGCATTTCGACAAAGACCAGTACGATGAGGCAGAAGGCTATCAGAAGGAGCAGGCTGAAATCAATGCAAAGATAACTGCTCAGAACGCAGCAGTTGACTACCTCGCAGGAAGTGCAAGAAACTTTGCGATAGAGAATGCAGTCAACGAGGAAGCCGCTAAACTTGGAGTGACAGTAACCTACAAGACCCGTGAGGAAATGCCAAAGGGTCATAAGAATGACAAGGGTTACTTCAACACCAAGACTGGTGAGATTGTAATCTGTACAGAGAACGCATCTTCAATCGCTGATGCAATCCAGACAATTCTCCACGAAGCAGTGGCACACAAGGGACTGAGACAACTCATGGGCGATAGGTTCAATGAGTTCATCAATCGTGTGTATAACTCTCTTGATGCAGAGACAAAGGCAAAGGTTGATGCCCTTGCTACTTCAAACTACAACGGCAATACAGCAGTTGCTATGGAGGAGTACATGGCGAGCCTTGCAGAGACTACCGACTTTGCAAACAATTCTGTATGGGACAAGATTAAGTCAATCTTTGAGAACATCATCAATGCCATCCTTGGTCGCAACGACATCAAGATTGGAGATAATGAACTCCGCTACATCCTTCGTGCATCATACAACAACATGGTCAACCCGAACTCAATGAGTACCATTGATGGTTGGGCGAAGGATACCAACATGCGAAACGAACTTGGAATCAATGAGGCTACTCCAGAGTTGCTCTCTCGTACCGGAATTGACCCTACAGAGGTATCAAGAGAGACAGCAAGAGCAACTTATGAAAGAGTTGTTCAGGACCAGTATCAGGAGTTTCAGCGTCAGTTCCAAGACGCAATGCAGCCGGTAAGGATTGCCATTGATGCCATTCAGCAGGAGACCGGCAACCTTCCTATCGAGGACCACGAGAACTTCCTTCTTATTCAGAATCAGGCTTCATCACGTTCAAGAGTGGAGATTGATAACTTTACAAGAAGGTACTACTCTCCTATCGTTGAGGCTGTAGATTCAATCATTGACCAGATTCTTGAGTCTCGTGGATACGACAAGAAAGACAAGAAGAAGAGAGCAGAGGCTTATGCTGAGATTAGACAGTATATGATTGCCAAGCATGGTCTTGAGAGAAACCTTTACTATCAGTCGCACAATACTCGCAAACTCGATGCTACAGAGAAGAAGAGAGAGGAGAAGAAGGCTCAGAACGAGTACGATGCCAAGGTAGATGCAATCAATAATGACGCAACTCTTACCGATGCCGAGAGAGAACTACAGTTGCGTGAGGCTCTGGATGAGTTCAATGCAGCAAAACTTGAGATTAAAACAAGAGAAGTTCCTGATATGAGAGACTACTCTGGTCTTACTGCTCTTTTCGGACTTGAGCCAAAGAAGTACAAGAAGGCTGAGGAAGAGGCTCAGATTCTCATAGATAATTTTGAGGCTCAGTTTGGCACTTCTGCCGAGGAGTTGTGGAAGCGAATCAACAAGGCAACAGACAAGACTCTTAGACACAGTTATGAGTCCGGACTTCTTTCTCGTCAGCAGTACAATGACATCAAGGCAATGTTTAAGTTCTATATTCCACTCAGAGGCTTTGATGAGACAACAGCAGAGGATGTGTACTCATACGCAAGGTTTGAGGGAAACAGTTTCAGTCCTGCCGTGCAGAGTGCAAAGGGTCGTACATCAATCGCTGATGACCCACTTGCGTTCATAATGAATATGGCAGAGAGTGAGATTGCTCAGGGTAACAAGAACCGAGCAAAGCAGGCTCTGTATAACTTCATCCTCAACCGTCCGGTGACAGACGCAGAAGGAAATCAGAGACAGAACTCGCTTATGAGAGTAGAGTCTGTATGGTATGAAGCAGTTGAAGACGGAGACGGAAATGTTACTTATAGGATTGCTACTCCTGATTACGCAAAAGGCGAGACATACGAGGAGTTTGAGGAGAGAATGAAGGCTCTAGAGGAAGAGGATAAGGCTTACAAGAGCAAGAAGGGTAAGGTTGATGTTGGAATGAGATTCCAGAAACAGCAGAACAGAAATGCTCACTATATCTACCTCAAGGTTAACGGAGTGGAGAAGGCTATCTACATCAACGGAGACCCTAAGGCTGCTGAGGCTGTGAATGGAGCAAACAGGAAAGAACTTGGTGAGTTTGCTACAAAGATGAGAGACCTAAACAGAATCTTGTCATCTACATTCACAAACTACTCGCTTGAGTTTACTGTAAGAAACTACTTCCGAGATATGATTTACTCTCATATCAACATTGATGTAAAGGAAGCAGACCCTGCATACAGAAAGAAGTTCCGTCAGAACTGGAGACACAATAACCTCCGTTCAATGATGAAACTCTTGAGGGCATACCGAGCAGGAGAACTTGATGGCAGAGCACTCACTGAGGACGAGGCAGCATTTGTAGAGTTTATGAATGCAGGTGGTCAGACCGGCTACACAGTCATCAACTCAGTTGAGAATCATAAGAGAGAACTTGAGAGAGCAATCAAGAATATGCAGAAGGGAATCGAGCATGGTGGCGTAAAGGATTCTGCTGTATTCAGGGCTACTCTTGGAGGAATTGAACTTCTCAACGAGTGTTCAGAACTTGTCACACGCTTTGCAGCCTTCAAGACCTCAAGGGATATGGGCAGAAGTGTAACGAGAGCAATCAGCGATGCGAAGGAGATAACAGTTAACTTCAACACTAGAGGTGCTCAGGACGGAAAGGGTTGGGCAGGTAGGGCTGCAAGATACCTTGGATGGTCTAAGTTCTTCTTCAACGCATCTGTTCAGGGTGTTCAGAACCTCAAGGCAATGAGGGATGCCAACAAGTTAAAGTTCGCTACCGCCGTTGGTGGAGTGATGGCTTTCGGTTTCACAATGCCAATAATAGTAACAGCAATCTCAGCACTTCTTAACGGAGACGATGACGATGATGAGGCATACTGGAACATCCCAGAGTACGACAGACAAAACAACTTCTGCGTACCGGTTGGAGGTGGCAAGTATGTGAAGATTCCTTTGCCAATCGGATTCAGAGAGATTTACGCAATCGGAGACATGGTTGCTGCTGCAATGTTCAACAAGAAGTTCACAAGAGATGTACAGCAGGTCGGTATGGATATGGCAAACAAGATTGCTTCCGTCATCCTTCCGGTAAACCCACTTGAGAGTTCAGTGAACGGACTTAACTTCTGGCACACATTCCTCTACACTGCCCTGCCGTCATCTGCTCAGTTTGCCGTTCAGAACGCAACCAATATTGACTGGAAGGGAGCACCACTCCAGAAGGAATACACCTACAACGAGAATGACCCTCAGTGGATGAAGGCATACTCAAGCAATCCTGATTGGATGGTAGGACTTTCAAAGTGGTGTAACGAGCACATCGGAGTAGGAGACATGGAGGGAATGGATTGGTCTCCAGAGAAACTTGACAACACCTTGTCTAATCTCTTCGGAGGTATCTATACTATAGTCAAGAAGACTGGAAAAACATTCTCTATGGTATGGAACGAGGAGAACAGAACCCTATCAAATGTTCCTCTTGTCGGAGTTGCTCTTGGTTCAGGAATGGATGATGATGAAAGATTCATTACCGATGCCTTCTATGATGAGAAGGAGTATTACGATAATAGAGTCGGTTTCATCAAGAGAAGGGCAGAGAAATTTGGATTGACTCTCAATGATGTCTTTGTTGACGAGAAGGGAAAGCACCATCCTAAGATGATGGAGGTATATAACAACAAGGAGTTTGACTTCATGCAGGAGTGGTACAAGGGCAACAAAACACTTGAGAGTCTCGACAACAAGATAAAGAGGCTTGAGAAGAAAGAAACTCTTACATCTGATGAAGCACAGAAACTCGTAACATACAAGGCTGAGTACGAGACAAAGCGAAGAGAGTTTGTGTTAGATATGTTGGAACTGGATTAAACTTAAACATAGACTATGAATAATTTAAGCACAGAGGATATTCTTAAAATATCCAAGAAAAAGAAAAGGTCAATCAAGACCAAGAAGGATATAATCGGATTCGATGTGATGGGAGGGGCTGATGCCTTTCCTATCACAAAGGATTCCATTGACATCCTTGAGACAGTTGATACCACTTGGTCAGCCGGTGCTCCGTTCAGAAGACAGACTGAAAGAAGTTCCCGCTACTACAAGGGAGACCAGTGGAAGGATAAGGTCGTCATCCGACATCGTGACGGAACGAAGGAAGTTCTCACTGAGGAGGAGTACATCGAAAGGCAGGGTAAGCCTGCACTCAAGCAGAATCTCATCCGTCCTCTCGTGAGGAACATCATCGGTCAGTTGCGTCTCAGTCCCTACAAGAGTACGATATTTGCTCGTGATGCCAACGGTCAGAAGGCTGCCGACATGATGACTGCTGCTCTTGAAGGCGTACATGCCATGAACAACAAGAACGAAAGGGACGCAAGGCTCTTTGAGACTTATCTTGTGTCAGGTGCAGCAATCTACGAGACCGGATACATGTTCGATGACGAGAGAAAGATGCCTTACCCATACTACAAGGCTGTTGACCCTTCACGTTACTTCCAGACTATCTCTGCATCTGATGTCTGCGGTGACGATGTTGACTTCTGCGGAGACTTCTTCGACACATCAATCACCGAAATCAAGAAGATGTATGCAAAGACAAGAGCACAAGAGCAGGCACTTGAAGAGATTTACGGCAAGAGTCAGAGAAGGGATGTCGTGTCTAACCTCCTGCTTGTCGAGTCAAATGCAGAGAATGTGTCACCGAGAATCTCTCTTGGTACTGGTGAGTGTCGAGTAATCCGTGTCTGCCGTAAGGAAGGACATTGGGACTTGGCTGTCCACGATTACAGCAATGCATCTTGGGAGACATACAATCTCAAGACAAACACTAACATCAAGTCCGAGATTGAAGCAGAGATTGCTCGTAGAAAATCCATTGCAAAGGAAATAGGAGTTGACTATGAGGATGGTTCAAACCGTCTCCTCATAGAGTACGAGGAGAGATATGTGACATCTTGGGTCTATTATCATCTCTCTCCTTGGGGACATGTGCTCTGGACTCAGGATTCTCCATACGAGCACAACTCGCACAACTACGTTGCCAAGTATTATCCTCTCTACGAGGGAATGGCGTATGGTATGGTATATGACCTTATCGACCAACAGAAGGCGATAAACAGAAACTACATCATGCACGACTTCATCACTTCTGCTGCGGCGAAGGGTGTACTCCTTGTGCCGGAAGAGGCTATCCCAGATGATATGGACATCGAGGATATTGCTGACGAGTGGAGCAGATACAATGGAGTAATCAAGATTAGAGCAAAGGACGGAGTGAAGCCTGAGCAGATTGTTGCCCGTAACTTCAATGTCGGTCAGTTCGATATGATTAACCTCCAGATGCGACTGATGAACGATATCGGAGGTGTGCACGATGCAATGCAGGGTAAGTCCCTTGGCACTGGCACGCCATCGTCACTCTATCAGCAGGCAGTACACAACTCGCAGACAAACGTATTGGACTACATGGAGTCGTTTGCTTGGCTTCTTATGAAGAGAGACTTCAAGATGATACAGATTATCAAGCAGTTCTACAACGAACCGCAGAACGTACCATCTTCATCAAAGGGCAAGTCAAACTTCTACGACCCTGCGGTTGTAAGAAACTTCGACCTCTACAATGAAATCTCTAAGGGTAATGATACTCCGGTAGCCCGCATGTATCTTGATACCCTCCTCTTCCAGTTGTTGCAGCAGAAACTCATCACATTGGAGATGTATCTTGAAGAGAGCACAGCACCATTCAGTGACTCTCTGTTGCAGAAGGTCAAGGCTATGCAGGGACAGATGGCAGGAGGTCAGATGCCGAGCAGTGAGCAGATTGCTTCGCTCTCTCAGGGTGTACCTCAGTCATCAAACGATGCCATGGCACAGATTCAGCAGATGTTGTATCCTCAAATGAACATGTAGTATGAGAACAAACATTACAAAGACTTGGACAATTCAGATTAATCCAGACGAGGTTTTCGCAAGATGCGTGAACGAGAGCCTCTACAATACCTACCGCCGTGCGGATGCCAATGCAAAAGGCGATACAATGGCTATGCAAGAGGATGATAAGGGTCAGTTCCTCGTGTACTTTGACACAGCCATTGCAGAGTTGTATATGCTTCTGGCGAGGCGAATGGAAGAGTCTCCACTGAAAGAAGACGGAGAGAACGGATGTTGCGGTTGCGTACAGTTCGTATTGCAGATGCACCACAACCATGACAACACCATTCTGCCGGTACTCATCAATCACTGCTACACCTATGTCGTAAAGAAGGTGCTTGAGCAGTGGTATCTTGCAGACTTCGGTTCTGCTCTGGAAAGGCTTGAAATCAATCACTGCATACACTATAGGAAGCATCCGGTACGCAGAATGATTGGACCATTGTTTTAATCATTAAAAATGAATTTATGTACAAGAATAGACATAACGGAGAAATCGCTTTCTACTATGGAAGTGAGGAACTTTTCAACGAGGTAAGCCTGCTGTCAGCATTCATCGTAAAGAATATCGTTTCGGAGTCAGGCTCAATGCTTGACCAGTTCGGCATAACCGGAGATGAAAGGGACGCATACGATGTGTGCGTGAAGCAGGCAATGCCTAACATCTACGAGGAGATGATGAAGGTAACATCCTTCTATATGGAGTCTCCTGCATTCGTGCCTTCGGACGAGGTGAAGAGCAAAGAAGACGATGAACTTGGCAGAGAGATTGGAACATATATAGTGTTCAACATCAGCGACAATGGCTCACACAATACCAATGTGCTTCCACTTGTGGATGACACATTGAATAATTGTCTGAAGTACGGCATCCTTGCAGAATACTATTCAGTAAACCTCAATGCGGAACTCCTTGCATTTGCTAGAGAGAAGTTCGCAAACAATCTCGCTCAACTGAAGCAGAGACTGTTCCAACTCAAAAGGAAGCCAGTCTCTTCTCAGTTCGTGTAGCAATTATTCATAGTTAGAACGAGGCAACGCCACCGGCAGATGCTCGATGTTGCTTCTTGATGGTAGAGTCTATGATTCGCACTGGCGGCATAGACTCTATTGCTATATAGTTGCCTACCGCAGTAGTATCCTGAATATCATCATGGCAACCTAGCATAGCCTGAATCTGTCCGTCAGTGTTTACGGTCAACTGAGTAGCCTCGTTGTACGCATCCTGCGAATATTCGACAAACTGTCCCTTTCTGATTGAGATTGAGTACGAGTCGTAAGCCTGATACTTGGTCTGTTTGTTCATGTGCCATCCAATCTTCTTCAACTGCTTGTCGCGTGTGCTGTCTGGAGTCGACCTTCTGATGTACATGTTGTCGTATATTTCTCCGAGTGTGTCAAGCACGGTGTACGAGTGGTCTCCTTCTGCGACATAAGACTTGTCCTTCTTCTTGTATCGAGTGTCGTATGTATTTGACTCTATAACAAGAAGGGCGTTGTTGTAGTAAGTGGCAATCTGTGCAGCCTTGTATGCCAAGATATCTGGGTCAACGTGACCGAACCACAGTGCTGCACGTTCAACTGCTCCACATTCGTATGCCAAGGACAATCTGTCAAACACCGATATGACACTTCGGTCAGATGCTTCGCTTCTACCTCCGACATCGACAATAACTACAAATCTGTTCTTGTAAATCTTTGTCGGCTCTGTGTAGTCATTCGGATGTATCCATATCTTCAACGCATCCTTGATTGCGGAGTTTGGATAGAGTTTGATGTTCTCAAGTGCATCTTCTCCAGTAATGGCATCTCCTCTTATCTCGCCGACAAATACTGGCTTCTTTACGTTTGACTTGAGAGACTCAAGCATTTCATTGCTAAAGTATGTTCCTCCAGTAGTCTGGAACGCCTCGTCAGCAGTAGTGGGATACTCAGACTTCATCTGAAAGTCATTCCAGTTTCTTGCCCTCTGTTCCTCTGCATACCATTTGATTCCCTCAAGAGTAGCACCCTGTCTGAACTGCCACCACTGATAAGGTGTCATACCCTTTACGAATCTGTCAAAATGTGTAATCTTCGACTGATTTATCTTGTGGTCGAACCATGCAACGAATACCGGCTGATAACCGATATAGCCATTCTCCTTATTCTCTTTAGCAGCAAGGTATTTTGCATGGAAGAAGTTACCTACACCTTTCGCAGTTGACTCGTACACAATCATCGTTCCGGGCGTGTCTGGTGGCACTGTTGACTCGACTGACTGTGCGATATCCTCTCCCGATTTTGTCTTTGTTGACTTCCAAAGTCCGACCTCAGAGAAATGAACCATAGCAAAGTCGAATGAACGGAGTGCATCTGGTCTCTCTGCCGAACCAATCTGAACCTTTGCTCCAGTCTCAGGCATGATTCTGATTGTCTCTCTTCCCTCAAACCTCTTGAATGTGGTTTCTTCGTGGAATGGAGGCAACTCTTTAATCATGTTCTTCATCATTGTTCGGATGTTGGTTGCCTGAGATTGGTCGAGTGCCACGATTGTAGTATGCCAGTTCTTATAATGCATCCTCATCATCCAGAACATATAGGCGGCAGTAAGCGTAGAGCCTCCCCACTGACGAGACTTCACAAGCACTACCCTGCAAGGTCTTCCTGCAAGCCTATCCTCCTCATACTGCTTGAGAAGAATCCTCTGTCCCCTATTGAGGACCAATGGAATCATAGCCTTTGTAATCTTGTCCTGAATGCGTATGCAGAGTTTTGCATAGAACTCAAAGTCATACTTGAGTCTAAGTTTGAAGAGTTCATCTATTACATCTATTTCATTCTCTGCCGTGTCTGGAAGTCCACAGTCTGCAAGCATCTGTGCCACATCCTGCTTTGATGCCCTATACTTCCGTACAAAGTCACACTTCCACATATCTTCGGGAACGTGATACAGCACGCCGTCTATGGTAAGAGGTCTTCTTTTCAGAACCTCATTCTCTTCGTCTCCTATTATTGGGTCGTACTCTCTGTAGTATGACCTCTTTCGTCTCATGTTCTCTGATATGACGGCTTCGTACTCCTCCTTCGGAAGTCCACCGTAAGTGTAGTCTATCTTAAACATTGCATACCTCCTTTAGCACCTTGAGGAGTTCGTTGTTCTTGTCTATGAACCCCATCAAATCAGAATTAACCTCCTCTAATGTTTCAATCAAATCCCCATTCTCCTTGAGGAACATACCTCTGTTACATCGCCTGACATCGTGATTGTCAGAGATGATATTCTGCAACCTTTTTTTTGAGATGTTATACCTCAACTCTACGGCATCATAGGCAAGGTCCTTCGCCTCCTTCATAGAAAAACCTTTTGATGTCTTAATCCTTAATACAGAGAAATATAACTCTACCGCCATCTTGTCTCTGTCAACATTCTTACTATGTATCTCCATATTCACAAATATTCACTGCAAAAATAATCATAAATAATTGATTTTTCCCATTTTGGGAAACAACATCTATGCAAAAGGTATATTTTCGTTCACAAATAATAGAAAATTTTATTATGGTTGAAACAGAAAAGACAATCGAAGCCGGAACAGAGGTGATGGAATCGCCAAAGATGCCGGCATGGAAGGAGAGAATCAAAGGTCGCTATGCAGACCGAGAGTTCAACTCTGACGAAGATTGGGATAACGCAGCAGAAGAGGCATTTGCGGAGGACGAGGAGTCAATCAAGGTATTTACGGACAACAACAAAATCATCGATGAGGTGATTGCATCCGATAAGGACCTCTCTGCAATCTTGGCAGACATCATTGCAAACCATATTCCGTTCAGAGCAGCAGTTGCAAAGAGGTTTTCTCCCGAAGACCTTGTTGCCAAGGAGGGTGATGAGGACTACGACTACTATCAGAAGAGTTACGAGGAGAGAGTTGCGACTGGCAGAGAGATTCAGAGAATCGCGCAGGAGAGGCTCAAGAATGAGGATGAGGCTTACGACAACATTGATGCTTTCTGTGAGCAGAAGGGTTACTCTGATGAGGACAAGAAGGAGTTTATAGGCTTCATCAACGAGTTCTACAACTCCCTTTCAATGCGTAAGATTACTCCAGAGATTCTCCAGACAATCGACAACGCCCGTCACTACGAGGAGGATATGGCTTCTGCCGAGGAGACTGGCTTCGTAGCAGGAAAGAACGAGAACATTGCTGCAACAAGAGCATCGGAGAAAGCAAAGGCAAACGCATCAGGCGTTCCTACTCCAATGAGTTCTGGTGCTCCGGTAAAGGATGCTCCTGAGAAAAAGGAAAATCCATTCTTCGCAGGAATGAAGAATCGCAACATCGTATAAACTTTCAAATTCATACAAACTATGGTAAACTTTAAGAAATTCATCATGCCATTGATGCTCGCAGTAGTAGCAGTGGCGAGTGTGGGAGATGCTACTGCAATCTTCGACAGCATTCCATTCCTTGCTGACATCTGTGAGTTCTTCACTATCGGCGGTCCGGCAGGTATGCTTGCGGCTGCTGTGGCTGCGGTAGGAAAACCAGACAAGACTGCTGATGGAGCAAATCCGGCAGGTACTACAGTTATTACAGCAAATACGGTTGTAGAGGACGGCGAGGAGGTACGAGACACCGCAAACTATCTCGATGATGACCTCAACCCTACTATCGTGAAAGTTCGTCCGCAGGATACTCCTATCGACACAATCACCCGAATGATTGGAAATACCGAGAAGTCAGAGTCTTGGGATGCAGGTGGTTGGGAGATTGGCACACGAGAGGTTACTGACGAGGGAGTAACTGTTGAAGGAAACGTAATCACCGCAACTGGCGACATGTGGCTCGTTGGAGACACACTCCTTCTCGTAAAGGACAATGGTCCTGTTCTCGATGGAGCACCTACTCCTAAGCCTATCTCTGCTCTCGTAATCGCAAAGACCGGAGACAAACTTACAGTTCAGAGAATCGGTGAAACAATCAGCCCTAACATGCCTGCTGTTAGCGGTGCAGTAGATGCTCTCCGTCTTTCTCGTGCGGTATCAGAACTCACTGCATCTGTGACTGGTTTCGCACTTCAGCCAACAGACCGCAAGTATTACAACCAGATTCACATGTGTCAGGTTGAGGAGTCTGTCATCCATGCACTCCACAAGCAGAAGGTCAACATGGACTTCTCTACTTACAAGGAGCAGACTATCTGGGACTTCAAGAGAGGTATGGAGTATGCTAACCTCTTTCAGGTTGGTGGTCTTACAAAGAACGAGGCAGGTGAACTCGTACATCTTGCAACTGGTATCTGGTGGCAGATGGACCAGCAAATCGAAGTTGACTACAACGATAAGATGTCCGACTACGACTGGAACGAAATCGGCAAGCAGATTTTTGAGGGCAACAACGGTTCAGACCGCAGATTCCTTCTCGCAGGTCCGGAACTCATGCTCCACATCTCAAACATCCCTTCTTACCAGAAGCAGTTGGAGGCAAAGAATACAGAGGTGGTTCTCGGTGTTCGTGTCCACAAGATTGAGACTCCGTTTGGTGAACTCCTCATCAAGCCTATGGGTACTCTCTTTACCGGCTACTTCGCTAAGTGCGGTATGGTAGTGGATGTGAACTACCTCAAGAAGTATGTCATGGAGCCTCTCACAGCGACAGTCCTTGAACTCGACAAGACTGGTCAGAGACGAGTTAAGAACGCAGTGCGTATGCACGAGACTTACTCTCTCTTCCTTGAGAACCTTCCAGTACACTTCAAGATTGTACCGAAGGAGTAGCGAGTAAAACAACCAAAATCATGGGGCGGTGGTAGATAAAGACTGCCGTCCCATTTTTAATATCAAGAATGTATGATAACAAAGGTTTATAGGACAAGAGAACTCAAGGGTCTTACTATCCCTATGGAGATTAACGGAGTCAAGAAATACATCTCATTCAAGAGAGGATGTACTCTTGGTTCTACTGCGACACTCACTACATCAGACCCACGCATTCAGGAGGAACTTGAGTCGTTGAGTGCGTTTGGCAGAACATACTACATCGAGAGAGAAATCAGAACTGAGGAGGATGCTCCTAAGGTTGAGGAGAAGCCAAAAGAGACACCTGCTCCTGCCGTTGAAGAGGAGAAGGAGGTATTTGACATTCTTGATGCTCAGACATTCAAGAACCTTGTAGAACTCAGAAACGCCCTCACTGCCAAGGGCATTGATGTTCCATCAAACATCACAAATGTAAAGGCAGCAGAGTCTTTTGCAAAGAAGAACGGATACAACTACACAGTAGAAAAGAACGCATAATATGACAAGAGAGGAACTCATTAAGAAGGTTGCGTTGAAGATGGATGAGATTTCATCTTCTGACGATGTTATTGTAGATGTTGACATAAGCGACAATAACCCATTGTATGCTCAGATTAACGGACTGCTTAATGAGTCGGTAAACGATGTGCTGATGAAAGCACCGATGTACCGTATCCAATCCCAGACGGCAGTAGAAAGTTTTGTATTGGTCGGCAGTATCACAGTGGTAGAGTTGGCAGGAGGAAGAAAGGCAATAGAACTTAATTTGCCAGAAAATTTCCTGAGACTTGTATCCATCTCTGACGGTTCGTTCAAGCGACCTATTGTCGAACTTGCATTTGAAGGCGATGAGGTGGACAAGAGACAGCACAACAGACATCTTGTCGCAAGGAACGAGAAGCCGGTTGCAGTATTGAAGAATGTTGTAAAGGGTGGAATCTTGAATCCGGAGGTTGCAAGAGCAATCACTTGCTATTCATACGGTCCTGATGACAGCATTAACCCTACCCTCATTTACATCAAGAGATATGACAAGGACCAGAGCAACTTGTCTGCTGACACGGACCTTGATGCATTCATTTCAGATATCGTATCGTGGGCGTGTGCAGGAAAGGTTTTTTCTGCTCAGGGCGATGTGAACAAGGGTAAAATCTGCGATGAGAATGCGATGTCCTTGATGGCATAGCATCATATTAGTTTGAAAATAAACGAGTCAAGATATGGAATTGAATTTTACAAAAGACGGCAAGAACTTCGTAGCGGAGTTTGAGGCATCGGCAGAGTTCAATCTGCACATAGAGAGGTCAAAGAGTGGAGACATCCGAATGTACCAGAGGACCACTCCTAGTGGTGGCTTCGCTTTGGTTGAGGGATTTCAGTTGAGTTCAAAGTGGCAGGAGGTCATTGACACCGACACCATCGGAGGCATGGTGTATCCCAAGACCATCCGCATCGTGAGCGAGGTAGAGCCTACCTACGCAGAGGTAACGAGTAATGGAACGATAACCATCCATGAGGTTGGTGTAATCTCATTTACGATTAGCGGCGAGTCGTTCAAAGCAAAGGAAGGAATGACATGGGCAGAGTTCTGCAAGTCAGAGTATGCTAATGATGATTTCTATTTTGCAGATAATGGCAATTCCTACATCCGTTATCAGGGTGCTCGAGTTGACACTTCGGCAGGCATAAGGGTAGAACCGGATGATGTTATCATGGCAAATGAAGCATATGTAAAAGTTGAAGAAGAATAGCCATGAATACGATACATCTTAATACAATCGGAGAGAGGGTCATCGTCAAGGGCGATGGTCATGCTAGTGGCGGTGGATTTAAGGCTGTGGGGGATGGAAAGACCTATCTTCATATCAGTGTTGTCTCAGAGGCAAGATGTGCCGTGCCTCTTGTGTTTTCGCAGACAATGGATTATGGCGTAACTATAGACTGGGGAGACGGAAGTGTAGAGACGCCTAAAGGAAATTCTGGGCAGTTAGTTCATGACTATGCCAAAGTAGGAGACTATGTAATCAGTCTAGATGTTCACGAGGATTGTGCGATAGAACTTGGTTATGGGTCGTCTTCACGATGCGTAATGGGAAAGTGTACATATGAGGGGCTTGTGTATTGTGCGATGCTGAAGTTCGTGGAAATAGGAAATAGGTGCGGAATGAAACCTTATGCTTTCTACAACTGTCGCGCTCTGCACTCGATTGTCATCCCGCATGGTGTAAATATTCCGAATTCCGCATTCAGTTCATGCAATTCGCTCGCATCTGTCAATATCCCTAAAGGCATAACATCCATAAGTAACAGTGCGTTTAGTTATTGCAACACGATGCAGAGCGTAACTATGCAAGACGGACTGAGTACAATCGTGGAAAGTGCATTCAGCTCTTGCGATGCACTGCCGTCGATAAAGTTTCCAAGCAGCGTTACCACTATAGGGCGGAACGCTTTCAATTCTTGTCGAAGTCTCCGCATTGCTGATTTTTCACAACACACAGAAGTTCCCGTTGTCGGAGCTACAGCATTCGCTTACACTGCAGACGACTGCAAGATAGTCGTACCCGACGCTCTTTTTGATGCGTGGGTAATAGCGGAGAACTGGAGTACCTACAGCACGAAAATAATAAAGAAATCAGAATGGGACGCGATGTAAAAAGATTACTGATGCTGTTGTCCTTGTTCGCGTTAGCTTCATGTGTCAACACGGCGTTGATAGACGAGTATGAAGGCAGTTGGAGATGCGACCTCTTGCCTTTCGGCTCTGCCGAAAGTACGATGGTTATGGACTTCTCAGACGGAATGGTCGAGGTGTTCATTGACGAAGAGAGGGTTGCCCATGATGAATACCACATGGCTAATGGCATTGCTGTAATGGGGTGGGATGCAGAGATAGAAGGCATTAACATCTTGTTTCTTGATGCAACCATCAACGGCAACAGCCTGATGCTACGATGGAAGCCTACTGACTTCTACTATCCTTACACAACAAGTTTAAGAAGATTGTAACATGGACTTCACAAAGAACGGAAACTTATACGAGACAACATTCTCAGCCTCCACTCCTTTCAACATCCACATTGAGAGGAATGGAGGTAGAGTATTGTCCGTCTCACGAAGGACTGCCGGAGAGGGATGGGAAACCATCGAAATCATCCGTCAGGGAAGGGTCATCGATGCTGATGTGTACAACGACATCGAGAGGGAGTTCCGCATCCAGTCGGATGTAGAGCCTACAATGTGCGAGATTACATTCGGTACTGCTATCAGTCCTGATGCTCCTACTGAGATAACATTCAATGTGGAAGGATATGAGGATACATTCAAGGCAAGAGAGGGAATGACTTGGATGGAGTGGTGTGCATCGGAATATAATATCTATGATTGGTCTTGTGATGCCGATTATGATTGGATATTCCTCTATGGGGATGATGCCGTATGGTTTCCAACAAGTTATTATCTGTATGATAACGCATTGGATTATATGTTGATAGGTAGAGAAAAGGTAAAGGGAGGTTACACATATACCATCTTCGTGGATGGCATCGGTGGCGGTGGAGGAGGAGAATAACCCTTAATCACTAGGATATGAAAGAGGAAAAGGTTTTTCAAGGAACGGATTTAAAGATGAGCCTTCATATTGAACCGTTTGGTCAATATACTATGAAGGACTATGAGTTCAAGGTGGAACTCATCTGCGGTACATTCAAGAAGCAGAGCATCACGATTGAGAAGGATAAGATGATCCCCGAAGGGGATAACTACCTCGTATGCTTCAGCACGGCTGAACTTGGTCCAGGCAGACTGAAGTGCAGGATTACGGCAGAGATACCGGATGCTCACTTTGAAGATGGCTTCAGAACTGAGGTTACTGAAATAGATACCAGAAAAGAGATAATCAAGACAATCTGATGGGATGCCTGAATGCAGATATACGGTTGCACAAGGTGTTGTCAGCGGAACTGATACCTCGACACATCAACATTAAGGTTGCTGTTGGGGTGTCAAGTCCATTGACTGCTTCAATCAGAGAGACGGTATCTCCTGTCGGAGTCAGTCTCCACTGCATCGGCAACCATCCTGAGGTTACGGCTAGATGCGTTACCAAGCATCTCCATACAAGACTGAGCATTGTCTGCGGAGTGGGAGTCCGTGGAGGACTGTTTGACATTGACGGTCTGTTGCTCTTTGATTCCGACAACGAACAACTTTTTGAAAGCGAATGATATGGGAGAATATAGGCTTAAATACAAAGGTCCGAAGATTGACGAACTTCTCGACAATGCATCAGAAGTTCCTGACATTAAGACCGCAATAGATGAGATGCGTACAATCATCGGCTCTCACAGCAAGGAACTGAAGTTCTTTTGCATTGAGCCGGTTACGGTAAGGGTCGGCAACATTGAATACAACTGCGAAGCCAATCAGATTGCGACCGTATTCGTGGGTGATGAGGAGTTTGAGATTATTCCGACCTCTGCCAAGAGTATCAAGTCGCTTCTCAACTATCCGATTCCGTTGACATGGTTTGATTGGCTTGAAGGAGTAGATGTGTTTGAGAACATCATCTTCGACATGAACACACTGGAGATGTCGCAGAAGTGGACTCAGTATTATCAAGGCGAGTATCATGTTCAGAAGGCTCAGTATTCAAACTGCATCTTCTGGAGTAACAAGCCATATACTCATTCTCCTTTTGAAGAGAGAACGAACTACACATTATATTACACATCGCAGTTGCCGTTGTGTTATGCTATCAACCCAGCGAATACCTACAAGCCGTTCTACTTTGCGTATGGAGTTCAAAACGACCCTAACTGGAGAAACCCAGACTACATCAACAGTTTTGCAAACCTCGCATCGGGAGCACCGCAGACATTCTCTTATTATGGTGCGAAGGCAATCGGTATCTACAACTACGATGTTGATGTCATCAAACTATGTAAAGATGCTAGAGGCTTGATGTATGACTCCTCTGCTATTGAGCATGCAGGCATCTTTGATGCTTCCAATACGACCAATTTCGGAGCAAAGAAAGGCTCTTGGCAGGATGCGTTTGGTAAGTGTTACTCGCTGACCGACCTATTCATCAAGAACCTAAAGGCAAGCATCAATGTATCGTGGTCTCCAATCAACACTAGGTCCATTGAGTATATCGTCAACAATGCAATCAATACTTCAAAGATAACTATATCGGTATCCCCATATACATGGTATAGGCTTACCGATGCCGTAAAGGCTACAGCAAAATCCAAGAACATCACTCTTGAACTGATTACCACCAACTATGCAGATGATAGCAGATGGGCAACAAAGCAGGAGGAGATTGCAGACCTTGATGCCATCAGGGAAGGTGCGGCGAAAGGTGCGGCATACGAGCCTTATGTGACCGACTTTACAGTAGAGCAAGTCAGGGATTTGGGTCTCGGACGAGGGGAAGAGATAACAGTAAATACTGCTCTTCTTGAAGATGCTATTCGTGCAGGCAGAACCATCAAAGTTCCGTATGGTGGAGAGGTAAGTGGTTATGCCATTGCCAGTGCAAGCGAAAATGGCGATATATATCTTTCTTTGGAAATAACTGGTCAGGAGTATCTTGATTTCCATATACTTGATTCAAAGATTTCCGCAGATTATATATGGGTACAGCCATCGAGACCTCTTGAAATGACAGAAAACGGTGCATACATTGACGATAATCTTAGCATAGGCGGAGACTTTTCGACAAACGATATAGAACTGAACGGAATCAAAGTCCGTGACGAAAACGGAGAACTGTTTGCAGGCAAAGAGGGTCAAGTGCTTATGTCTGACGGGCAAGGTAGAGTGAGATGGCAGAACTTTAAGACTCAGATGGGTTATGAGGCAGACTCCGAACTCTCAGAAACATCCACAAATCCAGTGCAGAATGCTGTGGTAACGCAGAACTTAAAGACACGACCTACACACGAAGAGGTTGATGACAAGATAGGAAGAGCATTGCTTGGAGGAGTAGAGTCAAGATTCGTCACATTGTCTAGCACAGAGAGCACATTTACTTTAGAGACAGCAAAGACCTACTACATAGACAAGAGTGGAACAATGACATTCTATCTGCCAACACTTGTAGGAGGTCAGGTCAGACTGCTTGTGGCTGGTCGATACAATGACCCTACCGTGTCATTCGGCAATGCAAACATAAAGTGGGCAAACGGTGTGGAGCCGGAATTCAAATCAAACAAGGTCACTGATATGTCCTTTATCGTTGTCGATAGGGGAGTAAATACTCTATACATCCTTGGGGAATGGAAATCATATGAATGCCCTACTCCAATAATAGAAATAAATGAATAACAATCCCCTCTCCGGAGGGGCATAAAAAATCACTTATATGGACACACTTATCTCAATCATCGCAGTATTGATGTTGGCACTCAATCTGCCAATGGCTACGGCTCTTATGTGGGGAATCAGATTGACTACCACATCCACTTGCCCTGAGGACATAAAGTCGGCGAAGCACAACAGAATGATGCTGAAATTCGTGGCACTCGCTGATGTGGCATTCGCTGTAATCCTCTTCATCGCATCGCTATGTTAAAGGCGTTGCTGTACATCTGGCAGTTGCCTCAGAACCTTCTAGGCTTGTTGTTTCTCCTCTTCATCCGTGGAGAGGAGAGGCACACCTTGAACGGCATCTCCTTCTACTATGCCAAGAACTTCAACGGTGGAATCAGCCTTGGTAAGTACATCATCTTGGGAGACAAGAGGGAGAGGTCGGTAAGGCACGAGTTCGGTCACTGCATCCAGAGCAGGATGCTTGGATGGCTCTATCTTCCGGTGGTAGGCATCCCTTCCCTGCTCCATGCGTGGCTGTGCAAGTGCGA